>Ga0265296_1000029_pt1 | contig 339783 bp, 306 predicted proteins | sample MunlanPumphouse1_FD_189073 | JGI IMG/M metagenome (GOLD analysis project Ga0265296, IMG submission 189073) | Groundwater microbial communities from a municipal landfill in Southern Ontario, Canada - Pumphouse #1 | ecosystem: Environmental > Aquatic > Deep subsurface > Groundwater | place...
CACCGGGAGTTTATGGGGAGAGTTCGAGCGGAGCCGGGGTATATGGTATTAGTGCTGGCGCAGCAGGAACGGCTGGGGTTAGGGGGGTAAGTTCAGGGACCAACGGATGGGGCGTTTATGGGGCCAGTGCCAACGGGTATGGAGTGGGAGGAAATGGTGTAAATGTAGGAGTTTGGGGGACTTCGACCGGGACAGCGACCACAGCTTTGCCGATGCTGGGGGCGGGCGTATATGGGAATAATACTCAAACCACGATTCCCTCGGGAAGGATCGCCGCACCGGGAGTGTATGGGGAAAGCAGCGGAAACGGAGTTCATGGAAAAAGCACAGGATCAGCTTATGCCGGCGGAAATTTTGAAAGCGTTGATGGTTTTGGTGTCTGGGCCGAATCAAAATCCAGCACCAAAGCCGGAATTTATGCCAGAAATAAAGGTCCAGACGGAATTGCCGGCAATGCTGATGACGGGATTGCATTAAGCGTAGGAGAGGGAAAAATAAAAATCAGGAATGGTTCCGCTACCATCGCATACTGGGGCCCCGCAGGTTCTATTCAAGAAGTGACTACCAATGGCGCTGTAGGCACAATTACCTATCCTTCTATTGCAAGTGGACATGATGTGGTCATTAAAGTAAATAATAGCTATGTTACGACAGGGTCAAAGATTTTCTTTGGTGGTCTAAATTCAAGGACGGCCCTTTGGTCCGGTCCAAACAATGGAAATTTTACTATTCTTGTAGCTCCCGTCTCTGCGACAGGGGGAGCCGGGACAATTGATTTCTTGGTAATCAACTAAAATATAGAGTTGCCCGATTGGGCGGATTATTTTATTAAGACTTAAGCAGCTTCCGCAGAGCCGCCTGCCCGCCGGAGCTCAAAGAGCGTAGGAGGGCTTGCTGTTCGAGGTCTTGCTTGTGGTCTATCGCGGCGCACAAGGGATTACAATTCGCCTTTAATTTTTTCCCAAATATCAAATAGGTCGAGTTTGATCGCCCACTTTTTAATGTAATTTAAATCAAGCTTGTCGGCGGAAATCCTCAACATTCCTTTAATATCCTCAAGATGTTTTTGCGATTCTCCCATTTTATACCATTGCAGTTTTTTTATTATAATGTCTTCGGGGGAAGCGAAAACCGCGCATCTCTTTTCATCAAAGGCCTCTTTTCTCTTCCTTTTGAATTCTTCCCGGCTAAATTCATCCTGCCCCAAAACATAAAAATCAACCTTCACCCCTGCTTCGGATTGAATAATGTTAAAATGTCCTCCGGTTTCGATTGCCGCCAGAATGCTTTCCGGGCTCACATAATATTCAGGCCCGAAAGAAAGAACAAAAAGCTTAGCTTGCTGATGGGATAGTTGTATCACCACGTCCATATCAAGAGTTAAGCGGGGCTCGCCGTAAGCGATGGCAGCCACCGAGCCCCCGATCATGTAGGGGATATTGAGCCGTTCTAAAACTTCAATTGTCTCGGCGAAGACCTCATGCTCGGACTTCATTTAATAAATCTTTGATTGACCAGTTGGTTTAATTCCGAGGGTTTGACATGGGGATTAAGACGGAAAATTTCGGAGGCAATTCTTTGACGGGCAAAATCGAACAAACCAAAGGCCAATTTGAGCTTTTCAGCGGAAGTTTTTTTCTTTAAAACCTCAACTTGTTTGTCGGTTTCCATAAGCAGTTCATTATATCACGGATTACTTATGGGGCCCCAACAGCTTCCGCAGCGCCGCCTGCTGTTCGAGGTCTTTCTTGTGGTCTATAGCCGGGAAGCCCGAAACCACCGAATTCGCCGGAATGTCCTTGGTAACGCCGGATTTGGCCAGCACTACCGTATTTTCACCTACCGTGATATGACCGTTGAAGCCCGCCTGGCCGCCCACCGTCACATGGCTACCGAAGGTCACCGATCCCGCAAAGCCCACCAGCGCGGTAATGGCGCAATCCTCGCCAATGATGCAGTTGTGGGCGATGTGGGTTAAATTATCGATCTTGGTGCCCCGGCCTATAATGGTATCGCCGATCGTTCCTCTGGCTATACAAGTATTAGCGTAGATCTCCACATCGTCACCGATAACGACCGAACCGATCTGGGGGATCTTTTCATGTTTATTGCCGGAAGGAGCGAAGCCATAGCCGTCCAAACCGATCCGCGTCCCCGAATGTATGATCACCCTTTTGCCGAGATTAACACCCGGATAAAGTGTGACCTGGGGATGGATGACGGTGTCATCGCCTATCACCACTTCCGGGCCAATAAAGGAGAGAGCGCCGATCGAAACATTTTTACCCAGTTTAGCAGTTTTATCCACCACTGCGCTGGGATGGATCCCGGGTTCAACCTTAAAGAGGGGAGGGGTGAATTCTTTAAGGATGCGGGCCAGGGCTAGGCGGGGATCCTTGACCAAAATAGCGGGCTTTTTGCCGATATCTGTACCTTTTGGAACAACCAGAGCGGAGGCCGAGGAATTAAGCGCGGCGGAAAGATTATTCTTTTCGAGGACAAATATCAGGTCGCCCTTGCGGGCCCCTTCAATGGTAGCAACGCCGTTTATTCTTAATTGAGGGTCGCCCTGGACTTCGCCCCCCACCAGAGCGGCGAGTTCCGCCAGGGTCATGGCTATTTGTTAAGTTCGGAGACGACCATATCCGTCAGGTCGGTGCCGCCGGTGATGACCACCTGTTTATCCACTACCACTTCTATCCCCATCTTCTTAGCTACGGTGGTAACGGCTTTCACGATGTCCTGCTGGAGCTTGATGGTCAGCTTTTCGTTGGTCTTTAACAATTCTTCCCGCTTGGGAGCCAGCTTTTTCTCTAAATCGTCCTTCATTTTGTCGAGCTCTTCTTTGGCTTTGCCCTGCTTTTCTGCTTCCTGGAGCTTCTTCTGGGACTCGTCAAATTCCTTCTTAAAGGCCTCTTCCTTCTTGGCCAGCTCGCCCTGCGCCTTGCTGGTCTCCTTGTATTCCTTAAAGACCTTCTGCACGTCTATAAAACCCATCCCCACCAGGCCCTGGGCGCTCGCCATGGTCGCCAAAAATCCGGATAAAATGATCGCTGCCAGTATTTTTTTCATTATAGGATCCTCCTTCGATTTAACAGGCAAAAATTATAGCATATAAATATTTTGAAATCTAGTGAAATTTCCCGGAATAAATGAAGATATATAAAAGGTTATGGCATACATTAGACCAGATAGAGCGGTTGTTGTTAGCGCGCGCCGAAGGACCTTTCTTTCGTCGGTTGTACACCTTGCCGACCGTTTGATACGCGGGTTTCTGGCGGTTAAATTGAGCATCAAGCTCCGCCTGCCGCTTTTTGGCATCATGTTATTGGCCGGCTGCGGCGCAAAAAATGAAAGGTGTTACGAGAACGGCGACCTAAGCTTCAAGGCGATCGCCGCCGACCTTTGTCCCAATGACTCATCCTATGAAAATGCGCTTAGAAAGCTGAATTATGGGGTCCAGTCGCCTAAGGAAGCGGACTTGCAATGGTTTTCTACAAAACGGGAAGGCGTATGCGTTGCGGTCCCTCCCTGCCTGGTCCGCGAGCCGGCGCCCGAAATCAAACCCGAGCCCATCCTGACTCCCGCTCCCGAACCGCGGGATGTGGTAGAAGAGGCAAGAGAACAAAGAGATGTATATGAAGCCCCGGCCGATGCTGGCGCGGAGATTTCTGACGCCGCTCCCGCGCCCGACGCTTCGACGATTCCCCCGACGCTACTGGATGCCGCAGCAATAACCGAGGATGCAACAGCAGAAGATATCGCTCGCCGGAGAGACGCCCAAAGACGCGAAAACGGCGCTGGCCGCGATGCACGACGTGAAGTTTTTGTCCCTTAAAGGAGAAGGATAATTATGGAAGTAGGATCAATTGCCATATCGACTTGCGGCTCGCGGGTGACCTTACGCCCGGTGCCGGAAGGTACCGAGATGCCGGCGGAAAGCGCGAACGTAGAATCACAGATCGAGACCTTAAACGAGATGACCTGGGCGTTAAATACCTTAAAAATCCTCATAGAGCTGGAAGTCAGGGTAAGGGCCCTGTTGGGCAGCCTGGATGTGCCGGGCGAGCTGAATTTGGCTGATCATACCTGGGATATTTGGATGACGGCGGTAGATAAATTAATTCAGAACGGCATTCCCCAGGAAGAGCTCTCGCAGCAAGCGGTGGTCCGAGAAGCGATACGCCTGCTCACCGAAGAAAATCCCGTTGACAATGCCGATGAGATAGTAAAACTCAACCAAGTACTTTCCGTAATAAGCCGGGTTTATGATCCCATCCGTGAGGCCTGCTCATCAACCGAATGCGTCTATCTGCAGGCGGCCGAGATCTTCCGCGTGATACCGGATATTTACATAGCCAGCCGCGGTTACCGGCCGATCTTTAAAAGCATTCTCCAAAAATTCGCCGATTCCCTCGCTCCTCTGGCCAACAGCTTGAAGTATGCCGAATTGAACTGGTCCCTGGTAGAGGTCAATCGCGACGCCGAAAGTTCTCAGCAATTCATATCCCAGATCGAAGGATTGCTAGGACGGGTAAATGTCCTTATCACCGGATCATGCACCGAATATGCGAATTTAGTTCCCGAACCTCCGGTGATAGTACCTCCACCCCCGCCCCCGCCACCTCCGCCCCCGCCTGTCACGACACCGGAGCCGGAAGGGGAGTTGAAATTTAACTTTGCTTTATCGTTAGCGCCGGCTTACGGGCTTTTGGTTTATGGCGACGAGCGGCATTCGTCTCTTGAAGCCGATCTTTCCCTGCACGGCATGGCCGGCGCGCGGTTGGATTTTAATGAAGAACTTTCCCTCCAGATCGATTATTCCGGTTTGCACAACGTTTCCCAGGATTTTTCTTATAGCCGGATAAGCCAGGATGCGGCTTATGTTTCCCTGGCGATCGAGAATTATGTGCCTCAATTGGGCTTTTTGACCCAGCACGACAATTTAAACGGGGATAGAAGCTTTTTGGGGGCGGCCGGATTTGGGGTCAATCTTTATGACGGATTGTTTTATCCCTTCGCCGGCGGCCTGGCGGGGACTTCATTCGGTGGATATGCCGGGATCCGTTCTTCCTATACCTGGGAAGAACTGATGAAACTTAATGTCTCTGGCCAACTTTTCTATAGCTATCTGGATGGGCATGAGGCAGGAGCTTCGATTTCCGCTTCATTCAGCCCGGCCTCCTTTTTGGGTAATGATCTAATGTTAGGCATTGGAGCCAGCGGCGCCTATGCGGATGATTCCGCCGGTATTTTAGCCGGCCTCACCCTAAGTTATGGCCCCCTGCTCGCTCCCCAGCCCGTCTCGGTGAGGCAGTTAATAGGAGGATATTGATGCCCGAAGTTGCCCAAGCTAATCGAGTTAAGCACCCGACTGCCGCCAGGGTGGGGCGCTTTTTCGGGCGCCGCATCCCGGGATTAGCTACGGGCGGAGCCTCGGCTTTTGCCTACTTTATGCTTTCTTCGGTCGCGGCCCCGGTTTCTGGCCTAGCAGCCATGGCTGCAATTGGACTGCTGGTTGGAGAAGTCATCAGCCAACCGATTTTTACTCATTTCAGGTTGAAAAAATTAAGCCCGGAAAAGATCGCGGAACTGGAAATCGATAAGAAAGATGTGGAAAAAAGGTTAAGGGAACTTTCATTTGACGGGGGGAACAACGTCCTTATTGGATCATTGGGTGGCGGAGGGATGGCCCACGTTTTGAAGGTCTTTAACCGGGGCACAGAGAAAATGCGGGTTTATAAACTCCCCCGGCCGGAGGTGTTGGTAAATCCGGAATATCTGGCCCGTTTTAATCTTGAGATGGCGGCGATGCGCAGCCTGGATAACCCCTCCATAGTGAAGATCCTGGACGCTATCCTTGTGGATCACGAAACCTATTGCCAACTTACCCATCAAGACATAAAAGCATATTTAAAAAGTATTCCTGCAGAACAGCGGAAACAACTGGTCGTGCCACCCAGCATTCCCTGCATAATCATGGAATATGTAGACAGCCCGACCTTGAGGCATTACTTGCAAATGTGCGCAAACTGCTGGGATAACGCCGAAAGAATCCGAGTGGGAATTGCCATTGGACAGACGATAAAAGCGGTCCATGCCCAAGGCATTATTCATCGGGATCTCAAGCCCGAAAACATGTTCGGCATCCCCGATCCCAATAATCCCTCCCTGCTTAATCCCATTTCCCCCGTAAAGCTTTTTGATTTTGGCATCACCAAGAGAATGGGGGGCCAAGGGTTAACCCAAGATGGAAATGCAATGGGAACTCCTGAATATATGTCCCCCGAACAGGCCAAAGGCAGCGATGCTGTTGATAAAAGGTCCGATGTATATGCCTGGGGAGTCATGCTCTGGGAATTATTTGCGGGAGAGCCGGTTTTTGGGATCTGTGAGGATGGCAAGACCCCTGCTTATTTGGTTAAGATTTTAACGACGCGGGTCCCCAATATCGAAGCGCTGGGATTCGTGAAAGGCGATCCGGACCTGGCAAAGCTGATGCAGTGGTTCTTTGATAAAATATTGGCAAAAGAGCCCAATGAAAGATTCTCCACGATCGACGAGGCCTTACCCTACGTAGAAGAAATGTATGCGAGATTTAGATAATGATCCCAAGGAGGAAATAACATGGTATCGATCATAAAAGTCCCGGGAATCTCGTTCCAGCAAAGAGGAGTTTTGAATATTAATAATTGTGAGCCGGCGGAAAATGACAATCCGCCGCTTTCCCCGGAGCAGGGCGGATTACAAGGATCGATAGGGCAGGTATTTGATTGCACGGCCTTTAGCGCCGGCCCTGCTCCCACAGAAGATGTTCCCGATGCCGGCGAATATGATTATTTCCCGGATGCCGAAGATCTGCCCGATACCATCGAAGTGGATGTCACTGGCGACGGCGAAGCGGATCTCGAAGTTACCGATATAGCGGACATTCCCGAAGACGGAGTGATCGTCGAAGATGGTGACACCCCGGAGGTGGATGAGGATGGGGATACCGTGCCGGATGGGGATGCGGATGTGGTGGAAGACGGGGAGGTTTCGGGACCCTGCGATAACGCCCCCTTTGTCGATCCTATACCGGCCTACCCATCTATTGGGGAAATTAATGTTCCGCTGGACCCCACGCTTATTCTCAATGGGGCCGATGCAGTGGATGTAGATCCGGGAGATAGGATCGTAAGTTATAACTTTATAGTCAGTATCAATCCCGATCTTAGCTCCCCGGTGATCAACGTAACCGACTTGTCCGCCAGTGAATACCCGGTTCCTGCCGGAGCCCTGGCAGATGCGACGACTTATTACTGGGCGATGGAAGCGGTAGATACCTGCGGCCGAGTGACCCGTTCAGCGATCTGGAATTTTACCACCCTTAACACCTGTGCGGCTTATCCTTCTGTCGACACTGATTTCACAGCCGGTACGCTTTCTGGAGTGGTTGCAAGCTTGGGCAGTCTTCGCCTGGCGCAAGACGGTACCGCGTGGTCCTACGGTTATGAGGGGGATGTGTCGCCAGCTGATGTGGGGTGGGAGCTGGTTAATGGGGCCGGCTCAGACACGCCGTTAGGGGGCGAGTTGATTTTCAATACTATGGGAAGTGATGGCGTAAGATATTATCAGAGGAGTGGGGGTTTTGATCCTGCAGTAGGTTCAGTGGTTGAAATCAGGCCGTCGATTGATGATTCGGACGGCGGGGGATATCTCTACTTGCTCATGAGGGATGGCAGCCGATTCTTGGCTCTCAATATTTATAGTGACCACATAGTTGAGTCCAATAGCGGAATGAGTTACTTTTTCCCTCTACCGGGGCCGGGCATGCATACCTATCGGGTTGAATTTAAGGGAGATGACTTCAGGGTATATATGGACGGGGATCTAACTCCTGTTATTGACGGCACGGGCAGGTCGTTGGAGCCAGCCGGCGGCATTAATGATCTCAGGTTTGGAGACCCCACTTCCAGTGGAGATATAGCTGCTAGAATAGATTATATCCGTTCTTATAACTTGGGGGATCAACTTCCCTACGCCAGCCCGGGATCATACGAGAGCGCTCCGGTCGACACCGGCATTATCGCCATCGATCATACGGGCGAGACCATGGGCTGGAGCCCCCTTTCTGCTGCTGGTACGGTGACTATTGCGGTCCGCGCCGCGGACGATCTAACAGCCCTGGCCAGCGCTCCCTGGTCGGCGGAATTGACCGATAATCCGGCGACCATCCCGGCCGGGATTGTGGGACGCTACCTGCAGTGGAGGGTTACCCTTACAGCTCCTGATCCCACAACTACTCCCGTAGTGGACGAGGTAACAGTAACTCGGACCTGTCCTTAAGTTGGTTTAGCTTGCCTCATCAGAGGGCAGAAGGCCTATCCGGCTTTCTGCCCTTTTTGTTTGGTATAGCGTTTTGTAACACCCCGTTAAAGTCTTGTTTGATAACGGATATTTGCCCGAAGGTGCGTTTAGTGATCTTTCATCGCAGGCCGAAAGCATCGTTAAGCAGTTGAGCAATTTCAGTAAAAAGCTAAAAAAGCCGTATGCTGTAGCCCCGATGAAATCGGGGCGAGCTGTAAGCTGTTAGCCATTATGTTTGCACAAAAACCTGTGCAATGCTATAATGTAATCCTTCGGCCGAACGGGCGGCCATATATGACTCCCAGACAAACCAACAACCTGGAGTCCCAAACCCGGCTTAGAGGAGAGCCACGCTCAAACTATAATATTCTGCAATCTAATCCCAAAAAAGGCGATATACATATAGTGCGGAATACCCTATCAATGTTATTAAAGAAAGGAAGTAAACTATGAAAACCATCTTGTTCCTCGCCTCTCTCCCACTCGCGCTTTTGGTTATGGGGATGTTAGCGATAGGGGGGTGTGGCACTGCAATACATGAAAATATCGCTTACTTTTATCCCAATTGGATGGTTGATGGACGGATAATAGCCGTTAAATCATTTTCGACACATAGATATGAAGGGCTTCCCGGCTATGGCAGGGATATAACAATATCATCAGGCAATTATCTAGTAACAATGAAGGACGACGGAAGCGATGAAAAAATAATATATGGCGGAGAAAATATAGGCGATGACAATCCGGTTGCTTCTCCGCTTGGGAATTATGTTGCCTGTAGTAGCGGGAAGAATCTAAGGATAATAACAGCAGACGGAGCACGAGAAATTAAAACCATTAACTGCAATGAGAATCTTAACTCTTTTGACTGGAGCCCTGATGAGACAAAAATAGCATTTTCAGGAGCAGACACAAAAAACCTATACATATTGAATATCAACAACGAAACAATAACGAAAATCGCAACTAATTCTGCTGATGTTGCGTGGAGGGTAGGGGATAAAATAGCCTTTGGGTTTCTTTATACAATTAATTCGGATGGCAGCAATAATAATTATCTAACAGATGGCGGAAAACCTCAAATATTGAATTCGGGTAAAGTGTTATACTTTGCAGATTTTGTATCGTCAGGTATTTATAAAATTAAATCGTTGTATACAACGGGAACGGGCGAAGCAACATCGATAAACGCTTACGAGAGAGGCACATTGAAACTATCTTTTGATAACAAAAAAATTGTTGGAGGTGATTCCTCACAAGGCGGGTTCCCTTCAGGCATATGGGTTATCAATATAGATGGCACCAATCAAAGGAAATTAAGGGATTAAAGGTGATTAGAGCCAAAATCGCAATTTTGTTAATACTGATAATTTTGTGCGCTTTGCCGGCTACGGCACATGATCCGGCACAAATCGACGCGGCCAAGAACTATTTATATATATTAGTCCCAAGTAGAGGAAATAATTCAGGCATATTCGACGGCAGGCAGAGCTTGCCCCTTGTGGGCGGTCCCTTCAGTCACTTAAAGCAATATCTAGAGAACCAATTAAACCTGCAAGGATATGTTTATTCTTACGATTTTTCTAAGGATGAAGATACCGTTGAGCATTGGGGATGGGAAATAGGCGACAGAAACTATGTGGGGGATTTAAGCGCACCCCATAGGGAATCCGCAAGCGTTCGTGAAGAAATAAAAAAGCATAAAGTGAAAATTGTTAATGGTAGACGATTAAGCTTTATTGAACAGGCAAGAGAAGATTTTATTAAATGGAAAGCGGATAATTATTACCGTGGTGATATTACAAGGGTATCGCCGGATGAAATCCCTGATAAATACATTATCCTCTCCCATTGTTTTGGCGGTTCCCGCGAGAATGTCCACCGCATTTCGCTTTCAGGCAAATGGTAGAGATAGATCCAATTCACGAAGGCCAAAAGATCGCGCGCGACTATTTATCCAAGCTGGGGTGGGCGAGGGAGTGGAGGAGAACGGTGCAACAGGAGATACGCCCCGCCTGGACGCGTGAAGAAGAAGAAGAGAAATTCCATAAGGCCGATCAGATGGAAGAAGAAGCCGAGGCCAATTTGTCTACGGAGTTTGACAAATGGCGAAAGAGTAACCTGCCTGAAGCTAAAGTAGTATTAAAAACCATCCTTAGTGAATTGGGAAATCGAACCGATCTGGGATTTTTCGGGAAACGAATAATCAATCGGATCAGGGAGATCCTTAGGCCTTTTTGAGCGGGTAAATATCATAAGCCGGTTCTTCGTACGGATGAGCTTCCTTCATCGCCGCTATCACTTTTTTCAGCAGTTCTTTTGAAACGATCGTTTCGAGGCGATATTCGTTAACCTTCTCCAATTTGCCGACTTTTCCAATATATGGCCGGGCGCCTTTCAGGGGGCGAAAAGTGCCGGTTCCTTTTGTATAAAAGCTGCAGTTGTCGTATTTCCGGCCGATCTTTCCAGCTCCTGCCGAGCAGACTGCCTTCCTGACTTTATCTAATGCTTTTTCCGGGATAAATACTACCAGCTTATACATTTGGTCAAATGATACAGGAATTGGACGGGGACGACAAGTTTCGCTACATTAAAACAGATTTGTCAATCTGAAATATCTTGATATGGCGCAAAATAATGATAGGCATATTAATTGCTAATCGTTTATTAATGACCGAAACCAATATTATCAAGCTGTTGGATGACATCATCACCCAGGGAATCGAAAAAAATGTGTCAGATATCCACCTGGAGCCGCGCGAAGAATTCGTACGTGTGAGATATCGGGTGGATGGATTGTTGAACGATGCCGATCCCGTGCCCAAAACCAAACAAGCCGCGCTGATCAGCCGGGTTAAGGTTATGGTCAATCTCGATATCTCCGAGAGTCGTCTTCCACAAGACGGCCGGACAAATATAAAGATGGGCAGAAACGATTTTGACATAAGAGTATCGACCATCCCCACAATTTTTGGCGAAAAAGTTGTATTGAGGATGCTGGAGAGGAAGCGAACGCTTTTATCCTTGGATGAACTGGGGATGTCCGCGGAGGACCTGGCGATTTACAGGCGACTGACCCATCAGAAAAACGGCATGATCCTGATAACCGGGCCGACCGGATCGGGCAAAACCACCACTTTATATGCTACCTTGAAAGAACTAAATTCCCGGGAAAATAACATCGTGACAATTGAAGACCCGGTCGAATACCAACTTCCGGGCATCAATCAGATACAGGTTAACTATAAAACCGGGCTGACTTTCCCCAGGGTCTTACGATCAGTCCTGCGGCAAGATCCTGATATTATTCTAGTAGGGGAAATTAGAGATCTTGAAACCGCACGCATTGCGGTGCAGGCTGCGCTCACCGGGCATCTGGTCTTTGCTACCCTTCATACCCGGGATGCCGCTTCCTGTGCCATACGCCTCCAGGAAATGGGGATAGAATCTTATTTAGTAAAGGATGTGGTGATCGGTGCGGTGGCGCAAAGATTGGTCCGCTGTGCGCCACAAGGCAGGATTGGAGTTTTTGAAATCAAAGACTTTTTAAGCAGCTAACTTCCGCCGCCACCCGCTCCCCCGCCGCCACCTGCGCCCCCAGCTCCTCCGCTGCCGCCAGAACCACCCGAAGCCGAACCGGCGGAAGAGGCCTGGCCGGAACCCAAACCTACGGTATTGATAATGGCCAAGGCCATCATGACAATGCGATCAAAGAGTTGGGGCAGGGCATTCTTGACGGTAATAACTTTACAGCGATGGCAGTTGAGGCACATGGGGTATTTGGCTTTGTAAGGATTGCACACATGGTCTTTATAAAAAATACAGCGGGGCTCCTCGTTTTGGCGATGAGGGGTCACCAGGTGGAGTGTGGCTTCGTCGATCTGCATTACGTCCATACCGGATATATATCGACATGGCTTTCAAAAAATTTCAATATAGATTATAATCGCTAAATATGAGGATCATCCGGTCGCTCTTTTTCTACCTCACGGCGGTTCTGGGATTTTTTATCGGCACGGCGCTGACGCTCCTGATCGTTATCTGCGCCCCACCTGAGAGAAAGCTCAAGATTTACCAGAATTCAGCCCGCACCTGGGCACGACTATTGGCGTTTATCAGCGGAGTGCCGGTCGCAATCGAAGGATTGGAGAATCTTAAAAAGAACGAGCCGGTAGTGATCGTTTCCAACCACCAGGGAGCGGCGGACATCTTGATACTTTTGGCGTATCTTCCGGTCGATTTTCGCTTCGTAATAAAAAAGGAGCTGTTCAAAGTCCCATTTTTCGGCTGGTATCTAAAGAAGGCGGGCTACATTTCGGTCGACCGCGGAGTGGGGGAGAAGGCGCATCGCCTGTTCTCCGAAGCCGAGGACGCTCTCAAAACGGGTGATTCCATTCTGGTCTTTCCCGAAGGCACCCGTTCCCGGGATGGCAAACTACAACCTTTTAAGCGCGGCAGCTTGCTTTTAGCGCAAAAAGCGCGGGTCAACATCGTTCCGGTGGCCATTTCGGGCAGTTTTCATATTCTGCCCGCCAAAAGTATCTTTTTCAATGTAGTGCCGGTCGTGGTTAAGATCGGCAGGCCGCTTTCCTATAAAACCTCATTGGAGGAGGTTCACGCGCTCATTCAACAGATGCTTTAAGCGCCTCGGCCACATAAAATACGGGGATCACTTTTATTTTTGACTTTTTAACTTGTGCTAAATTCCCTTTGGGCAGGATCATTTTGGTAAAACCCAATTTCTCGGCCTCGCTGATCCGCGCTTCGATCTGGTTGACCGCGCGCACCTCGCCGCCCAGCCCCACCTCCCCGACGATCACGCAATCCGGATCGATGGGCTTATTCTTGTAGCAGGAAGCAATGGCTACCGCCATAGGCAGATCAAGCGCCGGCTCGGGCGCCTTAACCCCGCCGGCAACATTGATATAAATATCCTCGGAGCTTAAACGCAAATTCAATCTCCTCTCAAGCACTGCGATGACCATGGCTGCGCGGTTATAATCTACGCCTACTGTCGCCCTCCGTGGCACTGCCATTTTTGTGGGGGAGACCAGGGCTTGGATCTCAAGCAAGAGGGGCCGGGTGCCTTCGATCACCGCCGAGACCGCGGAGCCGCTCTGTCCGGAAGAGCGTTCGGATAAAAACACTTTTGATGGATTGGTGACTGCGATCAGTCCTTCTTCCTTCATCTCAAAGATGCCGATCTCGGAGAGCGAGCCGAAGCGGTTCTTTTCGGCCCGCAATATCCGGTACTGTTTATGTTCTTCCCCCTCAAAATAAAGCACCGTGTCCACGATGTGCTCCAAGATCCTCGGCCCGGCGATATTGCCCTCCTTGGTCACATGGCCCACGATAAAAATGGGCAAATGCGAGGTCTTGGCCAGGCGGGTCAAATAGGCCGCGCATTCCCTCACTTGCGAGACCGAGCCGGGAGCGGCGGCAATGTCCTCGCGGAACATGGTCTGGATGGAATCAATGATTAAAAGCTTTGGTTTTAACTCGTCGGCCGCTTTTTCTATGGCAAAAAGGTCGGTTTCCGGCAGGAAGTTTAGGGTTTTGGATAAAGCGCCTAATCGTTCGGCGCGCATCCTGACCTGCTTGGCGGATTCTTCGCCTGACACGTAAAGTATCGAACCCTTAAAGGAGTTGGCGGCTTGCAGCATCAAGGTGGACTTTCCGATGCCCGGATCCCCGCCTACCAGGATCACCGCTCCCGGCACAATGCCGCCACCCAGAACTCTATCCAGCTCCAAAAGACCCGAAGACACCCTTTCTTCTTTTTTATAATCTATTTCGGATATTAGTTGAGGTTTGATATTTGGAGTTTTAATATTGTTTGTTATTTGTGTTTTGTTTTTTGTGATTTTCTCCTCAACTAAGGAGTTCCAGGTCCCGCAAGAAGGGCACTGGCCGTACCATCTCGGATAATCATTGCCGCAATTCTGGCAAAAAAAGCGGGTTTCGGTTTTGGAGGGCATGTAATTATTATACCAGAAATAATCGTCTGAAATTATTTTGTAGGCCATCCGAAAACCATCTAGAACGGAGGAGCCCCGATGTATGCAATACATGGAAGAAAGGTTATGGTTATAAGCGGCGCCGGTTTCAGTATCGAAAGAAATTTAGCACGTCAACTGCCCAATCATTATCTGCTTAGGTCGAAAAAGAGAGAGGCCGGTGGACTTACCAGTCCGGCCTTGATCAGGGAGTTAAAGGATAATGTTATACCGGCCTTCAGATTGGCTCTCGGACAGGAATTCCGTCTGGTGGCGGATACCCCTCAAGCTTGGATGACACCGGAAATAAATCTTTTGTCCGGTGAAGGGATCTCGCAGGTAAATCCCCAGGATTGGCGCACCCCCCGCAAGCAATTTAGCCGAAGATGTTCCCCCGTGACCAATGGACATACCCTCTATCGAAACGAAAAAGTTATTGGGGTAGGTGCGATGGACCCCAAAAGCGCGGTGCACTTTTTTGTGTTGTCCTTAAGACAACTTAACAGCTTAGCGGAGGCCGAGGTTGAACTCTGGATCGATTTCTTCAAAGGAGCCGAACAAATACTTGCCACACTTAATGGGCGGGCTCAATATATACGCTATACCATTGGGGTAGGGGTGGGCTATCAAAATTTCCCCGGAGCGTATTTGGAAGTGCAGGGGTCGACAAATTCCCTGCCCAGTTTCTTCCCCCAGGATTACGGTTTTAGTGTCAATAAAGAGGGCGTGATCGAAGCGCCGGAGGGATCCAGGCCACACCAGGAATTGATCACGACCATCGACAACCGGCGCTCTTCAGAAAATTGCAGCTGTCGGGAAGCCACCGGCAGTTTAGATGAAGCTATCTTGCGGGGGTTGGCTCGGCTTCTTTAAGCGCGGCTATTTTCTCGGAGGACTTCTTGCCGGTAAAGACGAGCGCGCCCTTTTTTAGGTCGGCCTTAATGGCGAAACCAAAAGAGAACTTACCGCGCAAAACTTCCTCCGACAGGGGGGATTCGATATATTCCTCGATGGTCCGCCTTAACGGCCGGGCGCCAAATTTGGGATCATAACCTTTTTCCACCAGGAAATCCTTCGCTTTTTTAGTTATATTAAGCGACATGCCTTTTTCCGCCATCCTTTGATTCAGCTCCGCGATCAAAAGATCCACAATCGAGCCCAGGTCCTCCTTGGAAAGGGGGCGGAAGACCACGGTCTCGTCGACGCGGTTTAAAAATTCCGGACGAAAACGCTTTTTCAGCTCCTCCAAAACCGTGCTCTTGATGCGATCGTATCCGGCCTGGGCGTCGTGGCGGGTCACAAAGCCCATCTGGGTCTCTTTAGTTATGAACTCCGCGCCGACATTTGAGGTCATCACGATCACCGTGTTCTTAAAATCGATCTTGCGGCCCTGGGCGTCGGTGGCTTGTCCGTCATCCAAGATCTGCAGCAGAGTGTTTAAAACATCCTGATGGGCTTTTTCGATCTCATCGAAAAGCACCACCGAATGGGGTTTGCGGCGCACCGGCTCGGTCAATTGCCCGCCTTCTCCAAATCCCACATAGCCCGGAGGCGAGCCCAGCATGCGGGAGACCGTATGGGACTCCAAATATTCCGACATGTCGATGCGCACCAGGGCATCCATGTCGCCGAAAAGAAACTCGGCCAGACGCTTGGCCAGCTCGGTTTTGCCCACTCCCGAGGGACCCAGGAAAATAAAGGAACCGATGGGCCGTTTGGGATCTTTGAGCCCGGCCCGCGCGCGTCTGATCGATTTGGCAATGGCCGCGATGGCCTCATCTTGGCCTACTACGTGCTGTTTCATTTCTTCATCCATCTTGAGCAAGCGCTCCGTTTCCTCGGAAGTGAGCTGGCTCACCGGCACCCCGGTCCAACTGGCAACTATTTGCGCGATGGCCTCGGAATCCACCACCGGCATCTGGTCGTAATCCACCTTGATATTCTTGGCGGCCTCTTCGTATTTCCCGCGAACCTCTTCTTCCTCATCCCTCAATTTGGCAGCCCGCTCGAACTCCTGGTCGGCCACGGCCAGCTCTTTTTCGGCCTTGATGCGGTCGATCTTCTGGGAAAGCTCGATCAGCTCCGGCGGCATGGTGATGGATTTGAGCATGGCCTTGCTGGCGGCCTCATCTATCAGGTCGATGGCCTTGTCCGGCAGATGCCGGTCCGATATATAGCGATCCGAAAGCCGGGCGGCGGCGGCCAAAGCGTCGGGGCTGATGCGCACCTTATGGAATTCCTCATAACGGGATTTCAAACCCTTTAATATTTCTATGGTCTCGGCCACGGTGGGCGCTTCGACCATCACCGATTGGAAGCGCCGTTCGAGGGCCGGGTCGGATTCGATCTTTTTGCGGTATTCATCGAGGGTGGTGGCGCCGATGCATTTTATTTCTCCCCGGGCCAGCGCCGGTTTTAAGATATTGGCGGCGTCCATGGCTCCTTCGGCGGCTCCCGCGCCGATCAAAGTGTGGATCTCATCGATAAAGACCACGATCTTGCCGGCTTTGCGGATCTCTTCCATCACTTTCTTGAGCCGCTCCTCAAATTCCCCCCGGTAGCGCGTTCCGGCGATCATCAATCCCAGATCCAAAGTCACTACCCGGTGGCCTAAAAGCGGCAGAGGGACATTGGAGGATGTGATCCTCTGGGCCAAACCCTCAACGATGGCGGTTTTGCCCACCCCGGCTTCGCCCAAAAGCACCGGATTGTTCTTTTTTCTGCGGGATAAAATTTGGATGACGCGTTCTATCTCCGCGGCGCGGCCGATCACCGGGTCGAGCTTGCCTTCCCGGGACAGACGGGTCAGGTCGCGGCTGAATTGATCGAGCTGCGGAGTTAAGGTGCGGATCGGCATTTTTTTGCCCGCCGTTCCTTCTTCGCCCAAAAGCGAAACGATGCGACCCTTGGCGGCGGAAGGAACAATGCCAAGTTCCGCGAAGATCTTGGCGATCGAGCCGGCCGCTTCCCTTAAGATCGCCAAAAACAGGTGTTCCACCCCGATATAGGTGTGGCCCAGGCCCCGCGCTTCTTCCCAAGCGAATTCGATGGCCTTTTTTACCGCCGGGGTGAAGGGGAGCTCGCCAGTGCCCGGCAATTCCTTGATCAGGGAGAGTTCCTCTTCGATGCGGCTTTTAAGCGTGGCGGGGGAAGCCCGGAAATATTCGATGGTCTTGATCACCACGGGCTCGTTCTCGCGCAGCATGCCCAAGATCAGGTGCTCACAACCGACCTGCCCGGACTCCAGCCGTTTGGCCTCTTCCTGGGCCGCCATGATCACCCGGATGGCGCGCTCGGTAAAGCGTTCAAACATACCCAAAGTATAACACAAGTTTTTTGGCTTTAGAACCGATAGGATAAACGGGCACCCTAATGAGCATCTATCAAATAAATAATCAGGACGGCTCCCGGATGTTTTATCGGACCAGCGGCAATATCAAGCTGGATGGAGAATATATCCAGGCCCAGACCAAGGCCCCGCTAAGCAAATTCGAGCAGACCTTCGAAAGCTACTTTAAGCTGTTTACCGGCGAAAATCCTAAACCTTCTCAAGTTGCTGAGGAAGTGTAACTAAAAACGTCGTCCCTTTTCCCAGCTCGCTTTTCACCTTGATCGAACCCCTATGCTCCTCGATGATCTTTAAAGTGATGGGCAATCCCATGCCCGTTCCCTTGATCTTGGTGGTGAAGAAGGGATCGAAGAGCTGTTTGATCTTGTCGGGCTCGATGCCCGGCCCGGTATCGGTGATCTCGACAAAAAGCGAAGGTTCGGCCTTTTTGGGCGGACCCAGTTTTACCACCTCTCCCACATCGGTCTTGATGAGCACTTCCCCTCCCTTGCCGGCGTCGGATAAGGCCTGCACCGCGTTAAGTATGATGTTCAAGAAGGCCTGGTTCAATTGGCTGGCGTCGCCGGTGATCTCGGGAAGCTCCGCGAACTTGGTGGTGAAGCGCACGTTGCTCTTGCGGGCCTCGCCCTCAAGCAGTTGGAGGATCTCCTCCAGCAAAGAATTCAAATTGACCTGGGTGAGCTCGGGCTTGCCGGGACGGCCGAACTTCAATAAACTTTCGGCTATTTTGTTGATGCGTTCGATCTCGGAGGGCACGATAGCCGCGAACTTGTCCCGGAATTCCTGGTCTTCCCATTTTTGCATTAAAAGTTGGGAGAAAGTGCGCAGGGAGACCAGGGGATTCTTGATCTCGTGAGCCATGCCGGCGGCGAGAGTCCCCAACGATGCCAGCTTTTCCGACATGATGAGCTTCTCCTGGCTGTCCTTAAGGTCGCGGGTCATGCGGTTAAAGGCCCGGGCCAAGGATCCGATCTCGTCGATCGAAGAAACGCTGATCTGGTAGTTCAGATCTCCCTTGGAAACGGCCTGGGCGCCCTCGATGAGCCGATGAATGGGCCGCTCCAGGCTTTGCGCGAAAAACACCCCGGTCAGGACCGTAAAAATTATCCCGGCAATGATGAAGAGCAGGGAATTGGTCTCGAGCTGCCGCATCTCCTCGTAGGCCGAGCGCCGGGGCTCGTCCACGACGACTCCGCCGCCGAATTTTTGGATGGGATAATAAGCCCCGACCTTTTCCTCAAGCCCCAGCCCCAGATCCGCCGGGAACTCTTCGGCTCCCGAGCGGCCGGACAAAAGCCGGCGGACATAGGACGTTTCGGAAAGATCGACCTTGAGCTTGGCGGTGGTAATGTCCGGATGTGCCACGATCCGGCCGGATCGATCAACAATATAAACCGCGCGAGCTTTCTTAGTTCTCTCTTCCACCAGGCGCTGGACCTTGGCCTGGTCGAGGGAGGGCATCTCTTCCACATTGGCCGCCACACCCCGCGCGATCTCCAGATAATTGTTGAAGACCTGCCGTTTGAGCGCGGATTTGCTGATCTCGATAGTGATGACGGTGGTGATCTCGAAAAGAATAATGATCAGCAGGACAAAAATATAGAGCAGTTTAAAAAGCACCCGGCTACGCAGCAGGCTCAAAGGCCGGGCGGCGAATTCCGAATCCGGCGGGATCAGCTCTCCCAGCATCAGACCTAAGCTTCCCAAAAGCAAGGCCACCCAGGAGAAAAGCAAGAAGAGGGGATTGCCTAGATTAATGTAAAACAAACCCCACAGGTAAAGCGTGGAAATGAGAAGAGCGGATAGGCCGGAGCAAAGTAAAAGCACCCGGGAACTCCCGCCTTTTATATATGACCACGCTAAGTAAAACGCACCTAGCAGTCCCCAGGGCAGAGAGAGCAGGGGATTGAAGAGCGGCGGCAGCTTGCTGAAATTGACCAGCGGATCAATGATCTCGTGCCTAAAGGTGAGCGAAACGCGGGAAGAGAAAACCAGAAAGATCAGAAACCCCGCGGGAACGACCAAGGAGTAAACCAGCCAATTAAACCTGCCCAGATCGAACTTGGCGCCCCATACCGCAAATATTAAGAAAGCGGTGAGCACCAAGCCGGAGGTCAAATATTTTTGCAGGGTTTCGATCTCCGAGAGCGGCCGGTCGAGGTTATAGGCGGCCTGGGACAGGATGGTCAAGATAGTGAACGATAAAAGCGAAACAAAGAGCAGGAAAAACAGCAGACTTTTCAACTGCCGGGAGGCAAAAAACTGCCGGGCAAAGGAGTAGATCCCCGAAAGCAAAATTCCGCAGACGAAGATCTCGGTAAAAATGCCGATGACGGTGATGGGCGAGAGCATTATTTGTTCACCCCCAGAGTTATAACGGCCGCGGCATAGCCCCCAGCCACATTTGCGGTGCGCACCGGCAGGCGCTTGGTCCCCGCCGATACGGATGAAGGGACTTTTACCTCCAGCAAGAAATTGATGCTGTCGGTCGAATCCATTTCCACCTCGGGCCCCAGGTTGAGCGGCCGCAGGTCGACAAAAACCCCCTTCAGGTCTTCCGGACGTCCCGGATTATCTACTTTGACCGTTAATGTCAGCGGGGTCTCATCGCCCTCAAGGACCAAGGGATCCGGATTGGCTTGGGCGGAGGTGATGGTGGGATTTTTTTCCACCGCGATCGAGGTCTTGCTCACCGCCAGCCAACCCTTTTTGTTCGAAGCGGCCACCACGATCTCCTTATCGCCCAAGGCGACTTCGTCATTAACACTGGCCTGCAGGGTGTAGATGCCGTCACCTGCCACTTCATCGCCCCACAAGCCGTTGTCCACCAGCATCATGTTAGAGAACCTCCCGAGCGAGCTTAGATCCGCCCGCACCCCCGAGATGTTCTTAAGTCCGGCGGGGTCGTCCACCGAAGCGTAAAGGTCCAGTATGGTGCGGTTGTCGGGAGGGAGCTTGCGGGGTTCGGCCTTGATGTAATTGATGACCGGCACCAGGCGCACCCGATTGACCCGGGAAACGTCGTAGCCCACTCCCCAGCTTAACAGGTCGCCGATCTTCTTGCGCATAAAATCGGCGGCGGAGAGCATCTCAATGGCCTCGCCTTTGGTCAGCGCTTTTTCCTCGGCCCGGATCCCGGGAGAAAGCGCCAGTATTATAACGATGAACAGTAATAACCGCTTCATTTGATGACCCCGAATTTTTTGAAGATGGCCCGGCCTTCGGAGGCAGTGACTTGAGCATTGGGGCGGAAGGTCCCGTCGGCATAACCCTGCATCACGCCAAAATCCACTGCCGCCTTGATGAGCGGGGCCAGGGGGTGTTCTTTGGGAACATCTTTATAAAGGTCTTGGGTTACGCGAGAAAGAGGATAGTTTGCGGCTTTGACCAGCCAAGACACGAGCTCGCCCCGGGTGACCGAGGATTCGAGCGAGAACTCGGCCTCCGGCGTCACCTCCACTACTCCCATGGTGACCAAGGTTTCCACTTTTACCTTACGTTCTTCGATCTTGGCCTTCTCCAGGAGAAGCCGTTCTTTGTCGGCTGCGGTGCGCGCGGTGCTTATGGCCCTTTCCACCTGCCGCTCTTCCGCCAGTTTTACCTTGGCCCGGCGCAGGATCTTTCTTTCGTAGGCCAGCTTGCCCCCCTCATAGAAGCTGTCGACCATCACCAAGTTCTTTCCCGACTTGAGCGGAACTGCTACCGAGAATTTGAAGTTGTCGTCCACCTTGACGGTTTGGTTGTTTACCGCCACTTCCACTCCTGGTTTGGCGGTGCCGGAAACCCAGATGCGGTCGTCATAGGTCGTAAAATTATCGTCGGGATAAACGCCGGTCAGGGGATCGGCGATCTTCATTTCTCCGTAAACCTTCTTTTCCTTTCGCTCAAAGACCCATTCTTCGGGGAAATAAGAGATGGAAAGCGAAACCGAGCCCGAGCCCAACAGATCGGATACCAGGTACGCCAGGTCCGCGGCCCAATCGCTTTGCCGATACCCTATTCCTAAAGATGGACAGCCGAGGCGGGGAGAGGCAAAATATCCCAAACGCAGGTTTAAAACATTTTCTCTCACATATTCGATGCCGAATCTCGCCCCCGGCGATCGTCCGTTTATCATCTCCAGGTCCGAAAGCCAAAGCAGTTCCTGGCCCTCGAGATAATAGGGGGATTTGATGTCGCCGAAAAGTTTGGCTCCTATCCCCAACTTGGCTACTGCCGGTACTCCTTCCGCCTGTCCGTTATCAAAAAATATGGTGCTGCCGGGGATGAGGTTTTGTCCGGAAACGCCTACCGATAACCAGCGATTGATCTTATAAAGCACTCCCAAGTCAGCTTCCAAGCCCCGGCGGGCGGATTGGTCGTTTAATCCGGTGCGGCTTAAGCTCAATCCCAATAGATATTTAAGATTGAGCCCGATTCCGATGTTCTGTGCAATTATATTATTAGCCAGTGGCGGCAAGGTGTTGGCCAGTTTGCTGCCGGCAGAAAGCACGATCAACTGTTCGGAATAGGTGGCCTCTTGGTTGCCGCTCAATGGTATTCCGGAATAATTACTGATCAGCGCGGCAATGCCTACCGTTGCGCCGGTGCCGGTGGGATAAACCTGGGCTCCCGAGATATTCGAAAAATCCTTGGCGGTAACGGCAATGCCCTTGGCCCAGGGAAGCCCGCCCGGATTGTAATAAGCGGCGTTGACATCGTTGGCCCAGCCGGCAAAAGCCCCTCCCAAACTTAACGGGCGGCTGCCCGATTCTAATCTCATAGGCAGGATATTTGCTTCCGGGAGTACGGCTTGGGCGAAAGATGTCAGGAAAAGGATAAGAATGAGGGTGAAGAATGAGTTATTTATCATCGGGTTACCGTCAGGGTGGTTTGCCCGCTGCCTTGCCAGCCATAGCGGTCGATAGCTGTGACCAGGATGGTCTTTTCTCCCCACGATTGCGGAGCGGCAGAAAAAGCCAGCGCGAATTCAGAGTCGTTGGCCTGGGCATCCCCATGAGTCCCATCGTCGAACATCTCGGCGTCCGGCGGGCCGTCCAGGGCAGACAGATCGGCCTTGACCGTCAACAGGTTCTCCCGGCCTTCGCGATCATTGATGCGGGCGATAAGCCGCACGGGATTTTCATCGATCGCCGGAATGGAATTGGGTGCGATCGAGACCCACTCTACCCGGGGAGCGGTGTTGATGCGGGAATAGGCCCGGGGCTCAAAACCCTGGTTGAAATCAAAAAGCCATTTGGACAGCCACTTGACACGGCCGAAACGGGAGTAGAGGATGGCGGCCTCGGCGCGGGTGATATCGCGGTTGGGCTCAAAAAACGGGGACTTAAGCGAAATCCCCTTCATCAATTTCTTTTCTTTGGCCTTCCTGATCTGCGCAAAAAAAGGATGGGTCTCCGGCACGTCCAAAAAAGCTTCTTTGACCTCTTCCTCAAATGCCCGGCCTTCGGTATCGATCACGATCTTAGCGGCTTCCCCCCGGGTCAGCGGTTCGTTGATGCCGAAATAATTGGCGCTTTGCAGGGTCATATAATTTTTAGCAAGCACCGCCTGGATGGCCGCCGACCGCCAGTGCTCCTTGGGGACATCCTGGGAAATATCTTGGGAGGGCGGTAGCAGCAGCAGGCCCTCCGACCGCGCCAGCCAGCTGGCCATCTCGCCGCGGGTCAGGGGGTGGTTGGGATAAAAATTACCATCCGGATAGCCTTCTGCGATACCTAAACTGGCCAGGGCAATAACCGCCCGTCGCGCCCAATGGGGCCGGCCGTCATATTTCTCCTCCATGTCCGGAAAGGTGACCTGCCGCAATACCCGGCGAAGCTCCTTTTCCTGTTTGCCGGATGCGTCCCAGCCGACCACTTCAATATAATTTTTCCCCCGGTTCAATACTAAACCACAAGAAAAAGTCCCATTCTCATTTATATTCATCCTCACCCGATTGACCGCCAGCGTCGAAAGTCCGGATCCTTGCCCGGAAAGGGTTATAACCTCGTCATAGGTGATCAATTTATCTTTGGGGGATTGGAGGGACAAAGTCAGGGCCTGAGCGGAAGTCGAGAGGATAAGCAATATAATGAAGGCTTGCCGCATTTTTTCAGGCGTATTCTAGCAAGGGGGCTTATGCTTTGCAAGAAACTATTTCCTGTGATAATATTTAGAAAATGTTCCTGAAGAAAATATCCATCAAGGGATTCAAGACCTTCGCGGATAAGACCGACATCGAGTTCGAAACCTCTGCGGGGATCGCTGCCATCGTGGGGCCCAACGGCTGCGGAAAAAGCAACATTGTGGACGCGTTCCGTTTTGCCCTGGGGGAAGGCAATGTTCGGGACCTGCGAGTGCCGACGCTTCCCGAGGTGATCTTTGCCGGTACCCAAATGCGAAAACCCTTATCCCTGGCCGAGGTTTACCTGGTATTCGACAACTCCGCCGGCCGTCTGCCGGTAGCCTACAGTGAAGTGATGGTCAAACGCCGCACCTTCCGCGACGGGACCAGCGAATTTTCAATCAACAACCAGGCCTGCCGGCTTAAAGATATCCGCGATATTTTCCTGGATACCGGTCTTTCTTCAGAAGCGCTCTCCATCATCGGCCAGGGACGGGTGGATGCCTTGCTTAGCAGCAAACCCGAAGAAAGGCGGGCGGTTTTTGAGGAAGTGGCCGGCATCAACAAATACAAGTTCCGCAAGCTTGAGGCCGAACGCAAGCTGATCATTGCCGAGCAGAACCTGCTGCGCCTCTCGGATCTTCGGTCCGAAATGTCCTCCCAGCTTTTGGCGCTGGAGGAACAGGCCCGGCGCGCGAGAGAATACCGGGAACTTATGGAACGGGTCCACTTGCTTGAGACCGGCATTTACAAAAAACAAATACTCTCCATGCAGGAGAGAAAAGAAAAACACCAATCCCGCATTGAAGAGCTGCGTTCGGCCACCCAAGAAATTCACCAGGCCGAGATCAAGACCCGGGAAGAGATCGCGCGGTTGGAGCGCGAGATCGAGGAAACCCGGCGGCGCCTGGATGAGGTGCGGGAGAAGATCGAATCCGAGCGGAGCGCCCAGTTGATCGAAAGGGAGCGGGCGCTTTTTGCCGAACGGGAAAAGGTCCGCGACCTGGCGGAAGCGGGCCGCTTTTTGGATTTTGAGATCAAGAACTTGCTCGGTTCGCTTTCGGCGCTGAAGGAAAAAAGGAAGATTCTGGCCGCCCGCCTTAAAAAATACGCCTCCCAAGAAAAGTCCGACCTGGGGGATTTTGCCGAAATGGTCCAGCTGCTCCAGCGGTTGGGCGAGATAAAGACCACTCTACTGAACGCTTTCAATAAGAAGGAAGGGGCCCAAAAAGCGGACGTGGACCGGATGGGAGGCGAACTTTCGGAGCTGATCCGCGAGGAAGACCGGCGGCTTAAAGAAGAAGAAGGAGCGATGCAAGAGGCGCTGGCGCTCAAACAAAAGCAGAAAGACGAAGCCCTGGCTAAACTTAATGAAAAGGAAACCGGACTTAAAGAATTTTCCGCTCAAAAAGCGGTCGAAGGATCCAATCTCCATCAACTGGAAGAGGCGAAAGGCGGCCTGGCCAAACTTCTGGAAAAACTTAAGCTCGACCGGGAAAAGCTCTTAGGCCGGGACGCAGAGCCCGATGCCCGCCGGGAGGACCGCGAATCCTTGATCAAAGAGGAGCTCCAGCTGGCCAAGCTGGACGGGGAGCTCGAACAACTTTTAGAGCGCGTCCTCTCCGAATATTCCCTCGACCTGAACGGCGTCCTGAAGATCGATCATGAGGTTCCAAACGTAGTGCAGGGGCGCCGGGAAGTAGAAGGATTAAAGGGCCGGATGCGGGAGCTGGAGCCGGTGAATCTTTTGGCCATAGAAGAATATGAGAACGCGCAAAAGCGGGGGTCTTTTATTGAGGTCCAGTATCAAGATATCGCCTTAACCCACGAGAACCTCAAAACCCTGGTGAGGGAGCTCGACGAAAAAGCCCGGGAAGATTTTGTTCGATCGCTGGCGACGGTCACGGTAAACTTCAAAGAAGTTTTCTCGGGATTGTTCGAGGGAGGCGAGGCCAAGATCGAACTTGAACCCGGCAGCGATCCGCTCCAAGCCGGCATCGAGATCTCGGTCTGTCCCTCGGGGCGCAAGTGGCTTCCCATTTCACTATTATCGGGAGGAGAAAAATCATTGACCGCCATAGCGGTGCTTTTTGCTTTCCTTAAAACTTCTCCCAGCCCCTTGTCCATTTTAGACGAAGTCGACGCGGCCCTGGATGACGCCAATGTGGAACGCTTTACGCGCTATTTACGGAAGTTCTGCGAGAACACGCAGATTTTGGTCATCACCCACAACAAGCGTACCATTGCCGCGGCCGATGAGATTTATGGGGTCACGATGGAAGAATCCGGGGTTTCTAAACTGGTATCGATCAAACTGGAACCGGCTAAAACATGAAACGGTTTTCAGTTTTATCGGTTTTTCTATTAATTTTGATCGCGCCCGTATTCAGCCAAGAACGTCTTCCCCGGCCGGTCTGGGGAGCCGAAGGCAAGCTCATCAATGACTCGCCCGGCAATACCCTGCAACAAAATCCCCGGCTGGCGTTGCTTTCTTCCGGGGATTCTATCGTGGTATTCGAGGACTCGCGCAACGGGCACTCCGATATCTACGCGCAGAAGGTAGGCCGGCAGGGAAAAATTCTCTGGGGAAGCCTGGCCCAACCGGTTTGCACTTCTCCACGCGACCAACTCTCACCTCTGGTGATAGCCGATAACGAAGGCGGCGCGATCATTGTTTGGCAAGATGACCGCAACGGCAATTTTGATATTTATGCGCAAAGAATCGACAACGCCGGCAGTCCGGTTTGGCCAAACGACGGGATACCGATTTGTTCCGCTTCAAACGGCCAGATCTTTCCGCAATTGGTCAGTGACGGGCAGGGAGGCGCCGTTATTCTATGGCAGGACTATCGCTCCGGAGCTGAAGATCTATACGCTCAACGGATCGATCCGGAAGGTCGGAGCTTATGGCTTTCGGACGGCGTGCCGGTGTGTGCCGAGCCGGGCAGTCAGTGGCAGGCGCAGTTGATAAGCGATGGAGCGGGGGGAGCTATTGCGGCCTGGACCGACCGGCGGACCGGGAACGCCGATCTATACGCTCAGCGCTTGAATCCCAATGGCCGGCCACTCTGGAAAACCGAAGGTGTGGCGGTTGCGGTAGGCGATAGCAACCAGGAGCATGCCGCTCTGGCATCGGATGGTTATCAGGGAGCGATGGTGGCCTGGAAAGATGCCGACAGCCTCATTCTCCAGAGGATAGGGTCGGACGGCAATCTAATTTTTTCAGCTCCGGGAATAATCGCTGTCCGGGATGCGGCGGCCGGATCCTTTCCGCAGATCGCCGGCGATGGGAGCGGTGGGGCGGTGCTGGCCTGGAGCGACCCCAAAGCCGGCGATCCAGACCTATATTTACAATATGTGAATCCCGCGGGACAAGTGCAATGGGGAGAGACCGGCCGGATACTTTTAGCCCTCAGAGGAGTTCAAACCAATCCCAGGATCTCGGGCACCGGTCCTTGGATGGTAGTTTGGGAAGATGGCAGGGATAAGGATTCACAGGGGAAACAACTATATGCCCAGCGGATCGGCAGGGACGGTTATTATTACTGGGCGGTGACCGGGGTCTTGGTCTCGGATACGGGGGTCGATCCCCAGGAAGCAGATCTGGTGATGGGCCAAAACGGGGAAGCGCTGATATTTTATCAAGACCACAAGCGGGGAAATTTTGATATTTTTGCTCAGAAAGTTGCGGTAGATGCGCGGTTGGTTTGGGGTAAAAACGGCATAATCGTTTGCAATGTGGCAGGTTCAGTAGCGCAGCAAGAGGTCCGGACCGTGGGAGACGGCAAAGGCGGTTATCTTTTTGCGTTTGAGGATTTTCGGAACGGATTTTCCAATATCTATCTGCAGCGGGTCAACGACAAGGGAAATTTACTGTGGGATCGCCTTGGAGTAGCGGCCGCTCCCGGCGCTTATAATCAACGCAATCCCCGCCTGATCGCCGATGGAGAGGGAGGAATGATCGTGGCGTTCGAAGATTTCCGCGATCCGCTGGGCGGCAAGATCTATGCCCAGCGGATCGATTTTGCCGGTCAAACGGTATGGGATAGGGGAGGAGAATTGCTTACTCCCGGCAGCCGCGCTTCCCAACAAAGCCAGCCGCAAATCGCCTCCGACGGCAAGGGAGGCGCAGTGGTCGTATTTTTGGACCTGCGCAATCCTATAAATTATACCGACATCTACAGTCAGCGGCTCGACAAGAACGGAAAATTGCTCTGGGCCAAAGCCGGTAATAGAGTTAGTGCCGGGAACGGCAGCCAGGATGAAGTAGGACTGGCGGACAATTTGGAGGTCGTTTGGACCGATTATCGCAATGGAGACAAAAACTCCGACATCTTTGCCCAGAAACTTGATCTTACGGGGGCCACCCTCTGGGCGGAAGATGGAGTTCCCGTGTGCGAAGCCCCCGATTCCCAAAAATCTCCCTGCATTATAAGCCGTCGGGGAGGAGGATCCATCGTGGTTTGGACCGACCGCGGCGGGGGAAGTTTTGATGTGTACGCCCAGCGGTTGGATGACTTCGGCCGTCAACTATGGGCTAAAGACGGGATACCCATTGAACAATCCGCTCGTACTCAACAGAATCCGCGCCTGGTTTTGGATCCGGCAGATAGAGCCGTGGTAGTCTGGGAAGATTTTAGATTCGGCAACTGGGACATATTTGCCCAACGGGTGGATGAGATGGGAAATTTAACTTGGGGCGAAACCGGCGTAATCGTCAGCGAGGCGGAAAACACCCAATATGCGCCGGCTTTGCTGCAACTCAAACCAGAATCCATTATAGCTTGGGAGGATTACCGGAGCGGACAGAATTACAGTATTTATCTGGAGGTCTTGGGATCGGCCGGGGATAAGATCAATGCAGGCCTGTTGATTCAAGCCAGCCGTTTCGGCGCGCGCAAACCGCAGCTGGCTTCAACTAAAAACAACGAGTTCCTGGTGGCCTGGGAAGATTGCCGCGGTGGAGGTTGCGGCATCATTGCCCAAAAGTTTACCTTTTAGCCGCCGCTTTCTTCAGCGCTTCCGCTTTATCGGTTTTTTCCCAAGGTAAATTAAGCTCCGGCCGGCCAAAATGTCCGTAGGCCGCCACCTGTTTATAGAGCGGCCGGCGCAAGCCCAGGTTCTTGATTATCAAACCGGGCCTTAAATCAAAATGGCTGAGGATCAAGTCCTCGATCACATGGTCTTCGAGCTTTCCGGTGCCGAAAGTATCCACCATCACCGAGAGCGGCTGCGCCACGCCGATCGCGTAAGCGATCTGCACTTCGCACTTCTTGGCCAGGCCGGCGGCCACCACATTTTTAGCCACCCAGCGCGCGGCATAGGTGCCGGAACGATCCACCTTGGTGGGATCTTTTCCCGAAAAAGCGCCGCCTCCGTGCCGGGAATAGCCGCCGTAGGTATCCACAATGATCTTGCGGCCGGTAACGCCCGTATCGCCCTGAGGGCCGCCGATCACGAATCTGCCGGTGGGATTCACAAAGTATTTTATCTTATCGTCCACCAATTCCTGGGGCAGGATCGGCAGAACCACCCTTTCGATGATCTCGTCTTTCATTTGCTTGAGATCCACATCGGGGGAATGCTGGGCGGCGATGAGGACCGTGTGGATCCGCACCGGTTTATCGCCGTCGTACTCCACCGTGACCTGGGATTTGCCGTCCGGCCTTAAATAAGAGAGTTCGCCGGTCTTTCTTACCTCAGCTAGTTTCTTTACCAAGCGGTGAGCCAAAGTTATGGGCAGGGGCATCAGCTCCGGGGTTTCATCGCAGGCGTATCCGAACATCAATCCCTGGTCCCCGGCCCCCAGTCCCTCCAGGTCTTCCTTGATGACCTCGCCGCCCCGGATCTCCAAGGCCTTATCCACTCCGCGAGCGATATCCTTGCTTTGTTCCTTAAGAGAGACCAAAACCCCCACGGTCTCATAATCGAAGCCATACTTGGCGCGGGTATAACCGATCTCTTTGATGACCTCCCGGCAGATAATGGGGATCTCAACGTAACAGCCGGTGGTCACCTCCCCGGCCACCATGCAGATGCCGTTGGTGACCAGGGTCTCGACCGCTACGCGGCCAACAGGATCCTTACTGATAATGGCATCCAGGATGGCGTCGGAAACCTGATCGCAGATCTTATCGGGGTGGCCTTCGGTGACGGATTCGGAAGTGAACAAATGCACACTCTTTTTCATTTTTTTCCTCCCTCTTAACGAGCGGACCGGTTATTAATGAAACTGGGCATAGTATAGCCCAGGGCGGTTGCCGGGTCAAGCAAAGGGAGGTATAATAAGTATATGGGAGACCTCTCGGACCACTTCAACCTGAAAGATTTCCTTTGTAAATGCAAGGAGTGCCGGGGCGGGGAATACAAGATCCACCTGGGATTGGTGGGGGCGCTCGAGCTGATCGCCGAACATTTCCAAAAACCGGTCAAGGTATTAATTGGTTTTTGGTGCGAGGCCTATAACGAAAAGCTGAAAAAGGAAAAATTGAGCTATCACGTTAAAGGCAAGGCGGCCCACATCGCGATCGAGGGCGTACCCCTGGCCGAGGTCTTTAAGTTCGCCGAGACCGTTCCCGAACTGCACGGCTTGGGATTTTATCCCCAGGGTAATTTTATCCACGTGGATACCCGCCCCGCCGAAAAAAAGGACGCCTGGGTGGTGGAGGGCGAAAGGTATTCCCCGCTTTCCGCCGAAAAGCGGAAGCAGTATGGGCTGGCTTAAAGAGCAAGCCCTGATCGATGCCTACCTCTCTTCTATAAAATCCGAGCGCAACTTCTCTCCCTACACTCTCATCAATTATCGGCTGGATCTCGAGCAGTTGGCCAAATTCCTGGTGGAAAAAAAGAGGCAGTTGTTCCATACTGACCGGTCCGGCGCGCGCGAGTTTTTGTACCACCTGGAAGGGAAAAAGTATGCCCGGAGATCGCTGGCGCGAAAGATCTCCGCAGTGCGTTCTTTTTTCCGCTGGCTTACGAGAGAAAAAAAATTGAAGGCCAATCCTTTTGAGCTGATCTCAACCCCAAAGATAGAAAAGCGCCTGCCCAATTTCCTCTATGAAGAAGAAATGCTCAAGATGCTCAAGGTCCCGGCGCCGGGCGGACGGGATGCTGCTCTGCTCGAGCTGCTCTACGGCGCCGGCATTCGGGTCTCCGAAGCCATCAAGCTCAATCACTCCGATCTCGATTTAGGCGAGGGGGAAGTCCGTATCTTGGGCAAAGGCAGTAAAGAACGCATAGTTTTGATCGGCTCGTTCGCTATTAACGCGCTTAAAAAATATCTCTCTTCCCGCAAACGGGGCGATTCGCGTGCGGTGTTCCAAAACCGGCGGGGGGGGAGATTGACGGAAAGAAGTGTGGAACGGCTTATAAAGTTCTATGCCAAAAAAGCCGGGCTGGACAAAACGGTCACCCCTCACACTCTCCGCCACACTTTTGCCACGCACCTGCTCGGCAAGGGGGCGGATCTGCGGACCGTGCAGGAACTTTTGGGGCACAGTTCGCTCTCCACCACCCAGGTCTACACCCATATCACCAAAGAGCGTTTGAAATCCGTTTATGACCTGGCACATCCCCGCGCTAAAAAAATTGTGGTCTTTTTTCTCCTTCTGGGGTCGTTGGTTTCCACATCCTATTCTTTTCCCAATCCCGCCGCGCCGCTTTATGATAATGTCAAAGCCCAGGCGGTGACCTCCTTTAGCGAACTGTTTTCCGGTCCGGTAAGCATTAAATCCGCCGGCGGCCGGATCGTCGGCCGGATACTGCTCAATGAGGTGCAGATCGGGGAGGATATCCATGCCAAACAAATCGTTATCAACTATAACGTGATCAAGTACCTGGCTAGTCGCGGCGATATCGTCCCCAGCATTTCCTCGATCCGGGTTAAGGGCGGGGAAATAAAGGTGACCCGCAACCGCAAAGGGGGGATCTCGGCGGTACGTATCCTTAAGCCGCCCAAGCCGGGGGGGGGAGGAGTGCCGTTCAAAGCCAAATTGATATTGGAAAATTGCCGGGCGGAATATATTGACGAAGCAGGTTTGCCTTATCGACCGCTTTCCAAGCCCTTTCATTCAAAGTTCGAACGCCTGAAGGGGACCGTGGACCTAACTTCTGCCCCGCAGATAGGGATCAACGTGGAAGGAAGGGAGGAGCAGGGTGGAGAAGGGATTTTTATCAAGGGATCGGCGAACCTGGAAAAAGGATCGTACGATATCACTTGCCTGGCCAAAAAATTGCCACTTAAATTATGGGGAAACTACCTGGTCCCGTATTATATTTTCCAATCCGGGTCGGCGGAACTTTCTTTGATCCTAAACCCAAAAGAATTGCGCTTGACCATGAACGGGATCGCGGAGGATAAACCTTTCTCGGCCGACGGCCGGATACTGATGGGGATCCGTACGGTGTTGGCCGGTTCCGTCAGGATGAGGGTTTATCAAGGCGTGGTCCTGGCCAATGGAGAGATCATTTTCGATCGGGGAATTCCCACCTTCAAAGCCCAGGCCAAGCTCGACCGGATCGATCTGACCAAAGCAATAGGAGTGGTGGGAGTGGAAGGTGTGGCCACGGGAACCGCAGATCTGGCCGGTAATTTCAATGAATTTTCAGGCCGGCTTAGCACTCAACTGGCAGGCGCCCGGATATTAGGCCAGACGGTCGAGAATGCCGGCGGATCATTTGATTATAGAGGAGGAGAGATCGAACTAAAAGACTTGAAGCTGGCCTCCCAACAGGCCGAATTTTTAGCGGCTGGAAAATTGGATCGTACCCGCCGAGTACAGCTTATTGCCCGGGCGCGGGGGATAAAACTCGAAGGCCACAGTCCCCTGGGGGAACTTTCCTGCCGGATCAGATCGTTCACGGGAGACCTGGCCTTTACTCCGGATGAAAAATTCTTCGCTTCACCGCTTAAATTGCTAACCGCCCATGGGACAGCAGAGATCGGAGAAACAATTCTCGGCGAACAGTCCCTGGATGAGGGGATCGGGGGGATCACGCTCGCTGGGGGGCAGATAAAATTCATCGACACTTATGTCCATAAAAATGAATCGCGGATTTATCTTTTGGGCGAGATCGGGATAGAGGAGACCAACCTGCGCTTGTATGGCCGGAACCTTGATCTTATGGACCTCAAAGGCCTTAACTATCTCCTGCCGGACGCCGTGAAAAACCCAACCGGCAGGATGAACTTGGACCTGCAAATCTTTGGCCGGGGCGGAGAAATGATGGACCTGGGTGCGCGCGGACGGCTGGATTTTGCTAATTCCAACTGGGGCGGGATCCCCATCAAGGAGATCTCTGCCGAAGCGGTCTGGCAGGACCGGCGAATGGTTTCGGCCCAGGGAGAGATCATTTTCGACAATCAAGTCGGCTTGGCGACCGGCCGAGGGAGGCTCAATTTCTCGGCGGCTGGAACGTTGGATGATCCCTTACTTAATGTTGATTTCTATATTGATAAGCCGCGTTACGACGACCTCCGGTTCGACCGGGCGGAGGGAGCGGTTGAATTAACGGACCAGCGTTTGCGCTTTAGCAAACCACTGCGGCTGTCCGACCGGAATAATCTTTACGAATTCCTAGGCACGGTCGATCTGAAAGCTTCTCAAAACATCGATCTGGCCCTCAAGGTGGAGCGCGGTTCTCTCTCTTACGCGGCGCAGCTGGCTACCCGGGCGATAGCTCTGGGCCAGCGCTGGTTCAGCCCGCCCCCCCAAGGCACAGTTAAAAACTTAGTCCACCGGACCGATCTGCCGCTCTTTTCCGGCACGGAAATTTATCATACCGACGGGCGGACCTACGATTTTCTCGCCAAATTCGGCCGGATCTCGGAGGAGGTCCAAGCGCTGCGCCGCAGCCAGATCCCGCCGGTGATAGAGAAGATGAGCGGGAAGCTGAAAGCCGGCCTTAGGATCTACGGCACCCTTAAAGCTCCCCAGGTTTCCGGACAGCTTATGGTACGCGACGGCACTTACGGCCGGTATAAGTATGATTCCCTGGAACTTTCCTGTGAGGCCAATGCCGAAGGTATAAAAGTGCGGCGGCTGGAAGTTAAAAAGCAAGATGGTAGGCTGATGGGGGAGGGGGAAGTGGAATTTTCCGGAGGGCAGATGGATTTCCGCGCGGTCTCGCGCGGGATGCCGATAGATCTTTTCAGGATCTGGATGAACAAAGATTTTTCCGGTAATTTTGACGGGGACTTGAGGTTGACCGGCACCGCCGCCGCCCCGCGCGGCTGGCTGACCTTAAAAACCGGTAGGGTAAAATTGGCCGGGGCGGATTTTGACCGGATCTCCGGCAGTTTTACCCTGATCAAGGATTTGCTTTATATTAAGGAACTAAGTCTGGGCAGCGGCTCGCGTATAAATGGTTTTTTGCGAATGAATGGCGCGGCCGAGCTTTCGGCCTCGCTGGAGGGCGGAGCCCTGGGGCTGGTCAATCTTTTTACCAACGAGGTCCGCTGGGAGTCGGGATCAGCGCAGGGTAAATTAAGCTATAAGACGGATGGGCGAACCACCAAAGTTGCAGGGGAGCTTGAGGTCAAAGACGCCACTTTTTATGTGAAAGCGCTGGATTCCTATTTCCGTGAAGGGACCTTGAGCTTGCAAACCAGAGATAATGTGGTCTGGCTTAGTGAAGCTACCGGCTATTGGCAGGGGACCCGCACCAAAAACCGGGTAAATCAGGTCTCCTTGGCCGGAGTTCTAGACATGAATAAGCAGACCGCCAATTTTACTTTGGCGGATGCCTCCTATACGCTGGTCCTGCCCGGCATGTATTCCGGGAATCTGGAGCTTAAAAAGTTCTCTCTTTCAGGGAAACTGGACAATTTATTACTTAAAGGCGAGGCCAATTTCTCTGAGGGGGTGCTCTTCTTGCCGGACAAAGTGGCGGGTGGGGGTGAAGGCGGGGGAGGGCCCCCGCTTAACCTGGACATCTTGGTGAACTTGAACAAGAATGTTTATCTGACCGGCGGGAACGTGGCCACTTTGGACCTTTCCAGCATTTTACTGAACTTGGAGATGACCGGATCGGACCTGGCGCTTTCGGGCCGGGCCGCTGCCCCACGGCTGCTGGGCAAGATATTCTTTAAGCGGGGCAATATTAATATTATAAGCCGCGATTTTTCGCTTTTGAGCCTCGAGCGGCAGAGCCAGTTTTACCATGGGGATCTGGAGAAGACCTCCGATAATTACGCTCAATTCCTGGGCGACGGAGTGCTGCCCTACCTCAACCTCAATGCGGCGGTCAAAGCCGATAAATACTTGCCGGATGGGACCAAAAAACAGGTCTGGGTAGTATCCCGCCTCCGGGGCGAACCCTTCTCTACCGAAAAGCAAAAGAAGCTGGACGTGGTCTTTGAGGCCTATGATGTGGATCCGCAGAGCGGGCTATATCTGCGGGGGGCCTATGATGACGATGCCATCAAGGTCATGCTGCTGCCCGATTTTGTGAAATCCATGACCGGGGTAGAAAAGGGCAGAGCGGCGGATGGCAATGTAGTAGTGGCCGATTACCTTAATAGTCGGCTGCAAACCGTCGTTTTTCGCGGAGTGGAACGACAATTGGAAACCGCCTTGGGGCTCGAAAGCTTAATGCTCGATTATAACTTCGGCTCCGACATTCAACGCACCATGGGAATCAATGGGTCCGGAGCCCAGCGCTCCAACCTAGGGGTGGGATTCATCAAGGGGTTCTTTGACAAACTCTATATAGATGTGAGATACTCTCAAGGCGTGAATATGGCCGCAGCGGCTACGCCTTTGCAGACGGTGAACTACCAGCTTACCTATAAGCTGACGCCGATCTGGTCGGTCTCATATTATCGGGAACCACTCACGGTCTATGACCTGCAGAGCGGGCCCAGTAAGACCACCTTGAATGGCACGCTGCATTTTTAGATGGAGGGCTAAGTGAGAAAGTTCTGGCTGGTGCTCTTTTTATTATTATTCGTTACCGCGGCCCAGGCTGCGGAGCGCGGCCTCTCTGAATACCCGGCCCGCATCGCTTCCTTCATGGTCCGCGGCAATCACACCATTCCTCAGCGGGAGATATTGGACGCGGTCTTCAGCAAGACCGGGGAAGCGCTCGATCCTGAGCGGATCCGCAACGATCTTAAGGCCATCTATGCACTGGGCTACTTTGAGGACGTCACTGTGGCTTATGAGGTGGTGGAGGACGGCACCCGGGTCATCTATCAGGTAGTGGAGAACCCGGTGCTGGGCCAGATAATAATCGAGGGGGCCAGCACGGTATCTTCCGCGGAGATTTCCTCAATGATGAAACTCAAGGTTGGCGGCCTGCTGAATTACAAGACCCTGCGCGAGGACCTGGCCGCCATTAACGACAACTACCGTAAACAAGGTTATACCCTGGCGCGGGTGGTGGACGTTGCGGTGAGCCCCGATAAGACCAGGGTGGATTTCAAGGTGGTGGAAGGGATCGTCGAAGAAGTATCACTCGAAGGCAATGCCACCACGCTCGATTATGTGATCAGAAGGGAAATGAAGACCCGGGCGGGTTCGGTTTTTAACGAAGACGTCCTGGCCAAAGACCTGCGGCGGGTCTTTAATTTGGGATTCTTTTCGGAGATCAATCCGGTATTTGAGCCGGGCAGCGCCACCGATCGGGTCCGCATAATCTTAAAGATCAAAGAAACCCGCACCAATACCATCAATTTCGGCGGCGGCTGGGGCGAACGCGAGGGCTGGTTCGGCTTTCTGGACCTTTCGATCAACAACCTAATGGGCACGGCCCAGGGCTTGATGCTGCGCGGCCAGACCGGCACCCAATTGACCACTTACCAATTCAAGTACACCAATCCCTGGTTCTGGCCGGAAAAGCTGGGGGATAAGACCTCGCTGGCCTTAAGATTATGGAACACCCAGGGGACCGATATCTATTTGACCCAGCAGGACCAGATAAATACCGGCTGGGATGCCACGATCGGCAAGACCTTGCGCGATGAATACAGCGCTTCTTATACCTTCGGCACCGAGGCGGTCGCTCCGCGGGGAGGGGCCTCCTTCGAGGCCTATAATTCCGCTTTTATCGGAACCACCCTGGCCTATGACACGCGCGACTTCTGGATGAATCCCACCAAGGGGGTCTACCATACCATTTCACTAAGGCAAGGGTGGAAATTTACCACCATAACCACGGGCTATTCCAAAGTAGGCTTTGATTTCAACATTTACCGGCCGGTCGGTGTGCAGCAGGTCTTGGCTTCACACTTGGGCATGGGCCTGGGAATGGGGGATGTGCCATTGGGCGAGCTTTACTGGGCGGGCGGACCCAATACCGTGCGGGGCTATGGTTTTGACGAGATCCGCCGGGGCACCCGCAAACTGCTGTTTAATCTGGAATATCGTTATACTTTCAACGAGACCTTCCAAGGAGTGGTTTTCTTTGACTGGGGCGATGCCTGGAATGGCGGCGAACCCGATATCAAAAATTTTCTCTCCGGCTGGGGACCGGGACTGCGTTTAAACACCCCATTAGGGCCCATCCGCCTGGATTACGGAGTGGGGGCCGGCAAGAACGCCGGCGAGGGCATCCTGCATTTCTCAATTGGACAAGCTTTTTAATCTTTACTTAAACGAACTGCTTAAGTGGAACCGGAAATTCAATCTGACCGCTATTACCGATCCGGAAGAGATAAAAGTCCGGCATTTTGAAGATTCGCTCTCCGTTTTACAGGCCGTTGAACTTACCGACCAAAAGGTGGTGGACATCGGGGCGGGGGCGGGATTCCCCGGCATTCCGCTTAAGATCGCCCGGCCTAATATCAAGCTTACCCTTATAGAGGCGACCCGCAAGAAAGTTGAGTTTTTAAAGCACTTGATCGCGGCGCTCGAGCTTAAAGATGCCGAGGCGGTCTGGGGACGGGCAGAAGACCTTCCTCAATATTTCGGTAAATTCGACGTGGCGGTAGCCCGGGCCGTGGCCAAACTTCCCATACTGATAAAATATTGCCTGCCGTATCTTAAGCCCGGCGGAGTTTTTATTGCGCAAAAGCAGGACCAGGTCGAGGAAGAGGCGGTGGCCCTGAAAGTGAAGTATCGAATAGTAAAGGTTATGGTGGGCGGAGTAAAAAGGTCCTTGGTCGTGATCGGCAAATTGTGATATAATTGTTAATTGTCATGGGCACCACCACTTCCTTCGTCAACCAAAAGGGCGGAGTAGGCAAGACCACCACTACGGTCAATCTGGCGGCATATCTGGCTACCTTCGGGAAGAAAGTGCTCCTGATAGATTGCGATCCGCAGGGCAATGCCACGGTGGGCTGCGGCATCAATCGCGAAAATCTGGAATCCTGCCTGTATGACCTGCTGATCGAAGGCGCCGAGATCTCTGCGGTCATCCAAAAGACCGCGCTCACCAACCTGGATGTTTTGCCTTCGACTTCCCGCCTGGCCGGGGCCGAGGTGGAACTGGTTTCCGTAGAAGGCCGCGAGCAGAAGCTTAAAGCTGCCCTGCTGACCATCAAAGACCAATACGACCATATCTTGATCGATTGCCCGCCCTCCTTGAACCTTTTAACCGTCAACGCGCTCACCGCTTCCGACGAAGTGATCATCCCCATTCAGTGCGAATATTACGCTCTCGAAGGTATCAGCTCGCTGATGCATACCCTGGATTTGGTGCGGCAGGAGCTCAATCCCCTGCTTAAGATCGGAGGCATCCTGCTTACCATGTTCGATCCGCGCACGGTTTTGGCCAAGCAGGTGGCGGAGGAGGCGCGGAGACATTTCGGCAAGAAGGTCTTTGAGACCATTATCCCGCGCAATGTGCGGCTGGCGGAAGCGCCCAGCTTCGGCCAACCCATCATTTTTTACGATCCCTCAAGTTCCGGAGCGGTGGCATACGAAAATTTAAGCAGAGAGGTGATAGGCGATGGCGCATTTAAGTAAAAAAGGACTCGGCAAAGGCCTGGGGGCTTTGATCCCGCAGGGATCGGTGTTCACCGGAGGCCGGACGATCGTAAGTTTGGATATCAACAAGGTGGTTCCCAATCCGCGCCAGCCCCGGGCGCATTTTCCGGAAGAAAGCTTAAAAGAGCTGGCCGAATCCATAAAAAGCGCAGGAGTGGCCCAGCCCATATTGGTGCGCCAGAGAAAAGGGGCTTATGAGCTGATCGCGGGTGAGCGCCGTTTAAGGGCGTCAAAACTCGCAGGATTGGCTACGGTGCCCGCCATCATTAAGGATTTCTCTGACGCCGAATCGCTGGAGTTGGCGCTGATCGAAAATCTGCAAAGGGAAGATCTCAATCCCATGGAAGAAGCGGAGGCCTACCAGAAACTGGGCGCCGAATTCAATCTAAACCAAGCGGACATCAGCAAGCGGGTGGGCAAGAACCGCTCCACCGTGGCCAACACTCTGCGGCTGCTGGAGCTGCCCGCTGAGATCCAAAAGGCCCTGCGAAAAGACGAGATCACCGCTGGCCACGCCCGCGCGCTTTTAGTGATCGAGGATAGGAACAAGCAGCTATTAGTGTTCCGGGAGGTTGTAAAGAACAAGCTTTCGGTGAGGGACATTGAGGTTCTGGTGTATGGCGCGGTTAAGACCGAGAGCAAGAAAAAAGCCCGCAAGGCCCCGCCCCTCGCGGAGGAGCTTAAACCTATCGTTGATAAACTAACCACCCATCTGGGCACCCGGGTTAGGATCCATGGGACCGCCGGCCGGGGAAGATTGGAGATCGATTATTATTCCCAGGAAGACCTGGAAAGGTTATTACAATTAATAACAGGTGAACAAAAAGAAGAGGCCCCGCAATCTGCGGTGTCGAAGATCGAGGAGGTGATCGCAATTGCTGAACAAAGCGATTAAGATTTTAATCGGCGTGGCGCTGGTTATGCTAGGCATCTACCTGATAGTGATTTGGTGGGGAGATGTGTTGGCTTTGATCCGGGGAGGATTGGGAATGGGCTTGATCCTGGCCGGACTTATATTCTTCGCGATCCTGGACTGACAAATTTTCTGATCTCGACCGCCAGTATGGGAGTTGAGGAGATCAGCAAAATAGTGGTGAGTTCCTGAAAGCTTAGGGCCGTGGTCTTAAAGACCGCCTGCAGAGGCGGCAAATAGATCACGGCCATTTGCATTAAGAGAGTCCCCGCAACCGCCAGGATCAATTGCGGATTGGACAGCCACCCGATCCTAAACAGGGACTTATCGAACGACCTGCAGTTCATCACGTGCGACATCTGAAAAAATGATAAGGTGGTGAAGGCCATGGTCTGGGCTTTTATGAGGCCGACCCCGTTCAATCCCCAATAGAACAACCCTAAAGTCCCCGCCGCCATCAAGCTCCCTATGCCGACCATAGAAAACAACAATCCACCGGCCGTCACCGGCTCTTTGGGGTCGCGGGGGGGGCGCTGCATGAGGTCGGCTTCGGCGGGCTCGACCGAAAGCGCCAGGGCCGGCAGGCCGTCGGTCACTAGATTGATGAAAAGCAAATGGATGGGGAGCAGCGGCAGGGGTAAGCGCAAAAGGATCGAGAAGAACATGGTGAGCACTTCGCCGGCGTTGGTCGAAAGCAAATAGCGCAGAAATTTCTTAATGTTCTCGTAGATACCGCGGCCTTCCTCGATAGCCGCCACGATGGTGGCAAAATTATCATCGGTTAGGATCATATCCGCGGCTTCCTTGGCTACGTCGGTGCCGGCAATACCCATTGCCACCCCGATATTGGCGCGTTTTAAAGCCGGGGCGTCGTTCACCCCATCCCCGGTCATGGCGACGACCTCACCGTTTTTCTGCAGGGCGGAAACGATCCGCAACTTATGCGCCGGGGAGACCCGGGCGAAAACCTTGATGGTTCTTACCATTTCGCGCAGCTGCGCTTCACTTAAAGAATCAAGCTGAATTCCTTCCAGGACTTCCTCTTCCCGCTGGGCAAGGTTCAATTCCCGGGCGATGGCTAAGGCGGTCAGTTTATGGTCTCCCGTGATCATGAGAGGATTGATACCGGCTTCGCGGCAGAGCTTGACGGCGGATAATACTTCGGGCCGGGGCGGATCCGACATGGCCACCAGGCCGAGGAAAGTGAAATCGGATTCCGGGGTTTTCATCTCTCCTGTGTGCTTGTATGCCAGGGCCAAAACCCGCATGCCGGAGTCCATCAATTGGTGGGCTTGCATAGTTATCGTTTCCCGATCGGCTTTGGGGCAGCGGTCGAGGATCACACCCAGGGCTCCTTTGGCAAAAGCGTCAAAGCCGCCCTCCGGGTTTTGGTGCACGGTGGTCATCATCTTGCGGTCCGAATCGAAAGGATACTCAAAGACCCGGGGATACCGGGTTTCGGCCTCGGCCTTATCCAAGCCCTCCCGATTGGCCAGCTCCACCAGGGCGATCTCGGTCGGGTCCCCCAGAGTGAGAGTGGCATCGTTGCACAGCAATCCGCATAAGATAGCCAACCGCCGGTCGGAGGCTTTAAGGTCGCGCACCGTCATCTTGTTCTCCGTCAAAGTCCCGGTCTTATCCGAACAAATTGTGGTGACCGAGCCCAGGGTCTCGACCGCCGGTAGTTTGCGGATGATGGCGTGGCGCTTAACCAGCCGATAAGATCCCAAAGCTAGGGCGATGGTGACCACAGCCGGCAAGCCCTCGGGGATGGCGGCCACCGCCAGGGAGATCGAAGTTAAGAACATCTCTATAAACAGCTGTCCTTCCCAAAGACCCGCCAAAAATATTAAAGCGCTGATGCCTAAAGCCAAAATCCCCAACCATTTGCCCAGCGCTTCGAAGCGTTTTTCCAAAGGGGTGGGCTCGGCCTCCTGCTCTTCCAGCATAGAGGCGATCCCGCCGATCTCGGTTTGCATGCCGGAGGCGGTGACCACGGCTTTAGCCCGGCCGTAGGTGATGTTGGTGCCCAAATAGGCCATGTTTTTCCGGTCGGCCAGGGGCAGGTCCGCGAGCGGAGCGGTTTGTTTTTCAACCGCCGCCGATTCGCCGGTTAAAGCCGATTCATCCACTTTTAGGGAGTGGACCTCGATCAGCCGGACATCGGCCGGAACCAAGGATCCGGCTTCGAGCGTTACGATCTCTCCCGGCACCAGTTCCCGGGAAGGGATCTTTTGCCATTTTTGGTTTCGTAATACTGTGCTTTGGGGAGCGGCCAGTTTTTTAAGAGCGGCCACCGCTTTTTCCGCTCTTATTTCCTGTGAGGCGCCCAGCAAGGCGTTTAAAATAACAATGGCCATAATTACTAGAGTGTCGGAAAACTCGCCGACCAGCCCGGAAACCGCGGCCGCGGCCAGCAAGACCAGGATCATAAAGTCCTTGAACTGGCTAAAGAATATTAAAATTGGGGAGGGGCCCTTTTTCTCGATCAGCTGGTTAAAACCGAATCGTTTGGTCCGCTCTTGGACCTCCCCGGAGGAAAGTCCGCGGGCCGGGTCGACATTAAGCTCCTGCAGGACCTGATCGATTATAAGCGTATGCCAGGCGGTCATGAGGAACTTTTTTTCATCCGAAGGATGGTATCGTCGATATTGGCCCCATCCTTGGCGGCGGAGAGCAGTTCGGCATACAGCTTTTTGGTGGCCTCATCCTCATTTTTAACGGCGCCGTTCAACTGGGCCTCGAAAACCGCCCGGTCTGGAGGCGACAGGATCTGGTAAACATTGAGGAATTTACCGATATCTTCTTCCAGTTTGCTCATGAAATTGGTTAAATTATAGCACATATGTTATAATAGACACACTTATGGCCAAGCTGTTCCCTTTCAAAGGCATCCTTTATAACAAGAAAAAACTTAAGAACCTGGCCAAAGTAATGTCCCCACCCTATGATGTCGTCCCCCCCGACCTGCGCGACGAGCTCTATAAAAAGAGCGAATTCAATATCATCCGTCTTATTTTGGGTAAGGAATTTACCGGGGATACCGAATACAACAATAAGTATGTTCGGGCGGCCACCACGCTTTCCGGCTGGCTAAGGCACGAGATCTTGATACAAGATGCCAAGCCCGCGATCTATGTATACGAGCAGGTCTTTGCCGTCAAGCGACAAAAACACCGCCGGTTGGGATTTATTTCGCTGCTGCGGCTGGAAGATATGGGCAGGGGGAAGGTCTTCCCCCATGAAGAGACCTTAAGCAAGCCCAAGCTAGACCGCATCGAGCTGATCCGCGCAACTTCCGCCAATCTGGATTGCGTTTTTGCCATGTTCTCGGATGAAAAGTTAAAAGTGACCAAGGCGCTAAAAGCCGCCACCAAGCGCAAGCCGACCATCGAACTAAAAGACCACGAAAATATCATCAACCGCCTGTGGAGAGTGGACCAGCGCAGTGCGATCGGCAAGATCGTAAAAGAGATGAAGGACCAGCCGGTCTTTATCGCCGACGGTCATCACCGCTATGAGGCGGCCCTGCGCAATAAGGCCGAAATGAAAGAAAAAAACACCCGCTTCACAGAGGAAGAAAGCTACAACCATATCATGATGTATTTCACCCCGGTGGAGAACCCCGGCCTGGTGGTCTTGCCCATCCACCGCCTGATCCGCACCCTGCCATTTTTAGATGTTTCCCGCCTCGAGGAAGAGCTTAAAAATTATTTTGAGGTCACGGAATATCCTTTTGGTCCGCGGACGCTCAACAAACAGAAAACCAAACTCCTGCGGGAGCTTGAAAAGCGGGCCGGCCGGCATGCTTTCGGGATGGTTATCAAGGAAGTGAATAAGCTTTATCTATTGGCGTTGCGCAATGTGGAGGCGGTAGATGTTTTAGTCGAAGAAGAAAAACCCGAGGCCTGGAAGCGGCTGGATGTGACCATCTTAAGGGCCTTGGTTTTGGAGAGAATACTGAATGTCCCCAACGAGGAATATCTGGCCTTCACCAAGGACGCGGACGAAGCGATCGCCAAGGTAAAGAGCGGGGAGTTCCAGATAGCGTTCCTGCTTAATCCCACCCAGGTTTCGGATATCTTGACCATTGCCGGCAAGTTCGAAAAGATGCCCCAGAAATCCACTTATTTTTACCCCAAACTGTTAACTGGTTTGGTCATGAACCGCATCATCCACGGCGAAAAAGTCGTATAAATTGCCTACCCCGTCAATTTTCACTACAAAATAGCCCCCTTTTGGCCCTTTTAGCTCCGGCATGATAATTGCTGCCTCCCGGGCATGGGAGCAGAAAGCAAAAGGATCGGGAACCAGGGCGAGAATACCGCCGAGCGGTATTTGGTCCAAAAGGGTTTTGAAATATTGGCCCGCAACTTCAGATCGATGCAGGGGGAAGTGGACCTCGTAGCCCGCGACGGCGAATTTCTGGTTTTCGTCGAGGTCAAGAACTACTCCTTTCGAAGCTTGGGCAGCCCATTGGGGGCTATCCGTAAAAGCAAAAAAGACTCCATCATTCACGCCGCGCAGACCTATCTATACAAGAACGGCATCAAAAACACCAACTGCCGTTTTGACGTTATTGCGATCTATCGGAAATACAGCGGCCAAACCGTCATCGACCATATAAAGGACGCCTTCTATGCTCGTTAAACTGGGAAGTTCGGCGCTGGCAGGGCTTGAAGGTTATCTGGTGGAGGTGGAAGTTGACTCTTTAAAGGGTATTCCCGGCCAGACGATCGTAGGACTGCCGGACGCCGCGGTGCGCGAAAGCCGCGACCGGGTGCGTTTCGCCATCACCAATTCCGGCTACGAGTTCCCCGCGGGCTATTTCACCATCAACCTGGCCCCCGGAAATGTCCGCAAAGAAGGGCCCATGTACGACCTGCCCATTGCCTTGGGAATGTTGGCTTCTTCCGAGCAGGCCTCGACCAAGCTGATAAAAGATACTATTTTTCTGGGCGAGTTGGCGCTCAACGGCGAGATCCGTCCCATCGCTGGGGTTTTGCCCATCTGTTTTTCCGCCAAAGCGGAAGGAGTTAAGCGGGCTATTGTATCCTGGGAAAATGCGGATGAGGCGGCCCTGGTCCAGGGCCTGGACGTCATCCCGGTTAAGACCCTAAAGGAAGCGGTTGAATATTTAAACGGTCAATTGTCCATTCCGCCCTATAAGGTCGACCTGGCCGCGCTCTTTTCCGATAATCAGGAGTTCGATCTGGACTTTGCCGATGTCAAAGGCCAACAGCACGTTAAAAGAGCGCTCGAGATCGCGGCGGCCGGCTCGCACAATGTGTTGCTGGTCGGCCCGCCCGGCTCCGGCAAGACCATGCTGGCCAAGCGCCTGCCCACTATTCTTCCACCGCTTTCATTAGATGAAGCCCTCGAAGTTACCAAACTTTATTCCGTCACCGGGGTGCTGTCCGGTAAAGCCGCGCTGATAACTAGGCGGCCTTTCCGTTCGCCCCACCACACCACCTCCGATATCGGGATCATCGGCGGAGGGAGAATTCCACGTCCCGGCGAGGTTTCCTTAGCGCATCTGGGGGTTCTCTTTTTGGATGAGTTCCCGGAGTTTGAAAGAGAGGTGCTGGAGGTCCTCCGCCAGCCACTCGAGGATGGTAAGGTGACCGTTTCGCGCGCCTTGGCCACCATCACTTACCCGGCCGAATTCATGCTGGTAGCCGCGATGAATCCCTGCCCTTGCGGCAATTATCTCGATCCCATGAAAGCCTGCACTTGCCCGCCTTATAAAGTTCAAAGATACTGGGGGAAATTGTCCGGCCCGCTTCTTGATCGCATTGACCTGCATGTTGAAGTGCCGCGGCTCAAAAAAGAAGAACTGGCGGACCAACCGCTGGGAGAAACCTCAAAATCCGTCCGCGAAAGAGTGAACGCGGCCAGAAAGATCCAGGAAAAACGGCTGGTCGGGACCAGCTGTCATTCCAATGCCCGTCTAACTCCCCGTTTGCTTCGTGAATTCTGCAAATTGAATCCGGAAGCCGAGCAACTTCTCAAGGCCGCCATTTTGCATCTTAAGATGAGCGGCCGGGCTTATGACCGGATACTCAAGGTCGCCCGCACCATTGCCGACCTGGCGGGCTCGGAGAGAATCGAGGCCCCGCATGTAGCCGAAGCTATTCAATACCGCTCATTTGATAGAAAGGAGGTGTGAAGATGTACAAGGTCTACTATCAGTTACCGTTCAATCACATCCGCGAGATCTATATGCCCTCGGATGAGCTGACGGCCTGGCTGCGCTGGCCGTGGTTGAGGGAGAGAATTATCTCATATCAAAAAGTAGATTAGGAGTGTGCCAAAATGGCACCCCCCTGGAAGGGGTCTATCTTTTAGCATGTGGTATCACAAAATGTGATACCTAGGGGAGGTGAACTATATGAATAATATTATACCAAATGAACTGATCGAAAATCATATCTTCTTCATTAGAGGTCTAAAGGTTATGCTGGATAGGGACTTAGCGAAACTATATCAAATTGAAACCGGGCAATTAAAGCGCCAGGTAAAAAGAAATATAGATAGATTTCCCGCCGATTTCATGTTCCCGCTAAATGAGAACGAAATCAAAGACTTGGTATGCCAATTTGGCATACCATCGAAGTCCCTGGGAGGCGCAAGACCCTTGCGTTTACCGAACATGGCATTCTTATGCTTTCCTCGGTGCTAAATAGCAAGAGAGCTATCCAGGTAAATATCGAGATCATGCGCACCTTTACCCGCCTTAGGAAAATGCTCTTTAGCTATGCTTCTTTGCAGAAAAAGCTTGAAGTCATGGAAAAGAAATATGATCGATAATTCAAAGTTGTCTTTGACGCTATTAGGGCATTAATTGCGCCTCCCCCTAAGCCGAAAGGCGAGCTCGGTTTTAGGCCCAGAAGAAAACTTGATTAATAGAAAACCCCCACCGACAGTTATCTGCGGGTGGGGGTTTGTAAGTTAACTAGTTGAGCAAATCGTACAAATGCTGGCCCATGTTGAATTTGGCCACGTTGCGGGCGGGAATGTTTAAGGATTTCCCGGTCTGGGGATTACGTCCGGCGCGAGATTTGCGGCGGATCTTCCTCCAGGAGCCGAAACCCACCATCCTCACTTCCTGGCCTTTCTTTAAGGCACCGCTTATCGCCTCAAAAGTGGTGTCGATCATCTTCAGACATTGACTCTTGGGCAGTTTGGTCTTGGTGGAAACGAAGTTGCAGAGCTGTTGCTTGTTCACTAACGATCACCTCCTTCTAGCTTCTGCGATTTTAGAAGAGGGGCTCCGCAATGTCAAGCCGTTTCTTGCTTTGAGCGGGCTGGGTCACCGGCCGATAGGAGCGGCGATGCAAAAGACAAGGGCCTTTTTGCTTAAGTTCGCGCAAATGCCTGGCGGTGCCATAGCCCTTATGCATCGCAAAGCCGTATTCAGGATAATTTACATCAAGCTTTTCCATCACGCGGTCGCGCAGGACCTTGGCGATGATGCTGGCGGCGGCGATCGAGGCCGAAATACTATCCCCGGAAACGATCGGTTTTTGCGGGAAGGGTAGGGGCAGACGGTCGCGGCCGTCGATCAAAAGCAGGTTGGGGGAGGGGGACAAAGATTCCATCGCCAATCTTATCGCCAAAAGCGAGGCCTGGGTGATATTGATGCGGTCGATCGTTTTTTCATCAACCACACCCACCCCGATGCCCACCGCTTTTTGCTCGATGACCTTGAAAAGCTTTTCTCTCTGTTTGGCGGAGAGCTTTTTGCTGTCGTTGAGGCCTTTGATCTTTTTTTTGGGATCGAGGATGACCGCCGCGGCGACCACCGGCCCGGCTAACGAGCCCCTCCCCACTTCATCCGCGCCGGCGATCAAACGGTAACCTTCCTTACGGTAGAAATTCTCGTATTTGAAACTGGGAGGCACGTTACCGGGGAATAGGGCCGAGCTGCCAGATCGGCCAGATGCGCAAAATGGCGGGGCCGATGATCTGGCTCTTGGGTAAAAATCCCCAATAGCGCGAGTCGGCCGAATTGGGACGGTTGTCGCCCATCATAAAATATGAATCTTGCGGGATCAAGACCGGGCCGAAGGTGGCGGGAAGGTTCTTGAGGTCGAAATATTCGTTGTTGATGGGGTGGGTTTCGGTCAGCGGCTTGCCGTTTATTAAAACCGCTCCCTGCCGAACCTCCAGCTTCTCTCCCGGCAGTCCGATGATGCGCTTGATCAGATCCTTGCGTTCATTATTTTGATCGTACATCCTGAATACCACCACATCAAAGCGCCCGGGCTTAAAGCCGAAGCTTATGAAATATTGGAGATCGGAAGTAAATACCGGCCGCTTATACAGGGGATTGGGGATGACGTATAGAAACCGTTTTTCCTTAAAGGATTCAAAGAGCGGGTTCTGGATGCCGTAAGCCAGCTTGTTGACGATGATGCGGTCGTTGATGTTGAGGGTGGGCTCCATCGAGCCGGAAGGGATCCAGAAGACCTGGATAAAAAAAGCGCGGATAAAAAGCGCCATGGCCAGGGCGACAACCAGGGTCTCGGCCCATTCCCAGACCCATTTCTTTACCTTTTCCTTGTCCACTATTGGGCTTCTTTACGAACTTCCTCTTCAACCTGGGTGGCGGCGCCGCCGACCTTGCCGCGCAAATAGTACAGCTTGGCGCGGCGGACCTTGCCGGATTTAATTACCTGGATGCTGTCCACCTTGGGGGAATAAAGCGGGAAAATGCGCTCGACCCCGACCCCCTGCACCAGCTTGCGCACGGTGATGGTCTCGCGCATCTTGTGGCCTTTCCTAGCGATGACGATGCCCTCAAAGGCCTGCAAACGTTCTTTGTCGCCTTCGATTATCTTTGAAAGCACTTTCACCGTATCGCCCACCTTAAAGGTGGGGACGGTCTTTTTCATTTGTTCTTTTTCCAGATCTTCCATAATACCCATTTTGAGACCTCCTAAACTTTAGCTAAAAGCCGATCCAGCACGATCGCGACCGCCGACCGGACCGAAAGGTGATTGTAACTGCCAAATCCTTGGATCGGCTCCAAAACCAGGTCCGCTTGGTCCAGCACTTCTTCGGCCAGGCCCCAGCCGGTACCGAAAAGCAGTAAAACCGGCCTTTTGAGGACCTTCAGCTTCCTTTTTAAATCCGGGAATTTGATCTTTCCCTGCGGGCGAGCTGAAGTGGCCACCAGGATCGGGTTTTTAAGTTTTTTAATTACCGACTCGAGATCGGGAGCCAGTTCAACCAGCTTAAAAGCCTCGGCCCGGGTCCAATTATGGACGAAACTATCGGACTTCCTCCAACAGCCGATGATCCGCTCGGCGAATTTGATCTGCGCCGGCATAGGATTGACCACAAAATACCGCTTTATTCCATAAGTTAGGGCGGAACGGGCGATATCGTGCAGGTCGACCCCGGTGATGCAGGAGGCGACGATCTTACGTCCTTTATTATACACCGGATGATGGATGAGGGCAATATAGATATCAGCCATTTTCTCCTCCGCTAAAGCTTCGGAGAATTATTTCTTGGATCATTTTACGGTCTTCCACGCTTAAATTCGCGGAAGCCAGAAGGTCTGGACGGCGGAAAAAAGTAAGCTTGAGGGCTTCCTTTCTCCTCCATTTTTCAATTTCCTCATGGTGGCCGGAGCGCAAAACCTCCGGGACCTTATCATTTTCGAATTCTTCGGGTTTGGTGTAGCTTGGATAATCGAGCAAGCCCTGATAAAAAGAATCCCTCACCACCGATTCCCCTTCTTTGACCACCCCGGGTATGAGCCGGGCCAGGCAATCGACCAGCACCATGGCGGGCAACTCCCCTCCCGTTAAGACGTAATCGCCGATGCTGATCTCGTCGGTCACCAGGTTTTCCCTTACCCGCTCGTCCACGCCTTCATAGTGGCCGCAAATGACTATCAGATGTTCGGCTTGCGCCAATTCTTTGGCCATACCTTGGGTTAATTTTCCCCCGGTGGGGCACATCAAAATGATCCGGCTTGCGGCTGACGGCTTACGACTCCGGACTGCTTTGAAGATGGGCTCCGGCTTCAAGACCATGCCGGGGCCGCCGCCATAGGGCGAATCATCGGCGGTCTGGTGTTTATCGGTGGTGAAATCGCGGATATCTATGAGGGTGATCTTAAGCAAATTGCGCTCTTGAGCTTTTTTAAGCAGGCTTTCGGACAGGGGCCCGCTGAACATCTCGGGGAAAAGGGTTAAGATATCTACGCGCACGGGTCAGTCGGTGCCGCGGATCTCCTGGATGATGCCGTCTTTGACGACGATCTCGGCCCCGCCTACCTTTTTATAGAGGTTGTCGCCCAGTCCCACTTTGACCGGGCCTTCGAGCGGGCCCTGCACGAATTCGGTGTTGAGTACCAGCCGCTTGGCTTCCTCGATCTTCATGGTGAGGTCCGACTTGGCCGCGGCCTGGCGGGCGCGTTCTTCCTCGAGCTGGTGCTTGAAAGCGGCGGCCTTCTGCATTAATCCTTTTTTCTTGAGGTCTTCCATGTAAGTGGTGCTCTGCATCTCCATTTGGTTCTCCTGGGTCTCGAGGTTCTTGACCGCGCGCTCCAGTTCCTTCACCAGATTATCCTTGAAGGCATCGGTAACGATCGCCTTTACCATGACTACCCTTTTTAACTCAATTTCTTCTGCCATTTTACTGGACCTCCTTAGACAATACTTCTACCTGGACCCTTCTTTTATCCTGGGTGACGGCGGATTTGACCAGGGTGCGGATGGAATTGATGATGCGGCCTTCGCGCCCGATGACCTTGCCGGTATCCTCGTCCGCCACCTTGATCTCGATCAGAATGGAGTTTTCGTTCGAGGTTTCCTTGACCTCCGCCCGGTCGGGATTATCTACCAGGGCCTTCACGATGTACTCGACCAGTTCCTTCACGCTTTGGCCTCAGGCGGGGGAGTGGGGGCAGCTGCTTCCGCCGGTTTTTCTTCTTTCTTGGGTTTACGTTTGGTTTTGGCGGAAAGATCCACCGGAGGCATGATCCCGGCCTTGCCCAATAGTATCCTAACTTTTTCGGTGGGTTGAGCGCCTTTTTTCAGCCAATCCTGCACCTTTTCCTGGCTGACCTCAAAGATTGAGGGTTCTTGCCGGGGATGGTAGATGCCCAGGATGTCGATGACCTTGCCGCCTAGCTTTTCGCGGGTTTCCTGGATGACCACCCGGTATTTAGGCTGGTTCTTGGTGCCGACGCGCTGTAATTTGATCTTGGGTGCCATAAAAATGAATTATATCACAGAAAGGCGTTTTAGGTAAAGGGAAAAGTTAGCCTGGGTCTCGGGCAGGGAATCCCCGCCGAATTTTTCCAAAAGGGCGGCGGCCACCTCATAGGCGGCCATGGCCTCGCCCACCACTCCCGCCGCTTCCACCGCGCAGGTATCAGCCCGCTCCACATGGGCTTCGGCCGCCTTTTTGGTTGCCAGATCGACAGATCTTAGGGGCTTGACCAGGGTGGAAATGGGCTTCATGGCGGCTTTTAATATGATCGGTTCGCCATTGGTCATGCCGCCTTCGAGCCCTCCCGCGTTATTGGTCTTATGGGCAAATTTCCCGCCCTCATAAAAGATCTCATCGTGCACCTGGGAGCCGGGGAGTTTGGTCTGCTCAAAGCCCAGCCCGATCTCCACGCCTTTGACGGCAGGAATGCTCATCAAGGCCAGGGCCAGTCGTCCGTCCAGCCGCCGGTCCCATTCCATAAAACTGCCCAGACCGGGAGGGCAACCATCAACTTTAACCTCGAACACCCCGCCCAAAGAATCCCCCGCGGCCTTGGCTTCCTCGATGGCTTTTTCCCATTCCGCTTTCTTGGATTTTCCTCCGATATGCACGATCGAACTGGATACTTTGATCTTGAATTCGGCTAAGAATTTTTTACAGACCGCGCCCGCTGCCACCCGGGAGGCAGTTTCCCGGGCGGAGGATCGCTCTAAAATATTTCTTAGGTCTTTTTGGTCATATTTTAACGCTCCGGCGAGGTCGGCGTGGCCGGGGCGGGGGAGAGTGAAAGGTTTATCAAATAGTTCAGTGCTTTTATTTTTAATTAACAGAGAAATCGGAGAGCCGATGGTTTTACCCTGGCGGAGGCCAGAGAGGATCTCCACTTTATCTTCTTCTATCTGCATACGGCCGCCGCGCCCCGCGCCGCCCTGCCTTCTTTTAAGATCGGAATTTATGTCGGACTCAGACAAAGATAGCCCGGCCACCATCCCCTCGAGAATGGCGGTCAAAGCGGGGCCGTGGGATTCACCGGCGGTCAAAAATCTAAGCATGGGGGGATTATAACATAGGGGCCCGGACTAGGGAATAGTGGAGTCGCGCAGATTTCGATCGGTGGGATCGTAGAAGGTTACCCGGTTGCGGCCATCCTTTGAATCGTAGACCGCTCTGTCGGCGTGGCGCGCGACCTCTTCCAACACCGTGCCGTGATCGGGATAAAGAGCGACGCCCAGGCTGGCGGTAATAAAATCGCCCGGACCAAGGAATTTGTGGGATTGTTTCTGTATGGCCAACCGCAGCTCTTCGGCCAGCGCCATGGCCTGGCTGGCATCGGCGCCAAGCGCGGCCACCACGAATTCCTCGCCGTTGCCCCAGCGGATCTCCACATGGTCGGCGTATTCCTTCTTGTGCTTGCGCACCACCTCCATGATGATGCGGGTGGTGGCGGCGATGACCTTATCTCCCGCCTCATGCCCGTAGCGGTCGTTGATGCGTTTGAATTTATCAAGATCGATCATGATAAAAGCTAGATTAAGCCCTTCCCGGAGCGCTTTTTCGAGCATATTATTGATGCGTCTCACGCCCGGCTTACGCAGGTAAAGGCCGGTATCCTCATCCCGATTGTGCAGGCTCAAACGCAACATTTTATCCGCCAGAATTGCGGCGACCTTGCTGGCGAAGCTAAGGTCCTCGTCCCGGAAGGCCTTGGGGTGGTCGCTGCTTATCGATAAAAGACCATAGGTTTTTTGTTCGGTGGCCAGCGGCACGATCAGGGCGGATCCTTTGGCCACCCGATCAAAAGCCGTGCGGCCGGCCGCGATCTCCGGGAGGGCTGTGACATCAGATATTACCAGCGCTTCGCCGGTCTCAAAAACTTTACCGGCAATGGTCTCGCCGGGACGGATACGCGTGTTCCTTATTATTTCGCCCTTCAAGCCCCGGGCATCGGCAATTCTAAGCACTCCGTCTTCTTCATCATAAGTCATGATCGACATGCTTCCCCGCTGCAGGTAGGACTCCTCGCGACTGCGCGGAAATAATTTGGGCAGCATGTCCAATACCATCCCGTAGAGTTCCTCAGGGGTTTTGCCTTGATCCAAAGCCGTCCGCAGTTGGTTTAGAGCGTCGCTTCTGATCACATTGAGTTCGTTGCGACGCGAATTTTCTACTGCGATCAACTTATTGGTAAAAGCTATCTGCAGATCTCGCAAGCTTTCATAAGTCAGCCCGGCTATTTCCTCACCAAAAAAGAACGGCTCCAGCGGCAGGCGCTTTTTGATGCGCTGAGCATTGCGGACGTGATTATTGGCCATAATGACCGCGTCATAATGTTCGAAACCCGGCCAGCGAACATAGAGATTATATCTTAAAGCCTCCCTTAATTGATCCAGTCGGTCGGCGTAGGTTGCCCGATAATCATCGCCAAAATAACTACGCATATCACGTTCAAAATCAGCCTCGGCTGCGGCACGGTCATCCGGGCTCATTTTCTCAAAATCAACGAAGCGATCGATAAGCAAGATATCGGTCTCGCTATTCGGAAATCCCCGATCCTTCCCGGTGTATATAAAATATCTTTTTTCTCCCGGGAGGATTAAAGTCCCCGCCTTGTAGCGGGATTCGCCCTTCAGCGTTCTTTCATCTTCGTTGCGAGGCACACTCCAGAGGACGGAAGAACGCTTACTGTAGCGATAAAGATCAACTCCCCAGGCGTCCTCGGCCGGGCCGTTTTCATCGGATCCCAATCTCTCCAGCGCCTTACGGACGGCCTTCATCAATGAATTCAAGTCTATGGGCTTGCTAAACTCTTTTATGATCTCTTTAGCCCGGTCGAAGAACGCATTCCGCAATGTCAATACCTCGGCAGTGGTTCTTAGAACAACATTTTCTCGATGAAGCTCTCTGACCACGCGCTGCTGGCGGGCTTCGCGAACGAGCCCCAGCTGTCGACGCAGCAATTCAGAATGAGGGACAATGGGACGTCGGCCCGCTCTAGGCGTGCGCATCAGGATGCCTCGGCCGCTCTGATGCAATTGCGGCCGGATTCTTTGGCTTTATAGAGAGCCCGATCAGCGGCCGCCATCAGCTGTTCGGCGGTTTGGGAATCGGTGGGCGAAGCGAAACCGATACTGATGGTCACTTGCCTCTTGATGCCGAAATCCGCGGCTTCTACCATTCGCCTTATTCTCTCGAGCGGGATGCGCGCATTGGCCAGATCGGTGGCGTCCAGGATGAGAGCGAATTCTTCGCCGCCCCAGCGGGCTACCAGGTCGTTCTTGCGGGTGGATTTGCGCAGGATCTCGGCCAGCCGCCTTAAGACCTTATCCCCGGCCTGGTGTCCCAGGGTATCGTTGACCCGCTTAAAGTGGTCGATATCGATCATGGCCACGGAAAAGACATGGCCATAGCGCTGGTGAGCAGCAACCAGGCGGGCGAGCTCTGGATTAAATTGCCTGCGGTTGGGAAGCTCGGTAAGTTCGTCGATAGTGCACAACGCACTAAGCTTCCGGATCTTGGTCTTTTGCCTGGCGTCCCTGATCCTGGCTAAAGTGGGCTGCATTCTTTGAAAATGGGTCTCAAATGGTCGCATATATACCTCTGATTGGTTTTCGTTAAAAGAAAAGAGAAATTTCACTTGTTATGATATAATCTTTCAATCAGGAGAGTGGTTTTATGCGATCTGACAAGCTGAAAGAAAAGGCCCCCATCAGGGCGCTGCTGCATGCCACGGGCATTTCGAACGAGGAAATGAACAAACCCTTTATCGGACTGGCCTCATCCTTTACCGATATCGTTCCGGGGCATGTGAATCTGCGCGAACTCGAACGCGCCATCGAAAAAGGCATCCACGCGGGCGGCGGCATCTCCTTTACTTTTGGGCTCCCGGCCATCTGCGACGGCATCGCCATGGGGCATAAGGGCATGCACTATTCCCTACCTTCTCGTGAATTGATCGCCGATTCGGTGGAGACCATGGTGGAAGCCCACCAACTGGACGGGCTGATACTCTTGACCGCCTGCGACAAGATCACTCCCGGGATGTTGATGGCTGCGGCCCGGCTCAATATACCCACGATCGTTGTGACCGCGGGGCCGATGCTGGCCGGCTGTTTCAAGATGACCCGGCTGGATTTGGTGCACGACGCTTTTGAGGCCGAGGCCGCCTATAAACAGGGTAAGATCAGCCGGGCCGATTTTGACGGGTTGGTGCTTAACGCCTGCCCCGGGCCGGGAGCTTGTTCCGGACTTTTTACCGCCAATACCATGGCCTGCGCCACCGAAGCGCTGGGATTGTCTTTGCCTTTCTGCGGTACGGCTCTGGCGGTCTCCAGTAAAAAGAAGATGATCGCCTACGAAAGCGGCAAGCGGGTAGTGGAGCTGGTCCACAAGGACATCAAACCCTTGGATATTATGAACAAGAAGGCCTTCATGAACGCCATCCGGCTGGACATGGCGCTGGGCGGTTCGACCAATGCGGTTCTGCATCTGACCGCCATCGCGCACGAGGCGGGGATCGATCTTCCCCTCGAAATATTCGACAAGATAAGCAAGGAAACCCCGCATTTGACCAGCATCCGGCCGGGGGGCAATCATTTTATGGAAGATCTGGAATACGCGGGAGGCATACCAGGGGTGCTTTCGATATTGCAAAGCTTTTTACAAGATAACCCCACGGTTTCCGGACTTTCCATCAAGCAGATCGCCAAAGGCGGGCAGGTGTATGACAGCAATGTGATCCGCTCGCTCAAGAATCCTTACCACAAAGAAGGCAGTTTGGCGGTGCTTAAGGGTAACCTGGCCCCCGAGGGCGGAGTGGTGAAGCAGACCGCCGTTTCCCAGAAGATGATGAAATTCTCCGGTAAAGCTAAAGTGTTTGATTCGGAAGATGAAGCCCAGAAAGCCATTTTAGGCGGCAAGGTGAAGAAGGGAGAAGTGGTAGTGATCCGCTACGAAGGGCCCAAGGGCGGGCCAGGCATGCGGGAGATGCTTTATCCCACTTCCGCCATTGCGGGGATGGGCTTATCGGAATCGGTGGCGCTGATCACCGATGGCAGGTTTTCCGGGGGCACCCGGGGGCCCTGCATCGGCCATGTTTCGCCGGAGGCGGCCGAGGGAGGACCTATCGCCGCCGTTAAAGATGGCGACGTGATAGAAATAGACATTCCCAATCGGCGGCTAGAATTACGAATTTCGAATGCCGAATTACGAAATAGATTAAAGAGCTGGAAAGCGCCTAAGCCCAAATTCACCAAAGGCTGGCTGTCCAGATACCAGAGAATGGTCACATCCGCGAGCACCGGGGCCATTTTAAAGTAATATTGTGGTATAATTTCCCCAATCATGGAAATCACCGGCGCACAAGCATTATTGGAATGCCTTAAAAAAGAAGGCGTGGAGATCATCTTCGGGTATCCCGGAGGAGTGGTCCTGCCGCTCTACGACGCTCTTTATTCGGATAAATCAATCAAGCACATCCTGGTAAGGCACGAGCAGGGAGCCGCGCACGCCGCCGATGGCTACGCTCGGGCTACGGGAAAGGTGGGGGTGTGCCTGGCGACCTCCGGTCCCGGCGCTACCAACCTGACCACCGGCATCGCCAATGCCCACATGGATTCGATCCCCATGATCGCCATCACCGGCCAGGTGGCAACTTCCTTGCTAGGCAAGGATTCCTTCCAAGAGGCGGACATTACCGGCATCACCCTGCCTATTGCCAAGCATAATTATCTGATCAAAAAAACAGAGGATTTGCCGCGCATCGTGAAAGAGGCCTTTTATATCGCGCGCTCCGGCCGACCCGGTCCGGTGGTGATCGATATCCCCAAGGATGTCTTTACCCGCAAGATCAAGTTCTCTTATCCCGACAAAGTCGAGATCGCCAGCTATAAGCCCAATCTGCAGGGCCATCCCAAGCAGATATCATTAGCCGCCAAGGCCATCGCCGCCGCCAAACGGCCGGTGATGTATGTGGGCGGGGGTGCAATTTCCGCCAATGCCGCCGGCGAGGTGAAACAGCTGGCTGAAAAATGCAATATCCCGGTGACCACTACCTTGATGGGGTTGGGAGCTTTCCCCGGCACCCACGAGCTTTCTTTGGGGATGCTTGGTATGCACGGTACGGCTTACGCCAATTACGCCGTGACCGACTGCGACCTTTTGATCGCCATCGGTGCGCGCTTTGACGACCGGGTGACCGGCCATATCGAGAAATTCGCGCCCAACGCCAAGATCATCCACATGGATGTGGACCCCGCCGAGATCGGCAAAAATGTCAGGGTAGATATCCCCATCGTGGGGGATGTGAAGAACGTCTTGCGCGCCATAATCGACAAAGTGGCCGCCAAGGAAAAACACGCCGAATGGGTGGCCCAGATCGAGGAATGGAAAAAGAAATATCCGCTGGCCTATAAGGCGGACGGATTGAAACCGCAATACGTGATCGAGGAATTCTATAAGCTGACCAAGGGCGAAGAGGTCATCATCGTGACCGAAGTGGGGCAGAATCAAATGTGGTCGGCCCAGTTCTTTAAATATGATAAGCCCCGCACTTGGATCTCTTCCGGCGGGCTGGGAACTATGGGATTTGGCCTGCCGGCGGCCAATGGCGCGCAATTCGGTCGTCCCAATGCCATCGTAGCCGATTTTGCCGGCGATGGCTCGATCCAGATGAACCTCCAAGAGCTCACCACCGCGGTGAATAACCACCTGCCGATCAAGATCTTCGTGCTAAATAATTGCTTTTTGGGAATGGTAAGACAGTGGCAGGAGCTCATCTATGAGCGCCACTATTCCCACACCAACCTGTGCAATAATCCCGACCTGGTGAAATTGGCAGAAGCGTATGGCGCGGCGGCGAGGCGCGTGGAAAAAGCGGAGGACGTAAAGGCGGCGCTGGAGTGGTCGCTCTCCATCACCGACCGGCCGGTGCTTATTGATTTTATGGTGGCCAAGGAGGAGAATGTGTTTCCCTTTGTGCCTCCAGGCCAGCCAATAAACGAGATGATAATCGACTAAAATGAGACATACAATAAGTGTAATTGTTGAGAATAAACCTGGGGTTCTATCGAGGGTTGCCGGCCTGTTTGCCAGAAGAGGATTCAATATCGAATCCTTGGCGGTGGGGGTGACCGAAGATCCCAACGTTTCCCGCATGACCATCGTGGCCGAAGGCGACGAGCGGGATCTCGAGCAGATCACCAAACAGCTTTACAAGCTCATCGATACCCTTAAAGTGTTCGACCTGCCGAAGGAGAAAGCGGTGGAGCGGGAGCTGGCGCTCATCAAGGTGGCCGCCAACGAGAAGACCCGTTCCGATATCACCCAGATAGTCGAGATCTTTCGCGCGCAGGTGTTGGACGTATCGGAAGATTCGGTGGTGATCGAGATCTCGGATGAGGCCGACAAGATAGAGAGCATGGAGAAGATGCTGCGCCGCTTCGGTATCAAAGAATTAGTCAGGACCGGCAAGATCGCATTAGAAAGGGGAGGTAAAAATGGCTAAGGTTTATTATGAACAGGATGCGGATCTAAGAGTATTAAAAGATAAGACGATCGCGATCATCGGTTTCGGTAATCAGGGTGGGGCACAGGGGCAAAATCTAAAGGATAGCGGGTTGAACGTGGTGATAGCGGAGGTGGAGGGCACCCCCAACTGGAAGCTGGCCCAGGAAGCGGGTTTTGAAGTTATGTCCGCCAATGATGCCGCCAAAGCCGGGGATATCATCCAGATCCTCATCCCGGATGAACTGCAGGCCAAAGTTTACAAAGAATCGATCAGGAAGCATATGAAGAAGGGTAAAACCTTAATGTTCTCCCACGGCTTCAACATCCACTTTAAGGCCATCAAGCCGCCCAAGGACGTGGATGTCATTATGGTGGCGCCCAAGGGGCCGGGTTTCATGGTGCGCGAAACTTATAAAGATGGAGCAGGAGTTCCTTCACTGATCGCGGTTTATCAGGACGCTTCCGGGAATGCCAAAGCTACTGCGCTAGCGTATGCCAAGGGCATCGGCGGGACCCGAGCAGGCGTATTTGAGACCACTTTCAAGGAAGAAGTGGAGACCGATCTTTTCGGCGAGCAGACGGTGCTCTGCGGCGGCTGCACCTCTCTGGTCAAGGCCGGGTTCGAGACCCTGGTTGAGGCGGGCTATTCTCCCGAGATGGCTTATTTTGAATGCTGCCACGAGCTCAAGCTCATCGTAGACCTCATTTATAAGCAGGGATTGCTGGGTATGCGCAAGGCCATCAGCAATACCGCGGAATACGGCGACCTGACCGTGGGCCCCAAGATCATCGACGAGAAGGTCAAGAAAAAAATGAAACGGGTCCTGGATCGGATCCAATCCGGCGCTTTTGCCCGCGAATGGATAAAAGAGAACAAAGAGGGCTGTAAGAACTTCAACGCCCTGCGCGAAAAGGACAAGAACCACCAGATAGAGAAGGTGGGTGGCGAGCTGCGCGGCATGATGCACTGGCTGAAAAAGAATTGACGAATAAGGAATGGTTGGTTCTTTTAGCTGCTGCAACTCCCGTACTTGAAGTTCGCGGATCAATACCTCTCGGGTTGTATTTCGGCATCCCGGCCGCCAAGGTTTTTTGGTTAAGCGTCATCGGCAGTGTCCTGCCTATTCTTCCAATACTTTTCGGATTAAATTATCTAACTGTCCACCTGCGTAAGATACCCGCTATGGACAGGTTCTTTGAATGGCTTTTTACGCGCACCCGGGCGAAAGGGGAGTTAGTCCAGAGGCTCGAGACCCTGGGTCTCTTCCTCTTTGTGGCCGTGCCCCTGCCGGGCACCGGGGCCTGGACGGGCTGTGCCGCCGCTTATATTTTCGGTCTTTCATACTTTAACGGATTTATTGCCTGCGCCCTGGGGACCACTGCGGCCGCGGTTTTGGTGATGGCTGCCAGTTTAGGGGTCATCCGCCTTTTCTAATGCCTGAACTTCCGGAAGTCGAGACCATCCGCCGCGACATTGAGCCCTACATCAAAGGCAGGGCTATAAAGGCAGTCGGGGCGATCAGGGCTAAAAATGTTTTAAAAGGAATAAAGGCGAAAAGGCTTGAAAAGGCGTTGAAGGGGCAGAGGATAGAAAGGGTAGAGAGGCGAGGAAAATACCTAATCTTCAAGCTGGCCTCCGGCAACTGCCTGATCATCCACCTGGGCATGACCGGCAAAATATTGAAGAAGCCCGATCGGTTCGTTAAGGTCACCTTCCATTTAAGCAACGGCAAGTCCTTCTACTTTTCCGATATCCGCATGTTCGGCAAGGTCTCGTTTTCCAAGACCTATCCCGTCTTAAACCTCGGCCCCGAACCGCTCGCCGACGATTTCACTGCCAATCGTTTAAAAGAAATGCTCAAGGGGAGGGGAGGGAACCTCAAGGCCCTCTTGCTCAACCAGAAGTTTTTGGCGGGGGTGGGGAACATCTATGCCAGCGAGGCGCTGTTTCTGGCGGGTATAAATCCCAAGCGACGGGCGGGATCGTTAAAGTTCGCTGAAGTTAAAAAATTACATAAATCTCTGCGAGAGGTCCTCCTGGCCGGGATCAAATATCGGGGAACCTCGGTATCTGACTATCGGGACGCCTCCGGTAGAATCGGCGGCTATCAACATCGCCTTAAAGTTTATGACCGGGAAGGCCGCTTTTGCAAAAAATGCAGGTCCAAGATTCGCCGCATCGTGATCGGCCAGCGCAGTACCTTCTTTTGCCCCCATTGCCAGTCGTGATAGAATGTTTCACTTGCGCCTATAGCTCAACTGGATAGAGTGTCAGCCTCCGGAGCTGAAGGTTGTGGGTTCGACTCCCACTAGGCGCATTTAACCCTAAGTATGTCAGCCGGAGTTTATCCCGCCAAAGGCGGGAGAGCTGAAGGTTGTGGGTTCGAGCCCCACTAGGCGCATTTTTCAACCCGCATGCAATTTTTCTCGAATTAATACGATATATATATAGGAACCATTATGAGGATAGAACCTAATAGAATACGAATGCCCAATCTTCCGCCCAGGAGCTCCGCATTAGCGCAGTCGGTTCCGGAAGATAATAATAGCAGTGAAGCCCCCCCACCCAATGAGAAATCACCCTGGATTTTATTCTTTGTTCAAGATCCTGAAGTGTTGATGCTTTATCTGAATTTGAACATTCCACCCCTGCCGCCGCCGGAAGAGCAACCTCAACAGTAAAAACAAACCGCGAGGTTTACTCGTCGGTTCTTTTTTGATATAATCCCTTAAGGATTATGCGCAAGAATATCAACCAGCTCCGATTATTGGCCTTGCTGGCCATTTTCGGAGTTTCTGTTTTTATAATCTACACCTTCCCCATCAACTTGGGGCTCGACCTGCAGGGCGGGACCCGACTGGTCTTTGAGGGGCGCGATACCGAAAAAGTTAAGGTGTCGGATGACGCCATGGCCGGAGTAACGGCGGTCATCCGCAACAGGATCGACGCCCTGGGAGTGTCGGAGCCGGTCATCCAGCGCAAGGGCGCCAACCAGGTGATCGTGGAGCTGCCCGGAGTTAAAGACCCCGACCGCGCCATAAAATTGATGGGCGACACCGCACTGCTCGAGTTCGTAGAGGCCGAATGGGCCCCCGGGGACGAAAGCATCCTTTCCCCCGAAAAGATCAAGGAATTTTACGGGCCCGAGGCCCGGCTGGCCAAAGTGCCGGAGATCCGGGACGGCCAAACGGTTTCGGAGCGGCCCATTATCTTAAAAAAGGCGATCCTAACCGGAGGCGACCTCAAACTGGCTTACCCCCAGATCGATGAATACGGCAATCCCAGCGTCGGCTTTGAGTTGAGCGGGGAGGGCGGCAAGGCCTTTGCCGAGCTGACCACCCGGCATATCGAAAAACCAATCGCTATTGTGCTGGACGGGCACATCATTTCCGCCCCCAACGTTAAGACCCCCATCACCGAGGGCAAAGGCATCATCACCGGCAATTTCACCCCGGATGAGGTAAAGGACATGGTAATAAAATTAAAGGCCGGGGCGCTTCCCATACCGGTCAAGATGATCGAAACCCGCATTGTGGGACCCACCCTGGGCCGCGATTCAATAGACCGGAGCATAGTCGCCGGAATTATCGGCTTCCTTTTTATTATTATCTTTATGACGCTTTATTACCGCCTGCCCGGCCTCATCTCCATCTTGGCGCTGATAATTTATGTTTTTCTAACCCTGATGATACTGTCCCTTTTGCGCACCACTCTTACGCTCCCGGGCATCGCCGGGTTTTTATTATCGATCGGCATGGCAGTGGATGCCGATGTAATTATCTTTGAGCGGCTCAAGGAAGAACTGCGCCTGGGCAAAACGGTGAAGGCGGCGGTGGAAGCGGCCTTTGAACGGGCCTTTGCGGCTATACTTGATTCCAACGTGACCACCGTGATCGCGGCGGCCACGCTCTTTTTCGTGGGGACCGGCACCATCAAGGGCTTTGCCATCACGCTCTCTATCGGTATCGCAGTATCCATGTTCACCGCCATTGTGCTGGTTCGCATGATGATGGAAATGCTGTTGAGCGCCGGTTTTATCAATAAGCCGGAAACGAAGCTGTTATACAAATGAACATCATAAGCAAGACCAGATTATGGTTCTTTATCTCGGGGACGCTGATCACGATCGGGCTTTTTGCTCTGGTCTTTAACGGGATGACCCGCGGGAAAGTAATGAACTTTGGGATCGATTTTACCGGCGGCACCATGATCAATCTAAGATTTTCCCAGCCGGTGACCGTCGCGCAGGTCCGGGAGATCCTCCATGGCCACCAATTAGGGGAGGCGGTTATCCAGAAGTCGGGGGAGAGGGACGTCTTGATCCGCACTGAACCTTTGGAGGGAGAAGTGCGGCAAAAAGTGGTGGCCGAACTCGGAGAAAAACTGGGTGGGGCGGAACTTTTGGAATCTGATACCATTGGGCCGGTGATCGGAAGGGAATTGCGCACCCAGGCGATCTGGGCCTTGGTATTGGCCTCGGCGGGCATTGTGATCTATGTCTCTTTTCGCTTTGAACTCATTTATGCTTTCGCTGGGGTTTTGGCGCTTCTCCACGATGCCATAATCACCACCGGTTTCATCGCTCTGCTGTGGCGGCCCACCGACGTCACCTTTGTGGCAGCTATCTTGACGATCTTGGGATATTCGATCAACGACACCATCGTCATCTTTGACCGCATCAGAGAAAACCTCAAAAAACCCGGGGCTTCGAAGATCAAATTCTCCGAGCTGGTGAACCGCAGTTTATGGGAGACCATGGCACGTTCCATCAATACTGTCTTGACGGTGCTGGTGGTCGTGCTGGCGCTTTTGATCTTCGGCGGAGAGACCCTTAAGGAATTTTCCCTGGTGCTTTTGATCGGCTTTACCCTGGGGGCGTATTCTTCCATCTTTATAGCCGCTCCGCTGGTGGTAATGTGGGAAAAAGGGAAGAAGTAGTTCGCCGCCGCAATCGGCGGGAGAGCGGTGAGCCCTCGCCTATCAAACAAGACCTAGCCGGGATCCTCCTCATTGCCCTGGCGCTGTTCGTCCTGGTCTCCAATTTTTCTTCCTCCACCGGATTACTGGGCCTCTACATATTTAAGTTGGCCTTCCGCGCCATCTTTGGGGTGGGGATATATGTTCTGCCGTTCTTCATCGCGCTTTATGGATTGATAATGCTTTTCCGCCACGAGGTCAAGGAATTGGCCACCCGGCTTTCGGGTCTTTTCATTTTATTTTTAACTTTCATCACCGCTATGCAATTTTATTCCCCCCTTTACTTTAGGTCACAGGCCAAATACGAGATCATCCAGGGAGCGGGGGGCTTTATCGGTTTTACCCTGCGATTGGGATTGGAGCGTTCGATCGGCTTTATCGGCGCCTACATCTTGCTTTCGTCCTTAACCCTGGTAGCTCTGCTTTTAGTGGCTAATATCACGGTTCTGGACATAATAAATTTTATAAAATCTTTTTTTGCCTTCGCGCCGCGGCCTAAGAAAGAGGAAAAAAGAAAGCCGATCCCGATCAATCTTCCTGTAGAAGATCATCAGTCCATCGCCGCGCAAATGCCGCTCATCAAGGAAATGCCGAAAGAAGTGGTGAGCTTTCCTCTGCCGGAGCCGGCAGTTGAGGAGACCACAGTAGTTGCGACCGATGTTCCTGAAAAGCATAAAAAGTCCTACGGGAAGTATAAACTGCCGCCGCTTTCCCTTCTGGACGATCCCACCGCCAAGGAAAAAGAAAAACAGGATAAACTGCGCGAGACGACAGAGCTGCGCAAAAAACTGCTGGAAGAAGCGCTCCAAAACTTCGGGGTGGGCGCCCGGGTGGTTTCGATAAACCAAGGCCCGGCGGTCACCCGTTATGAACTCCAGCCCGATCCGGGGGTCAAGGTCTCCCGCATCGCCAACCTGGCGGATGACATCGCCTTGAACCTGGCGGCCCAGGGGGTGCGGATCGAAGCGCCGGTGCCGGGCAAGTCGGTGGTGGGCATCGAGGTCCCCAATACCGTGGTAACTCCAGTCCGCTTAAAAGAGATCGTCAAGACCAACGAATTCCAGAACCATGCTTCCCGGCTGTTCGTGGGCTTGGGCAAGGACCTTTCCGGCTCCCCGATCTACGGGGACCTGACCCGCATGCCGCATCTTTTGATCGCAGGAACTACCGGCTCCGGGAAATCGGTCTGCATCAATTCCCTTATCATCTCGATCTTACTACGCGCCCGGCCGAATGAGGTCAAATTCATCATGATCGATCCCAAGATGGTGGAACTTTCAAATTATAACGACATTCCTCATCTTTTAGCGCCGGTGGTCACCGAAGCCCGCCGCGCAGCGCTGACCTTAAAATCCTGGGTGATAAAAGAGATGGAACGGCGTTATCACATGTTCCATGACGCGGGCGCCAAGAACCTGGAGGCCTATAACCGGGGAAAGGGTGAAGGCGAGAAACTGCCCCTGATAGTTGTGATCGTGGATGAACTGGCGGACATGATGATGGTGGCGGCCGCGGAAGTGGAGACCACCATCTGCCGGCTGGCGCAAATGGCGCGGGCCACCGGCATCCACCTGGTGATCGCGACGCAGCGGCCCAGCGTGGATGTTATCACCGGGCTCATCAAGGCCAATATCCCCAGCCGCATCGCCTTCGCGGTGGCTACCCAAATAGATTCACGGGTCATCCTCGATATGTCCGGGGCCGAGAAACTTTTAGGACGCGGAGACATGCTTTACAATCCGGTAGGGGCCATGAAACCGGTGCGCCTGCAGGGCTCTTTTGTAACCGACGCCGAGGCCGAACGCGTCATCAAGTTCATAAAAGCGCAGGCCGAACCCGAATATTTGGACGAGATCGCCGCGCTAAAGCTGCCGGAAGGCGAGAGCCAATCGATGGTCGAGACCGATGCCTCCGGCCGGGACGTGCTGTTTATGGAAGCGGTGAAACTGATAATCGAATCGGGTATTGCCTCGACCTCCTATCTTCAACGGAGAATGCGTATCGGCTACAACCGCGCCGCGCGATTGATGGATGAGATCGAGGCCGCGGGGGTGGTTTCCAAGCCCGAAGGGGAGAACAAACCCCGCAAGATCCTGGGTACTCCTGACAATCTGGCTAATTTTGGTGTTAAGTAAACTTTCAGTCGCCGTTTTCATAATTCTTTTATCCACGTCGGCTATAGCCGCCCCAAAAAGGATAATCTCCACTATTCCCTGCATCACCGAGACCCTGTTCGCTTTGGGATTGGAGGACCGGGTGGTGGGAGTGACGGAAAATTGCAATTATCCCGCCGGCGCCAGGGGGAAAGAGAAGGTCGGCCGGGAGATAGTGAATACGGAAAAGGTGATCGCGCTTAAACCCGACCTGGTTTTAATGTTGGAGGATGCCCAGCGCCCCGATATTGAAAAGCTGAAAAAGTTCAATTTGCCGGTTAAGACCGTCAATCCTCATAAGGTTGATGAGGTCCTGGATTCGATCAAACAAATCGGAGAGATCACCGGAACGGAAAAGCGGGCCGAGGAGATCGTTGCCGACATTCGGGCTCGCCTGGATCGGGTGCAACAAAAAAGCTCCGGTCATTCCCGCCCAAAAGTATTTTTGGTGGTGGGCTATCGGCCGCTTATTACCACAGGATCGGGAACCTTTGTGGGAGATATCCTGAAGCTTTCGGGTGGGGAGAATGTCGTTTCTGCCTCTCGCAGCCCTTATCCTGAATGGAGCTTCGAGACGCTGATCAAAGCCGATCCCGACGTGATCGTGATAATGGATGGGGTGGTGGAGCAGAGAGAGGTGTTGAGCGACAAGCGCTGGGCTAGTCTCTCGGCGGTGCGCAACAGCCGGGTCATTTTCATCGATCCCGACATAATCTCGCGGCCCGGTCCGCGCGTGATAAATGCGGTGGAATTGCTGGCGGAGCTATTTTAATGAGAAAGAAGAATCTCCTGCTGATCCTTTTGCTGACACTCATACTTTTAGGGATTGCGGCCCTGTTTTTGGGGAGCGTCTGGGTACCGCCGCAGGAATTCTTAAGCAGTCCCATTATTTTTCAGATCCGTTTGCCTCGTATAATTGCTGCGGTGCTGGTGGGGACCTTGCTGGCCACAGCGGGAGTAATTTTACAAGGGGTCTTAAGGAATCCACTGGCCGATCCCTATATATTGGGGGTTTCCTCGGGAGCCGGGGTAGGGGCGGCCCTGGCTTTGGGATTGAAGATTACCCAAAGTTTTTTGGGCATCAGCGCCATACCGTTTTCGGCCTTCATTTTTTCACTGGTGGCGGTCTTTACCGTCTATAATCTGTCGCGGGTGGGCGGCCGCACCTCGCCGGAAACCCTCATTTTAGCGGGGGTGGCGGTCTCGGCCTTTGCCGCGGCTATTTTATCCCTCATCATTATCTTGACCGGCCAGCTCCAATCCATCTATTTCTGGCTGTTGGGAGGGCTTTCCTCCATCACCTGGCTGGAAGTATTCAATTTGATACCCTATACAGTAATCGGATTATTCATCGCTTATTTTTATTCTAAGGAATTGAACGCCCTGCTGTTCGGCGAAGAAATGGCCATGAGCCTGGGAGTGGAAGTGGAGAGGGTCCGGCAAATATTGATATTGGCCGCAGCATTAATGACGGCGGCGGCGGTTTCGGTCTCGGGGCTCATCGGTTTTGTGGGATTGATAATCCCGCATTTTGTTAGGTTGATCCTGGGAGCCAACCATCGTTTGCTGGTTCCCTTCTCTGCTTTGGGTGGAGCGCTTTTGGTCTTGGGCGCGGATATCATCGCCCGCACAGTACTTTCTCCCCAGGAGATCCCCATCGGGATCGTCATGTCGCTTTTGGGAGCGCCCTTCTTCCTTTATCTTCTACGTCGCCGCCGCTCGGGGGAGAAATAAATGACCGCGTTGGCAGTTAAAGAGCTCGAATGCGGTTACGGACCGCATATGGTGATCAAGGGCTTGAGCTTTGAGGTTAACCTCGGGGAGGTTATTGGGGTGGTGGGGCCCAATGGGTCCGGCAAGACCACCTTATTACGCGCTATCTCCGGCCTGCTCCCCTTAAAGCATGGGGAGATTTTGATCTCGAACCATGAGATCTCCAAGCTCACACGGAGGGAGATGGCGCAAAAAGTGGCTTTCGTGCCCCAGCTGATGGAGCCAGTATCGGGTTTCACCGTCTTTGAAATGGTGCTTTTGGGCCGCACCCCGCATTTGACCCGCTTCGAGTTCGCCTCGGAAGAGGATTTTCAGGTGACCAATTGGGCTATAGAGGAGCTTAAAGTTGAAGATATCCGCAACCAGCAGGTAGCGGAGCTTTCGGGAGGTGAATTCCAGCGGGTGGCCATCGCCCGGGCCCTGGCGCAGGATCCCAAGCTGCTCTTGCTCGATGAGCCCATCTCGCATCTCGATATCCGCTACCAGATCAAGATCATGAAACTCATCACTAAGTTGAAGAAACAGAGGACCATCATTGCCACTTTCCACGATCTCAACATCGCCTCGCGCTTCTGCCACCGGTTGATGCTTTTAAAAAAAGGTGTGATCATTGCTTTCGGCCGCCCGGATGAGGTCTTAACGCCGCAAAATATCTGGAAGGCCTATAACATCAAAGCGCAGGTCCGCGAAAATCCCCGCAGCCGCCACGCCCGGGTGGTCTGGCTGCCTTAAGCAATGGTGGGCAGTGCTGGGATCGAACCAGCGACCTCCTCGGTGTAAGCGAGGCATTCTACCACTGAACTAACTGCCCAAAAAAATGGGCGCGACAGGACTCGAACCTGTGACTTCTTCCGTGTGAAGGAAGCGGTCTACCACTGACCTACGCGCCCGAGGAAATAGCCCCACGGGGATTCGAACCCCGGCTGCTAGCTTGAAAAGCTAGTGTCCTAACCCCTAGACGATGGGGCCACTTTTAAGTATGATAGCAAATCCTTGGTATTTTTGAAACTCTTAAAATAGTGTTCTCTTTGCCTGGCCTCGGAAGCGGAGGCGCATATTTCGCTATAAACAAGTTCCATGGGTCTCCGATTCTTGGTTGATTTTACGCTTCCGCGATTATGCGCATCTATTCTCTTTTCTAAATCTGAGGTCTGACCGATATAATACTTCCCATCCTTGAGGCTTTTTAGAATATAAACAGAGTAAGGCATAATAATTAAATCGAACCGGTCGCCCCGGTAAACCGGGGTGTCCTAACCCCTAGACGATGGGGCCACAACTACATCTGCGGCCATTTGGAAATATCGGATCCGTACTTTTCCTGGTTGGTCAGCAGTTTTTTCTTGAGATTATCCACGTTCTTGGCCAGTTCCGAGACGGTCTTCTCGAACTCCTCGATCTGCTTCATGATCTCTTCAAAGCTGGGTGATTTACTTTCCGCCATTTAATTTACCTCCCCTGATATCCCGATTGTTTCGCTTTGGGCCCTGAAGGATTCGAACCTTCAACCAATCGGTTATGCGTCCCCCTACAGCTTTCGCTGCCATCCCGCATTGCGGGATTTTGTGGGCTGGACTATCCCTTGCTCCGACATTTAATCGGAGACCTGCCGTCTAGTCTCTACACCTTTCCCCCCCCCACTCTACGAGCTTCGGAGGACTTGGCTCGGGATTGCCTTAATCCCGGAAGGATGTTAGGTTTCCCCGAATTTGACAGGTATGGCCCTTTGCAAGTTTACGGAGCTATGCTACCATAAAATATTATGGCTAAATGCACAATATGCGGAGCTAAACTGCGCGGCCGGCAGAGAAAATTCTGTTCTCATTTCTGTAAGAATCGTTGTCACCAAACCTATGAGAACCAGAAGAAACGAGGGCTTATGCGAAAACTCGGTTTGATCGAAAAGTTTGGCAGCCGCTGCTCGATCTGCGGATATTCAAAAAACCTGGCCGCACTTACTTTCCATCACGCCGACTCAAAGGCAAAGCGCTTCAAATTAGACATGCGCTCATTATCAAACCGCACCCTCGAATCGATTATGTCCGAGCACCGCAAATGCATCCTCATCTGCAACAACTGCCATGCCGAGCTCCACCATCCGGAACTCGCGTTGAGCCGAGTGCTCTGCCGTTGAGCTAAGGGCCCAAAGCAACAAGGAATTATACCCCAGATATAATCGCAGAGTAAAGAGGACTTACTTTAAGTATTCTCGCAGTTTCTTGGCCCGGGTGGGGTGCTTCAATTTACGCAGGGATTTGGCTTCGATCTGCCGGATGCGCTCGCGGGTGACATGGAACTCCCGGCCGACTTCTTCCAAAGTCCGCGGATGGCCGTCATCGAGGCCGAAACGCAGTTTCAATACCGTGCGCTCACGCTCGGAGAGCGATTTCATTACTTCTTCGAGATCCTCGCGCAAAAGCCCCGACATTACCACCTCGTCCGGAGCCGCCACGCCGCCATCTTCCACAAAATCACCCAGGCGGGACGAGTCCTCATCTCCCACCGGCATCTCAAGCGACAGCGGAACCTGCGAGACCTTGATGATCTCGCGCACTTTGTCCACCGATATCCGGGACCGTTTGGCGATCTCGGCTTCGGTGGGCTTGCGGCCCAGCTCCTGCAGCAGTATGCGGCTGGTCTTGCGCAGGCGATTGATGGTTTCCACCATGTGCACCGGCACCCGGATAGTGCGCGCCTGGTCGGCTATGGCCCTCGTTATGGCCTGGCGGATCCACCAGGTGGCGTAGGTTGAGAACTTGTAGCCCTTGGTGGCGTCGAATTTCTCGACCGCCCTGATCAAACCCAGGTTGCCTTCCTGCACCAAATCCAAAAAGAGCATGCCCCGGCCGGTGTATTTTTTGGCGATCGAGACCACCAGCCGCAGGTTGGAATTTACCAGTTTATGCTTGGCGCGCAGGTCCCCGCTTAAAATGCGCTTGGCCAGGGCCACTTCTTCGTGCTTTGAAAGCAAAGGGTAACGGCCGATCTCGCGCAGGTACATGCGCACCGTATCGTCCACGCCGATACCGTGCAACTCCACCGCCTCGCGCGGTATCTCGAGCTCGCGCTCCTTCTTTTCCTTCTCTTCGGCTATCTCCAAACCATGGCCCAAAAGCTCCTCGATCTCATCGAGGTTCTTTTCGGGTTCGGGATATACCGCCAGGATCTCATCCGGAGTGATGTAGCCCTTCTTACCGGCGCGGATATTCTCGATTATCTCTTTCTTGTCTATCACAGGTCCTCCTTATTCGTTATCGGGCGTAGGATCTTAGAATTTCACTCAAACCCTGAAATTCATAATTTAAGTTTTTTAGCTCATTCATTTGCCCATCCTTCTCGGCCCGCTCGATGTCGCTTTTAAGCTTGTCGAGCTGCTTTCTCAAGGTAAAGGCCTTTAGGGTGTTAATGCAGTCCCGGATCACGTCATTTTTGTTGTCTACCGCATATTCGGAAAGCAGCGCTTCCCGCGCTGCCCGGCGGCCGGCCTCATCCGGGAGGTTATCGAGCAACTCCTCCCGCGGATGGGATAGCAAGGCGTGGAAGACCGCCGAAAGCACGGGATCGGTGAATTCTTCCGCGGTTAAGGTCTCCTTTATCAGTCCCAGGTTCTCGTCGGATTCGAGCGCCAACCGGATCAGGGTGCGCTCGGCTTCCACGATGGCGTTGGGCGGACGTCCGGTGACCTTTCTTAGGGTAACTCCACCGGTCTTTTTATAAAAAGTATGCCGGTTGACCTCGGCGGCCACCAGCGTCTCATCGAGCCCCAAAAGATTGGCCGCGAATTTAATATATTCCTTTTGCATCAGCGGCTCTTTTTCCCTGGTCAATAGATTGGCTACCTCAAAAGCCGCCCGGGCGCGGGACTCAACTTCATTCAAATTAAAACGGCCGACGATCCGCCGGATCTTGAATTCGAGCGCCGGGGCCGACTGCTTGATGGCTTCTAAAAAGGCCTCCCGTCCGGCCGCGTTTATGAACTCATCCGGATCCTTGAATTTGCCCAGGTCCAAAATGCGCACCTTTGATCCGGCTTCCTTAAGGATCTCGGTCACGCGTTCCGCCGCCGCTAATCCCGCCGCATCCGAATCGTAAGCCAAAACCACGGTCTCGCCGTGGCGGGCCAGCAGTTTGGCGTGGTCGGCAGTTAAGGCGGTGCCCAAAGGCGCCACAGCATTGGTTACCCCGGCTTGATGGCAGGTTACCAGATCGACATTTCCTTCAACCAATAGGGCAAAGTTATTCTTCTTGATCGCGTCTTTGGCGAAATTCAGCCCGTACAGCGTCCCGCCCTTGTAAAAGATGGGGGAGTCGGGAGAATTTAAATATTTGGGGCCGTTGCCTCCCAAAGCGCGGCCCGAAAAACCGACCACCCTTCCCCGGATATCGAATATTGGGAACATCACGCGATCGCCGTTTTGGTCATAACCCAGGCGGAATTTCTGGATGGTTTCCGGCTGAAGTTTGCGTCCTGCCAGGTATTTGCGGGCGGCATTATTTTTATCGAGCGAGCTTTCGTATAACTTGCAAGCGGACTCCGCCTGCTCAAAGAGCTTATCCTTTTCGCTCTTGCTGATCCCGCTTCCTCCGGTCTTTTCGAGCTTGATCCCCAGCTTGTCGGCCAGGATTTCCACCGCTTCGGCAAAGTTCACCTTCTCCATTTCCATGACGAAAGTAAAAAGATTGCCGCCCTTGCCGCAGCCGAAACAGTGGAACAGCTGTTTTTCTTCGGACACGGTGAAAGAAGGGGTCTTTTCGGAATGGAAAGGGCACAGGCCCAGATAATTCTTGCCACGCTTCTTGATCTGGACGTAGTCCGAGACCACGGAGACGATATTGGCCCGCTCTTTTACTTCTTCTATGCTCTTCTGGTCGATCATTCTTTCTCGGGAGTTCTCCACTCGGACGGGACGAACAGATCTTCGAACATGTTGATGGCGAACCGGTCCGTCATGCCGGCGATAAAATCCACGGTGTGCTGAAGCTGTTCGCTTTCGGGGATATTTTTCTGGAACCTGGGATCGTAATGGTAATGCCGGAAAAGCTGCTGCAGCAGGTAAGGGACCTTGGTCTCTTCGCATTTGGCCTGGTAGTTGGTATAAACATGCTCGTACATAAAATCATACAGCCCATTCATGGCAGTTTCGATCTGGGGGCTCATTTTAATTGCTTTTTGGTCTAAGCTATTCTTGATACAGTCAGGCACTAGGGTGTCCAGTATTTTTTCTCCCAGAATTTTCATATGCTGTTTGGGCAATTGATCCGGGGTCAGCACCTGGGCTAATAACGCGTCTTCTATGTCATGCCGGAGATACGCAAACCGGTCGGCCAATCTTACTAACTGTCCTTCGAGCGTCTGGGGGGTGGGGTCCTGGGGGCGATGGGTGGCAATGCCGTCTATGACCTCACGGGTAAGGTTCAATCCTTTACCTTCTTTTTCGATGACCTCAACCACTCTCACGCTTTGCAAGTTGTGATGGAACTCCGCTCCAAAGCCCTTGAGTATCTCTCTTAAGGCCTCTTCCCCGGCGTGGCCGAAAGGGGTATGGCCCAGATCATGGGCCAGAGCGATGGCCTCGGTCAGGTCCTCGTTCAACCTCAAAGCCCGCGCCAGGGTGCGTGCGATCTGCGAGACCTCCAGCGTATGAGTGAGCCGGGTGCGGTAATGGTCTCCCGCCGGCGAAATAAAAACCTGGGTCTTGTGTTTTAAACGCCTGAAGGATTTGCAATGGATGACCCGGTCGCGGTCGCGCTGGTAGGCCGTGCGGTAGGGACACTCCGTCTCGGGACGTTTCCGGCCCCGGGATTTGGCCGAAAGGGAGGCAAAGGGAGAAAGGGTTTCTTTCTCCCTTTTTTCGATTTCTTCTCGGATCAGCGTAGTTTCATCCTTTGATCGCGGCCTGCGCGGCGGCCAGGCGGGCGATCGGAACCCTGAACGGCGAACAACTGACGTAATTCATCCCGATCTTATGGCAGAACACCACGGATTCGGGGTCGCCGCCGTGCTCTCCGCAGATGCCGACCTTCAAGTGCTTGCGGGTCTTGCGTCCGCGAGTGATACCCATCTCGATCAGCTCTCCGATGCCTTCCTGGTCGATGGTCTGGAAAGGATCGGCCGGCAGGATCTTGTTGGTCAGATAATCCGGCAGGAAGGAGCCGATATCGTCGCGGCTGAAGCCGAAGCCCATCTGGGTTAAGTCATTGGTGCCGAAAGAGAAGAACTCCGCGGTTTCGGCCATCTTATTGGCGGTGAGCGCGGCGCGCGGGATCTCGATCATGGTCCCGAAGAGGAAGGGGATCTGCTTGATCTTGAGCTTCTTTATGACCTCGGCATAGACCTTGTCGACCAGCTGTTTCTGGTCGTTTAATTCGTTCACCGTGCAGGTGACCGGGATCATGATCTCCGGCAGAGCTTTTTTCCCGGCTTTGATCAACTCCCCGGCGGCTTCCAGTATCGCCCGGATCTGCATTTCGGAAACCTCGGGGTAGGTGACCCCCAGGCGAACCCCGCGATGGCCCAGCATGGGATTGTTCTCTTTTAAGCTCTCACCGCGCTTTTTGACCTCCGCCACGTTCACCCCCAGGTCCTTGGCCAGGGCCTCTAAACGATCCTCGCTGTGGGGGACAAATTCATGGAGTGGCGGGTCCAGCAGGCGGATGGTGATGGGAAGACCGTTCAATTCTTCCATGGTGGCCTTGATGTCTTTTTTAACAAAGACCGAAAGCTCGGAGAGCGCATTCACCCGTTCTGCCTTGGTCTTGCTCATGATCATCTTGCGAAGGAGGAAAAGCGGCTTGTCGCTGCCCTCCCCGTAGAACATGTGCTCGGTGCGGAATAGCCCAATGCCTTCGGCGCCGAACTGCAGGGCCTTGGCGGTATCCTTGGGGGTATCGGCATTGGTGCGGATATTGAGCTTGCGATATTTGTCGCAGAGCTTCATCAGCTCCCGATAAGATGAATTATGCTCAACGTCCACATCTTTAAGCGCCATGTCGGCCTGGTAGACCAATCCGCGGGTGCCGTTCAGCGATATCCAATCTCCTTCTTTGACCTCTTCACCGCCCTTGGTGGTGAAGGAATGGCGGCCGACCTCGATGTCGGAACAACCCACCACGCAGCATTTGCCCCAGCCCCGCGCGACCAGAGCGGCATGCGAAGTCATGCCTCCTTTGGAGGTCAAGATAGCTTGGGCTTTGTGCATGCCGTCCACATCCTCCGGGGAGGTCTCTTCGCGGACCAGGATCACTTTCTCACCCCGCGCCGCCCAGGCCACCGCATCCTCGGAGGTGAACACCGCGCGGCCTTTGGCCCCGCCCGGGCCCGCCGGCAGGCCCTTGGCGATGGGTTTGGTGACCTTTTCCGCTTCGGGATCAAGCATGGGCAGCAGCAGTTCCACTAATTGCGTCGGCTGCACCCTTAGCAGGGCTTCTTTATCGGTTATCAACTTTTCTTTGAACATTTCGGTCGCCATGCGGACCGCGGCCACGCCGTTGCGCTTGCCCACGCGGCACTGCAGCATGAAAAGCGTGCCTTTTTCGATGGTGAACTCGATATCCTGCATGTCGCGGTAATGGAGCTCCAGCCGTTTCTCAATATTGTCCAGTTCTTGATAGATCTTGGGCATGGTCTTTTGGAGAGTAGGCAGGTGCTTGCTGTGATCGTTCTTGGAATACTCGTTGATGGGGGAGGGGGTGCGGATTCCGGCCACCACGTCCTCGCCCTGGGCGTTGACCAGGTATTCCCCGTAAAAGTTCTTCTCCCCAGTGCCGGGATTGCGGGTAAAGGCCACGCCGGTGGCGGAATCGTCCCCCATGTTGCCGAAGACCATGGCCTGGACATTGACGGCCGTGCCCCATTCGTTGGGGATCTTCTCGATACGGCGGTATTCGATCGCGCGCTTGCCGTTCCAGCTCATAAATACGGCGCCGATGCCGCCCCAAAGCTGTTCGGCCGGATCTTCCGGAAAAGGTTTACCTAAAACTTCTTCAACCTTGAGCTTGAACTCGGCCACCAGTTTTTTAAGCTCCGCGACGGTCAGTTCGGTATCGGTCTTATAGCCCTTCTGTTTTTTAACCTCGCCCAATTTTTCGTCCAGGATCTTGCGGATGCCCTTGCCGCCTTTGGGCTCGAGCCCTTCGGCTTTTTCCATCACCACGTCGGCGTACATCATGATCAAACGGCGGTAAGCGTCATAAGCAAAGCGGGCGTTGCCGGTCTGCTCTATCAAACCCTTGATGGTGACATCGTTCAATCCGATATTAAGCACCGTATCCATCATGCCGGGCATGGAGCGGCGCGCGCCGCTGCGTACCGAGACCAGCAGGGGGTTTTTAGGATCGCCGAATTTTTTCCCCATGAGATTCTCGATATTGAGCAGGGCGGCTTCGGTCTGGGCTTTAAGCTCTTTTGGATAAGAGCGTTTGTGGTCGTAATAATAGGTGCAGACCTCGGTGGTGATAGTGAAGCCGGGAGGGACCGGCAGGCGCAGTTTGGGATGTCCGGCCATTTCCGCCAGATTGGCCCCCTTGCCCCCCAACAGATTCTTCATCGACTCGTTGCCGTCCGCTTTTCCCCCGCCGAAACGATACACGTACTTTTTCCCTTTTGCCATTTTATCTTCCCCTTTCTAAAATTTGGTGGAGCTGGGGGGAGTTGAACCCCCGACCTCTTGACTGCCAGTCAAGCGTTCTCCCAACTGAACTACAGCCCCACGACATCACACGTGATAAACGATTGCCTCCTTCCCCCATAATCCTTCGATATCGTAATATTCCCTGGTCCGGGGGGTCATCACATGCACGATGATCGTCCCCAAATCGAGCACCAGCCAGCCCGATTCCACTTCACCCTCATAATTGATGCCCTTGATCCCCGATCTTTTTACCCTTAGTTCCAGCTCGCGGGCGATAGCCCGCAGCTGCGGATTGCTCTCGCCGCTCATCAAGACCAAATGATCGAACAAACCGGTGTGCGGCGGGCGCAGGGTTAAAACCGTGGTGTTCACTGCCTTCTTATCCTCGGCGCACTTTATCACCAGCTCCAATAGGGGGTCTTTTTTATTCCTCAATCAACTTCCTTTCAGGTACTGGTTGACCAGCCTTCCTAGGCTCTCGAGGTCCGGCTTCATGTAATACACCCCGTTAAGCATAAGATCGGTCCCCGGGATGGTCTCGATGCGGATCGATCCAAAATCGTAAACCCGGCGCATAGAAAGCGCGAGCCCGATGACGTCCCGGGTGTTTAAATTGGTGTCCATGTAAGAGAACAATTTGAGCAAAAGCTGGGGGGAATGCATGAGATTGTCCTTGTTGGTCAGCTGGCTGGCCAGGGCGCGGATGAACTTCTGCTGTCTCAATATGCGGTTGAGGTCCCCGCCGTCGTGCCGGTAGCGCAGGTAGGTGAGGGCCTGATGGCCGGTCAATTTTTGCATGCCGGGATAAAGGTCAACGAACAGGTTCTGCGCGTGGTCGATGTAATACATGCGTTTTTCAACATCGATATTCACTCCGCCCACCTCGTCGATCAGATTCTCCAGCCCCTTCATGTCGATGGAGATATAGTAGGGGATCTGGATCCCCAAGAAATTCTCGGCGGTGCGGCGGGAAAGATCGGGGCCCCCGTAAGCGAAAGCATGGTTGACCTTATCGAGGTTCCTGCCTGGTATCTCAACGATGGTATCGCGCGGGATGGAAACCGCGGTGGCGGTATTGTTGGCCGGATCGATATGCACCACGATCATGGTGTCGGACCGGTGGACGCCGTCCGAGGCATCCAATCCCATCACCAGGATATTGGTTTCCTTAAGCAGTTTATCGCCCGGCATCAGAGTCAGTAAGGTCTCGAACAGCATAAAACGGGAAAAGATCGCCAGCGTGAATCCCAAAAGGGCGGAAAAAGAGATGATAAGCACTAATCCAAAGGTGGCCAGGGCGATGGGCCAGCGTGCCGGCCGGTTCGCCTTGGGTGTCGGTTGGGGGGCGGGCTTGGGCTTTGGTTCGGGCGGCGGCATGGGATTAGGCATAGGAGGTGTGGGAGGGATCACATCCTTCTTATAGATCCGTTTTAAATATTCGCTTTCCCAGGTGTCGCTCATTTTTTCCTATTTATTAATAACCAATTCCGCGTCAAGATCGTTCCCTCAAAGATCGGCAGGTCCTGTTCGACCAGGTGCGCGATCATTTTGCCGATCGAGGCCAAGATGGCCCGGTCCAGATCCTTTTCTGCAAGTTCTCTAACCTTTTCTACCCCGGAATAAGCCCGATCCGACTCGATATGGTCGGCCAGATAGACCACTTTCTCCAGTGTGCTCATGTTCGGCCGGCCCACGGTATGGCTTTCGATGGCCTTTAAAACATCGGGATCATCAATCCCGAATTGATCCCGCGCGATCGCAGCCGATAAGCGGGCATGCAGGAGCTTGGGCTCCAATTCTTCGATCGGATCGATTTTAAAGCCGAGCTCCCGGGCGCGCTTCAACATCCCCTGGCGGTCCAGATATCGGGAACAATCGTGGAGCAGGGCTGCGATCCCGGCTTGCTCTGCCGAAACCTTAAATCTTCGGGCCAGCTCTTCCGCCTGCTCCATCACCCGCAGTGAGTGCTCAAAGCGATCCTTTGGGAGCAGCTTTTTAAGGCCGGCTTTTAGGGAATTTTGGTCCGGCATCAGGTCTTTTTGGGTTTGGGACGAGCTTCGCTTAGGGTGACGTTGCGTCCGCCCAGGGATTGGCCGTTTAAGCCCTTGATCACCTTTTCGGCATCCTCATCGGCCACTTCCACAAAGCCGAACCCCTTACTCCGGCCTTCGGGCCCCTCGGTGATGATGCGGGCCGAACTGGCCGGGGCGCAGGCAGTGATAAATTCCGCCAGTTGGGTTTCGGTCAGGTTATAGGGCAAATTTCCAACATATAAAGTTTTCACGCGGTTCCTCCTCACACAAATTTCTATTTTATTATAATGTAAGGGGGTTTGTCAAGCCGAGGGAGATAAGCTATACTGGAAAATATGGACGACCTGCGGGCGATAATTTTAGCGGCGGGGAAGGGTGTGCGCATGAGATCGGACCTGCCCAAGGTCTTTCACCCGGTGCTGGGGCGACCATTGCTTGTCTACGTGATCGAGACCGTAAAACAGTTGGGTATCCATGAGATATATGTGGTGGTTGGCCATAAAAAAGAGGTCATCACCGGACATTTTAGGGATGCGGGCGTGGAATTTGTGGAGCAGGCTGAACAGCTGGGGACGGGGCATGCGGTCCAGCAGGTGGAACCCTACTTTAAGGATTTTAAGGGCGAAGTTCTGGTCTTGGCCGGGGATGTGCCGCTGCTTAAGTGCTCAACCCTTAAGGGATTGATAGATTTCCATCGGCAGCAGCGGGCTGCCGCGACGGTCTTGACCGCTGATCTTCCGGACGCCGGCGCCTACGGCCGCATCATCCGCGACCGGCAAGGCCGCATCCTGCGCATCGTCGAGAAAAAAGACGCTTCGCCGGAGGAGCTTATGATTTCAGAGATAAATACCGGCACCTACTGCTTTGATTCCCAGGCGTTGTTCAAATCCCTGGCCGAGGTGAAGGCCGAAAATGCGCAAAAAGAATATTATCTGACCGATACAATTGAGATCTTAAGGGAAAAAGGCCTGCCGGTTTTCGCCTATAAGGCTTCCGACTGGCGCGAAACCCTGGGCGTCAACACCCCCGACGAGCTGCGACAGATCGAAGATATTTTGAAATCCCGCCCCTAAATCGACGATATATATCCAGGATGATAGACTCACCGACCGCATTTTTTACCGTCGGCAGATCGCTCCGCATGGCGACTTTTTTCTGGCATGGTTATAATATCCGTGCCCGCTCTTATCGCTTGCAGGGAAACGACCTGAAAAAACTAGGCATTAATCCTGCAATTCTTCCAAAAGGCGTTGAGATCTGCCTGGCCTCGCGCTCATATTTTAGAAATATTCACAATATACTCAAGACCGAACCCGACGCTCTACAGGGCATCTACATTCCCGGCGGCCACCGAAAAGTTATGGTCCCGGATGATATCGGCAAATTAGAGCTCACGCACGAGATTCTCCATGCCGTATTTGATGCAATTCCACTCGCCAACCAGGAAGAGTTTTCCCGCCTGGTGGCAGCTGGCCGGGAGCGGGAGCCGGAATCGCGGTTTTATCGGGGTGTTGCCGGTCGCTCGAATAGTTCCCGACTTATTGCCACCGAGGCCTTTGCTTTCGGCGGCTCGAAGGTGATCTTTGAGAGAATGGGATCGGAGGCCGTCGAGTCGGACCTGGGAGAGGTACCCCCGGAACTTAAGGGCTATTTTGAAAGATTGGTGGTTGATCCCCGCCTGCTCCAAGCCGCCGCCTGAAAATCACCTGAAATTAATTTTCTACCGCTCCGATATCATGTGTTAGCCAGTATATCAATAGAAAGGAAAATTCATGGCATTTTTAGAAAGAGCCCGCAGTGTCGTTTCCCACTTAAGATATGAAGGTCCTCATGCGTGTATCGGTCCCAGAGTAACCCAGGAGATAATCGCCGGCATCGACCGCCGTCAAACACCGCGGCAGATAGCCGAAAGATTGACCGCAATAGAGGGAGTGGGCGCCAAGGCGGACGAAATAGAAGACCTGCTTATGAAGCATCAAGTCCTCTCCGACATCGTATCGGTCGACCGCTTAAACGAGATCGTGACCGCCGCCTCCCAAAAAACCGCTTCCATCCAGAACGTGCTCAACCTCCTGCGCGGGGTGCAAACCGAATTCGACGTTCATCGGGTCATTGCCATGGAAGGCGGGATCACTGCTTTGGGCTTTTCCCGAGTGATAGTCAGCAACGTCTTGCCGGATAAAAATGTAAGACCGACCCAATGGACCAAAAAAGACGATCGAATAGAAGAACTCCAAGTCGAGGATCTAGAGCTCCCGACCAACGATCGTTCAATCACACTCCCGGGAAACGGCAATCTCTTTACATTCATACGAGAAGATGATCGTCCGATCCATCAAGAAGATATTGATCTTTTGGCCAGCCTTATCAACGCGGGGGTCGAGACCAAACATCGTATCAAGTCCGAGAGGCAAGTCAGGAATGAAAATATCTCCCACCGGACCCGCGAGCTTATCTCGCGCCGGGCTTCGAACATTGAAGACCTAATGAAGATTCTTTTGATCTCGGTCACCAGCAATTTCCAGATCAACCTGGCGGCGATCTTCATGCGGCAACCACACACCAGAAAGTTTTCCGGAGTATTTGGATTGGGATCGCTTACCGAAGAAGAACACCACGCCGCATTAAAGAAATTGGCCGGGGTGCGGACGGAAGAAGATGTGCTGGAAGTGGTGCGAGCCCAGCGCAACTTGGACCAGGGATTGAACCAATTGATCCGGGAAATTTGCTTTGTGGGCCAGGTCGAAGAGACCGTAGTGGGCCGCGACGGCAGATTTTATAATGATAAAGATAAAGAATTCGAAACCCCGCCCGCGGTAGCGGAGTATCTGTTGGAGGCCATAGCGATGCCGACCAAGCATTTCGTGGTGGTGCCGATCAGGGCGGGCAAGAGGACCAACGGCTTTTTGCTTTTGGCCAATCCCTGGAGCGGACGGGATATCGATCTCGAGGGCATTCAAGCGTTAAGCCGGGATTTTGTCGACCTTTTCCGGGGCATGCGGCGCCAGAGCAACGCTCCCGCTTTTGCCGGCAAACTGCCACTTAACCGCGACCAGCTGCTGGGAGTGTTAAGGCGCGCTTTTAAAGGCGTATCCGACCCGCGGGACGCCGCCCGGGAAATGCTGGAACTGCTGAAAGTGGAAGACCGCGCGGCTTCGAGCGAAGAAGAACTTAAAGAAATAATCGCGACCTGGAGGGAATGGCTGGGCATGCCGGAAAACCTGATCAATTTAGATCCGGCTTCCGATCTCACCCCCCTCTTCGGCAAAGAATGGATCGGCGCGGTGATCGGGGCCGGCATTATAGAAGCCCTGCAGACCATGCGGGTCGGATCCAGCGAAAACGGCGGATTGTGCTTTGGCCCCCAGGATTGGATCAGGATCAAGATCGAAGGGAACAGCATTATTTTTGAGACAACCGAGATAGGGATCGGCCGGGGGATGGGCATTGAAATGCTTAAGTTGCTCGATGCCGATCTTAAGGACCAGGGGATGGGCGGCCTAAGGCCCTGGGCGGATGAGACCACCCTCCGGGTCCGCCTCCAGAATTTGGAAAATAAGTGAAATTTCGCAATTTAGAGCCCGATAAAGATTGGGGTAATTATGCTTGAGAGAACAAGACAAGTAACACGCACAATAACAGGCTTATTGTGTAATAGGGATATCTACCGCAAGATGAAAGATACCAGACAGCTTCTGGGAGAACATGGCATTACATATACTATTACCGTAGGTTTAGTACTTCGTCGCTTGCCTACCGAAAATTTTCTCGCTCTGAAAAGATTATTGAAAGCTATTGCCGAACGCAAAGGGCCTTTCAGGCTAATCGGAATGCCCAGCCTTATTCAAATAGTCGGCATACCTAAAAATGAAAGCAAGAACATCAAGGAGATTCCCGGCATTGATTGGGACAAATTCAATGTGGAGGCCGACCCTCATGGCTGTCCCGACGACATCCTTGGTATTTTTATTCGGTCGTATTATGATGCTGACCACACCTTGAATTTATCCAGAATTGGCAGATTCGAAGAGAGCCAAAGAAAAATTATCGATGTCCAACGAACCTTAAATCTCACCTGAAATTTTTATTTCTCCTCACCGATAATGATTTGCTATGAGTATAGGCGCGCCGCGCCGCGTATCAGCGGTTAGGACAAATCTTATTTTACGGAACAGATCGGAGGTGGTTGAGGACCTCAGAGCCAGGAACTTCACACCCGGTGATGATAAATGTGTTGCTGCTCTGGGCAATAGCACTAGCGGCAAATATATGGCCTTGATGCGCCACCTGTTGGTTATCGGCCAGAAACATATGTCGATGGTAAAATTATTCCTCCCGCCCGCCGAGGTATTAGAAGAAGTGGATTTCGAATCGGTCAAAGCTCGCTATTTGGACAATACCGGACCAGTGCTTGACTGGAGGAATTTAGAGACCAGGGTTCTAAAGGCCCGTTCACTGATGGAAGAAGATACTGTGTGGGCTGATGGAGAAAGCACTCCCGATCCCACCACTTTGGACGATCTAAACCGCCGAATGCTTGGAATAGAAGAGGTTACGCCGGTTGTAGATATAGAAGAACTTAGCCGCGAAGCGCTGACCCCGCCCGAGGTTGACCAGCAATTCTTCGAGTTGGTACAACGGAAGGGACCCTTACGCCATTTTGGCAATACCATTACAGTCGGGACGATAAAAAATCCCTCATCGGGATTGACCAAGGCGGAACAAGATTTAGTGATCGATGCGCTTAACTTTACCGGCCGGCCCCGGCAGGATATGTATGAACATTTGATCCCGGTTGAGGAGCTGGTGCCGGTTTTTTACGAGGGACGGCCCATCGCTTTTGGAGCAGGCAGAGAAATTGATTTTCATAATAACGGCACTCAAGAGCGCCTGGAATATCTGGTGGCCACCCAGGTCCGGGAGGGATTTTACGGCCGGGGCCTGCAGACCGTGGTCAACGGCATATATTGCTTACAAAGAAAAGGCGCCCCTATGGCCATGATGCGCAGCCGGAGCGTTGGTACGATCATCGGATTCCAGCAACATTTCTCAAATGTCAGCTTTCGTCTGGATACGCCCGATAAAGCGCGCCGGGCCGGGGAATTTTCGCGCTTCATGGGCTGCGAATGCGACGAGCACGGCATTGTCCGGAACGCTTACGAGACATCACCCCACGATCCCGAACGCGATCGGCAGATTCTTGAAGCGCTCCGGATAAAATATCCCAAAAGATACAACTGGGTCATGACCGCGCTCGATGGATTAGGGCCGCTTGATGCCCGCATTTTTCAGGGAAGATTGACCTACCAGAAAAAGCTACGCTTCAAATTCGATATTGATGTGCTCTTTCGCTTAAGCACTCGAAAGAAAGATAAAGAATACAATGTCTGCAACAATTAAGTCGCCGACTTTTTGGTGGCTATATTTTAGGGTCTATGACCGGTTAGCCGGTATGAGCACCAATCAACGCCTGCTTAGAGAAAGCGTGAGCTATCTCAAAGTCCGCAGGGGAGGGAACTATCTCGACCTGGGCTGCGGCACCGGCAATTCAACCCGGGAAATAGCTCTGGCGGGCGGCAAGGTGCAGGGATTGGACCTTTCGACCGAAGGATTGCGCCGGGCGCGGATCAAAGTTCCCGGAGCCACATTTACCTGCGCCAATATTGATCATAACCTGGCAGTAAAGGCGAACAGTCAGGATGGAGTATTAGCGGTAAACGTCTTATATCTTTCTTCCGATCCGGGAAAGGTATTTGCAGAGGCGTTTCGCGTGCTCAAGCCGGGAAGCCGGTTTGTTTTAAGCAATCCCCGCCGGGGCGCAAAAATATCAAAAATTCTCATGGAAGACCTCCGCCTGGAATGGGATCGCCTGGAGGCGGAATACGATCTAGCCACCGGGATCGCGCTCCAAACCATGCACACCGGGATCCGCTTAGCCGACTTTATGGCTTTTTTACCCTTCCAGCTGGTCCTCAAAGGAGGCAGTCCTCATTTTGAACCTGTGGAATTCTGGCGGCGTTTGGCCGTTAATACCGGATTCCGTATCGAAAGTTGTGATCCCACACTTTACGGCGGACAGAACGATACCCTAGTCCTGGTAAAGTAACCTCGCTTTAAGATATAATTACATCCTATGCGCTCTTGGCCGAAGAACCTGACAGACCGCGCCATAACAGCTGCGGCAATGGCGGTGGCGATGGCGGGCACCTTGATCCTGCTTTATTATGAGCGCGTTACTTACCTGCCGATATTATATTTGTTCACTTCCCTGTTTTTTCTCGGACTTTTAGTTTGGCTGCGCGATCCGGCAAATGAGACCAATATCTCCTTCGGCGCTTTATGCCTGGGCATCGCTTTTTGGAGCTATGCGGCCTTCCGAGTCACCAATCGGGTAGTGACCGGCTTATCTTTTTGGGATAAATTCGTTTTTGCCCCGGCCGCCGTCACCCTGGCGGCCATCGTTTACTTTACTCTCGTATTTCCCAGACCTAAGCCGGCTATTGGATTAGGGCGCCGCCTGGCCTGGTTGATGCCTCTGCCTTTTATATTGGCGCTTTTACCCACGGACCTGATAATAAAAGATGTGGTCGTCAGGGGAGGGGTCATATCCCCGGTTTTTGGCCAGGCCTATCCGATCTACGCGGTTTTTATTGTTTTTTATCTCGGTTGCGGCTTGTTTAATTTAGTAAAGAACTACTTTAATTCGCAGGGTGTGGAAAAGCTCCAGATAAAATATGTTCTGTTCGGCATCTCGCTTTTCTTTATCGCGGTCATCTTCTCCAATCTCATCCTCCCCTGGGTGGGGCTGGCCCAGCTGGCCCCCTATGGACCGCTCTTCAGTTTATTTTTCGTGGGATTTACCTCTTATGCCATCGTCAGGCATCGCCTGATGAGCATAGAGATCATACTCCAAAAAAGCCTAGCCTATGTATTGGTTTCCACCCTGGTCTTGATGATCTACGGGCTGGCAGTTTGGGCGGCCCAGACGTTCTTGGGGAGGATATTGGGATATCGGTCGCTCATCATCACCGGGGTGGTGGCGCTTTTTATCGCCGTTATCTACCAGCCCCTGGCGCGCTGGCTGATCCAGGTTTCCGCCGCGCTTTTTTTCGGCAGTAAATACGATTATCAGAAAACGCTCCGAAAAGTCAGCCAGGCCATTGCCACCAAGATCAAAATGGAAGAACTTTCACGGTTGATCGTGACCACCCTCATCGAAACGTTGGGGGTATCAGAGATCTCTTTTCTGACCTTCGACCGGGAGCGCAAGCGCTTCCGGTCGGTTGCGATCGAGCCGATGCAAGAAGGAGTTCGCCGTTATAAACGCATCGAATTGGATGAAGCCAGTCCCATAGTGGGATGGCTTAGAAAACATAGGGATGTTTTGGTAGAAGAAGAATTAAAGGAAAAAACCGAAGTGGGGGAGGAGATCGGGAGGTTGGGAGTTTCAGTGTGGGTCCCCATCATCTCCCAGGACGAGCTGATCGGGATCATTTCCCTGGGCAACAAGCTCTCGGGAGACATTTTCACCTCCGAGGATATCGGCTTGCTGCAGACCTTGGCCAACCAGACGGCGGTGGCCCTGCTCAATGCCCGCCTTTTCGAAGAAGTGGTCGCCATCAAGGATTATAACGAGGAGATCCTGAACTCCATGGTTTCCGGGGTCCTAACCTGCGATATCCGCGGCAAGATCATTACCTTCAATCCCATGGCCGAAAAGATCACCGGATATCGATCCTCCGAAGTTTTGGGCCGCGCCTTGGTTGACGCTTTCCCCCAAAAAAGCGCGCTGGCCGGGGCGCTGGAGAGCACGCTTAAGGGCCGCACCCTGCACCATCTCGAAGGGAGCATCGTTTCCAAAGAACGCGGCTTGGTGCCGGTCTCGCTTTCCACCTGCACCCTGCATGACCTGCGCGGGAAAAAATCCGGCGCCCTGCTTTTGATCAGCGACTTGACGGAGGTCAAGGAGCTGGAGAACAAGGTAAGAAGGGCGGATAAGCTGGGTGCCTTGGGGACCATGGCGGCCGGCATGGCACACGAGATCAAAAATCCGCTCTCCAGCATGAAAGTGCTTTCCCAGCTTTTACCCCTCAAATACCAAGACGAGGAATTCCGCGGCAAGTTCATCGAGATCATGCCGAAAGAGATCTCCCGCATCGACCGCATCGTAGAATCGCTTTTGGGCTTTGCGCGGGCCACTTCTCCTAAATTCACCAAGCTGAATCTCCAAACGGTGCTCCTGGAAGACCTCAAGTACTATGACGGCCAGGCCAAAAAATCGGGGGTGGAAATTATCCAGGAAATCCAGCCGGTGCCGGAAATTGAGGGGGATCCCGACCAACTGCCCCAGGTCTTCTCCAATCTCATCTTGAACGCCATCCAGGCCATGCCGGAAGGCGGGAAGTTGAAGGTCGTCGTCCGGGAGGGAAAAAAGATCGAGAATGTCCTGCAAAGCGTAGTGGTTGAAATATCCGATACCGGGCACGGCATCATCCCGGCCAACCTGGCGCGGCTCTTCGATCCCTTCTTTACCACTAAGTATGCCGGCACCGGGTTGGGATTGACCATTGCCCACAGCATAGTGGACGGCCACCGCGGTACTATTGATGTTAAAAGCGAGATCGGGAAGGGGACTGCTTTCATAGTCACTTTACCTCTAAGCCAGGAACTTGTATAATTGCCCCGTGATCCTTCTTCTTGAAGATGATCCCAAAGTTGCCGCGCAGATCAAGGAAGCCCTAGGCGAGGAATTGGTCGTCTGCGAAAAAGTGCAAGATTTCCTCGAGCGCCTGGTGGAGAACCCAAAATTAGCGATCATCGATTTCGATCTTCATGAGACCGACGGCTTGATGGTCTACCGCAAATTGCGCGAGCAAGCCCCTTATCTTAAGACCATAATGCTTTCGGACAGCAATAACATTCCCCTGGCGGTTTCGGCTACCCGGATGGGAGTGGCCGATTTTTTGCGCAAGCCCTTGGAGCTGACGGCTTTTAAAGCGGCGGTCCAATCCCAGCTCAAAGCGGTCGCTGCTCCAGGCCCTACGCTTTCTGCGGAGTGGCTGAACGGTACCAGCAAAAAGCTCCAAAACTTCCTCAATGATTTTCGCGCTGCCTTGGCCTCCAATCAAGACCTCTCCCTGGCGGCCGAGCGTGGCGTCGATCTTGGCTTGCTGGCCCGGCTTTTGCATAAACACGGGCCCAACGGCAAAAGGAAATTCGTGGAATTCAACCTGGCCTCTTTCAGCCGCGACACGCTCGAGGGCCACTTTTGGGCTGCCCTGCAGGAGCTTTTACTTTCACGGGAAGAAGCCAGCCTGCCCGAACAGCAGGAACTGACCGGGACTTTGTATTTCGAGGGCTGGGAGAACATTCCCGACCATTTCAAGAACAGTTTATTGGAATTCTTAAAAAAACGAAGGACCGAGGCGCGCCTGCTTAAAGATGTGAGAGTGATGATCGCAGCAGGAGAGGAGATCAAAGGGTTCGAGAGATTGGTCATCCCCCCGTTGAGGGAAAGGAAAGAAGATCTTCCTCTGATAGTTGCCGCAGAGGTGCGGCGTCTAACTCAAGAGCCGGTATATTTTTCTCCCCGAGTGATGGAATTTTTCGCGTACTACGATTTTCCGGGAAATTACGAGGAGCTTCGGGTTTTACTTGAGTGCGCCCTGCGAAATCATCCGCGGGAGGTACAATTGGCCTCTTTCCTGCTTTCTGCCGGGCAATTAGTTCAAACGCAGTTAAAACAAACCCTGGCTAACCGATCCTTTAACCTTAATTCTGTCCGCGAAAGATTTGAACTGGAGCTTTTTACCTATGTGGTTCAAAGCGCCGGAGGCGACGTTTCGCAAGCCGCGCGATTTTTGGACCTGCCACGCACCGCTTTAGAGGAAAGGTTGAAGACCCTAGGCCTTAAGACGGAGGATTAGGTCCCCCGCCAATTTTTCCGCCTCTTCCCGGGTCGGGGCTTCGGCGATAATTCTAATAATGGGTTCGGTGTTGCTGGCCCGCAGGTGTATCCAGGACTTCTTGAAATAGACTTTTACCCCCTCGGTCAGATCCAGGGTCTCTTTTTTATAAAGTTCTTTGGCCCGCTCGATGAGGTCTTCCGCGGCGGCCTGGCTTAGGCACTCCAGTTTTCTCTTGACGATGTGATAGATAGGAAGCTCGGCCAAAAGTTCGGAGATGGTTTTCCCGGTTTTGGCCATTAACATTAAGATCAAAGCGATGCCGGCCAAAGAATCGCGGTTCATGCCCACTTTGGGGTAGATCACCCCGCCGTTGCCCTCCCCTCCGATCACCGCCCGCACGCTTTTCATCTCTTCCGCCACATGCACCTCGCCGATCTTGGTGCGCACTACCACCCCGCCCAGGGATTTGGTCACATCCTCGATCGCGCGGGTAGTGGAAAGATTGGTGACCACCACTTTTTTCCCGGTGAGTTTTGCGCCCAGCACGGCTTTAATACAAAGCGCCAGGGTGTACTCCTCGGAAACCGCCGCTCCTTTTTCGGATATTATAGCCAAGCGGTCGGCGTCGGGATCTTGCGCAAAACCGATGTCCGCCCTTTCTTTCTTTACCACCTCGGCCAGCTCCGTCAAATTATCGGGAGTGGGTTCCGCCCCATGGGGAAAGGGGGCGTGCAGAGAAGTATTGATGGGAATTACTTTACAGCCCAGCTTTTTTAACAATTGAGGGGTGATGAGGGACCCCGCGCCGTTCACCGAATCGAGCGCCACCTTGAACTTGCGGGATTTGATCAGGGCAGGGGAGACGACCCTAAGGACCTTTTTGATGTGCAGTTCGGCCGCGCGGGCGTATGTTTTGACCATTCCGCCGGGCTGGGATTCGAACTCTTGGCTTTCGTAGAGCGCGATCAGTTTTTCCGCTTGTTTTTGATTGAGAAAGATCCCGTCTTCCCTAATGAATTTAAGCCCGTTCCATTCCGGAGGATTGTGGGAAGCGGTGATTATCATTCCGCCCGAGGCCTTAAGTTCCCGGACCACGATCCCCACTGTGGGAGTGGGAACGATCCCCAGGTCGATGATCCGGCAGCCACTAGACAGCAATCCCTGCATCACGATGCCCTTGATGAATTCGGAAGAAGACCGGGTATCAGTGCCGATCACCACACAACCACCCTTGAGATAGGCGCCGAAGGCCTTGGCGAAATTGAGGCAAACCTCGGGGGTCAATGAATCTCCGGCTATTCCGCGCACTCCGGAGATGCTTATTTTCAACACATTTTTTATTTTATGTTATAATACAACGCTATGTCAAGTTTGGTTTTCGGTATGATCCTGCCTCATCCTCCCATTATCGTTCCCCAGGTCGGGAAAGACCGCCTAAAAGACGCGGCGCGCACACGTTCTGCCGCCCTGGCCGCCGCCCAAAAGCTCAAATCCCTTACCTTCGACACTCTGGTGGTCATAACTCCCCACGGAGCGGTATCCCAGGCCACCGTGCCCGTCTACGCCGGCCCGGTATTCGAAGGGGATTTCGGCAATTTCGGCGCGCCTAAACCGGTGTATCAATTCAAGGGAGACACGGAACTGGCAGTGGCGGTGATCCGCGAAGCGCCCCAGCTCACCTCGCGTTCGCCCGAGACGACCCTCGATCACGGAGCCCTGGTCCCACTGCATTATGTGGTGGAGGCGGGGATCAAAAAAAACATCCTGCCGATCGCCATCGGTTTTCTGCCGCTAAAAAGTTTGTTCGAATTCGGCCGGGCTTTGGTCGCGGCCGCAGGGAAATTGAACCGCAAGATCGCGATCGTCGCTTCGGCCGACATGTCGCACCGGCTGTCTCCCGACGCGCCTGCCGGGTTCGATCCCCAGGGCAAAAAGTTCGACGAAAAGCTGGTGGACTTGATGCGCAATTATGATGTTAAAGGGATACTTAATTTCCCCGAAGACCTGGCGGAAGGGGCGGGCCAGGACGCGCTCTGGTCCATCGCCATGCTTTTAGGCGCGCTCGACGGATTAGAAGTGAAGAACGAGGTCCTCTCCTATGAGGGGCCTTTCGGCGTTGGTTATATGGTGGCAACTTTTGAACCCCTTAGTTGACCTGGCACGCTTGACCATCGAGACCTATGTCAAAACCTGCAAGATAATTTCCCCTCCCGCCCAACTTCCAGCCGAAATGAAGGGCAAGGCCGGGGTCTTTGTTTCTTTGAAAAAACACGGGGAATTGCGCGGCTGTATCGGCACCATTGCCTCCACCACCGATAATATCGCAGAAGAAATAATACGGAACGCTATCGAGGCCTCAACCCGAGACCCCCGCTTCCCTCCCGTTATAAATGATGAATTAGGAGAGCTTGAAATATCGGTGGATGTGCTGGGGGAGCCCGAGCCGGCGGCCTCAATAAAAGATTTAGATGTAAAACGATTTGGAGTTATAGTAAAATCAGGACAACGGCGCGGATTGCTTTTGCCGAACTTGGAAGGAGTGGACACTCCCGAAGAACAGATCGCCATTTGCCGAAGGAAGGCGGGCATCGGGGCAAGCGAGCCCGTGGAATTATTTAGGTTTGAGGTAAGGAGATACAAATGATCAAAGTTGGAATAATAGGAGCAGGCGGATACGCGGGCGTAAATCTTCTGTCGATCCTTTTACGGCATAAAGAAGCGGAAGTGGCCTGGCTGATGTCGGAAGAAGCGCACAAAGGTAAAAAGATCGCCGAGCTCTATCCTCATCTTTTAGGACTGTGCGATCTTTCGTGCCAAACCTTCGACGACCTGGACAAAGTTCTAGGCAAAGTTGACCTTATCTTTCTGGCCCTGCCGCACGGCTTATCCTTGAAGTATGTCCCGAAAATGCTGGCGGCCGGGAAAAAGGTGATCGATCTGGGAGCGGACTACCGCTTCAACGACGAGGCGGTTTTTAAAAAGTGGTATCAGCTGGAGCATCCTGATAAAAAAGCATTGGCGGAAGCGGTCTTCGGCCTGCCCGAACTATATAAAGAGCAGATCAAAAAAGCACGGCTTGTCGGCAATCCGGGCTGTTATCCCACGGCTTCCATTCTCGGCCTGGCGCCGCTGGTAAAAAATAAACTTATTGATGTTAATTCCATTGTGGTGGATGCCAAGTCGGGGGTATCGGGAGCGGGGAGGGGGATTTCGCTTAAAACCCACTTCTGCGAGCGCAATGAAGGGATCATGGCTTATGCGGTCAACAATCACCGGCACATGGGAGAGGTAGAATATCAGCTTACCCGGTTATCGGGGGATCAGGAGATCAAGGTAACTTTTGTGCCTCATTTGGTGCCGATGAATCGGGGCATACTGGCAACTTGCTACGCCAAAATTCAATATCCAAAATCTAAAATCCAAACAATGTATAAAGATTATTATAAGGGACAGCCGTTTGTCAGGATTTATGAGAGCGGAGAACCTTGCACCAAGAACGTTTCGGGCACGAACTTCTGCGATATCGGGATATCGGTAAACGTTGCGACCGGCACCGTTATCGTGATGTCCTGTATCGATAATTTGATAAAAGGCGCGGCGGGCCAAGCCGTGCAAAATATGAATTTAATGCTGGGCTATCCGGAGGACGAGGGTCTTAAACAGATAGCTGTCTATCCATGATCACTAAACCGCGGGGATTTATCGCTGCGGGGATGCATGCCGGAATAAAAAGGTCCGGCAAGCCCGATATGGCCCTGATCGTCTCCGAGGTACCCGCAAACGCCGCCGCCGTTTTTACCTCCAACCAATATAAAGCCGCGCCCATCCTCATTTCACAAGCACAAATTAAGTCCGGCAAATGCCGGGCTATCATCTCTAACTCCGGCAATGCCAATTGCGGGACGGGCAAACGCGGACTAAATGACGCCAAACATATGGTTTTAGAGACCGCGCGGGAGTTAAAGATCGACCCCCAACAGGTGCTGGTCACCTCTACCGGTTCGATCGGCAAATACCTCCCCATGAATAAGATCATTCCGGGGATCCGTGCGCTTTCTAAAAAATTATCAAAGGCGGGAGGCCGGATGGCGGCCAAAGCCATCTTGACTACCGATACCCGGATAAAAGAGATCGCGATCAGGGTGGGGGGATATACTGTTGCCGGCATTGCCAAGGGCTCGGGCATGATCCATCCGAACCTTGCTACCATGCACGCCTTTATCACCACGGATGCCAAGATCGACCGCGGATTGCTGCAGAAGCTCTTGAAGCAAGCAGTCGACAAGTCGTTCAACATGATAACCGTCGATCAATGCCAGTCGACCAACGACTGCGTGTTTGTGCTGGCCAATGGACTGTCAGAAAAGAAAATAGACAATAGAAAATCGAAAATTGGGTTTCAAAAGGCGCTGGAGAAGGTCTGCATATATCTAGCCAAGGAGATAGCCCGGGATGGGGAAGGGGCGACCCAAATGATAGAGGTCCGGGTGACGGGGGCGCGCAATGAGAAAGAAGCCCGGATCGCGGCGCGGGCCATTGCCGGCAACGACCTGTTAAAATGCGCGATCTACGGACGGGACTATAATCTAGGCCGGATATTGGCAGCCGTGGGCGCGACATCCGCCAAGATCAATCCCAATAAAATTAAAGCTGATATTAAATTTGGAAGGAACTTGTCTCTTGTATCTTGTGATTTGGGGGCGGGGAGGGCACGGGCGGTGGCTTGGGGATGTGATATGACCGAGGGCTATATCAAGATCAACGCGAGGTACCATACCTGATGTTCAGACATCTCATAAAACGCGCGGGGGCGGTGATCGAAGCGCTCCCTTATCTCATCAAGTTCAACAACAAGATCATCGTCATCAAATACGGCGGGGCGGCCATGGAGAACGAAGAGCTTAAACAGAGCGTGATCCAAGACGTGGTCCTGCTCAAGATGGTGGGGATGGAACCGATCCTGGTGCACGGCGGGGGACCCGAGATCAACCGCTACTTAAAGAAGAAGGGATTGGAACCGAAATTCGTGGGCGGCTATCGTGTTACCGACAAAGAGACCATGAAAGTGGTCCAGAAAGTGCTGGGGGAAAAGATCAACCAGCAGATCGTATCGCTCATCAAGAAAGCCGGCGGCAAGGCCAAGGGCTTTTACGGCAAAAAAGGCCGGGTGATCAAGGCCTTTAAATACTGGAAAAAGGACGAAGAGGGGAACAAGATAGACCTGGGCTTTACCGGGCAGGTGGGCGGCATCCGCTACCGGTACTTAAGGAAATGGATGAAGCTTGGCTATATCCCGGTTTTGACCTCGATCGGGGTGGGAAAAAGGGGCGGGGTTTACAACATCAACGCCGACAAGGCCGCAGCCGGCATTGCCGCCTATCTCAAAGCCGAAAAACTCATCATGATGACCGATGTTTTAGGCGTGCTCGACACCCAGGGCAAGCTCATCTCGCAGGTCAACACTTACCGCGCCGGCAAGATGATAAAATCCGGCGCCATTTCCGGCGGAATGATCCCCAAGGTCAAATCGTGCCTTTATGCCCTGCGCAAAGGCATCAAATCCGCGCATATCATCGACGGCCGCCTGCCGCACGCCATCCTGCTCGAGCTCTTTACCGACCATGGTATCGGCACCATGGTGGTCAAATAACGACGCAAGTTTTCCGCTTCCTCCTCCGATAATATAAGTGAAGCTCCAAGATCTGCCTGTCAGCTTAGGAGGAATGCATGTCAAACATATCGCCATTGAGCGGGAAAGATGCCTGGGTCAAATACTTCCAGTCACGCGGATTAACTCAAGAACAAGCCCAAAATGCCGTCGATACGGTTGACCTCACTGATGGACTAAGCCAGGAAGAAGCTACAACTTTAGGGCTGGAAGCCGAAGCGACCATTGACCGTTATATCCGGCAGGGGTGGTCGGCCGATGGGGAAGCGGGGGTTGAGACCGAAGAGCAGGGGGTCAATGTGATGGAGGCCGATGAGCTGGAGAGGGCTTATGCCGCCATCGCCCGCTATGCCGACGCCCACAATATTTCCTACGAACAGGCCCAGCGGATCTATTTTCAAAGCGATATTTCTTTTACCCGGCAAAGCTTAAGCGAAGTAAAGGCAGAGCGCGAGGCCACCCGCACGGAATGGGTGTCGGCATATAACACTAAGAAAACAGAAAATCCCGATCTTACTTTTGTCGATTGGGCAAAAGAAAGGTTCGGCATCACCGATGCGAACGACCCGGTTTTGGCTAATCTTGAGGCCTATATCGGGTCCCATGCCGATGCCACTCCCGAACAATTAGTCGATTACTTATTGCTCAACGGCTTTGCCGCGCGCTTAACCGCCGACATCCAGACCGACCCGGCCGAAGGTGATAATCCCGGCCTGGGGCTGTCGCAAGCCATAACCGGCCGGACCGCTCCGTCTGACTATCAAGTTGCTACGCTGGAGCCGTTTTATAGAAACGCACCGGCGACGGAAACCCAGGAACCCAATACCCACGAACATGAAACCCAGCAAGCCGAGGCCGCGCCGCCTTCGACTGAAACTACTGCCTCAACCGGAACATCCGGCACAACTGAAGCTTCCGCAACACTTGACGCTCGCAGATATTTCGAAACCATGGCCGCTTTGTTAAAAGAACATCCAGGAATGACCCTGCAGGTGGGCTCTTTTAGGTATAGCTGGTATAACGGGCAAGTGGCGGCGGGAGATACTTTTGGGACCGCAAGGGCCGGCGAAGAGGTTATTTCGCTTCTCCAAGAATCACTTAGTGTCTTCGAAGGGCACTTCACCGAAGGTGATATCACTGGCGCATTGAGCTGGATAAACGGGCAATATGACGCCGATGCCCAAGCCCATCTTAATTTATTGCTCACGATCGAAGGCTATATTTCCAGCGGAAGACAGGCTTATGCGGGAGTTGAAGATGCCGGGTATAACGATGAGGATTACAATCCCGCCAATCAGGCCAGCCAACCGGCCAACCCTCCCGTAACGCCCGATACTCCCAGCGCTCCTGCAACAGCCGCCCAAACGACTACGATACCGGAGGTTGGGCGCGATGAATACACCGGTTCCCTGCGCCGTTTGGGGGATTTGCTCAGAGACCGCCCGGATACGACCTTGCAGGTAGGCGAATGGACCATCAGGTGGGAAGGGGACAGAAGGCATGGCCAGGTAATAGCCGAGAATGGGCAGGGTGGGCGGTTAGAAGGGGATCAAATTAGAGGATTGCTGCGCCTGGTTTTTGGCGCGGATGATGGTTCAAGTAATGTATATAATGTATTAAGAGGAATTTCCGATAATTATTCCCGTGGTTCAGCTCCCCACCTCGATCTGGGTGCAATGGTGGAACACTATGACAGCGCCGGAAGTTTTCGGATCGCCTTTGGTAGCGGCGGCACGCCCCAAGCTCCGCGGGTCGCACCTCCCGTCAACCCAGCAACCCCGGCCCAAACTGAAACACCGACCGAAAGAACCATCTACTCCGAACAAATACCTTCGGATATCCTTGCTGTCGGCGAAATGACAACCGCCGAGCAGTTATTGTTTGTTTATGCGTTGAGCAATGACGACATATCGGCACAAAGCAAAGAGGGTGAAACCGCCCTGCAAACCTTGGATCGTTTATATCCCGGAGTTAGCGGATGGACGGCAGTTTTAACTGAAACCAATAATTCAATCCAGGGATATTTGCCTGCTGATAGAGCCGGAATGGGACTAGTGACCTTGGCTTATGAATTGGCCTCCTTATCAACTGAATCAGAACCGGTTGCCGCGGAGATATTTGATGAAATTGGAGAAAACGGCGAGGAAAGCTGGACATTTGATAATTCTGATGTGCCGGCCGATACGCCGGAAACACCGCCGGTACCGACAGATGTTCCGGTTACCGCGGAAAGCATATTGGCTGAAGCAGGCCATATTAGGCAAGAAGTCAGAGCAAGAGAAGGCGAAAGAAACAGCGAAGTAGCCGAGATGATTTATCTAAAGGAACAATCGGCCGGTCTCCCATCTGATTTTGCAGGACTTTCCGGGATTCAACTCCGCCTTTTCGATCTACTCCGCGAGGAAGCGGGGACACTTGCGCAGGAGGGAGATCTGGCTGGGGCCCTAGCTCTGTATAGAGAAGCAGTAGCCCTAACGCTGGTGCCCGCAAATAGACGTTCTGATGTTGAACAAGCAATAATCCTTCCGCTGGAGGAGCAAATCCTGGCGGCATCTCAAACCCCCTCTCCACCGCCTCCTGCGGGCGCGCAGGCTGCTCCCGTGATTGCCGAACCTAGCCCTGAAACCCCAAGGGATATCACCCGGGATGTGGCTGCTTTAAGAGATAATCCGGCCCCTGCGCTGGCAACTCCAGTTGCTTCACCTGAACACGAAATAGTTCCTGAACCGGCTGTTGGGCTTACAGCCCTAGCCGCCGCGCCTGCGCCACCTCCACCGCCCGCTAATCCCCGCGCCCGGGCAGGAGAGACCCTGGCCCAAGTGCTTCAAACCATAAGCGGAGGGGGATCCTACACTATATATACCGCAGCGGGCGAACTCCCGGGCGGATACGAACAAGTTTCGATCAAGGATATTCTTAATGATGCGGATTCTTTTTTGAGAGAATTAGATCCCCAAGTCAACCTAGAGAGTGCGGTCAGGGCTGAATATCTAGTTCGGCTGAATCAGCTGGCGGCTGCGCTCCAAACACCAGAGCTGGAAGATGACCAGGTTGCGGTAGCAGCCCTGCAGGGGCTTAAGACGGCATATTATACTGCCTCGAACGCGGAGTATTCCGCCGGACGGGGAGAATATGATGAAGCCATTGCGGCTTACGAAAGGATAGAGAATCCACCGGCTTTTATGGAAGACAGGATTACGGAGTTGCGCGGCTTAAGGGAAGCGGCAGCGGCTGGGCAGCAGCGGCTGGCTGACCTGCGAGAGCAGGCCCGCCGGGATTATACTGCTCTAACTACCTATGCCACTGAAAACAATTTGACCGATCAAGATTTAAGCGGAAATCTTCAATTGGCCGAGACCTCGTTTAATGATTTGGATTCCATGACCACCGAGCAGGAGATCCAAAATTTCATTGATTCTCTTCCGGGCGTCAGGGACCTGGGAGAACAAGTGATAGCGCGAAGAGAAGCCGGCGAGCTGACGGAAGCCACCGACGGCGCAGGAACCGAATCGGCGCCTCCGGCCGCCCGGGGGAATTTGGGCGATATTCCAACGATCCAGTTAATATCGGCAAATCCACAAGTACCGGCAAATAGAGTGGAAATGGTACTACAAGATAAATGGCAAGGGATCGCCGATAAATTTAACGGGGTTGCCAGCGGTATAGCGCGGCGTAATGCCTACGAATACGTGGCTATTTCCGGGTATCTAGAATTCAATCCATCAACCGGCCGGATCCGTTGGGCCGAGCTAGAATTTTCTTCAGATTCCGGTACTGTTAGCGATTTTGCAACTTTGCTAGGAGATGACGCCAACGGGGATGGAAGACCGGACGAAGTAGGAATATACGATGCAGTGGCTAATCGTGCAAACGCCCTGCGGTTTACTCCGGATACGGAATTTACGGGCGACTCCCACTTTCAGGATGTGGGTGGAGGCTGGTATCGTTATGATCGAAGGATGAGAGCTGCCGCCGCGGCCAATTAATCGATAATAAGTATATGGCTTAAACCGCGGCCTATCCGATTCACGCCGGTTTCGGGCCTAAGCTGCTGCCAGTTCTGCATTTCGAACAATTCCAGGATTATCGCGGATTGCGTAGCAAGCCCATCCGCCGGAAAAAGCTCGACTTCCATATAATCGTCATTTAACCGCCCCGCCAGGTATTCGCCGTAATTGGTCCCGCCTTCGCACTCCCTGATCCGGCTCGACACAAAATTGTGATGTTTAGCGCCCCCATAAATAGCGAACCGGCCTTCGCCTTCCAATAATCTATCTACTGCCGCTCGTCCCGCGGCCTCGGTATAATTCCAGGACCGCAATTTCAGTTCTATACTGTGCTGATAGTTGGAATTATGAATGGTTTCGGCGGCCTGCTCCAGGGTCATCCCTCCTGGGTGCACTCGGATGCCCAGTTCACGCGCTTTGTTCAGTATGTTGATCAGATCCTGTTGGTTTATATAGAATTTAAAGGTTTTCCACAGGGTGGGGGTGGTTCTTTCTCCGATCACTATTGTATTGTCCTCATAAAAGGCGTCCAGTTCGGCGATGATGGCGGGATCGTTCAATATCTGCTCAATTATTAGATCGGTTATTCCTTCATCTTTCAGGACAGGCAAAACCTCTTCGGCAAAGTAGGCCTTGGCGGTTTTGTAGCCGGGAGGGTCCGCGCAGGGGTGGAATTCGCCGAAGGCGATGACCCGGGGGTCGGAGTCGTCCAAGAGTGCTCGCACCGCATCCGCGGTAGAGTCGTAATGGACGGGGGTTTCGGAGGGTGTTTCGGTTACCTGTTTTATAACCAGCTTGGAGCTGTATATATAATAAGGTAGGGAAGCGGATATCCTCATGCCTTTTTATCGGGGGCTAAAATCTATAATTTCATGCAAGTTCAGTTTACACTTCTCCGATTAGATAATATAGCCCATTCCCTACGAGGAGGAGTATAAATGGCTGAAGATAATGTTGTCAGATCCTGTTCCTACCATGGAAATCCCTGTCCCAAAGCTGCGGTGAACCCCGATCGGGCGGATACCACGCCTGCCTCCGGCACACAAACCCGGCCCGGATCTTTGATGAGCACTTCTGATGGGCAAATGGTATGGGGCGGGCCGGTGGTCTATCGCGGCATTACCCTGGCCGCGGGGTCATTCATCAATTCCGACGGCACGACCATAGAATTGGATAGGCCTACCCAGATCGGAGATGCCTGGTATAGCTGCACTGTTCGGGTATCCGAAGAGGGAGAGGTTATTTCCGGTATTTTAGCTAGCGAAACCCGCACCAAGAACGGGGACGTTTTACCGGCCGGGACCGAGGTTTGGTATAGTGGATCTGACCTAGCCAAAGTCCGGTCTTCCACCCATGCTTTGACCATTCGGGGAATATCCGTCCCTGCCAATACCGATATTGAGCTGGATAACGAGGGCTATGCCCGGCGTTTGGAGTTCCACAGTGTGCGGGGAACCACCTACGACAATCGTTCATATCCGAATTATTATTCGATCATAATCGATCATCAAGGGCACCGGATAGAGCAGTAAAAAGTATTTTAAATAGGGATGCAAGTTTTTTGCATCCCGTGCCGATATATAGTTGAAAGGTGCCCGGAACCTCCGCCTGTAGGTTTAGGGGCAATATCAAGGAATTGAGAGTCCGTCTGTAACAGGCGGACTTTTTTGTTATGGAGGAGATAAAAAATGGGAGAATTCGATATAACGGCTCCAAGTCTTTTAACCGGGGGAATGCCGGGACGCGAAACCACCCCCCGTCTTATTGAAGGGGGATTACAAATAGATCCCTCTGTTCCGGTTTCTCCACAAACCGCCGAATCAGCAGACACTCCATCTTTAAGCTTTGGCCTTCCGGCCATCGCACCACCAATTTCCCCAGAAGAGATTCTCAGCGTTTTAAGTGGCGGGGAGCCCCCGAGCGAGGCCGAAGGCCGAGTCGAGTGGGGACAGGCCTCCCCGCCTTCTTCTTTAAAAGAGGCGCTTAAAGTTCTGGGATTTTCCGATCCCCAGATCGCTAAGCTGACCGACGAGGAGCTCGAAGACGGCATATCGCTCGAAGAGCTCCGCCGGCTGGATCCCGACAAGGCCATCATCACCGACATGGCCTATAACCTTTTAAGCCGGGGCGGGTTGGGAGTGAATGCCCTGGGCGGAGTAGCGGCCGATGAGGATGGGATTCAGTTGGCCGACGTCAATCGGTTCTTAACCGAAGTGGTGGCTCCTTTGGTGAGCGGCACCGGCAGATCGCTTGAAGTTATTGCTCGTTTTCTTAAGGCCAATAAGTTCAGGGTCATCTCCCGCCATGCGGCGGCCCGCGCCTTTAGGGAATCCACCAAAGAAAAAGAAGGCCTCTGGACCACCACCGACGGCACCACCACCTTGAGTGTCAAGACCCTTATCGACAAGTACGTTAGGGGAGAGCTTAAAGGACTGGCCGGCAAAGTTTTGGCCAATATCCTGGGCCATGAGGTGACCGAAGCCGACCGCTTGACCGAGGACCAATTAGCCGACTTTTTCCTGACCATGTATTTTGTGGCCAAATCCGATTCCCCCGAAAATATCATGTCCGAAGCCAAAGATATCCCGGAACTCGAAGGCGATTCCCCCGCCAAGCTCATCGCCTGGCTCACCCAGGGGGCGGAACAGGAAGTGCATGCCGAAGAACACGCCACTGGGGCGGAGGCGGCATCAGCGGGCGGCTCGAGCCCGGAGAGCAGGACCATTTCCGGATCGATCGCCGTGGAGATGGTTCTCCAAGCGGCCAATCCTTTAACCGGTGGGGCTGATCCTAATTTTACCAAGGCCTTGAGAATATTGAACCTGGCAATTGACGAGAATAAATTTATGCGGCCGGTTCAAGATGAAAGTGGAATTCATGAAGAAGAATACACCCTGGTGATCGATGAGGAAGGACGGCGGGAATTGCTCTCGGCCCGGGAAACCACAATAACCAGGATGGTGATAGGGGAAGAATCGGTAGTAAAGGGGATGCTGGGTGAATTACTGGAAAAGGGAGATTATGATGGTGCATTGGCCCTGTTAAGATCGGCCCTAGCCGGATCTGTTGAAATTGATGGCCAAACCATTACCTTTGAAGTAACCGCGGAACTGCGCGAAAAGTTTGCCGGCAAATTGGCGGACATAGCTTTCCAATTGGCGAGGATCCGGCTTTTAGACCAGGAAGAAAAACCTCGCGCGGATATTTCAACCGAAGATTATAACGCGGCCATCAAGTACCTGTTAGCGGTTCAAACGCTGACAGTCGAATACCCGGGCCTGGTAGAAGAGAGCCGCATCCAGACCGGCCAGACCTTGATGGCTATGGCGATATTTGGCCTTTCCAAATCGGGCGGCGCGCTGGATCCGGAAAACCTGCTGTCGCTTGAGCAATTAAAAGCAGAGATCATAAGCGGCGCTCAAGATGCCGGCTTCAGGGAATATGTAAAGAGAGAAGCCCTGGCTGAACCCGCCGGTCGCAATCCCCTGTCGCTTGATGATGCCATGCTTATGAGGTGGAAGAGGGTATATGTTGCTCGTATCGAAGCCCTGCAGAGAGGCGAAGCCTACTCTTATAATACGGCGATCGTCCCCAATATGACCGATCCAAGCGGAAACGACGGCTGGTTTGAAAGGCGGACCCCGCCTCCTCCGGCTTTCGGCGAGGAACCCGCTGAAGAAGCTGCCCCGGCCGCCCATAGCTCTCCCCGGCCTTCCCGGGAGCATAGAGAAACGCCCACCGAGAGAGCAACTCCCCCGGCTCCCGCAGGCGGACGATTCGCAGAGCGCGTCTCTCAAATATCCGACCAAAGGGTTCGCACCGCAGTAAGCGGCTGGTCGGAAGACAAGCAAAAGAGCTTCTTCCAGAAAGTGGATAATTTTAGGCGGGAGCATCCCGATCTAAGCGCCGGAGACGCCGAACGGCAGGCATTTGCTCAATTGAGCTAATTTCCCATAAAGGTAGGTTTTAGGATCACCAAATGAGTGACAATACCAGCGGCAGAATAGGACCAGTAAACGCTCCGCTCTCAACGGGACGCACCTCTGCCCCCGCATCCCAACCGTCCCCCTCTCCCACGTCAACTGCCCCTGCAGTTGTCGCCGTAGCTAACACCCAACCGGCTGTCGCCACACCCGTATCTTTCAGCGCCGTTGACCTCGATCTGATAACCCGCGGGGTCAGGCAGGTGTTTGGCGGAGAGGCATTAGGCGAGCAGGAAGCCGTGATCGATCTGCTTTTAGAGCTCTACCAAGGCCAAAAGGAAACAGTCCTTTCGGCCGAAGCATGGCAAGAGATCAGGAACAACCCGGTGGTCTGGAGCGCCATCAAGGCCTTGATCTCACTGCGCGCCAAATTTGAATTTGTGGATTTTTCCGATGCCGATGCCTGTCTGGCGATATTGGGAGGGGAAGGAGCCCGCGAGGTGGTGGTCGATCAGGACCTGGTCGGTGAGATCTTCTCCGATTATAGCGCCCTTTTTACGGATGGAATAAGACAGCAGGAGATCCTGGCGATCTTGGCCTGGACGGCAGAACGGAACTTTGGCATTGGCGGGGTGGAAGCGGAGGTTTTGGAGGTGCTGGAGCAGGCGCTTAATGAAAAACGGGAATTCACCGTTGCCGACCTCTTAGAAAATGCCGCCCTGTGGCAGGCGGTCAAGCTCTGCCTGTTTTTAGGAGCGCGGAAATTGGGCTTTGATCCCGAGACCCTTCCCCTGGCTCTTCCCCTGGACGATAAAGCAGCCAGCCTGCAGTTGATCATTAAGTTGCGCGGGATCTTTGGGCTGCAAGAGTCCGCGGCGTTGACCCGTGACCTTCTCGAAAATCTGGTCGCAGAAACCTTGTCCGCCGCCCGCGGACAAATGGACAGCGATCTTAGGGACCTAAGCGGGGAAAGAATATTGCTGGCGGCTTCTTCCGCGGAACAGTCGATCGGTTTGCTGCAAATTGACGGAGAGCTCTTCACCATCCAAAACGACCCCATTTTTAACAACTTGGCGGCCATTGCCAGGTCACTCGACAGCCGGGCCGAGCAGGAGCAGGGCGAAGCGGAATTTCTGACCGTTTCGGCGGAGACCTGGACGCAAAGGGAAGGCGAGTTCGCCCTAAAGTGGAAAGCCCTGAAACTCTATTTATTCTTATTCAAGAAAGCCGGCCTGATCAGCGAGGACGAGTACCTGAAGGTCCTTTCCGACGCGGAACCCGCCGCCGCAATAGAGATGATCAATCGGATTAGAAGGGACGCCCGGCTGGCGATTGCCGACTACGACACCGCGCTTATCGACGCCCGCATGTTAAGGGCGGTCTTGATCCGCTGCGGGGGAGATTTTGCCGAAGGGATAATCGCGGCGAGCATCAGTGAATGTTTCGGCGAAGCGGACCAGGCGCTCCAGGACCTGGCCATCAAACAGGTCAATCGTCAATTGGCGCTGGTGCCGGGGGAAACCTTAAGCGTCTTCCGGATCCGGCAGATACTTTTGGAATACGGCCGTCTGATCCGGGACGGATACGTGGAGGGCCTTACGCGGGAGCTTGAAAGCTTTAAGGAGCTTTTGGCCGGCCGTGCGGATAAATTGGCCGAGTTGAAAACGGCCTTCGATTCGATCCAACGCTTGCTGGCGGAAGTTCGGGCGGCCTCTCCCCGCGGTATCGAGAACTTGAGCGAGGGCGAATTGCTGGCGCTTCTTTTGACCGATGACGGCCGCAGGGAGATATTGCCCCATAACTCGCAGGCCCGCGAAGTGATCGAACAGTATTTAACCGCGACCCAGGCATATTATGGCCCGATCTTTTCGGACGCCGAGATCTTTGAGGCGTTATTCCTTTCCGAGGATTTTGCCGGCAGCTTTCTTGAAACCGAGACACAAATTTCCGACTCCCGCAGGGCCGTGCTCGATCTCATGGCCGAGATCGAGAACCGCGAAGACAACCTCAAACAGATCGACCAGCTGTTGAGCCGCACCGACCTTACCGAAGAAGAGAGGACCCGGTTCACCGAGTTTAAAAAAGTGCTGGAGGAGGGTGGGGAATTCAACGGGCAAACCTTCGAAGGCCGCCTGGCGGACCTTAAGGCCCAACTTCCCGAATTAAAAGCCCGATATATTGCCGGCGTTCTGGAGCTGGCCGGCCCGGCCGATCAGACGGAGCTTAAGCAGTACCTGGAGGTTAGACGGTTGGAAGCTGCCCTGCAGTTTTATAGAAAGATGACCGTGGGATTTGACGAGTGGATCAAGAAGATCGAAGAAATTTGCGGCACAGAAGCCGGTGAGGGCGAACGACTGGGTTGGGCGGAAAGGATCATAACTGTCACCTTGCCGAACCTGACATCCCGGGAATTACAAGCTCTGACCGAAAGGGAGATCACGGGCGAGAAACGGGAATATGTTTCGGTTGAAGATCGGCGGCTGGCTGAAGACGTGCGAGCGTTGCTCAATAAGATCCTGGATCCCAATTCGGGGCTTTCTTATGTAGCGGCACGGGAGGGAGTTTACCGCGCCCGGATCGTTGAAGAGCGGCCCGACTTGCTGACCAGGAGATTGGCCGGGAACGTGGGGCTGGTCGATTATCGCGATGTTTCCCATGATCCGGCGATCTACCTGCTGGGCGCTTATTTGAGGGCCGGGCTGGCTTACGAAATCGCGTCCCCCCTCTCGGGAGAATGGGTGGCCCGCTACCTGACCCGCGAACTCGGCGGGATCTTGGGCCAGGGAAATTTTCGGAGCGTCATTTCTACCTCGATAATTAATTCCCAAACCCTGGCCGGACGGCTTGAGCCGAACGATCAGGTGTTGGACATTTTGATCCGCGGACTGGATATAACCCGCGAGCAGGCCTTTGAAGCTCTTAACCGTTTAAGCCGCGGGGATGAAACGATCCTTTTGGTGTTCAAAAAAGAGGGAACACGATATAGCGATTTAAGTTTTGCGCAGGTGGACGGAGAAGGCGCGCATGAAGTCGAAGACTGGCTGCCGGGGTTGATCCGCAATATGGTGATCTACTATTATTCCTTGTATGTCGACCAGCCCAGCGCCAACGTTGAAACTCCTCAAGTTTTGATAAACATGCTGCTGCAGGCGCAGAATTTCTATTTTTCCCGTACCGGTGGGGAAGGAGGGGTTTCGGCGATCGGTTTTGCGGTCTTGCGCGACCTTATGGGAAGCAGTGAATTTTCAGGGCTTACGTCTGAAGAAGCCGCCCCCATCCTGGAGCAGGCGTTTGGCCAGGCCCAACAAGTGATAAGCGAGATGGCCAGGCAGGGTTCGTTCAGCGCGCTGGCAGAGGCGGAACAGCTCGGGGCGATAGACCGCCTGTTGGACCGCATACTCTCGGATCGGGAAAGCCAGGTGGAACAGGCCGCGACGCAGGTTGACCAGCAAGAAGACGAAGAACTGAAGGGATTGGAAAAACAACTGCGAGATGCCATGGCCGGCTTGGACCGGCTCGAGGCCCAGGTGGGAGACAGCGAAGCGGGCATGCAGTATGTGGAACTGCAAAGGCAAACCCTGCGGTCCGAAGTAGCCAGGATCAGGCGCCAGATCGAGGAACACGCGGCTACGAATAGGGCGGCTATCGAAACAGAACGGCAGGCGGCCGAAGAAGATCGGGCCGGGCAGGAAAAGGTCAAAGCGCTGGTCAAGGTTTTAGTCGGCGGTTTCGCGCGCGCTTTGAGCTTGAGGGCCACCTCTGAAATCTCTCCCCTGGTGGTAGAGAGCTATTTTGGCGCCGCTCAATCATTGATCTTGCGGTATTATCCCGCCTTTTCGAACGAAGAGGCGGAACTTTTATCTCCCGAAGGGGCCGACATTCTCTCTGCGGCCATGCTGGCCATGGACGGGGGGCTGGTCACCGCTTTTTATGAGGCCCTGACAGCCCAGAGAGCGGTGTTAAGCCCGGCAGAAACGAGCGCCCCGCATATGGACGAAAGCGCGATCTATGAGATGTGGAGAGATTGGATAGTAGTTAATACCGATAGCCAGGGAGAAGACCCGCAGTACGAATGGATCACCTATCGCCCGGGTGCAACGGTCAAATTGTTGATATATCGCGCCATGCACGGGCCCAATCCTATCAGGGTCGAGAACGGCCAAGCGGTCTTTGATCCCACCATCCGTTCTACCGATATTCGCTACCTGGCGCAATATATCAGGGAAACCCGCGAGTTCGGCCTGCCGGAGATCGAGGGTGAACAATTGGATATCGAGGATGCCGCCCTGCTTTTGGAGAAAGCCGCGGATATCATTGCTTCCGGACGCTTCACCATCGAAGATTCTTATATCCGTCACCCGCAGATAATCTCCGAAGGGGAGACGGCCTTCAGCGCGGAGGAGCGCAAAGCCCTCAACTTCGCTTTGGAGGTAACCTACAGCTTATACGGCAAAGTGGTTGGCTTGGCCTTCCCTTCGAATCCCGAGATGCGGGACAGCCGGGCCGCCCAGCGTGGGGCGGATGAGGGGTGGGGATGGATCCCGGATTTCTGGGACCATATGGGATATACCGCTTTTGCCGCCACCATCCTGCCCAGCCCGGCAGTGGCCCGCGATCCGGAAATGGTGGACCGCGACAAGATCCTGATGCTTAAGGAAAAATTCCGTTTGCTGCCGGAAACCCCGGACCCGTACGATCCGGAAGGAACTCGTTTGGATAAAAGGTTCATCGAAGCTTTTATCCAAAATTACGGCGGCTTGCTGGAGCAATCGAAGGTCCACTGGATGACGGGACGCCAGCCCGAAGAAGCGCTCTACGCCTTGGAGCTCGAAGCCCGCGAGAACCCTATCGCCTTTTTGGAAGAATTCTTGAGAGAGGATTATTCTCAACCCTTTACTCTGGCGCAGATGATCGGGGACTCCCCCCGGCTTTCGATCGTAAAGCGTATGCTGCAGAAGGCGATCTCCCTCTGGAACGCGAGCAATGATTTCCCCATCTTGGGGATAGATATCGGCACCCCACTGCTTTCCGCGGATGATGATGTCAACCGTGAAATACAGATGGCTCTGGACACTGTCGCCGGTTATATCCGGGGAATGGGATCGAGGGCCGAAGGCCATCTTTACGGCCTGCGGCTTAAGGGATTTTTAACCCGCCAGGGAATTCTTAATCCCCTAAGAGATAATGTTTCCTTGCTTGATAACCAGGTGAATGCCTCGGTAGCCCGGATGGCCGGCCGCCGGTTCAGGGCTTTGCTGGACATGGAAGGTACTACCCCGGAAAAGAGAGCCAACCTGATCAATTATTTCAAGGCCGCGGGGCTGGAAGATATTACCTGGGAAGACCTAATGGTATATGTAGAGCGGCTGGAATCCGCACAGGGTGATTGGACCCTGGATTTTGTTTACGGCGAACAGCCGGATGGATTGGAAGAGATCGCCGACGCCCTTCAGGTATTTGTAAGGGCAGTCATTCCCCGCCTCGATCCCCTGGGGGAAGGGGAACAACCGGCCTATATAGTGGACAGCGAAACCGCCTATGCCGCCGCGGCCGCCGCCCGGGAAGGGGAAGCGGCCCCCCAATCCCTGGGAGACATTAGCTTTGACGATCCGGTGGGGGAACTTAGCGAACATTCTCCTTTCCAGATGGAATCTTTGGTTGAAGGAGAAAATGCCGGATCGCACCTCCTGCGCTTGACCCTCAAGTTCATTGAATTCAAATTTTTAATGATGCCCACCATCCAGTTGGGCATGCAGTTGGGTTTTCTCTATCAAATGCTTTCCACCTCGGGCCCCTTTGCCGCTTATGACCGGCGTCAGACCATGTATCTAACGCTCGAACAGGGCGCCAACTTCCTGGCTTTCCGTTTTAACGCTTATGCCCTCATCAAATCGGGAATTATCGCTTTGGAACAGGACAATATCTCCGAAGCCGTGGTAAATTTCATTTTCGGTTTCCAGGCCTTAAACTCGGTCATCCAAATAGCCCGCAACCTTTATGGCCGCGGCCAGGCGCTGCTCACCGGGGATACCACTATGCGGGAATTCAGGGAAAGGTTGACTGCGGAGCTGGAAAGCATGACCATGGCCGAAGGTGAAGGTCCCCGCCGCAGTTTGGTGAAAAGGATATTGGCGGAGGTCTGGATGGCCCCGCGCCGCGGCGCCAGCTTTGTCATCGAGCCCATAACCGAAGTTACCCGGGTGCTTAACCGGATATTAGGCGGAAGCATAGATGAGTATATATCTCCCCGCGTGGCCACCTCCGGCGGACGGACAGCCCTGCGCGGCAGGAGAGCATTGATAGGAAGGATCACCGAGATGTCGGAAAATCCCAACCGCCTGTTCACTTTCAGGACGCAGGCGCCGGGGATCGCTCCGGGAGGAGCCGAATTAAACATCAGCTTCCGCGGCGGCGATTATGTGCCATATCTAAGGCGAAGTGTGGATCCCTTTAAGCTGGACGGCAGTATCTTGATGGTAAGCCACAGCCTGGGCGTCCGGAACAATCGTTATCTCGAATCCTTGATGGAAGCCATGATCCGGCAAAATTCCGATCCGGCTGTATTGTTTGCCGATTGGACCCCCGAACAAATAGAGCAATATCTGCGCAGGGAAGCGGCCCGCCGCCTGGGTTGCCAAAATTATGAAGAGGCCGTCAGCAGATATGGGCAGGCCCAGGTTAACCAGATGATCGAACAGCTTCCCCGCATGCTGGCACAGGAAGCCGTGCAGGCGCACCTGCAGGCCGTACAAGCGGAGATCTCCCGCATGGGATTTTTCGGCGGATTTTTCGGCCGCTCCCGGATGGAAAGGTTCTTGATCTGGGCCGATCGCCGCCGGGCGGTAAGAGAATTTGCCGAAGGCCGGCCGGATAGGCCGACCGTCGAAAGGCCGGAATATCAATTCCAGCCGGGGCCGGACATGCAGACCGAAACCATACCTACGCTTAATCCTCAAGATAATCCTGGAGTTTGGATAAACTTTTCTGAAATTGAAGTCCAGGCCACAGCGGAAGCGGAACGCCTGGCGGTTGAATTAGGGCTCGATCAAGGGTCGGCCGGCAGGCGCGTAATTCGTACTCTGCTAGACCGCGTCAACATGGCGGCCTTTGATGCTGAATTCAATGCCGGAATATCTGCCGATCTGAATAAAGCCGTCGAAGAGCTCAAAGCCCAGGGGATCGATCCCCAATCCGAAGAGGGCTTCCGTCTTTTGGAAGAAACGATGAAAAGGGCGGCCGCGGCCCGGCAGGCCGAGATCGCTCTCCGCGTCGCCCGGGAAGTGGCCGGGGTGATGGTGCTGGAAAAGCATGGCTTAAGCTTGGAGCCCAGCCGCGAGGATGTCAGGGCCCGGGTTAAGGACGCGGCCCGGCAGTATGTGGAAGAAGCCGGGATCACCCGCGGTCGGAGGGTGGTAAAAGCGGTGCTGGGAGTGTTCGATGGAAATTACGAAACGCTGTACCGCTCGCGGCGGCTGGCGCTGATGGCCGAATTGCTGGGCGGCGAGCTGGATCCCGCCAAACTCGAAGCGCTTTTATCCGAGCCGGGAAGCGAAGCCCTGATCCGCCAGAAGATCGATGAATTTGAAGGCCGCATTTACCGCGAGATCGCTCAAAACCTGGCCCGCCGGGCGACCTACCAAAGAACCTTGCGGCAGGTGCAGGTCGGCGACACCCGGATATTTGACGAGTTTTCCACGCGGAACCTCTCTCTGGACCAACTCCGTGAATTAAATTCCAGCTTAAGACACGCCGGGGTCAGGGCGCTCATATACATGGACGGCTTGATCGTAGGAGTTAATGGGATGGGGAATGCGCGGGTCCTGGTGGAGCTGGACGGCTCCAGCCATGGCTTTAGGATCGTGGAGCCCGAACAGGGGCAATCCTTCGGCTGGGAAGAGATCGAGACCCGGGCGGTCGAAGCCGTTAATCGGAACGCAGTAAATGCCCTGCAATTGGATTTTCCGGGGATGGGCATAGAGATCGGCGATGGAGCCCGGCTCACCGAATTGGATGTGGAGAAGATCAGGATCGCTCTCGAGAAGACCGCGGGCGCCCGAACGGTAACCGTGGACCGCAATGGATTTGAAGTGCGGGGAGCGAACGGAGCAGTTCTGCGGCGCATTGAGTTTACGCAAAACGGAGGTCTCCCGCCGGAGATGATCGGGGCGATCGCCCTGCACAATCCCTTTGCCCTGCGCGCCATGGCCGAAGCCGACCTGAAGGCCTTTTATCCCGATATGTTCGAAGGGACTTCACGGGGCGTGCGCAATTATGACGCGTTTGAAATGACCTTCCGTTCCGCCGCGGCCGCCGGGGGCGCGCAGCTGCCCGAATCGGTCCGTCCGGAAAAAGCCGGAGATTCGATCCGCTTTGTGGAGCGTTCGTCCGGCTCGGTTTTGGCGGAATTTAAATTGAACGCGCAGGGGCAGGTGGAAAGGATAGCGGGGCAGGGAGAAGCGGTTGCCGACCTCCAAAGAAGTTTGGAAACCGCTTATCAGGAATTGCAAAAAAATGCCGCCCGGGAATTGGAGAATCTAGTGTTGCGCCAGCTTTCGGGCAGCCGCGGATTGGCCCGAGCCAAGCGGCTGGTCGAGGCGGCCGCCCGCCGGGCCGGCACGACGATATTGCAATCCGCCTCGCTTATCACCATGCTGGAGATCGACGAGGTTTTGAGGATACTGGACGTTGACATGCCTCCCGCAGTCCAGTTCTTTTTAGTGGTGGGGGGCGGCGAGGCGGTCGGCCGGATCATGCAGCGCGTACTCAATCCCACGCAAGTCGTATCCCTAAGCCAACACCTGAACCTGGCTACCCAGGGCTTATCGTTCTTCAGCTTGGGTGTTACCGCCTGGAGGACCGGGCTCAACCTGCTGGGAGTTTCTCCCACCCTGGGATTGAGCGAGAGATGGGGCAGTTTTGTGGAATTAGGCATCGGCACCGTGACCGCCAGCGCTTTATCGCGTATGTTCTATGTTCGCAACGCGGCCGGAGCCATGGAATTGACCTCCGCCGGCAGGGCATTTGCCAGAATAGGCGGATATACCCTGGCGGCCCAGTTGGCCGGAGCTACCGCATATTACATTTGGGACCATATCGATCCCGGAGTGGGAGAGGCCTATGGTTATGGTCAGCAGGCGCTTTCGGTCGTGCATCCCACCCTTTACGGCGTATTATCCAGTGTGATCGGTGATGCCTTTGCCCAGCCCCTGATCGCCTTATTTGATCCCGGATTCATCAATGATTACGAAGCTCAACTGGCCAGTTTATCTATGGAGACCGAGGACCTGGCTGGGGGAGTTAAGGACACTTTGCTCATTTTATTGTTCAATTTTTACATGGCCCAACAGAGCCCGGAAGATCAACAGTCCCTCCCGTTGGGATCGGGCGCCATGCTTGATCAAAATACCCTTGAGGGCTTTACCTCCTGGCTAAAAGATATGTTTACCCGGCCTGCTCATCCCGCAAATGTCAGCCAGGATCGGCAGGTGAACGATTTTATTCTAGACGCGCTGGAAAACGGTATTCCCGGAACGATCAATCCGGTCAGCGGAGCGGGACTGCGCAGGCCCGATTCAATATTCGACCAGGGGCTTTACTACGCGATCAAGGCAAAATTCCCCAAGTTGACCGAAGAGGAACTCAAGGACACCTTGGAAGAAGTAATGGTGGAAATATTGCAGAAACATATCGGCCATATTTGTGAAATATATCAAGCCCAGGGGATTTCCGGCTCCAGCATATCCGATATAGTCCCTTACTTCAACGAGCAAGGCCTGCTGCAAGATACGGTGGACGATGAGATCCTGGGCCAGTTCATTGCCACTCTCTTCAGGGATCCGGACCATCAGGCGGAACTTGAAGCGGTTAATCGCATGCGCGAAGCCCAGGCCGTGCGGCTGTTGATCCTTTATCAGTTCAAAGAGCGCTTTACCGACGGCGTGCCGGTCACCGATGAATTGCTTGCCCGTTACAGCGATATGAGCTGGTCCGAAATACCCGCTTATCAGGACGCTCTCAATTTAATGAAAGAGGTCAACCGGGAATTCATTGTCCGCGAGACGGAGCGATTGCTAAGAATAATGGTCGCCAACAACGGCATTCTTCCTGAAAGCGAAGTGAATTTTCTGGATAGGGACCTGGGATTGGTGGTCGCCGGCCCTTCCGGCCTGGTGATCGATAAGACCGTAGGAAGAGAACCCGGGGAATGGGGCGTGCCCACCTATTACGAAGCGGCCGCGGCCAATCTGCGAAATGATCGGGAATTGATGGACCTGCGCGCCGGGCAATTAGCCAGTCACGCGGATGCGAATGGATTTATTCCCGATAACAGCCTGGAGTATGTGGTCTTCGATCTGGATGTCGACCTGGGCCTGGTCACTTCTACGGAAGACGGCTATCAGTTGAATGTCGGATCGGGATCTGCCGATGCTCCCCGCAGCATGGAAGAACAGCTGGAGATGGCTGCCGATACCGCGCTTTTGGCCGACCCGGAAGAGCTCAATCAATATTTTTCCGATTATCTCCAGATCGCGGAATATGAAGAAAATTATAACGAAGTTCGGGAAACTTTAAGAATTCTGTGGAGCGCCGATCTGGGGGGTCGTCTGCAAAAGATATTCGATACCGGACTTTATCGGCTGCTCTATGTGCTTTATTCAAATGATACCCCGGATAGTTCCCTGGTGATGCCGGTAGATGTTATCGCCGACAAATTGGCCGTTCTACAAGATAACAACGATCTTGGGTTCGTGGAAAGGGTTAAAAGATTGCTTCCTCAATTCGAAGAGATCCGGGCGGCCTTGAAGCAAAATCCCAGCGATCCAGCGGCGCTTTTGGCCTTGAACGCTTTGTGCCTTAGGGCGGCGGGCGGAGTAAGCCGGTCGGCGGACATCTCGGAAGAAGAACGGCAGCAAATGGTATGGAGGATGACTTTTGTCATTTTCCGCGACCATCCTGAACAGAGTGACCTGCTGGCGGCGGCTGCGGCTCGCGAAGTTCTGGTTTCTCTGGGGGACGATATGCAATGGGAGCAGGATGAAGAATATCTCCATAAACTGCTGGAATTGGCCGAGGAGTACCATACAGAGATCAATCTCGACAACCTGGGCGGAAATCTGGACGAGCTGGCCATGCAACTGTTGAGAGAGGACATTTTAAAAGAAGCGGTCCGGATCAACCCTTAATTTTTTCTCCGCGATCGACGAAAGCGCTTCTTTTTCTTCAATTTTATCTTGGCTTTAACTATCTTCCCCGGCTGGTAGGCCTCGTAGACATAAGCCGATACCGCGTTGATAATCTCCCGCGCTTCGCGCTTTTTGGGAAAGCCGTTGGTGAACACCGATAAGACGTAATCTCCCGCCGGAGTGAAAACTATGCCCACATCGTTCAGCACGCCGTCGTAATTGCCGGTCTTGTTGGCGATCTTGGTGCGCCAGGGGAGCGGCCGACAAATGCCCCAGCGGTAACGCTGGTTCTCTAAAAAAGCCAGCATGTCCTTAACCGATTGCTCCGCAAAACCGTCGCGGCTATAAATTTTTATCAAGAGATCGGCCATCTCACGGGGGGTGGTGTAATTGGCCTCCGGTGAGGGTGGCTCGACCAGGGCGGTGCCGTCTTTTACCACGGTCTGTTTTAAATTCACGGCCCGGCAATAAGCGTTGATGGCATCCAGGCCCAGCTTTTCGGAGACCAACCGGGTGGCGGTGTTGTCGGAAAGCGAGATCATCATGCGGGTCAGGTTCCAGATAGTATAAGTATTGGGTTTGAGCCATTGCAAAACCCCGGAACCGGGTAATTTTTTGTCTTCGGTCATTGCGAGCCGATCTTCGAGCGATATTTTATGATCTTCGGATTCCTTAAAGGTCGCGGCCATGATGGGGAGCTTGATCACGGATGCGGCGGGGAAGGCCACCTCCCCGTTGATCGATACCGAACGGCCGCTTTTAATATCCACCAGCGTTAATCCCACTTTTTCGCCGTAGCGGCCCACGATCCCGCGCAGGCCGGATTCGAGCTTGAGCGGGTCCACCGCGTTGGCGGCCGAGCTCACTGCCAAGGCCAGCAAAATAATCGAGAAAAACTTCCTCATTTGTATTATAATTCTAACACAATGGTCAAATTTCTGGTTTCTTTTTTGACTTTTGCCGCACTGATCTTACCGGTCTGCGCAGCTGAACGCAGATTGTATTGGGAAGCCATCCAAACCGATATTTACCTCAACGAGGACTCCAGCTTTAACGTGGTTGAACGGCTGGATTATGTCTTTAACGGGGAGTGGAACGGCGGATATCGATCGATAAGTTATAAAGGATTGGATAATATCTCCGGAGTGGAATTGTGGGAAGACAAGCTCCAGTATATAGAGGGGAGCTTGGATAAGTATCATTTTACATCCGAAAAAAGCGGCGGACGGATGGAGATCAAGTGGCGCAGCCGCAATGTGGACGAGCCCCCTTACCAGAACGCCCGCAAGAGCTTTACCCTGAAATACCGCGTTGACGGCGCCATCAACTATCTGGACGGCCATGACGAGCTTTATTGGAAGGCCGTCTTTGAAGAACGGGAGGGGATCGTCAAGCAAGCCCGGGCAATGGTCCACTTTCCGCAAGATGTGGACAGCAGCCAGCTCAAAGCGGTGCTATACACCGGCGCCCAGGGCGCGGCCTGGAGAGTGCAAGATAAAAGGACGCTGACCTTTGCCGCCAACAACCTGCCGCCGGGGGAACTTTTTGAGGTCCAGGTAAAATTCCCGGTGGGAGTGGTGGAGAGGCGCGTTTCGCTTAAAAGATTCATCAACCAGCGGGTCTCCCCATTGGTGGTCTTTATGTTCCCGGCGGCCGCCTTCCTGATCATGTTATACCTCTTCCTGAAATTCGGCCGCGATTACGAGATCAAGGATGTAAAAAAAGAATTCCCTCAAAAACCGTCCGACCTGCCGCCCGCCCTGGCCGGGACGCTGATAGACGAGCGCGCCGACCTTAAGGAAATACTGGCCACCCTGGTGGACCTGGCGCGGCGGGGTTATATTGAGATCACCGAACTTTCTGAACGCGACTTTGAACTCAAACTCCTCAAACTTCCTCTCAATCTGATGACCTTTGAGATCAAACTGGTCGAAGCGCTTTTTGGGATCCCGCTGGTCTTGGGCTGTAAAGTTAAAATGTCCGACCTGAATAACCGGTTCTACATCTATGTCGGCGACCTAAAAAACACGATCTATGACGAGACCCTGAAATTGGGCTATTTTGATGAAGATCCCCGCGGAGTTCGCAACCGCTTCCTTATCATCGGCATCTTGATGATGATCTTGGGCCTGATCCCCCTGGGGATCTCTTTCTTTGCCGAGTGGCTCGAGATCGGCGCTTTTCCCGTCACGATAGGATTTGGAATGACCGCGGCCGGATTGGTGGTGGCGGCCTTTTCGGGGGCCATGCCGCGCAAGACGCTTTTAGGATCCCGCGAGAAAATGAAATGGCAGGCCTTCCGCAATTATCTTAACAACGGCAAGGCCGCCGATAAATTCGAAGAATACCTGCCTTACGCCATCGCTTTCGGCTTGAGCGACCATTTTACCAATGCCTTTTGCGGTAAATCGGTCGCTGCCCCGATCTGGTTCATCCCCAGTTCGGGTTTTGCCGGAGGCGGAGGAATAGAGCAAGCTTTTGGAGGAGGCCGTTCCGGCGGAGCGGGGGCAGGCCGTTCCTTTTCTGTGGACCAGATGAGCGGCAGTTTTAATTCCATGCTTTCCGGCATGGACTCCGCCATGACCAGCTCGCCTTCTTCCTCGAGCAGTGGGGGCGGGGGATCGGGCGGTGGTGGAGGCGGAGGCGGCGGAGGAGGGGGCGGGGGTTGGTGAGCGAGAAAACGAAAAGGAGAAAAACATGAAGAAAAAAATATTGTGCCTGTTGGTTTTGGTTTCGGTGTTGGCAACGGTGTCGTTTGGCGCCATGAGGGTAGAGGACCTATTGGCTAAAATACGGGAAGGACAATCAAAAGTAAAAGATCTGCAGGCGGATATTGTGACTATCATCAAATCCGATATGGGAGGAAAAAAAGAAGCCGAACAAAAGGGCCATATCTGGATCAAGGGCGAGGACATGAGCAAGATGGAGATGACGGCCCCCATGAAACAGATCTCCATCACCTCCGGTAAAAAGATGGCGATCATCAATCCCGAGACCGGACAAAAGCTCGTGCAGGACCTCGAGGCCATGAGGAAAAAGACCGGGCAGACGGACCTGGGCAAGAACGTGATGGACCAGACCAAAGCGCTCGAATATTTCAATCTATCGGTCAGGGAAGTTTCGAGCTTTATGGGCGGAGTGAAGGAATACGTGATAGTCGGCGTGCCCAAGGAAAAGAACAAGTTTTTGGGAAAAGTGGAATTCACGGTTGACGCCCAAAAATACGTCCCCACCCGGATAGATATCTATAATCCACAGGGCAATCTGGTTTCCTCGTCTACGATCGAATATGCCCGTCTCAAGGATATCTGGGTGATCGCAAAAAATGTTTCCGAGGTCAAACTGCCTTCGGGAAAAATGAAGATGGAAATGCGATTCGACAACATCAAGCTCAACGAGGGGATCCCCGATAAAGAATTTAAGATTGACTAAGGAAACAGGGTTTAGTATAATTTAGAGGTGCGAAATGACCCGGGAGTTAATATAATGAAAATGAAAAGCATACTCTTTGGGATATTATTCTCGCTTATCATATTGTCCCCCGCCTTTGCCGCTTCCAGCTGGAACCTCCAAATAAACACCGCCGATCCCCGGTTATTAGGCGTCTACGCGGTAAGCGATACCACTCTGACCGCGGTAGGAACGGAAGGCGTAGTCACTAAATCGACCGATCGGGGAGTTACTTGGTTAAGTTCTACCATTGGAGCGGCTAATTATACTTGGTATGGAATTGCCTATCCCAGCTCAACAGTCGGCTATATTGCCGGAACCAAAGGCCCAGGAACGAATGCCGAGATTTACAAAACAACAAATGGAGGAACCAACTGGAGTCAAATTTTCAGTCTCGGTGCGGCCCAGATCTTTTACGATGTTTTTTTCGCTACAGAAAACATAGGGTGGGCGGTCGGCACAAATCAGGCATCACCCCCCCTCAAAGTATATCGCACCACAGACGGGGGCCTTACTACCCCCTGGAGCACAGCTGATTTAAGCTGGGGGAACAATGCCTTTGGAATCCATGCAGCTTACGATTCCTCTCAATCGGTTTACCGGGTGTGGGTGGTGGGAGAGAACGGCAACATTTCGAGATCAACCGATAGCGGCGCGACCTTCAGCAACCAGACCAGCGGAACAGCCAATGACCTAATTGATGTATTTTTTATTGATAAGGATACCGGGTGGGTGGTAGGAGATGGGGGGACTATTCTTAAAACCACCAACGGCGGCACAAACTGGACGGCCCAAACCAGCAGCACCACTGAAGGTTTGAACGGAGTTCATTTTGTCAGCTCCACCACCGGTTTTGTGGTCGGGAACAACGGTAAAATTTTAAGCACCACCGACGGCGGCGCCACCTGGACGGCGGAGACCAGCGGGACCCCCGCCAACCTTTATCGTGTCTATTTTTATGATGCCTACAATGGTTGGGCGGTGGGCGGCAACAGCCGGGTGGCATTGATAAGGGAAGAGGCGAACATTTCTTCGTTCAGCCAGAACTCGGCGGCGCAGGGATCGACCGGGGTCACGGTCAACATCGGGGGCACCGGATTTAAAGCCGGTATGACCCCGAGTTTCAGCGGCAGCGGGATTACGGTTACCTCCACCACCATCACCAGCGCCACGGAAATGTCGGTTACGTTTGATATTGCAGCCGGAGCCGCCACCGGCTCACGAGATTATCGGTTATTGACTGCGGCAGGGAATCTGCTGACGTTCTCTAACCGATTTACGGTTACTTCTTCTTCTCCTTCGGTGGTCAATCCGACCATAACTTCCACCAGCCAATCGATCTTGACCCTGGGAAATACTTATACCCTGGTGCTTACCGGGACCGGATTTCAAACCGGAGCAGCTTTAACCATCAATGGAATTACCCCCAACAGCACTACGGTAGATAGCTCCACCCAGATAACCGCCCGTGTTACGGTGCCCAGCGCTCACGCCACCGGGCTTTTTAATATCACGGTCGCCAACACCGACGGAGGCGCAGCGACTTTGGCCAACAGCATCATCATTTCTTCTGCTTCGGGAGGGCCTACCGTTACGGAATTAGTGACCAATTATGGCTACCGAGGAGCAATTTCAAGCGTAATCGTGAACGGCACCGGTTTTGCCAATAATTCACAGGTGTTGTTCTCCGGTTCGGGCATTACCGGAACGGTGACTTATATTTCTTCTACCCAGCTTAGGGTCGCGGTAGCGATCGGTGCTGATGGTTCGATCGGCGCCCAAACGGTGACGGTCTTTAATCCCACGGACAGCACGGTGGGAGCGTTGGAAAACGCTTTTACGGTCAAAGCGGCCTCCACCAGCGGAAAGGTCATCATAAATGTCGTTGTCGGCCCTAATCCGATCAAGGCCGGAACGACTGTCGCGAACATCCAGGGCGAGGCCACCACCGCGCCGTTGACGCTGGATATCCCCGTCTTCGATTCGAGCGGAAGAATGATCGCCCGCTTGACGCAGAATCTGACATCGCCGGGACGTTTCTCGATCCCCTGGAATTTTTTAACGAATAATATTAATCCGCCGTCTAATGGCACAAGTATTATTTTGCTTAATACCAATAATACCAATCAGCAAAGAGTAAAGGTGGTTTTCGCTAGATGAAAAAAATTATCGCGGTCTGGGGATTGCTGATCGTGCTCTGCCTCCCAGCGCTAGCCGAAAACGCCGCCGCTCCCGATCCCATCCGTTTATCCGTCGGCTCCCGCACCCTGGGCATGGGCAAGGCCATGGTGGGCCTGGCCGATGACCTGGGCTCGGTTTATGTCAATCCCGCCGGCGTGGCCAATGTGGAAAAATGGCAGTTAACTTCTCTTTCCGGCAAACTTCTGGATGAATTCAATTACATCTCGCTTTCGGGAGTTTATCCCACCAATTTTGGGAAAGTCGGCCTGGCTTTTGCCGGATCCTCGATCGGCGGCGCCATCCCGACCAGAGTAAAAGCCGGCTCCGATCCGGACGATCCCGTATACGAAGCCGATCCCACCCAGGAGCTCATGAATTATTATAACAACGTGTTTATCCTAACTTATGCCGATAAGATCGGCCGCCTCCTGACGCCGGGTTTTATGAAACCGGTGGCAGACCGCGCTCCCTGGCTCAAAGATGTAAACTTCGGCGTTAACCTTAAACTTTTCTCCGTGGGACTTTCCGGCGATGGAATAACCCAGGGTAATGCCAACGGCCAGGAATTGGATTTTGGATTACAGGCCAAACCCCGGCATTTCCTTTCGGTCGGCATGGGGCTGCAGAATCTCCTGCCTTTCAGTTTAGGAGGTAAATTGCATTATGCTTCCGGCTGGGAAGAAAGCTATCCCGCCGTTTTAAAGACCGGATTGGCCCTGTCCCTTATCGGTCCGCCCGAATCGGCCTTGAGGGAAATTGGCGACCATCGTGTCAATATCCTTCTCGATGCGGATTGGGAGCCCACCCGCACGGCCAACGTTCCCATGCTGTTCCATCTGGGAACAGAGTGGATGCCGATGGACCTGCTGGCTATTCGCCTGGGCCTCGACCAGGAGCAGGTGGGGGTGGGGACCACTGCCAACAATCTTACCGCGGGGGTGGGAGTTTTCTTCCGCGGTTTCCGCTTCGACTACGCTTATCACCAGTTCTCCGGAGCGCCGGGAGTGGACAATCACTTCTTCTCGCTTAGCTACGGAATCTTCCCACCGAAGAAAAAGTACGTTGAAAAAGTCCTAGTGACCCCGGCAACGCTCATCACCACCGAAAGCCGGGTCATCATTAGAGGCAAGGTCCAAACCTATGACGTGGCTACGGTGAGGGTCTCGGGCGAAGCGGTGAAGCTCACCAAGCAGAATACCTTTGAGGTGGAAGTGCCGATACTATATTCCGGCAAGAACACCATTTGGGTGGAGGCCTTCGATTCGCGCGGCAATCTGATAGAGACCGATCGGGTAAGAGTGGTCAAGCTTAACACCTATCCGGATGTGCCGGCCGATCACTGGGCCGCTTCGCAAGTAAGCTATATCGGGACACTCGGCATCATCAAAGGATACCCGGACGGCAACTTTAAACCCGACGGCAATATCACCCGCGCCGAAATGTCGGCGTTACTTATGCGCACCAAGGCCTCGGGCGAGGCCAATGTGCCTATTCCCACCATCCAGCTGTTCCGCGACGTTCCGCTCAATCATTGGGCGATCAAGTATGTCAACCAGTCGGCGCGGGTGGGCATCGTCAAGGGTTATCCCGACGGCAGCTTTAAACCCAACGCCAACATCAATCGCGCGGAGGGACTGGCCATGGTGGCGCGCTTCGGCGGGGTGAGGGAGATAAATTACACCAAGGAATTTCCGGATATCAAACCCACTTTCTGGGCGGCATCGATCATTGCCGGGGCCGATAAGGAAGGCATGCTCCAATATTTCAGCGGCAAGGCCTTCCAACCCGGCCGCATGCTCAACCGGTCGGAATCGGTGGAATTGCTCTATCGTTCAACTCCCGTAAAGGGCTTGATCTTAGAGCTTACCGATTTTAACAAGGGGTTTGAGACCAAATCCCCGGTGCAGACAGAGAAAGAACGCGCGGCTCAATCTAAGAAGAAATAAATATTCGCCAGGGTTGAGATAGCGGCGGTCTCGGCGCGCAGTATCCTGCGGCCTAAGCTTACGGCCTGAAAGCCCGCAGAACCGGCTTTAGAAATTTCCTCATTTGAAAAACCGCCCTCGGGGCCGATAGCGACCAAACCCGCGGCTAAACGCCGCGGTTCCTTTAATTTATCTTTTAAGGAGATCTTGCTTTCTAGTTCCCAGGGGATCAGGGCCAGGTCAAAGTTTTTCCCCAGCTTCAGCAATTCTTCGAAGCTCAATAAAGCGGAGATATCCGGCACGAGAGTGCGGCCGGACTGCTCCGCGGCTTCCTTGGCGATGGCCTGCCAGTGGGAGATCTTATTAGCTTCCTTTTCTTTGATGTCCGGAACCGAGCGTTCGGAGACCACGGGGATTATTTTATAAACTCCCAACTCCACCGCTTTCTGGATGACCAGGTCCATTTTCTTGCCCTTGAGCAGGCATTGGGCCAGCGTGACTTTGATCTTGGGTTCAGTATCTTTCTTCAGTTCAGAGATGACCTTCCCGAGAATATATTCTCGGTTAAATTCTTTAAGTTCGCAAAGATAGGCCTTCTGTGACCCGTCAAAAACCTCGAACTTGTCGCCGGTCTTAAGGCGCAGAACATTCTTGATGTGATTTACATCGGAACCGACGATGGTGACCTGGTCGCCTTTGATCTGGTTAGTGGGGACATAGAACCTATTCATTGCGAAGACGGGCGAATTTTTGGAGGAGGTCGGCCTGTTCTGCCGTTAAGTTCTGCGGGGTCTCGATCTCGACTAAAACGTAGAGATCACCGTGGCCGCGACTGCGTAAATTCGGCATGCCCTTGCCCCTGAAGCGGAAGTTGGAGCCGGATTGCGTGCCGGCGGGAACTTTTAAGGTAGCCGGGCCGACCAGCGTCGGGATCGTTACCTCGGTTCCCAGAGCTGCCTGGGAAAAAGTGATCGTTTTCTTGTAGATCAGGTCCGCTCCCTGCCGTTCAAAACGGGGATCATCTTTAACCGTGATAAACACATAAAGATCTCCGGGCGAGCCGCCCTTCCGCCCCGCATCCCCCGCAGCCGTTACCCTCAAACGATATCCCGAATCGATCCCCGCCGGGACCTTTACTTTAACTTTATGCGAAGATTTGATCCGGCCGGAGCCGTGACAGGTGGAACAGGGGGAAGTGATCTGCTCGCCGGACCCGCTACAGGTAGGGCAGGTGGTTATCTGCTGAAAAGCTCCCAGAGGGGTGCGCTGGGTGCGCCTGATTTGGCCGGCGCCGCCGCAAGTAGCGCATTTGGCAGGCGAGGTGCCGGGTTTGCTGCCCGTGCCTTTGCAGGTCTGGCAAGCGGTGTAATGGCTGATCTCAACTTCTTTTTCTACCCCGGCGAAGGCCTCGGAAAGGGTTATGGCCATATCGTATCTTAGATCGGAGCCGTCCTCTCCTCCGCCGCGCCTGTGGGTTTGCCGGCTTCCGCCAAAGAACATTTCAAAAATATCGCCAAAACCCTCAAAGCCCCCGCTCCCGGCGGAGCTAAAATCAAAACCGCCGAAACCTCCTGCGCCCGGTTGTGCCGAACCGTATGTGTCGTATTGCTGTTTCTTTCCGGCGTCGGAAAGTACTTGGTAGGCCTCGTTAATTTCTTTGAACTTATCCGCGGCCCCGGTTTCTTTGTTCACATCGGGGTGGTGCTTGCGGGCCAGGTTGCGGAAAGCGCGCTTGATCTCATCGGCTCCGGCCTGCTTGGATACTCCCAGTATCTCGTAGTAATCCTTGGCCAAGCTTTATTCCTTCATTTCGTAATCGGCGTCGATCGTTTTTTCCTTCGGCTCTTCTTTTGGCGCTTCGCCGGCAGGCGGTGTAGGGCCTCCCTGGGCTTTATATATCTGGGCGGACATCTCGTAGATGGCCTGCTGGAGCTTCTCAAACTGCGCTTTGATCTTGGCCTGGTCAGACCCCTTCAGGACCTCGCGCATTTCCTTGATCTCGGCTTCCACTTTTTCTTTGACGGCTTTTTCCACCTTATCGCCCGCATCTTTGAGAGATTTTTCCGCGGCGTAGGTCATGGCGTCGGCCTGGTTGCGGATCTCCACTTCTTCTTTTTTCTTTTTGTCGTCAACCTCGTGCGCGGCGGCTTCTTTCTTCATCTTCTCGATATCATCCTTGCTTAAGCCGGAGGAAGCGGTGATGGTGATCTTCTGCTCTTTATTGGTGCCTTTATCCTTGGCTTTGACGTTTAGGATTCCGTTGGCGTCGATATCAAAGGTTACTTCGACTTGCGGGATGCCCCGCGGCGCCGGGGGAATGCCTTCCAAATGGAATTTACCCAAAGTCCGGTTGTCGGCAGCCATCGTTCTTTCTCCCTGCAAAATATGGATCTCAACCGAGGTTTGCCCATCGGCGGCGGTCGAGAATACCTGGGATTTACTGGTAGGGATGGTGGTATTGCGCTCGATAATGGGAGTTAATACTCCGCCTAAAGTTTCTAATCCTAAGGTCAGGGGTGTAACATCGAGCAGAACCAGTTCTTTAACTTCTCCCGCCAAAACCCCGCCCTGGATGGCCGCGCCCACCGCCACTACCTCATCCGGATTCACGCCCTTGTGCGGTTCCTTGCCGAACAATTGTTTTACCGCTTCCTGCACCTTGGGCATACGGGTCTGCCCTCCCACTAAAACCGCTTCATCTATCTGGTTGGCGGAAAGCCCGGCGTCGGAGAGCGCCTGCCGGCAGGGGCCCAGCGTCCGCTCTATCAGCTCGGCTACCAATTGCTCGAGCTTGGCGCGGGTCAATTTGAGCACCAAATGTTTAGGGCCGGATTGGTCGGCGGTGATAAAAGGCAGGTTGATATCGGTCTCGGTCACGGTCGAAAGCTCGCATTTGGCTTTTTCCGCCGCTTCTTTCAATCTCTGCAAGGCCATACGGTCTTTGCCCAGGTCGATACCCTGATCTTTTTTAAATTCATCCACCAGCCAGGCGATGATCTTCTGATCAAAATCGTCCCCGCCCAGGTGAGTATCGCCGTTGGTGGATTTGACCTCAAAGACCCCGTCGCCGATCTCGAGGATCGAGATATCAAAAGTTCCCCCGCCCAGGTCGTAGATAGCGATCTTTTCGTTCTTTTTCTTATCCAATCCATAAGCCAAAGAAGCCGCAGTGGGCTCGTTGATGATGCGCATCACTTCCAACCCGGCGATCTGTCCGGCGTCCTTGGTGGCTTGCCGCTGGGCATCGTTAAAGTAAGCCGGAACGGTGATGACGGCTTTAGTGATCTTCTCTCCCAAATATTCCTCGGCAGATTGCTTGAGCTTTTGCAATATCATGGCCGAGATCTCGGGCGGAGTATAGGTCTTGCCCTTGATATTCACGCCCGCGGCGGAATTAGCGCCTTCCACCACTTTATAGGATATATATTTCAATTCTTGATTGATCTCGTTGAAACGGCGGCCCATGAATCTTTTTATAGAAGAAACAGTATTCTCGGGATTGGTGATGGCCTGCCTTTTGGCGACCGTGCCGACTACTCTTTCCCCTTCTTTAGGAAAGGAAACGACCGAGGGGGTGGTTCGGCCGCCTTCGGGATTGGGGATAACGGTGGGCTCCCCGCCGACCATCACCGCCACGCAGGAATTGGTTGTACCGAGATCTATTCCGATTATCTTTTCGCTGGCCATATTATTTCTCCTTTTTCTTACTAACGATCACCATCGACGGCTTAATTACTCTGCCATGAAGCGTGTAGCCCTTTTGCATTTCCTCGAGTATAACGTTCTCCGGACCGGAACTCTCTTTCTGTAAAATAGCTTCATGCAAATTTGCGTCGTAAGGTTTGCCAAGCGCTTCGATCTCTTTGAGCCCAAACTTTGATAAGGCGTCTTTCAGCTGGCGGTCGATCAGGGCCAAACCTTTGATCAGACCTTCGTTGGCTTTAGCTGAGCCGGCGGTCGAGAGGGCTTTGTCCAATCCGTCTAAGACCGGCAGAAGCTCCCGGATCAGGCCTTCATTTGCGAATTTTACGAACTGATCCTGCTCCAGTGCCGCCCTTTTCTTGTAATTATCAAAGTCCGCCAGGGCGCGCAGCCATTTATTCTTCAGCTCTTCCAACTGCTCGGCCTTGATCTCTTCAGCCATTAATAGGCCTCCAATTCTTCCGATACGAAATTTAAAAGCGAGGCCACGTGATCGTAATCCATACGAGTGGGGCCGATGATGCCGATGGCGCCGGGATTGAGGCCGCGCAAATGGCACTGCGCCACCACCACCGAGAGATCGCGGGTCTGGCGGTAGGGATTTTCGCGCCCGATATGGATATTGAGCCCCTGCTTGCGGGCATATTCGTTAAGCAGCCGAGCTAGGAATTCTTCCTCCTCGATGGTCTCCACGAACTGGCGGGCAGAATCGATATCGGAAAACTCCGGCTGTCTTAAGGTCTGGGAAAGCCCGGCCTTATAGACCGGAGAAGGCCTGTGGCCGAAGGGCACAAAGACCGCCACATAATCCAAAAGCGAGGACAATATCCTGGCGGTGCCGTGGAATATTTCTTCCACTCCCCGGCCGATCTTCTTGATGCCGCTTTTAATGAGCGCGATCTCCCGGCCGGAGATCTTTTTGGTTTCCATTATATGGTCGACATAGTAGCGATAACCAGTGTCGGTGGGGGTGCGGCCGGCGGAGGTGTGGGGGTGGGTCAGATATCCTATGCGTTCGAGTTCCGCCATTTCGGCCCGTAAAGTTGCAGGGCTAAACTGGCGGAAATAGCTATGGGTTAGGGAGACCGAGCCCACCGGTTCGGCGGACTCCACGTATTTGGAGATGAGGGCCTCCAGGATCTTCCTTTTGCGGTCGTTAAGCTCGATGATCATAGTTGTTGGCACTCCTTATGTCGGAGTGCTAATTATAGCAAGTTTTTGGCGGGGGTGTCAAGGGAAGCTAAACAAACTTTTCGAAGACCAGGTTGGCCTGCCGCAGAAAGGTCTCCCAACGCAATTTTAAAATAACTGAAATATTTGGGAAAAGCATTCGAAAATAAATAGGGAGGTTAACCTGACATGAACACCACGCCAGCTAGATTGGATGTAAGCATAAAATCTTACGGCAAGGCCACAGCCTTGCTCAATGCAATGAGACAAGATCCTGTAGTCACTTTCATCTTGACTACTCGTTGCGATTTGACCTGTAAGCACTGCTTTTCACCTAAACCTGAAAGGCCTATAGATCTGGATTTGGATTTGGTAAAGAGTACTGCAGAAGAATTAAGGGGATTGTCCAGATTATATTGGTCAGGCGGCGAACCTTTTCAATATATGGCCGGTGAGCGTGATCATGAGCAAATATTCATGGACTTAGTGCATCACACGGCAAATCAGGTCGACCAGCTTTGCATCGATACCAACGGGATGTTCCTTCCAGCCGAACTGGATTCCGCAAAAAATTTTCTCGGCCAATTTCCCAACAACACGATTTTCGTGCTGTCGCTAGATCCGTATCACGCAGAAGCTATCGCAAAGAGGGGCCGGTCATTAAAGCAAATATCTGATACACTGGCCGAGGCCTGTAGCGCTAACGGCCTGAGAATGGAAGCCAACATCCGTTTGCCGAGAGGAGAACAAGATGCGAGCAGGCAAGTAATTAAGGAATTTGGTCCTTCGAGATATTCCCGGGATTTCCAAGTTTACCTTAATGCTCTTTATTCGCAGGGAGAAGCTCAACAGCTTCCCGCCTCCGACACAAAACTTGTGTCTCTCAGTGATGTTGTAGAACATGCCGGGATAATCAGCGATATTGGGTTATTCGTTTCGCCTCGGGGACATGTGATAGGCGGCGAACATGCTGCTTTCTTATCCACGCCGCCGGCCTTTGCGGTAATGGGAGATCTGCACACTCATACACTGGCTGGGCTTTTATGGGAGGCTCTTTGCGGCCACGCCTATTCTGGAGAACGATCTGCATACTTTTCTGAGCGCTCAGGTTATGTAGATCAAGACACGGCTACTCCTTTTTCTAGAAAGGAGGTGGAAAGAATTTCAAGACATTATACAGGACATAGACCCCAACGCGCCCCTGATATGAGTCAGGTCGTCGCTCTAGTGAGCGATAAGTTGATGCCCATTGATTGGAAGGTTGACCTCACGCCAGATAACACCGATTCGGTCCTTTTAAATTTTGGAAGAGAAACAATAGAAGGTATTATCCGTCAAGCGGCTCGGAAATTCACTGATGATTTATTGCAATTAAGACAGGACAGAGGTGCCAGAGTGAATTTTGCTTATGCAATCAGAAAGGGAGCTCCAGTTCTTGAGGTTGAACTTCAAAGAATCGGGCGGGAGTCCACCCCCGGTGATTTCAGATTATTCGTAACAGGCTTATTTGGCAGGGAAGGATATTTAGCCAGAGAAGGATACGGGTGTTCCCCTGACTGGAAAAAACAACTATTTATTGAATCAATGTATGAACGCGCCAAAGATCAATTATCGCAGGCCAGGGATGCTGATAGTTACCGTTATGCACAGATTTTACTTGAAGAAATTATGGAAAGATGCCAGGGAGCTCACGCAGAAGAGATAATTGCAATAATAAAAAATGGTTCCCTGGCTTTTGATTGGGTGATTAAGCTTTACGGTCATGATGGCAGTCAGCTTTCGCTGGGGATTCTCAATCGCAGGATATTGGAAAGTTATCAAGAAACTCAGGAAATAGGAATCCAGACCGGGCCTGGTTTTATCAAGTCTTTATTGCGAGTGGATGAAGACTGCGCGGAAAAAAAGAAGGGTGTTTGTCTGGAAGCAAGAATAAGAGGAGATCGGTTAATTTTCGATATTTCCACGTAGGCGCAAGAAGCAGACTGATAGTTAAACAAACTTCTCAAAAACCAGATTAGCCAGGTACAATCCTTTTCGGGTAAGCTTATAGTGATTATTTCTCCTCATTAACAGATTGTTTGCCATAAGCTCCGCGACTTCCTTTTCGAAACCCCGAAACTTTTCGACCTCTAAGCCATCCAAAAGGCGAAGACCCAGGAAGATTGTCTCGCGTTGATCGGGATTCGAGTCTGGAAATCTGCGACTAAACGTCGCGGTTTCCAGATATTGTTCGATACAGTTGGGATTAGACCACCGCTTTCCATTCATATGCGAATGCGCCCCGGCACCGATGCCGAGGTAATTCCCATTCCGCCAGTAAACCAGGTTATGTTGACATTCAAAGCCAGGGCGGGCAAAATTCGAAATCTCGTAATGCCGGTAGCCCGCCGAAGTCAGGGTCTCGATCGTGTATTCATACATGTCCGCTTCGGTCTCGTTGCTTGGTAATTCGTAATCCGTAATGCGTAATGCGAATGGAGTATGCTCCTCGATGGTTAGATTGTAAGCAGAGATGTGCTCGGGAACCAGAGACAAGGCGAGATTAAGATCAACCTTCCATTCCTCTAAGGTTTGTCCAGGCAGAGCAAAGATCAAATCCAGGTTGATGTTGTCGAAGCCGACGGAGCGGGCGTCTTCGTAGAATTGGAGGGCTTCGGAGGAATTATGTATTCTTCCGAGCGTGCGCAGGTGTTTGTCGTTGAATGATTGGATGCCGATCGAGAGACGGTTGACTCCCAGCTCCTTGAGGGCTTTCAGCTTCTGCTTGTCCGCAGTGCCGGGGTTGGCCTCTACTGTTATTTCCGAATGACAAACGTCCAATGACAAATGACAAATGATTGAAGAAATTATATTTTCGAAATGAGCCGACTCGAGCAGGGTAGGGGTGCCGCCGCCGATATAAATAGTATTTAAATCCAAAATCAAAAACCCAAAATCAAAACAATGAATTTCCTTTATTATATTTTTTACGTATTGATCGATCAGGTGTTCTTTGTTGGGGAAGGAAATAAAATCGCAATAATCGCACTTCTTTCTACAGAAAGGAATGTGAATATATAATGATTCTACCTTGTTGGGATTTGGGGTTTTGGATTTTTTCATTTCCCCAATTTGAGGACTGCCATGAACGCTTCTTGGGGAACATCAACTGTTCCAATATGCTTCATCCGTTTTTTACCGGCCTTTTGCTTTTCGAGCAGTTTTCGCTTGCGCGTTACATCGCCGCCGTAACACTTGGCTAAAACATCCTTGCGGATGGCGGGGATGGTCTCGCGGGAGATGATCTTGCCGCCGATGGCGGCCTGGATGGGCACGGCGAACTGGTGGCGGGGGATCACTTCCTTGAGCTTTTCGGCCAGGGCCCGACCGCGATACTGGGCCTGCTCGCGATGGACGATCGAAGAAAGCGCATCCACCAATTCATTGTTCAATAAAATATCCAGCTTGATCAGGTCCGATTCCTTGTAGCCGATGACCTCGTAATCCATGGAAGCGTATCCCCGGGTGGCCGATTTCAGCAAGTCATGGAACTCCGAGATCACCTCCGAGAGCGGGATCTCATAGGTGAGCATGGCGCGGGTGGGATCCAGATATTCCAGGTCGATATAAATGCCACGTTTGGCGGTCGCGATCTCAAAGATCTTGCCCACATATTCGGCCGGAGAGAGCAGGGTCAGTTTTAAATACGGCTCTTCGATCGACTTGATCCCGGCGAAGGAAGGAAATTTGGTGGGATTGTCTATATATCGGGCCTCTCCGTTGGTTAAATTGACTTTATAAATGACGTTGGGCGCGGTGGCGATGAGCTCCAGATTGTATTCCCTCTCCAGCCGCTCCTGCACGATCTCGAGGTGCAGCAATCCCAGAAATCCACAGCGAAAACCAAATCCCAGAGCGGCGGAGGTCTCGGGCTCGAAAAAGAGCGCGGCGTCGTTCAATTGCAGTTTGGCCAGAGCGTCCTTTAGGTTCTCAAAATCTTCTCCCCGCACCGGGTAAAACCCGCAAAAGACCATTGGTTTGGCGGGACGGTAGCCGGGGAGCGGCGATACAGCCGGATTGGTAATATGGGTAACTGTATCGCCTACGCGCAATTCGCGGACGTCCTTCATGCCCGCGATCAAATAGCCCACCTCTCCCGCTTCCAGGCTTTCGCGGGGGATGAGGGAAAGCTTTAAAATCCCGATCTCCTGCGCTTCAAATTCACCATTCGTCCCCATCATCAATATCTTGTCATTGGTCTTGATCTGTCCATTGATGACCCGGATATAGGCCACCACTCCGCGGAAGGCATCGTAATGCGAATCGAAGATCAGGGCCTGCAGGGGATCTTCTGCCCGGCCGGCAGGCGGGGGAACGCGGTCGATGATCGCCTGCAAGATCTCTTCAATCCCGATCCCCTCCTTAGCGCTGGCTAGGAGGATGTCGTTCGGATCGACCTTAAAAAGATGGATGATCTCTTCTTTAACTTTTTCCGGTTCGGCATTGGGCAGGTCGATCTTGTTGATCACCGGAATAATGGTCAGGCCGTGCTGTTGGGCTAAATGAGCGTTGGCCAAGGTCTGGGCTTCGATCCCCTGGGAAGCGTCAACGATCAAAAGCGCTCCTTCGCAGGCGGCCAAACTGCGGGAGACCTCGTAGGTAAAATCCACGTGGCCGGGAGTATCGATAAGATTGAGGATATACCCCTGATACTCCATACGCACCGCCTGGGCCTTGATGGTGATGCCCCGTTCGCGCTCCAAATCCATGGTATCCAGTATCTGGTCGCGCATCAGCCGTTTTTCGATGGTGCCGGTAAATTCCAGCAAGCGGTCGGCCAGGGTGGACTTGCCATGGTCGATATGGGCGATGATGGAGAAGTTGCGGATCTTCACGAAACCATTCTAACACGGGGCTTTCAGGTTGACAATTTACGAGCGCGTTAATATAATGTTGAAAATGCGCCGGGCAAGTTTGGCAATCGTTTTTTTCCTCTGTCTTTGCGCCCCGGCTTTGGCGATCAGCGCTAACTTGGGTGAGATCGGAGTGGGGGCCCGGCCGCTGGGCATGGGCAAGGCCTACCTGGGAGTGGCCGACGATGCCTCCGCCATCTTCTTAAATCCCGCCGGACTGGCGGTAAATCCCTCGCTGAAGGTGGTTTCCATGACCGGCAAGCTTTTGGAAGACATCACCTATATTTCCCTGGGGACCTCGGGCCAGACCCGTTACGGTATTTTCGGCTTCGGCTATATCAATGCCGGCACCGGAGGCATCCCGCTTACCACCCTTACCGAAACCCCCACCCAGACGGTGGTCAGCCAGTACGATGTCACGGACTATTCATCCTCCATCATGTATTTTACCTATGCCCGGGAGCTGATGCCGGATCTTACGGCGGGCGCCAGCATTAAATATTTCAGTCAGGGATTTTCCAAAGATTCGGGAGCCATGGCGGGGAGCAATGGTTCGGGCACCGACCTGGACCTGGCCGCTCTATGGCGGCCTCATCCCTGGATCAAGACCGGGTTAATGCTCGAGAACATCCTGCCGGCAACGTTTTTCGGCCTGTTCAAGTGGAAGAGCGGCGCCGAAGAGGGCATTGCCGCCCAGGCCAAGACCGGGGTGAGCTTTAAAATGATCGGCAAGGACGCCTGGCGGCAATACAATGAGCAGGTGGTCAATGCCGATTTGGATCTTGATATGGCGGTCACCCAGAAACGGCCGAGCTTGTGGCATGCGGGCCTGGAATGGTGGTTCAATCCCATGGTGGCGATCCGCGCCGGCATCGACCAAAAAGCCAAGGCCACCGAAGCGGGTATCGGGGTGGACAGCAACTGGACCACCGGATTGGGATTGAAATACCGCGGTTTCACTTTTGATTTTGCTTATCATCAGTACGGTGATCTATCCGAGAACACCACCTATTTCTTCTCGCTGGGCTATCTCGGAGAAGAAAAACCGTCCCTGCCGGTCTTAAAGATAAAAGAATCAAAAGAAAACGGCCCGACCTTAAAATCCCGGGAGGGGCTTAAGACCTTTTCGGATGTGATACCAGGCTTTTGGGCAAAAGATCCCATCGAATATTTAGCGACCCTGAACATCATGACCGGTTATCCCGACGGCACCTTCCGGCCGGACGCCGCGGTGACCAGAGCGGAGCTTTGCGCGATACTGGTAAAGGCCAAGGAATTCCCGGCCCAGCCCCTGACCGTGGACGTATTCCCCGATGTCCCGCTTACCCACTGGGCGGCCCCTTACATCAAGATCGCGGTGGACCGCCGATATGTTTCGGGTTATCCGGACGGCAAGTTCCTCCCCTGGCAAAAGATGACCCGTGCGGAAGCGGTAGTGGTAATCAGCAAGTTCGCGGGCCTCACCGAACCCCTGTCTTTGGGGGACAATCCCTTCCCTGATGTGCCCAAACGCCACTGGGCGGCGCGGGCCATCCATGTGGCCAAGACCGCGGGCCTTTTGGAGTACTTAAGCGGCAAGAATTTTGAGCCGGATGCGGTGTTAACCCGGGCGGAAGCGGCGGAAATACTTTCCAAAACCTCGTTCGTCAAAGAAAAGATCCGCGAGCAGATCTTTAAGAAAAAATCCTCCTTCGCCCCGATAAATCAGGGCTTCGGAGGATAAACTCCGGCCGACCTGCCTGCCGGCAGACGCTAATCAAAATGCGCCTGAGGTGATTCGAACACCTGGCCTTCTGCTTCGTAGGCAGACGCTCTATCCAACTGAGCTACAGGCGCATGAAGGCGGGAAAAAACGGGCCCGACCGGATTTGAACCGGCGATCTCCTGCGTGACAGGCAGGCGTGTTAAACCGGGCTACACTACGGGCCCCCATTTGAGCCGCCTGGGACTCGAACCCAGCACCACTTGCTTAAAAGGCAAGTGCTCTACCAGATGAGCTAGCGGCTCGAACTCGCGGCTCGGATGCTCGCGAAGAAAATTATAACATGAAAAATATTTAACTGCTATAATTAACCCGCAGTGGAGAGGTGGCCGAGCGGCTTAAGGCGGCAGTCTTGAAAACTGTTGTCCCGGCAACGGGACCGGGGGTTCGAATCCTCCCCTCTCCGATGATATACTAGTACCAGGCACGGAGGAGTACCCAAGTGGTTTAAGGGGGCAGTTTGCTAAACTGTTAGGGGCTTTGCCCGCGTGGGTTCAAATCCCACCTCCTCCGTTCTCCTTCGCTCCGACAAGTCGGAGCTTCGGAGAACTTGGCTTGTCTTTGTGAGGAAGGGGTTTAATAGGTTCGAATCTATGGTCTTCGAAGCCCGAAGGGCGAAGAAGACCCACCTCCTCCGCCAGAATTCCAGATTAATACCTTGATAAAGGAGGCGAAAAGAAATGCAAACCGAAGAACAAAAAATGAAAATCGCAGAAATGTCAAAAGAGATATTAGTTGCATTAATTAACGTGAAATATATTAACGATAAATCATTGATTGTAGATTATTTTAATACAATTTATGAGGCCATAAAAAATAAGGCCACCTAGATAGATTTCATATGAAGAGAAATAATCGAACTATTTTTGAGGTAGTTTATTATTAACTATGGATTGAACAGACGAAATTTTACTAGTTAGGTCAAGAATTTGTGTCATACAATTCCAGTAAGCTGCTCCAAGTGCTCCAAACAATAAAGCTATTATTAGGGAAAAAATCCATATTGGAACCTTACTTTCGATCTTTCCATCAAGCTCTCTTCTGACATCTTGTAATGTTTCAGAGATATCTTTTGCTTTAGCCATTCGGCTTCCTTTGAGTGCGGACCGCCTCATCTACCTTTTGGAAAAATGAATCAACCTGAGCATCGCTGAGTGGATAGGTCAAACCAATTCTCCCCTGAGGGTATTCAACAGTAATTTTTGCGTTATTTTCGCCTATATCTTCTTTGTTTACACCAATAATCTGATTAAGATATGCGCTTGAAGAAGTAAACCCATCTTTAACAACGCGAATTTTTGTTAATTTTCCCGTAGTCAAAATATGAACAAGAATACAATCTTCATCTTTTTCCCCGTAGGTTGCAAGAAGCACAAGGGAATCTATTAATGTATCGCCATTTATTGCTGATTTAATAAACGATTCTACTTTCTGGTGGTCGATGGTTCCTATAGAACTTTCCAACACATATATTTTCTCAAGGATTAAATTGATATTTTGGGAGGCAGCCATAGATACATTAATTATACAAGATATTTGATAAAAAAACAACTTCAATGGGTCGCGTTATTCCAAGCTTTAAATCATATCTAAACCGCCTTGAAACAGAGTTATCCTTCGTGATACACTTATTTTCAAGAAGGGCTTTAATTGCCAGCCTTCACTCGTTGAAGCCTCGGCAGGCCCGTGGTATCATATAAGGCGAGGTAGCTCAGTCGGTAGAGCAACGGTCTGAAAAACCGTGTGTCGGCAGTTCGATTCTGCCCCTCGCCATTCTCCTTCGCCCTTCGGGCTACGGAGAATTGCGCCACCGGATTGTTAGTGGATTTGTTCTCCTTCGCTCGCCGGAGGCGAGCTTCGGAGAATTGGCTCGATTTAGGCTTTTATAAGTTGGCTTTTGGTTAGATGAAGATAAAGTATTTTGTGTATATATTGAGAAGTCAAAGAGACGGAAAAACATATGTGGGATATACTTCAGATTTGCAGAACAGGGTTAGACAGCACAATGAAAATGTGGGAGGATACACAAAGAATCGAGGGCCTTGGGATCTTATCTGGTACGGGGCATTTGACAGCCATGAATTAGCCGAGAAATTCGAGAGTTATTTGAAAAGTGGTTCAGGAATTGCATTTGCTAGAAAAAGATTAATATGAGCGTAAGTCAGTCCTCCGTAGCTCCGAACGAAGTGAGGAGCGCAGGAGGACGCCATTTCGTAGAAAGGAGATAATTATGTTCCTGTTTTTAGTTGGATTGGCGGTCAATACCATCGCGCAGCCGCACCCGCCGGGATTGGATGAAGTGCTCTCCGGCTCCCGCGCCTCCTGGGATTTGAATTTCGTGTTTTTAGGATTGTTCGCCCTGTCTTTGACCACGCTCACCCTGGCCAAGTCCTATGAGATCATTTCCCGCAAGAGGGGAGAGCTTCCGGTCAATTCCAATAAAGAAGAAATATTGACGGAAGAGAACTCCCGGCTGATCTCTTTTAACCGCGGGCTACAGCAGGAGAACGAGAACTTAAAACGCATCCGCAAACAACTGGAAGAATCGCTGGCGGAGCGCATGGGCAATGAGGACGTACTAAAGAGGGAACTGGCCAAGCTCTTGTCCCCGGCAGCTGTTTCTCATCCCAAAGCCCTGAAGAAGAAAGCGAAACCCGCCGCCAAAAAAAGGAAGAAACGATGAAAAAGTTCCTAGCCATCACACTGGGGGTCCTTTTTATTGCTTCGCAAGCGCACGGTATCCTGACCTTTTACCTGGTGGATAATTTCGAGGACGGCACCGCGACCAAATGGTACGCCTTCGACCGCGTCAACCTCGCGGTGGACAAGGTTCCCAAGACCGTAAAAAGGGACCTGGTGGTGGAATCCGACGGGGATTATTTGCTCAAGGTCTCTGGGACGGCCTCCGATTGGTACGCGGGAGGCATCGGCACCGCCCTTAATGTGGACGCGCGCGATTATTCCCGCCTGCAATTCGACCTTTGGGGAAGTCCGGCCGGTGGCAAGATCAAGTTGGAATTATTCGAGAATGACACCAAATGGACGGCCGAACTTCCCATATTGGGGAAAGGCGCCACACGCTATTCCATCCCTTTCACCGCGTTGATACTGGATTCGACCGCCACGGCCGAGGCCAAAGACCGGGTCTTCAGCACCGGATTAGGCGCCATCAGCCGACTGCAGTTGATATTTGTGACCCCCACCGCGGCGGGCGCGGTCGATTGTTCACTCGATAACATCATCTTCACTTATTAGGAGGTAGAAAATGTTTAATAAGATTCTATTTTCGGTCTTTGCGGCCGCCTTGATATGCACGCCAGTTTTTGCTTTGAATTTTGATGAAATGGATTCCCAGACCATCAGCTTGAAAGCCGGCCCCTCCGATATGACGGAGGAGCTGTCCATTGCGTGGGTGGAGGCGGCGCTTTATCCCAAGAACGTGACCCGCGGACAAGAGGTTTTTATCGAGCTCAAAGTAACTTCCCGGGTCAAAGCAGTGGTCGCCTATCTCGACTCCGACCACAATCCCCTGCCGCTTTTTTCCGACAATTCTAAAGATTGGAGCCGGGTGATGAAGATCCCCGAAAATCTAAAAGGCGGGACACACCTGATAAAAATGGTCATTAGCGACGGGAGCGGGCGCGCCATTCAACGTTCACTCGATTTTGTGATGAATAACCCGGCGGAACAGGCGGCGCTGGAGGGTGTGCCGCTTACGGTGATCAACACCTCGATCGTCACCGAAAAAGGCGAAACGGTCCGCACGCTTTTACCCGGCGTCAAGGTCTCGGCCGTGACCAAGGCCGCTTTTTATCGGGTCCGGCTAAGCGACGGCAAGGAGGGCTGGGTGGAAGCCCAGAACCTTTCCGATCCCACCGAAGAGTTGTACCTTTCGGGACTTAAAGCTTTTAAGGAAAAAGATTACGGCCGCGCGGCGTCCGTGCTCGGCAAGACGGTCGAATACCGTCCCGACCATATCAAAGCGCGCCTGCTGCTGGTGCAAACTTATCTTAAGTTGAACGAAAGAACCTCGGCTCTGGGAGAGCTTAAGGCAATAAGAGAGATCGCCCCGCTCGATCCCGAAGTCGCCGCTTTATCCGGCTCGCTGATCGCTAAAAAAACCGAGCTGGCGGCCGTGGTTTTGGCAAAAAGGCCGGCGCCCCCGCCGCTGGCCAGCGCTATCGTGGTCTCGGATTCGGTTGGTCTGGTCAAGGGCGGCAAGACCAGCAAGGGGACTTCCATTTCTTCCGCACTGGCCTCGGTGCTTTCGCTCACCAAATCGCTGGGCACCAAGATCTTCGAAGACGGCTGGCAGGTCAAATCTGCCGGGGACGGCCTGCGGGTGGTCTTTAACTGCCGGCAGGAGCGGGGCGGCAAGGTAGAGGCGGAGAACTTCGAATGGAAGCTCGATCCCGACACGCGACGCGTAACCCCCTTAAATGATAATGCCCGCTTGCTCATGAGCCGCTGGTAGTATCGAGCTAGTCGAGATAGGCCGACGTAGCTCAATTGGCAGAGCAGCGCATTCGTAATGCGCAGGTTGTCGGTTCAATTCCGACCGTCGGCTTTCCATTTTTCACCTTCCCCACATGCTATAATACTTAACAACAGGCCGACGTAGCTCAGTTGGTAGAGCAGCTGATTTGTAATCAGCCGGTCGTCAGTTCGACTCTGACCGTCGGCTTTTCCGGTCGCCCCGGCTCGCCGGGGCCGTCGGCTTTTAAATAATGCCAGCTCTATATATATTTTACGGAGAAGAACGATTCCTGATCCGGCGGGAAATGGAGGAAATCGCTAAAAAGAATCCCGCGGCGGCGGTCGTTCACCTGGACGGGATCAGCGCCGGGGAATTGCATGAAACCCTTTCCCTGCCGCCTCTTTTTAATCCTGAACGGCTCCTGATGATTACCGGGTTCGATCTCTCTGAAGTGGGGGAAGGCCTGCTCCGCGACCTTTGCGCTCCGCCCCCGGGCGTGACCATCATTATGGATTCCCCCGAAGGGCTGGACCGGCGCTCTAAGATCTTCAAGACGCTCGAAAAACACGCCGTGGTGCGAGAACATAAGCCGCTCACCGAATGGAACCTGCCGGAACTTACGGATTTTTGCCTTAAGACTGCCCGCGACCTTGGGAAAACCCTGGAACAGTCCCTGGCCGAGAGGCTGGTGGAGGTCTCCGGCCGCAATTTGGGCCGGCTGCATTCGGAGATCGTGAAGCTGGCGACCTATGCCGGGGAAAGAAAGATCCTGACCGAAGAAGATATCGAGCTTTTGGCTTCCCGCGAGGGGGTGGACGCCTTCAAGCTTTCGGCTGCCCTGCGCCGCCGCGATCTTTCGGCCGCCTTATTCGCCTTGGAAAAACTGCTCGGCGAAGACCGCGAAGACGCGCATGAACTATTGGGCCTGATCGGCTCGCAGCTGCGCACCCTGCTCAAGATGAAGGTCCTGGGACGCAAAAATCCCGCCCAGATGGCGGAGGCGATCGGCGGCAGCAGCTTCTACCTCAAGATGCTGCAGGTGAGTTTGCCGCGCTTCAGCGCGGATGAGCTGGTAGCGGGCCTCGAAGCTCTTTTCCGTTCCGACCTTAATCTCAAAAGCGGCTATGATGCCCGGGTAGAGATGCCGCTCCTGATGGGTGAGCTATTAAATGTCAAAGGGTAGACTGCAGGCGCTGGTCTATCTTTTGACGATCCTGGCCCTGATACTCCTGGCGCGTCTGATCGAACTCCAGATTTTCCATCACGATTTTTATAAACAAAAGGCCGAAGACCAGCGACGCCGGATCATCAACCTGGCGGCCGAGCGCGGCGACATTTACGACCGCCGCGGTCACGTCCTGGCCACCACCCTCAATACCTTTTCCGTGGCGGTCAATCCCCGCATCTTTTCGAGCCCGGAAGCGCTCTCCAAACTCCTCAATCAACCGGTGGGCGCTCTCTCCAAGAAACGCGCTTTTTCCTGGGTTAAGCGCAAGCTCGCGGTGGAGTTGGCCGAAAAGATACGAACGGCAAAAATACCGGGAGTATTCCTGCTTCCCGACAAGAAACGGGTCTATCCCAAAGGACGGCTGGCCTCGCAGATATTAGGTTTTACGGGTCTCGACAACGAAGGTCTTTCGGGGGTGGAGCTGGCTTGGGACCGTTATCTCAAAGGCAAAGAAGGGAGGCTGGTCACCGAGAGCGATCCTCTGGGATACGAGCTTCCCCAGATGACGGAAAGGGATGAAGAACGGGCCCATCCCGGAATGAACATGACTTTGACCATCGATGAGACCATCCAGTATCTGGCGGAAAGGGAGCTGGCCAAGATACTTATGCAATTCAAAGCTTCCGCCGGGAACATCATAGTGATGGACGTTCAAAACGGGGAAATCCTGGCTCTGGCGGGCCTGCCGGATTTTGATCCGAACGATTATCAAAAATCCAATTTTCATTTGTGGAAAAGCCGGGCGCTGGATGTTTATGAGCCCGGGTCCACTTTTAAGGTGATCACCGCTTGCGCGGGACTGCAAGAAGGGGTCATTCAACCGGATGAAAAATTAAAAGCGCTCAATACTCTAGAGATCGGCGGCAAGGTGATAGAGAATTCTCATCCCATCAACTGGCCCGGAAGCCAGATCAGCCTTTCGTTCATGCTGGAGAAGTCCGTCAACACCGGTGCCGCCCAGGTAAGTTTGAAGCTGGGTCCGGAAAGATTCTACAGACAGATCCGCGCTTTCGGCTTCGGAGATACGACCGGAATGGGCCTGTTCGGGGAATCGCACGGCTTGGTGCGTCCTCCGGAAGAATGGTTTAAGCCGGACATCGCCATGATGTCTTTCGGACAGAGCCTGGCGGTGACCCCCCTACAACTGCTGGCCTCCTACGCGACCATCGCGCGGGGCGGGGTGAGGGTCAAGCCCATCCTGGTAAAGAAGGTCGAAAGTCCGGACGGAACATTTGTGCGCAGTTCGGCCCCGGAGGAGCTTAATCGGGTGCTTTCACCCCAGGTGGCCGAGCAGGCAAAGAAGCTCCTCGAGAACGTCGTGCTTTTTGGATCGGGAAGGCGGGCGCAGATGAAGCATTTTCGGGTGGGGGGCAAGACCGGCACCGCCCAAAAAGCCCTCCCCGGGGGACGCGGATACATGAAGAATCGCTTCATTGCCTCCTTCTGCGGTTTTGCCCCGCTTAAATATCCCCGGATCGCGGTGCTGGTTTTGGTGGACGAGCCCCAGGGGGTGATCTGGGGGGAAACCGTGGCCGGCCCGGCCTTTAAGACGGTGATGGAAGAGTCCCTGCGATATTTAAATGTAAAACCGGACATGATACAATGATGAAAATGAAAAGGGTTCTATCCGGCATCCAGCCCAGCGGCAAATTGCATTTGGGGAACTTGATGGGCGCGCTGTCAAACTGGGTCAAATTACAGGATCAATATGATTGTTTTTTCTTCATCGCCGACCTCCACGCCCTGACCACCGGCTACGAGAACACAAAAAAGCTCCCGGAAGACACCCTGGATGTGGCGGTGGACCTGCTATCGGTGGGGCTCGATCCCAAAAAGTGCACTATCTTCAAACAATCCGACGTTCCCGAGCATGCGGAACTGCATCTTTTACTGTCCATGATCACTCCGCTTCCCTGGTTGGAGCGGGTGCCCACTTATAAGAGCAAGATCGAAGAGCTAAAGGACAAAGACCTGGGCACTTACGGATTTTTGGGCTATCCGGTGCTGCAGGCGGCCGATATCTTGATATACCAGGCCGACTTGGTGCCGGTGGGGGAGGACCAACTGCCCCATATCGAGCTCACCCGCGAGATCGCCCGCCGTTTCAACTTTTTTTATAAGAAGGTCTTCAAGGAACCCAAGGAGCTTTTGACCGAATTCCCGACCCTGCCGGGGATCGACGGCCGCAAAATGAGCAAAAGCTACGGCAACACCATCGCCTTGTCGGATCCCGAAGAGGTAATCCGGGAAAAGGTGAACATGATGATCACCGATCCGGCGCGCGTCACCAAGAAAGATCCCGGCCATCCGGAGGTATGCACGGTGTTCGATTATCACGGCATCTTCAATAAGGGCCAGGTGGATAAGATCGCGGCCGAATGCCGCAGCGCGGAGAGGGGCTGTGTTGAGTGTAAAAAAGAATTCCTACGCGACCTTCTGGAATTTCTCTCGCCCATCCGGAAACGCCGGGCCGAGATACTTAAAAACCGCAAGATCGTGGAAGAGGCGCTGGTGACGGGCATGGTGCGCGCCAAATCCGAAGCGACCCTAACCTTGCTTGAGGCCAAGCGGGCCATGGGGCTGATCGGATGACGGTCTTTACCGTTGCCCTTCCCAAATTTGAGGGGCCCTTCGACCTGCTGATGGCTGCCATCCATGATGAAAAGATCGATATATTTGAGATATCCCTTTCCCAGATCACAGCGACCTATTTTGAATACCTGAAGCGGTTGGACCGCATCAATCTCAATCCCGCCTCGGAATTTTTACTGATGGCGGCCCAGCTTTTGGAGCTTAAAAGCAAAAAGGTCCTCCCGGCGCCGCCGGATGTGGTCTTGGAACGATCGGAAGAAGAGATCGAATCGGAGCTGGCTGCTCATTTGCTGGAATATGAGCGTTTTAAACATCTGGCCGGTGAGCTCAAAGCCCGAAAAGCTAATTTTAATCTCGTTTATTCCCGTTATCACCGTGAGGCCCCTTCGCCAAAGGCGAGTGAAATAGAGCTCAAGAATGTAAGCCTGACCGATCTGGTCAAGGCATTTCAGCAAGTATGGAAGCGACTGCCCCCCGAAGAAGAGGTCCGGGTCATAAAAGAAGATGAGTTGAACCTGGATAAACGGATCGGAGAGGTGGTCGAGATCCTCAAACAGGGGGGCGGAGAAGCGGACTTTGAAAAGTTATTTTTACGCCATACCCGCCTGGAGCTGGTCTTGACCTTCTTGTCCATATTGGAGCTGGCCAAGCGGCGCTTTATATTGATATTACAAAAGGAGAAATTCGGTGGAATCTGCCTTAGACTTCGCGAGAGTTAAACGGATCCTGGAATCCCTGCTTTTTGTGACCAGGAATCCCCTGACCTTGGAGGAGCTGGAGCGGCTGACCGAGGTCGATCAGCAGACCCTGGGATCGGCTTTGGCGGAGTTAGACGCGGAATACAATGGGAATCGGGGGCTTAAGGTCCTCAAGGTGGCCAACGGCTATCTATTCGGCACCGCCGAAGAGAACGCCGAATATGTGGACCGCTTGTCCCACCTGAAGATCGAAACCACCTTAACCCCGCAATCGCTCGAGACCTTGGCCATCATCGCTTACCGCCAGCCGGTGACCAAACCGGAGCTGGAGCTGATCCGTGGGGTATACTGCGACGGAGTGCTCGAGACCCTGATCGGCAAGGGATTGATAGCCGAGGAAGGCCGCTCAAACCAGGTGGGGCGTCCCATCCTTTACGGCACCACCGAAGAATTCCTCAAACACTTCGGGCTCAAGGACCTCAACGATCTTCCCCCGCTGCCCGCCGAAATGGCCGCCCAAGAATCCCTTTTTAAGACCGCCTTACATGAGCAGCACTGAAGCCCAGCTGAACGAGATCTTTTCCTCTTTCCAGGGAGAGGGAATGTATGTGGGGGAGCGGCAGACCTTTATCCGCTTTGCGGGCTGTAACCTTACCTGCGCGTATTGCGATACCCCGCAGGCGCTGGTGCTCACCAAAGAATTCACCGTAAAAACCGACAAAGAAACCAAAAAACACAATAATCCGGCCTCGGTCCAGCAGCTCCTGGAGTTGACCCTCTCTTTCCCCAAGAATTTGACCCATTCGGTGAGCTTGACCGGAGGGGAGCCGCTCTTGCAGGTGGATTTCCTTAAGAACTTTCTTCCGGAATTAAGGAAAGAGAAACTTCCGATTTATCTGGAGACCAACGGGGTCTTGCCGAAGCACCTCGAAGAGATCATCGATCTGGTGGACATCGTCTCGTTCGATATCAAACTGCCGTCCTCAACCGGGCTGTCTCCCTATTGGAAAGAGCATAAAGCGGCCCTGGAGATCGCTTATACCAAACAGGTCTTTACCAAGGTGGTGGTGACCAAAGAGAGCAGACCCAAGGAGATCGATGAAGCTGCCTCCCTTATCGCAGAGATCGACGCGGAGATCCCCCTGATCATCCAGCCGGTAACCCCCCACGGCCATATCAAGCGTCCCCTGCCGGAAGAGCTTTTTGCCTTCCATGCCATCGCCAAACGGAAATTAAAACAGGTGAGGGTGATACCGCAGGTCCACAAGCTTAGCGGACTGCTTTGAGGGATTCCAGAAGTTCGTGCTGGTAGCGGGCGGCCTCGGCGGCTAAGGTTTCCAGGCGCTGATGGATCCAGGCCTCTTGCGGCAGATCCACCTTAACATTCAAAGCTAGCCGGGTATAATATTTTATCAACCCCGAATACTTATTAAAATCACGCCGGTTGAGAGAGAAAACCCTTTTTAGGTGTGATTCTTTCAATAATGATATGAGCTTTAACCAGGCGATGCGTTTGGCTTCGGTCTCCAATTTGCTAAAATCCGTAAACCCCAGGGAGATAAGCGTTTGTCTTAATCTAAAGCATCTCCAGAAAACGACCAGCCGCGCCAGATAAGAATCGGTCACCAGGCCGGCAATGGTCAAGATCTTTAACTCGTTCTGGAGCAGGAGCAGCAAGCGTTCCTGGGGGGAAAGATCGGAACTTAAAAGGACTTCACCGTTCTGGTTGATGCAGAGAGTTTCCATTTGCCAGCCGGAAAGGTCCAATCCCAATTCCCGGGCCGTCTGGATCAACTCTTCCACATTGGGCTTGATCACGAACTTTAATAATTCGTTCAAGATCTTTCTTTCCCATTCGATCAAAAAGGACCAAAAGCCCGGGGTTTTTATGGGCTGGGTCCATTCGAAGGGATGGGTAATGCGGCTAAAGGGATGCGAAGCGCGAATGGCCTTGAGGCCGGCGTTCTCTTCTTTCTGGGAGTCGCCTTCCTGGCGGTTCTTGTGGCTTTTGACGGACTGGATGGCGGTGGCGTCGTTCAATTTCTGCACCAGTTTTTCGAGAGGAATGGGCTCCGCCTTGATCTCCTTACCGTCCAGGCGGCTCAACTTGAGCTCTTTTTCAAGCCCGGTCACCACCATGGCGCCGGCGGCGGACATGCTCTCGCCCTGGAGGCCCAAATTGACGTTGTTTTGGTTTACAGCGTTTATCATCTCTATCTATATAATCGGGTTTTCAAGGCCAATTCTTGCTTGACGAGGGAGGGGCTTTCTCATATAATCGGCGTATTCTAGAAGGAGGTGGATCAATGGCAGGAGTAAGCGGATATTGCGTAAAGTGCAAAAAGAAAACCGAAATGAAGAATCCCAAGAGTGTGACTTTAAAGAACAAGCGGAAAGCCACCAAAGGCGAGTGCCCGAAGTGCGGCACCAAGATGTTCAGGATCGGCGGATAACCATTTTATTAGCTAGCTAATAGGGGCAGTCGCGGTTTACCGGGACTGCCCTTTTTGCTATAATCATAAACCATGCCTCACCGTGACCAATTCGTACACCTGCATGTCCATTCCGTATATTCCCTGCTGGACGGGGGTATCCGTTTAACCGAGCTCATCGACCGGGTCAAAGAGCTCGGCCAAAAGGCGGTAGCGGTGACCGACCATGGTAATCTCTATGCGGGCATCAAGTTCTATCGGGCCGCGCAGGCCGGGGGGATCAAACCGATCTTGGGCTGCGAGCTCTATGTGGCGCCACGCACCCGCCACGACAAAGAGACCCGCGAAGACCGCTCTCCTTATCATCTAACCCTGCTGGCTAAAAACCTCGAAGGATACCAGAACCTGGTCAAGCTGGCTTCCCTGGCGTCGCTGGAGGGCTTTTATTCCCGTCCCCGCATCGACCGGGAGATCTTGGAAAAATATCATAATGGGTTGATCGTGCTTTCGGGCTGTCCCGCGGGCGAGATCGGGGAGGCGATCGCGGAAGGACGCTTAGCGGACGCCAAAGCGGCTGCCGGCTGGTACCGCGATCTTTTAGGAGAGGATTATTACCTCGAGATCCAGGACCTGGGGCTTGAGATAAACCGCCAGGTGAATCCCGGTCTCATTAAATTATCAAAGGACCTGAAGATCAAGCTGGTGGCCACCAATGACGCCCATTACCTAAGAAAGCAGGACTCGACCTTCCAGGACATCTTGATGTGCATCCAGACCGGGGCCCTGGTTTCCGATGAGAAGCGCATGCGGCTTACCACCCCCGAATTTTATATTAAGTCCGCCGACGAGATGTTGAAGCTCTTCTCCGATATACCCGAAGCGGTAAAGCAAAGCCGGGAGATCGCCGACCAGTGCGAGGTTAAACTGGAGATGGGGACCCTCCATCTGCCCAATTTCATCGTGCCCCAGGGTCAGACCCCGGATTCTTTCCTTGAGAATCTAGTATGGGAAGGGATCAAGAAAAAATACGGATCCGAAGTGGAGGGTGTGGTCAAAGTGGCCCCGGAGATCAACGACCGGGTCAAATACGAACTTTATACCATCGAGAAAATGGGCTACGCGCCGTACTTTTTGATCGTCCAGGATTTCATCAATTTTGCCCGCTCCCAGAACATCCAGGTGGGGCCGGGGAGGGGCTCGGCGGCGGGCAGTATCGTCTCTTATGCCTTAGGCATCACCAACATCGATCCATTGCACTACGATTTGCTCTTTGAGCGGTTCTTGAACCTGGAGCGGGTCTCCATGCCGGATATCGATATCGACTTCTGCTTCGAACGGCGGCAGGAGGTGATTGATTACGTCTGCCAAAAATACGGCAAGGACCATGTAGCACAGATAATAACCTTCGGCACCATGGCGGCGCGGGGAGGCATCCGGGACGTGGGGAGGGTCAAGAACATCCCGCTCCCCGAGGTGGACCGCATCGCCAAGATGGTGCCTTTCGGGCCCAATGTCACCATTGCCGAGACCCTGGGGATCGAGACCGAACAAAAATTCTCGCCCGAAGGAGAGCCCATCGCCCCGCGGGTGAACAAGGAACTGCAAGCGCTCTACCGGTCCGATGACAAGGTCAAGGATTTGCTTGATGCCGCCATGATGGTGGAAGGCCTGCCCCGCCACGGCTCGGTCCACGCCGCCGGAGTGGTAATCTCCGAGAAGCCCCTGATGGACCATTTGCCCATCCAGGATTTGGGGGAAGGCCAGATCGTGACCCAATATGACATGACCGATCTCGAAGCCATCGGCCTGCTGAAAATGGATTTTCTGGGATTGCGGAATTTGACCATGATCGCCCATGCCGTTGCCAATGTGGGCGGGGACCTGGACATGAGCACCTTGCCTTTGGACGACCTTAAGACCTACCAGCTCCTCTGCGCGGCTGAGACGGTGGGGGTCTTCCAGCTGGAGTCCCGCGGCATGCGCGCCCTGCTCAAGGATCTCCAGCCCGTGAACTTCCCCGAGGTGATCGACCTTTTGGCCCTCTACCGTCCGGGGCCGCTGGAGAGCGGGATGGTGGCGGATTATGTAAGCCGCAAGCACGGCAAGCAGGAAGTTAAATACGACCTCCCCGAGCTTACGCCCATTTTAAAAGACACCCATGGAGTGATCCTCTACCAGGAACAGGTAATGCAGATCGCGAGTAAAATTGCCGGCTACAGTTTGGGCCAGGCCGATATCCTGCGCCGGGCCATGGGGAAGAAAAAGACCAAGGAGATGCAGGAGCAGAAGGATCGTTTTGTCGAAGGAGCGGTAAAGCGCGGGGTTTCCCACAACAAGGCCGTCCACCTTTTCAACTTATGCGCCAAGTTCGCGGGCTATGGCTTCAATAAATCCCATTCCGCCGCCTACGCCCTGATCTCCTACCAGACGGCTTATCTTAAAGCCAACCATCCGGCTCAATTTATGGCGGCGCTCTTGACCTCGGTGATGGGCAATACCGACAAGGTGACGCTCTATATTTCCGAATGCCAGAAGATGGGGATCAAGGTCTTGCCGCCGGATATCAACCAGAGCGGCCGCAACTTCACCTGCGTGCCCGAAGGCCTGCGCTTTGGGCTTACCGCCATCAAGAACGTGGGGGTGGGGGCCATCGATTCCATCATAGAGAACCGGCAAAAAGACGGGCCTTATAAGGACCAGCTGGATTTCTGCCGCCGGGTCGATGCTCGCCAGTGCAACAAGAAGGTGATCGAGTCCTTGATAAAAAGCGGGGCCTTCGATTCCCTGGGGCTGAACCGGGCCACGCTTTTGGCCGGCTATGAAAAACTTATGGAAAAGGCGGCGATCGAACAAAAAGAGAGATCCAACGGCCAGGAGTTCCTCTTCTCGTTCGACAAGCTCCAGACCTCGCTCAAGACCCCGGAAGAATCGGCCCTGGAATCCCTGCCCGAAATTCCCCGCGATCAACTGCTTAAGATGGAAAAAGAGCTTTTGGGCTTCTATATTTCCCATCATCCGCTGGAGCATCTTAGGGAGATGATCGAAAACCGGTCCTTAACCCGGATCGCCGATATCGCGGATTCTAAAACGGAAGGGGACCTGGTGACGGTGGCCGGCCTGCTTTCTTCCTGCCGGAAGTTCACCACCAAGAAAGGCGACCTGATGCTGGTCGGCAACCTGGAGGATCTCTCGGGCGTCACTCCATTGGTGGTCTTCCCCAAAACATTTGAAAAATATTCGGGGTTTCTGGTAGAGGATGCGGTGGTAGTAGTGAAGGGCCGCATCAACCGCGACGCCCGCACCGAAGAGCTGAACGTGGCGGCCGAAACCATCGAGCCGCTCGAGGAAATGGAAAAGAAAAGATCGCTCTTTTTAGATCTGGGTGAAGTCACCGATAAAAAGATCCTGGATCAGCTCAAACATCTGTTATCATTCTTTCGGGGAGGGGACCCGGTGGTCATGAACCTGGACGGCCGCAAGGTGGCCGCTCATTCCAAATACCATGTGGACATCAATCCCGAGATGCTCAAGCAATTGGAAGGCCTTCTGGGCCGGGAAGCTGTTAAAGTGGAGTTCCAGTATCTAAAGAAGGAGGAAAATGTATGGAATTGAAATTTGACGAAAAGGGGCTGATCCCGGTGATCGCCCAGGACCATAAAGACGGCACAGTGCTGATGCTGGCTTATATGAACAAAGAATCCTACGAGAAAACCCTCAAAACCAAGGAGATGTGGTACTGGAGCCGTTCCCGAAAAGTGCTCTGGCACAAGGGGGATACTTCGGGCCACATCCAGAAGGTCAAGGAGCTTTATTACGATTGCGACGCCGACGCGCTTTTGGCCAAGATCGAGCAAGTGGGCGACGTCGCCTGCCATACAGGAAAGAGGAGCTGTTTCTTCAATAAGATAATTTAATGGAAAAGATCATCATCAAAGGGGCCCGGGAACATAACCTCAAGAATGTCAACCTAGAACTGCCGCGGGATAAATTCATCGTTTTTACCGGCCTTTCGGGCTCCGGTAAATCCTCCCTGGCTTTCGATACCATCTATGCCGAAGGCCAAAGGCGTTATGTGGAATCGCTTTCCGCCTACGCCCGGCAATTTTTGGAGCAGATGCAGAAGCCGGATGTGGACCAGATCGAAGGATTATCGCCGGCCATCTCCATCGACCAGAAAGCGCCTTCCCGGAATCCCCGTTCAACTGTCGGCACGGTTACAGAGATCTACGATTATATGCGCTTGCTTTATGCCTCGATCGGCGTTCCCCATTGCCCCAAATGCCAGAAGAAGATCGAACGGCAGTCGCCGGAGCAGATCGTGGACCAGATCTTCGGTATCCCGGAAGGCCAAAAGATCGCGATCCTGGCACCGGTGGTGAGCGGACGGAAGGGAGAATATAAGGACCTTTTTGCGAATATCCAAAAGGACGGTTTCGTTCGAGTGCGGGTGGACGGACGGCTCTATGAGCTGGCCGAAGTCCCCAAACTCGATAAGAAGAAAAAGCACAGTATTGAGATAGTGATCGACCGGCTGACCGTGAAGCCCGAGGCTCGGCACCGGTTGACGGAATCGGTGGAAGCGGCACTGCGGTTCGGCGGCGGGCTTTTGATCATCAGCCGCGGTGAAGGAAAAAAGGCCAAAAACGATCTTTATTCCGAAAAATTTACCTGTCCTTCCTGCAATTTGAGTTTGGATGAGATCACACCGCGCATTTTCTCCTTCAACACTCCTTACGGGGCCTGCCCGGCCTGTGATGGGCTGGGGGACAAGCTGGAATTCGATCCCGATCTCATCATCCCCGACAAGAATCTTTCCCTGGCGGAAGGGGCCATCGTTCCCTGGGGCGAATCCGCTTCGTTTTACTTGACCAAACTGGAAGCGCTGGGGGAGGCCTATGGATTTGATCTCACCACCCCGGTCAAAAAACTGAACAAGGAACAACTGAATGTCATTCTCTACGGCTCTCCCAAGCCCTTAAAGTTCAAATACACCATGACTAAAAGTTACTGGGAGTATGAGGGCGAGTTCGAGGGCGTCGTCAATAACCTGCGCCGCCGGTACCTTGAGACCAAATCCGAGCACGTACGTTATCATCTTTACCGTTATATGAGCGCCATCGCCTGCAAGGTTTGCAACGGCGCCCGCCTCAAGCCCGAAAGCCTGGCGGTCACGATTGAAGGCCGGTCCATCGCGCAGGTCTCCAGCCTGGCGATCAAACTTATACTGGAATTCATCGAAAAATTAAAGCTTTCCGAAAGACAGCAGCTTATCTCCCGGCAGATCATCAAGGAGATCCGCGCGCGTCTCAAGTTTTTGGTCAACGTGGGGTTGGATTACATCACGCTGGCCCGCGAATCGAGCACGCTAAGCGGTGGGGAAGCGCAAAGGACCCGGCTGGCCACCCAGGTGGGCTCGGGGCTGGTGGGGGTGCTTTATATTTTGGATGAGCCCTCGATAGGGCTCCACCAGCGGGATAACACCCGACTGATCGAGACCTTGATGAAATTGCGGGATCTAGGCAACACCATCATCGTGGTGGAGCACGATGAAGAGACCATGCGCTCGGCCGATTACCTGGTGGATATCGGCCCGGGGGCGGGCCTGCACGGCGGGCATATCGTGGCGGCCGGATCCGTAAAGGATGTGGTAAATGAACCAAAATCCATTACCGGAAAATATCTTTCCGGAAAAGAAACTATCGAGATGCCGAAAGAAAGAAGGCCGGGTAACGGCAATTGGCTTACCATCAAGGGCGCCCGGCACAACAACTTAAAAAACATCGACGTAAGCTTCCCGCTGGGGGTCTTTACCGCGGTGACGGGAGTTTCGGGTTCGGGTAAATCTTCGCTTATCAACGATATCCTGTATAACGCTTTGGCTAAAAAATTCTATCGCTCGGTAGAGAAAGCTGGAGAGCACGAAGATATCCTGGGGTTGGAGAACATCGACAAGGTCATCATCATCGACCAGACCCCCATCGGCCGCTCCCCCCGCTCCAATCCTGCCACTTACACCGGGGTTTTCGACCATATCCGTTATCTGTTTTCTTTAACTCCCGAAGCGCGGGCCCGCGGCTACAAGCCCGGCCGCTTCTCCTTTAACGTCAAAGGCGGCCGCTGCGAGGCCTGCCACGGGGATGGATTGGTGAAGATCGAGATGCACTTTTTGCCGGATGTTTATGTGCCCTGCGACGTCTGCAAGGGCAAAAGGTACAACCGCGAGACCCTGGAAGTCCATTATAAAGGCAAGAACGTCTTCGAGGTGCTGGATTCGACCGTCGAGGAGGCACTGGGCCTTTTCGAGAACATCCCCCAGATCTCCCGCCGCCTGATAACCTTAAACCAGGTCGGCCTGACTTACATCAAGCTGGGGCAGGCGGCCACCACGCTTTCGGGCGGCGAGGCGCAAAGAGTAAAGTTGGCTACAGAGCTGGCGGGCAGGTCTACCGGCCGCACCCTTTATCTTTTGGATGAGCCCACCACCGGATTGCACTTTGACGACATCAAGAAACTTTTGCATGTTCTGTTCCAGCTGGCCGACTCCGGGAACTCCGTGATCGTCATCGAACATAATTTGGATGTCATCAAATGCGCCGATTACATCATCGACCTGGGACCGGGGGGTGGGGAAGAGGGGGGGCGGCTGATCGCCAAAGGCACACCCGAAAAAGTGGCGCAGGTAAAGGAAAGCTATACCGGGAGGTATCTTAAACGATGGATGCATTAGGGCTGATACTCTACGTAGCGATCATTTTGGTCTCGATCTCCATCCACGAGTTCGCCCACGCCAAGGCGGCGGATGTCCTGGGCGATCCCACACCCAGATTATCGGGCCGCCTAACCCTCAATCCACTGGCGCACCTGGATCCCTTTGGTTTCCTCATGCTGCTTATCATTAAGATCGGTTGGGCCAAACCGGTGCCCATCAATCCCTATAACTTCAAGAATCCCAACACCGGCATGATGATCACCGGGCTGGCCGGTCCGCTCTCCAATTTTATCCTGGCCTGGGTGCTGGCGATCGTGGTGCGGAATGTCCCCGGCATGAATTACGTGCTGTATGATGCTTTTTCGGCGGCCATCTGGATCAACCTGGCGCTGATGATCTTTAATCTCCTGCCCATCCCGCCGCTCGACGGCTCGCGCATCTTCACCCAATATCTGCCCTATGAGACGCAGGTTTTTCTGGAGAAATATAGTTTTGTTCTGCTGATCGCGATCCTGATCTTCCCGCCCACCCAACAGCTGTTATTGGGGCTGATCTCCCTGGTCTATCGGATACTCATCTGACATGCTAGAATAGCGGCATGGCGAAGATACAGATCGCGATCGCCGGTATGTCCTGTGCCTCCTGCGTACTCTCTATTGAAAACGCATTGAAGAATATTCCCGGAGTGATATCCGCCGCGGTAAATTTCGCCTCCGAAAAGGCCACCATAGAATTCGACCCCGCTCAAGTGGACCAAAAAAAACTTGAAGAGATCATCGAAAATACCGGATATCATGTGATCCGGGCCGAAAAGGTGGCCGGAAACATCCTGAAACTTAGGGTGATCGGGATGGATAATGCCCACTGCGTGCACACCATCCACGGAGCGGTCTCCGCTCTCCCCGGCATAATCTCCCAGGACCTGAAGGTCAACGAAAAAGCGGTCATCACCTTTGATCCCGCAAAAGTAACGCCGCCAAAGATCAAAGAGGCCATCTTGGCCTCCGGCTACGAGCCCATCGAGGAAGCCGAGGCCACGGTGGACGCGGAGAAAGCCGCGCGCGAGAAAGAAATAGCCAACCTACGGAACCGGTTTCTGCTTTCCGCTGTTTTGAGCCTGCCGCTCTTATACACCATGGTGGCGATGCTTTTCGGCATCCCTTATCCGCCTTTTGTCACCGCCAACATGGCGCTGATCCAGTTCCTGCTGGCTACCCCCGTAATGCTGGCGGGCTATATATTTTTCACCCGCGGGATATTTTCACTTATTAAGACCAAAACCGCCAACATGGATACTTTGGTTGCGATCGGCACCGGGGCCGCTTACCTTTACAGCTTGTGGGTCTCGATCAATATCTGGCTGGGACGGCAGATCGGCGGGGAACTTTATTATGAAGTGGCGGCTTTCCTGATCACCTTCATCCTATTAGGTAAGTGGCTGGAGGCAGTGGCCAAGGGACGCACCTCGGAAGCCATAAAAAGATTGATGGGGCTGGCGCCCAAGACGGCTTGGGCGGTGAGAGACGGCAAAGAGATCGAGATACCCATCAGCGAGGTGGTGGTGGGCGATATATTGATAGTTAAGCCGGGGCAAAAAATACCGGTGGACGGCAAGATCGTCGACGGGCAAAGCAGTGTGGACGAATCCATGGTGACCGGAGAGAGCATTCCGGTCGAGAAAAATCCCGGAGATAACGTGATCGGAGCCACCATCAACCTGCACGGCACTTTTCGCTTTACCGCCGTTAAAGTAGGAGCGGATACACTTTTAGCCCAGATAATAAAATTGGTGGAAGACGCCCAGGGCAGCAAAGCTCCCATTCAGGAGCTGGCCGATCAGATCTCCGCGGTCTTTGTTCCCACCGTGATGGGCATTGCATCTCTGGCTTTCATCATTTGGTTCTTTCTCGGAATGGGATTTACTTTCGCTCTCTCCATATTTATCGCGGTCTTGATCATCGCCTGTCCCTGCGCCATGGGGCTGGCTACACCCACCGCGGTGATGGTGGGCACCGGCATCGGGGCGGAGCGGGGAATCCTTATCAAGAGCGCCAAAGCCCTGCAGATGGCGGAGGGGATCGACACGGTGGTGCTGGATAAGACCGGGACCATCACTCTTGGCAAGCCCCGTGTGCTGGATGTCCTGCCTGATATGTCCGCGGGGATAGAGATGAAGGATGTATTATTTTATTCCGGCCTGGCGGAGAAACGCTCGGAGCATCCCCTGGCGGAAGCCATTTTATCCGAGGCAAAAGCCCGCCTGATCGATATTCCCGATCCGGAAAGCTTTAACGCCATCCCGGGCAAGGGATTGGAAGCCGCCTATCAGGGCAAAAAGATATTGCTGGGCAACCGGAAACTGATGGAAGAAAGAGGGATCGATCTTTCCGACTGCGGGCGGCAGATTGATATTTTGGAATCGCAGGGCAAGACGGTGATGAACCTGGTTTTGGACGGCCGGCACATCGGCTGTATCGCGGTGGCCGATCCCTTAAAGGAGACCAGCCAGTCGGCGGTGCTCACCCTGCACCAGATGAAAAAGCGGGTGGTCATGATCACCGGAGATAACGCCCGCACCGCGCAGGCCATTGCCAAACTAGCCGGGGTGGATGAAGTGCTGGCGGAGGTCTTGCCGGCGGAAAAAGCAGGCGAGATCGCCAAGCTCCAGGGCGCGGGCCACAAGGTCTCGATGGTGGGGGACGGCATCAACGACGCGCCCGCCCTGGCGCAGTCGGACCTGGGCATTGCCATTGGATCGGGCACCGATGTGGCCATCGAGTCGGGCGATGTGGTTTTGGTGAGGGACGATCTTAGGGATGTGGCGGTGGCCATGGATCTTTCGCGCTTTACCATGCGCAAGATCCGGCAGAACTTGTTCTGGGCTTTCTTCTATAACATCGTGGGTATTCCCCTGGCGGCTTTGGGCTTTTTAAATCCGGTCATTGCGGGGGCGGCCATGGCGGCTTCATCCGTTTCGGTGGTCACCAATTCCCTGCTGATGCGCAGCTACCGCCCGCGACTATAAATCATAAATCCCTGAAATTTTTCCCTTCCCCCCGCGATATTAGGTTAGTATGGCTATTGCTTTTCCTCTTTTTAGCCGGACATTGAAAGTTCCCAGGAGCCGCGTGAAGCAAGGGATTGAGGTGTATCATCGGGGATTACGCATAGTTTTTTCTAGGGATCCGGATCTTTTATACTCTCGTCAATTGCAAAGCGGTAAAATAAAATTTGTAGCTTTTCCTGACCGTTTAGAGTTACACCTGATAGAAGAAACCGGAGCCAACCGGATCTTAGGGAGAACGATTTTGGGGCCAGCTGGAACATTGCTAGTCGACGGCCAACCTATTAGGGATAGAAATGGGCTGATTAAATGCGGGCCTAATTGCCAAAGACGTCGTGTTTCGGCGAGCATGATTTTTCCAGAATATGGTAAGATCAAACGCGCGAATCATTATTTTAATGGCACAACCAATGCAAGGATACCTTTTAGAGATTTAATGTTTTATTTGCCGATCGATGTAAATAATTGTCATGGAATAGCGGCCAGGGAAAAAAGGATCATGATGGTTGCCAACCACAGGAGTATCGAGTTTCTTGAAAGAACCAGGGAAGGTATTGAAATTCACATCGGAACGGTCCAGATCGATGACGAGGGATATATCCTCAGCGCAGCTGGTAGATATGTAAAGGATGGAGCTTTTATCAATATCCATTCTCCACAGGGGAAAAGAAACATCAGTGTAAGCGCAGTTGATTTGGTGGAAAATTTTAGGATCCAGGATGTCCCGGTTCGCTTTATGGAAAGCAGAAAGCGGGCTTCCGTAGAATATAATTGCATTCACTTTATCTTTAACGGTGGAAAGGGAAATGCTCACCTCAAAGACATAGCGGAAGGTGTAGTCTTTATGAGGATTGGCTATCAGGATCGGTTAGAGGTAATAAGAAAGGGATCCGGGCCAGTAGAAATATTAGGGACCGTCAGGATTGATAAAGATGGCTTTCTTATGGATGCTGCCGGGGCCAGATATAATCCCAAAAAGGGACCAGTGCGTTTGGGGGAATATCGGGCGGTAAATATCGCACGATTAGTGGGTGCCTTTAGGACTGATGAGGGAGCCAAAATAAGGGAACGACAGGCAATAGCCTCGGCCCTGATCTGGAAATACAGGTATTTAGTTGATGTATTCGCTCGTAAATATGTGGGCCAGGGAGCAAGTGAAGACGAGCTGGAGGATGCAGGTTGGGAAGGACTGCACAAGGCCAGTTTAAAATATGATGAAACCAGAGGATTCACTTTCCGCACCTATGCCCGGCGCTGGATCAAGTCCGAAATGCAGTTGGCCATCTTTAAAAAGAAAAGGGAGATCTGGGGTGGGGAAGGGAGGGCCCGATTGATAAGAACGGTCAGAAGGGAAGAGCTGCGCTTTAAACAAAAAAATGGCTACGATCCCTCCGATGCGGAATTGGCAGAAAGATTGGGGCTCACCGAGAAGCATGTTGTTTCCCTCAGGCAGTCGGCGGCTCGCCGGGTATATTCCCTGCAGGCCCCCAAAAATGGAAACGGGGATTTTTTATGGATAGATAGCCTGCCGGATGTATCGGTGGTCGATCCGGAGAGGAAAGCCATTGCAAGGGAGGCCCATGCTAAGATCGAGGCCGCCCTAGGTACGCTCGATCCTAGGGCAAGCTTTATATTAAAAGCGCACTATGGAGATGAAGAATTGTCTTTAGAGAAGATCGGCGAGATACTGGGGGAGGCCGAGAGGGGAGAACCTTTGACCAAGGAGGGAATTAGGCAGATAGAAGAGCGAGCCCTGAGAAGGGTTAGGGAAAATTACCCGACGCTGGCGTCTTATCTTTAGCCTACCACTTTGGCACAACGGTCGCAGAGCGTTAGATGATCTTTATGCGTTCCTACCGCCTCACTCCACATCCAGCAGCGTTCGCATTTGCGGCCCAAGGCATGAGTTACCTTGGGATCGGCTTTCCCCGGATATAATTTAACCTGCGAAACAATGAAGAACATGGGCAACATGGCCTCAACCGACCCCAGGACCTTAAGTTCTTCTGCTTCGGCAAAGACCTCAAGCGCGGCTTCGTTTGAGGAAGCGATCGTTTTCTGATTACGGGCTTCTTCTAAAACCTTATAAACCCTTTCCCGGACCGCAAGCAGGGTATCCCATTTGGCGCCCAGTTTTTCATCCAGATATTCCTTTTTCACTTCGGGAAAACCCAAAAGGAAGACACTTTTCTCTTTGGGCCGGCTGAAGGAATAAATATTCTCCGCGGTGTAGGAAAGAATGGGGGAGAGAAGGCGGATCAAACTGTCCAGTATCTCGGCCATCGCGGCCTGGGCCGATCGTCTGGCATTAGAATTCTGTTTATCGCAATACAGCCGGTCCTTGCTCATATCGAGATATAGGGCCGAAAGGTCGTTCACGCAGAAATCGTAGATCGAGTGATAAACGATGTGGAATTCGAACTCATCATAGGCCCGCTTTACCTTCTCAATCAAGCGGTGCAGGCGGAGCAGTATCCAGCGGTCGATTTCTAGAAGAGGAACCTGCGACTGAACGTCGCGGTTCCAATTGTTCAAGTTGCTAAGTAAAAATCGGCAGGTGTTGCGGATCTTGAGGTACGCGTCCTGGACCTGTTTTAAGATCATATCCGAAGCGGCCATGTCGTTCCGAAAATCGGTCGAAGCAACCCATAACCTTAAAACGTCCGCCCCGTACTTTTTGACCACCGCCTGGGGATCGACCACATTGCCCAGCGATTTGCTCATTTTTTTGCCGTGGTCGTCGATGGTAAAGCCGTGGGTTAAAACGGCGTCAAAGGGCGCGCGGTCCATCTGTCCCATGCCGATCAAGAGGGATGATTGGAACCAGCCGCGGTGCTGGTCGGAGCCCTCAAGATAAAGATCGGCGGGACCGTTTATGACCGCCGCGTAGGACGATCCCGATTCGAACCACACATCCAAAATATCGGTCTCTTTGGTAAATCCTTCTCCTCCGCAAGCAGGGCACTTGGTCCCGGACGGCAATATATCTGAAGCTTCCTTGCTGAACCAACCGTTGGTGCCCTCCAAGCGGATGAGGTCGCGAATAGCTTTATTGAAGATCCCCGTGGTCTGGGGTTTTCCACACTCTATGCAATAGAAAGCCGGCACCGGTACGCCCCAGGAGCGCTGGCGCGATACGCACCAATCGGGCCGGGTTAAGACCATCCCCCGGATGCGGTTCTCTCCCCAGCCGGGATACCACTTGGTGCGGGCAATGGCCTTAAGCGCCTTTTCGCGCAGGTCGTTCTTATCTACCGAAATGAACCACTGCTCGGTGGCCCGGAAGATGACCGGTTTTTTGCACCGCCAGCAATGGGGATAAGAATGCTTGAAGAATTCGAGCTTAAGCAGGGTGCCGTTCTCCTGCATTCTTTGAGTGATGAGCTTATTGGATTCGTCATAATGTTTGCCTTTGATGAAATCAGGAACGGTGTCATCGAAATATCCGCGTTCATTTACCGGCATGACGATGGGGAGCTTATATTTTAAGCCCACCTGGTAATCTTCCGCCCCGTGCCCCGGGGCAATGTGAACAAACCCAGTCCCGGCCTCCTGGGTTACCAATTCTCCCAAGATCACCGGCACCTCTTTTTCAATAAAAGGATGCTTTAAAAGAATGCCTTCGAGCATCTTTCCCTTGGTCTTATCGAGGATCTTGTGTTCTTTTAGTTCCACATGCTTTTTAAAATCTTCGAGCAAGCCCTCGGCCACGATCAGGACCTCCCGTCCGGTGCAGAGGAAGACATATTCCATTTCGGGGTGCGCGGCCACCGCTACATTGGCAGGCAAGGTCCAGGGAGTGGTGGTCCAGATCACGACCGACCAGGGAAGTTCGGTTGGTAAATTGGGATTTTTAATATTGGTATTTATTTGTGATTTGGGATTTGTTATTTGGAATTTGACATAAATGGAAGGCGATTTTTCATCTTCGTATTCCAGCTCCGCTTCTGCCAGAGCCGTTTGGTCGGTAGGGCACCAGTGGATGGGCTTGAGTCCCCGATAGACATATCCCCGCTCCGCGAGCACGCCGAACAGCTCCACGATCTTTTCCTCATAAGAATGATCGATGGTCAGGTAAGGTTTGTCCCATTCGCCGAAGATCCCCAGTTTCTTGAATTCCCGGCGTTGGAGATCGACATATTTTAAGGCGTATTCCTTGCACTTTTCACGGAACTCGGTGACGCTCATCTCTTTCCTTTTATCGCCGATCTCCTTGAGCAGCTGGGTCTCGATCGGCAGGCCGTGGCAGTCCCAGCCGGGCACGTAGGGGGAATAAAAGCCGGCCTGGGTCTTATATTTGACGACGATATCTTTGAGTATCTTGTTTAGCGCGTGGCCCAGATGGATATCGCCGTTGGGGTAGGGGGGGCCGTCATGGAGAATGTACCTATTTTCTATTTTCGATTTTCTACTTTCTACTTTCTCCAGCAACCTATGATAGATATCGAGCTCTTCCCATAACTTCAAACACTCCTCTTCAACTTTCGCCGAGTTCGCTCTTATGGGAAAATCGGTCCGGGGCAGGGCAAGAGTGGATTTGTATTCCATCTTATCAGGCGTACATCTGGCCTTCGATCGGTGGCCGGGGAGAGCGGGGCGTTTTACCAGGTTTAACGGGATTCTTGGTCAAGGCCAGCTTGAGCACCTCGTCCATCTCTTTGACAAAATTGATCTTCATGTCGGCCGGGACCTCTTTTTTTAGTTCATCGATATCCTTTTTGTTCTCTTCGGGCAAGATCACCTCAAAAATACCGGCCCGACGCGCCCCCAAGAGCTTTTCCTTGAGACCGCCGATGGGCAAAATTTTTCCGCGCAGGGTTATCTCCCCGGTCATGGCCAGGTCGCGCCTCACGGGAATGCCGCACAGGGCGGAGGTTAGGGCCGTGGCGATAGTGATGCCCGCGGAGGGGCCGTCCTTGGGAACCGCGCCTTCGGGCACATGGATATGGATGTCGAACTTGCGGTAGAAATTCTCGTCGAGGCCCAGCTCTTCCGCCCGCGAGCGCACATAGCTTAAGGCGGCCTTGGCCGATTCCTGCATCACATCCCCTAATTGTCCGGTCAAAGTCAAGCTCCCCCGGCCCTTCATGATAGTAACTTCGATGGGGATGGTGTCGCCCCCTACCTCGGTCCACACCAGCCCGGTGGCGGTGCCCACCTGGTCGGCAACTTCGGCCAGGCCGTAGCGGTATTTGGGAGCGCCCAGGTATTCCAAAAGATCGGCTTTGGATACCTTGAACTTCTTTTTCTCTTTTTCCTTTACCAAGATGGTCGCGAGCTTACGCAATACCGTGGCGATGGTTCGCTCTAAGCTCCTGACCCCGGATTCTTTGGTGTAATCGCGGATGATGGACTTGAGCGCATCGGCTTCGAACTCCACCTGGTCGGCTTTAAGGCCGTGACGCTCGAGTTCCCGGGGGAGCAAATAGCCTTTAGCGATCTCGGCCTTCTCTTCTTCGGTATAGCCCGACATCTCGATGATCTCCATGCGGTCGCGCAGGGGGCGGGGAACGGGTTCCATGGTATTGGCGGTAGTGATGAAGAACACATCCGAAAGGTCGAAGGGCAATTCCATGTAGTGATCGGAAAAGGACTTGTTCTGCTCGGGATCCAAAACCTCGAGCAAAGCGGAAGCCGGGTCGCCCCTGAAATCCGTTCCCATTTTATCGACTTCATCGAGCAGGAAGACCGGATTGGCCACTCCTACCTTATGGATGTTCTGGATGATGCGGCCGGGAAGCGCCCCAACGTAAGTGCGACGGTGTCCGCGGATCTCGGCCTCATCCCTTATGCCGCCTAATGATACCCGGATGAATTTTCTTCCCATGGCTCGGGCGATGCTGCTGGCGATCGAGGTTTTCCCTACCCCGGGCGGGCCGACCAGACAGAGGATGGTGCCGCCGATCTTGCCGGTGAGCTGCAAGACCGCGAAATATTCGAGGATCCTTTCTTTAACTTTTTCCAGGCCATAGTGGTCGTCATTTAGGATCTTTTCCACTTCATTGATGTCCAGTTTGCTCTTGGTCTTCTTTTTCCAGGGAAGCTCTACCAGCCAATCCAGGTAAGTGCGGATAACGGTGGCCTCGGCCACCATGGAGGGCATCTTGCTCAAGCGTTCGAGCTCCTTCTCGGCTTTTTCTTTTACCTCGGCGGGCAGTTTGCCCTGCTCGATCTTTTTCTTATATTCCGCGATCTCGGGCTGGGCTTCCTCGGATTCCACTTCTTCCCCCAGCTCTTCCTGGATGGCGCGCATTTTTTCCTTTAGATAATATTCCTTCTGGACCTTCTCGATCTGCTTGCGGACCTTCCCCTGGAGCTTTTTCTCCACTTCCAGGACCTCGATCTCCTTTTCTAGGATATCCACCAGCTTCTTTAAGCGTTTTTCGATCTGTACCGCTTCGAGGATCGTCTGTTTTTCCTCGACCTTAAGGGTGAGATAAGAAGAGATAAGGTCGGCCAGGCGTCCCGGCTGGTCCACGTTGATGATGGACATCAAGGTTTCGGGCGGGATGCGCTTGTTGAGCTTGACGTAGGATTCAAATAGCTTGATCACTGTGCGTACCAGGGCTTCGGACTCGATGGTCATGCCCTCGGGTTCGTTGAGACGCGAGACCGCGGCCTTAAAGTAGGGGGTTTCCTGGATTATCTTCTCGATCTTTACCCGGGCGACACCCTCTACCAGTATTTTAGTTGTGCCGTCCGGCAAAGAGAGGAGCTGGACGATCTCGGAGAGGGTGCCGATGGTGCACAGGTCCTTGGGACCGGGCTCTTCCACCTCTTCGCTTTTTTGGGAAACAAAGACCACCAGCTTTTCTTTTTCAAGGGTGTGTTCTAATGCCTTGACCGAGCGGCTGCGGCCGATAAAGAGCGGCACGATCATTTGCGGAAAGACCACCATGTTGCGCAGAGGAATTAGGGGCAGTTCGTCCTTCCACTCGGCGAGTTTCTCGGGCTTGTCCTTATCCGGCTTTTGTTCCGGCATTAGTTTTATTTGCCTTTCTTGGCTTCCAATCCCTTAATGGTCGAAATGACCTCATCCACCAGCCCGTATTTGATGGCTTCGTCCGCGGACATGTAAAAATCGCGGTCGGTGTCTTTTTCCACCTTGGCCAGGGGCTGGCCGGTGTGTTTGGCGATGATCTCGTTTAACAACTTTTTGACCCGCAGTATCTCATGGGTCTGGATCTCGATATCGGTGGCCTGGCCCTGGGCCCCGCCCAGCGGCTGGTGGATCATGATGCGGGCATTGGGCAGGGCAAAACGATTGCCTTTATTCCCGGCCGCGAGCAGAACTGCCGCCATAGAGGCCGCCTGGCCGATGCAGATGGTGGTGATGGGGGTCTGCAGATACTGCATGGTGTCATAGATGGCCAAACCCGCGGTCACCACGCCTCCCGGCGAGTTGATGTACATGGAGACCGGCTTATTGGCGTCCTCGGAAGCCAAAAACAGCAGTTGCGCAATTATTAAATTGCTGATCTCATCATCGATGGGGGTGCCGATAAAGATGATGCGCTCCTTTAGCAGACGCGAAAAGATATCATAGGCCCGCTCCCCCCGCGCGCTCTGTTCCACGACCATCGGTATCAACTGTGACTTTTCCTTCATTTTTTTGCCTCCTTGTCTCGAGCGAAGTCGAGAGACTCTTCGATCTTGGCATTCTCCACTAAAAAGTTAAGCGCTTTTCTTCGCAAAAGATAATCTTCGATGTAATGATGGCCGGAATGGCTCAAGGACTTCTTGTATTCCTCCGCCGGGACATTGATGCTTTTGGCGATCATTTTCAGTTCCTCATCCAGATCTTGGGGGGTGACAGTGATGTTTTCCAACTCCGAGACCTTCTTGAGCACTACTTTGCCCTTGGCGCGCGAGAGGGCGGGGGTCTTGAATTCCTTCTTGATCTCCTCTTCCGTCTTGCGGATGCCCTTGAGGTAATCGTCGAGGGTAAGGTTGCTCCGGGCGAGCGACGATTTAAGCTCATCGAGCATGATGTCGGTCTCAACCTTTACCAGCGCCTCCGGCAATTCCACCTCTGCGGTTTTGCCGGCTTCTTCGATCAGCTTGTTCTTCAGGTCCGCTTCGGATTCTTCCTTCTTTTCCATTTCCAGGGATAGCTTAAGCTCTTCCTTAAGCTCGGCCAGCGTTCCGTAGCGGCTCACTTTTTTAGCGAATTCGTCGTCGAGCGGCAAAAGTTCACGCGCGGTGATCTTGTCGATCTTGACCTTGAAATTAACTTCTTTTCCGGCGATCTCCTTGATCCCGTAGTTATCCGGGAATTTTAAGGAAAAGCTCTTCGCTTCCCCGGTCTTCATCCCGGCCAGTTGATCATCGAACTCCGGGCTGATGTGGCCGGCTCCTAAAGGCAAAAACTGGAGTTTCCTCGGCCAGCGTTTGATGGGCGCGCCCTTGGATGCGGCCTCGATCTCGATATCCAGGGTGTCGCCCTTCTCAGCCCCGCGGCCGTCCACCTCGATCCTCTTGGCAAAACGGTTCTGGAGGTTGCCCAGCACGGCCAAGACCTCTTCTTCGGTGACGGTTGAGGGCTTCTTTTGGGCTTTGAGCCCCTTATACTTGCCCAGTTTAACTTCGGGGTAAACTATCACTTCGAGCTTAAATACCAGCGGCTGGCCGGCTTCCTGTTTTAGGATGTCGACTTTGGGATAGTCCACCGGGTCGATCTTGGCTTCTTTGATGATCTCGGGGTAGAGGTCGGCGATGAGATCCTGGGCGGCCTGGTCGGCTACGGCTTCCTTATCGAACGATTTCTCCACTAGGGATTTGGGGGCCTTCCCGGGGCGAAAACCGGGCATTTTTACCTTGCGGGAAAGCCGTTCGAGCGTCTTTTCGGCGGCCTCTTTAACCTGGGCGGCCTCAACCTCAACCTCCAAAGTTACCAGGTTGCCCGCCCGGTTTTGCTTGAGGAGTTTCATATATTTGGCAATTATACCATATCGAGCGACCCTGAGCGAACGAATGTGAGTCGAAGGGGAGTCGAGATATTGGGCGAGAGAGGACTTATAAATATTGCTAAAAATTGAAATTCGGAGCGATTTTTGACAAGTTTATTTTAACTTGAAATTTTTATAATAAGGGCACGATTATGAAATAAGAGGTGAAGATTTATATGGCGAATATAAGCAGAGCGCCCGCGTTATCTTTCCATTCAGGAACAACAAAATACACCCGAGTATATTTTGGTGAGTCCTGCTGGGGTAGGGAGGGAAGAACAATAAGATATGCTCGAACTACAGAAGTTCCGGAATTTGATGGCGGAAGATCTTATGTAATTCCCGAACCCCATTGCAGAGTTGAAATCACAAATGAGGCTCGCGAGGGAGACTTGCCTCATCTCCTGACAATTGCCGTAGGAGGTCAAATAAGACATTGGTTGGCTGAAGGTACCGATATCAGCAATACAATATCGGTGGGGGAGAACAGTCATTTTCCGGATGCCGTTTATAGTTTTTGGGCGAAAAACGGGATTTGTCATATTTTCAGAGAAGGTTCGAATAAATTATTGGCAAAAGTCTATCCCGATCGTTCAAACTTTGGTCCCACGGCTTTTCAGCATTTTTTAAGCAGGATGGATCTTATTGTAGATTTAAGGTGAACAGGATCCTGATGGGCGAGAGAGGACTCGTCCTTCGCCCCGGCTGGGGCCGGGGGCTCCGGGACATGGCATTTTTCTTCCGCTCGCTCATCCCGCTTAGGGCGGGAGTGTCGCTCGCTCTTCCCCGCTCTGCGGGGCGAAAAATGCCTTTCTCGTCCTCTCTTGCATTCGCATGGGCGAATGACCTTTGCCTTTGGCAAAGGTCCCTTTTCGCTTCGCGAAAATGGGCGAGAGAGGACTCGAACCTCCAAGCCTTGCGGCACACGGTCCTAAGCCGTGCGCGTATACCAATTCCGCCACTCGCCCTTCATTTGCGCCAGGCAGGGATCGAACCCGCGACCTATTGCTTCGAAGGCAATCGCTCTATCCAACTGAGCTACTGGCGCAGGCTAAAGATGCGCCGTGAAGGAATTGAACCTTCAACCTTGACATTAAGAGTGTCCTGCTCTGCCAATTGAGCTAACGGCGCATGTTTACTTTTTGGGATTGAAACCCTTGAGGCCGATATATTTGGCTTTACTTCCCAGTTCTTCTTCGATCCTAAGCAGTTGATTGTACTTGGCGACCCTCTCCGAACGGGCCGGGGCGCCGGTCTTGATCTGGCCGGAATTGCTGGCCACCGCCAGGTCGGCGATAGTGGTATCCTCCGTTTCCCCGCTCCGATGCGACGTCATGTAGGTGTAACCGGCAGCTTTGGCCACTTCCATGGTATAAAGGGTCTCCGAAAGCGTCCCGATCTGATTGAGCTTGATCAAGATGGAGTTGGCCGCTTTCTGCTTGATGCCCTTCTTTAAGAAGTCGGGATTGGTGACGAACAGGTCATCACCCACCAACTGGATCTTACCGCCGAGTTTTGCGGTCATTATCTTCCATCCGTCCCAATCGTTTTCTGCCAGGCCATCCTCGATCGAAATGATCGGGTATTTGCCGACCCATTCGGCGTACAGGTCGACCATTTCTTCCGAGGTCAACTGCCGGCCTTCGCTTTTCAGCTGGTATTTCCCGTCCTTATAGAATCCGCTGGAGGCGGGATCGAGTGAAAGATAAACATCCTTGCCGGGTACATAGCCGGCCTTTTCGATGGCTTCGATTATCACCTGGATGGCTTCTTCATTCTTGGTCAGCTTGGGAGCAAAGCCGCCCTCATCGCCGACACCGGTAGAAAGTCCCCGGTCCTTCAGTACCTTCTTTAAGGCCTGATAAACTTCTGCGCCGATCCGCAAGGCATCAGAATAGGTTTTAGCTCCCGCGGGGGAGATCATGAACTCCTGTAGTTCATAATTCCAGCCGGCGTGCGCCCCGCCGTTCATCACGTTCATGTTGGGAACCGGCAGGACGACGGCTTTTTCTCCGCCGATATATCGATATAAAGGGATTCCGTAAGAGATAGAAGCCGCCCGGGCTACCGCCAGGGATACGCCCAAGATGGCGTTGGCGCCCAGCTTGCTCTTAAATGGGGTGCCGTCGAGCTCCAGCATCAGATTGTCGATCTTTAATTGCTGATGAGCCGGCATTCCGATTACTTTAGGGGCGATGATCTCGTTGACGTTCTTGACAGCGGTATAAACACCCTTGCCGCCGTAGCGTTTATCATCTTTGTCGCGTAACTCCAGTGCCTCATTCTCGCCGGTCGAAGCCCCGGAGGGCACCGCCGCCCGGCCGAGAGTCCCATCTTTTAATGCAACATCCACCTCAACAGTGGGATTGCCTCTTGAATCCAGTATCTGCCGGGCCTTGACCCCTTCGATACGCGCCCCGGCTTTGGCCCTTTCCCCGACAAAAAAGTAATCATCCGCTAACCTGACCATTTTTTTACCCCTTCCTCCCTCGACAAGCTCGGGATTTGGAGCGGGAGACGAGTCTCGAACTCGCGACCTCAACCTTGGCAAGGTTGCGCTCTACCAACTGAGCTACTCCCGCCTACGCTGCGCTTCGGCGGGCAGGCCCGCCTGAGCGAAATCAAAACATTATAACATCGGGGAGACAGGATTTGAACCTGCGATCTCATGGTCCCAAACCATGCGCTTTACCAAGCTAAGCTACTCCCCGCAAAGAAAAAAGCGGGAGACGGGATTCGAACCCGCGACCTCCAGCTTGGAAGGCTAGAGCTCTACCAACTGAGCTACTCCCGCGCGTTTTGAATTATATCACGATATGTTATACTAGATAAAGCGTGGTGGGCGTAGCTCAACCTGGTTAGAGCACCAGATTGTGGATCTGGTGGTTGTGGGTTCAAATCCCATCGTCCACCCCAGTTAAATTTGAACGGCTTGTCGTTGACGGCAGGCGAACCCTGCAAGCTACGGAAATAAGCCTTCTCGTTAAGCTTTACCGTAAACGCAGTATGGGCGCCCTGATATCCCTCGGGCAGCCTATCGACACGACTTTGCCTTATACAAAAGGTATTTTATCAAAACACCGTCAAAATTTCAATCAAACACCGATTTCGGCCGTCAGAAATTAATGCTCTTTATCCTTCGGCGGGCACGGATCCTTGGCTGGCGGGATCGTGTCCTTGCTCCTGATCTTGCCGTCAATGCCCTTGGTAATCAGCTCACCGCCGCCAGTGTTTTTGAGCATCTCTCGCGCCGCCTTCTCAGCCTGACTTTGCTTGTCATGGACGCTTGAAGCCCGATCCGCGTCAACCTTCTTATTGACCCACTGCCCATCCTTACGATACACAATCCGGTTGTTTTTCATATCCCTTTACCTCCTCTTCTTCTTACCTTTGGAGACCCCGGTCTTTGGCAGTTTCTTAGCCAAAGCCTGAACTGTTGAATCCGCATGACTCAGCAAATTATCCCGATCAAATGTCACGAAATCCGGATGCGTTGAAATCCGGTACTGCTTTGAAGCATTATTCTCAATGAACTTTTTGCCGTCCTTGACCAGCAAACTGCCTTGAAGCGGCTTTCTAACATGATCGAATATTTGATATTTTCCAGCCTCCACCACCTTGGTCAACCAGCCGCCTTTACCTTTCTTAATCTCAACCACCAGCTCCATCAACACTACGAAAGCCGAATCTGGCATCTTAATCGTATGCCCATTCACATTCAAATTATTACTCCGCTTTTGAGAGGCCGTACCCGGAATATGCAGAACGTCGTAACACTGATAGGCATATTTTGTGTAGTCTGACGTCTGCTGCGCAGTCAATTTCTGTGCCTGCTGACCTGCCGCCTGATCGAACCGCACCTTGCCGAAATTGATCGTGCCGTCTTTTTTGAACGCTTCTTTGAAGGTCAGGCAAAAGACATTCTGCCCAGATAGTTTGCTCAATAAATCCTGCGACTTGATCTGATAAAAAGGGCAGAAAACCAGCGCTCCGTCCATTTTGCCAGTCTTAGCCTTCAATCCAAGCAATTCTGCCTCAGCCACCTGATCATCAGACAGAAGCGCCACAAAGACGCCGATGTTATTCTGAATAACTGCCTTCTCACCGATATACCAAACCCGGGAAGTGACGGCGTTGGCGTTCTTCGCCAGACTGTTCTTTGTCCTGATCTGATCCAGAATCGGCTGAATGCTGAACGCATACCGATTGAGATCCTGCTCTTTCAAATACAGCGGCGAAATGCTGGAATCCTCGGTTGAAGTTGCGATCCACTTGCCGTTATATTTCCGGACAAAGTATTCGTTGCCGCGTTTATCGAAATAGTGATCACTTTCAAAATCATATTGGTCAAAGAGCAAATGTTTCTGTTTCTTAAGCGATCCAAAACCTGCTGATGAAATACGAGTCAGCTCGCTTTCGTAGAACTTTGCCTCAGGCAGGCCTTCCGCGTGCCTTAGCAGATATGACATTAATTTATCACTCAAGCAGGACTCCTTGCTCACGCAGAAACGCCTCAATGATCTGCTTTTCCTTCTTCTGCGGTATCTTGCTGTTTTCAGGCGGTCTAATATCTACCACGTAACCTTTGCTTTTTTTGCCGTCCCGCTTAACGAAAAACTTCAACTTCGCCGACACAAACTCGGCATTCCCATCTTTACCTATTCCATAACCCTGCATATTCGCAAGATCATTCGATCTAAGAATCATCCGTATTCCGCCGTTGCCAACCTTGGCGTTTACCTCAATAAGCTTCACAGATTCGATCTGTTCATTGCCGTTAAAGTTGAACGTCCGTTTTTTTATCGGATCAATATCTACAAGGGAATTATTAAGCGTAGCATCGTCAATCTGTGCCAGACCAAGAAAAGCACTGCCAAACATCTCGAGGTATTTCTTTTTGTCATCATCGCTCCGGCCGCTCAAGCTCATGCTCAAAACTTTATTGGTTGTGTTATAGACCAGCATATCTTCCTTCGCTGGTCGAAATGAACTAATGTCGGGCTTGCCTTTAGCTTCATCAAAAATGAGATGGGTTTTCATAAAGTCGCCCCGGGCGACCAGCAGTATATGCTTATCGCCGTCCTGCCGATGACGGATATCGCAATGGTCGCTCTTCCCGCAATCCTTAAAATGCGCCTCGACGGCCGATCTGAACTGCGGGAATTGCCCGTCGCCGAAATTCGCCGTGCCGCTCTGAAATTTATGATGGCTCAACTTTTCCGAAAGGACGTAATACAGATATGCATCAAAGGCAAGCGAAAAAGCATCTTCACCTTTCAAGAATACCCGCATGGCAGTTGTTTCGGAAGTCTCATCATCCTGCTTTTGAATGCTGAACTGCTGACAGGCTTGCTCTAAACAATCCCGGGCTTGTTCCGCAGTATCATTAATGCAGTGAAGCTGTTCTTCGATTTCAACACGCTTGGCTTCTGCGATGGTCTCCAAAAATTTATCAAGACTGTCGTCATCAAAATTGATACCGGCAGGGAACGTAAGACTATGCTTTGTGAAATACTCTGCCCGCAGGCCCGCGTCTACCGCTTTGAGATATTTATCCAGCTTAAACGACCTATGCTTCGCCATATTCCACTCCTACCTTGATAGAGCTCCTCTCCATATGATTTCAAGCTCCCATCATTTGCACATTGAAAACAAAATAAACATTAGGAAAGAGCTTAGATATTGCCGCTTTAATGAATCTTCATTATTCTCAGTTTCGAGTTTAGCGTCTTGTGCAAGCATTCTCTCAAGCTCTTTTTCTTTTCCAATAATTAAACTTATTATTTTAGTTTTATCATCAACTGAGATCATGCTGTCAAACGCGGCCAAATGATTTCTGAAATAGATATACTGGTTAACAATGGTGGTCTTCTTATGCCAAAGATCGCGATCGGAGAAATTAGTCCCAAAAAAAGTATTCAGTTCATGAAGCACTTTTGGTTGATTTGACTTGTTTATAAGCTCAAGATTGGGATAGTGGCTTCGAAGATATTTGATACTTTCCACAGATTCATTAATAGCTTCGTCAGATGAATCTACCATTGAATAAAGTCCAAAAACGAATTCTACAAAGTTGATCGTCCCAGTTTTTAATAATATCTTCAGCGATGCGCGATAAGGAAATAAAATTCTTTTTCCATCTTCATCGTTAATTACGGAAAAATAACGCAACATCTGGCGCCTGAACAAAGTCTCGAAATCTATATTTTTATTAAAAAACTGATCACCGATCGGTGACAATTTAAACTTGTCCCCATTTGTTTTGGTAATCAAACCAAGTCGTTCGGTGTGCGACACATTGTTATGATTAACCTGAATTTTATCTATTGATACCTCTTCACCAATATTTTTGAATCTTTGGATAGTAGGAATTACCAAACTATCCCTATAGGACTCTATCGAATAATCGCCAAGAGTCTTGAAGATCCTCTTAAATTCACTTTTTCGCTCTGTCTTTCCATATTTAATAGTCTTATATCCAATCCTAGTTGGCTCGCCATTAACTTCCGCTATTCTCAAATATAAATTCTCTTCGAATGCTTTCACATCAAATTCGGTAGGCAAACTAAGAACAATTGGAGAATCTGTATCAGTAGTAAATTTCTTGGTTTTTCCTTTTATGGCGCTTAAGTTGATTCGGTCTATCCACTGTTCAAGTCGCTGATCTTGATCACGTAAAGACTGAATTAAATTATGCACCATCTCGAAATCAATTTGATTAATAACTTCCCTGGGGTCCTCGACGTCGGGCAATAAAATTGGCACGATGAAATAAGCAATTTTATCATGCCTATCTCTTGGCTTTCTTAAAGCCCTTCCGCACGCCTGAACAATGTCGATTAGTGAGTTTTTCGGATTGACGAAATAAATGCTGTCAATAATGGGAACATCAACCCCTTCGGTTAAACATCGCGCATTCGAAATAACCCCATATTTATGTGACTTAAATAAATCAAGCCGTTCCTTCCTATCGCCTGCGCTCATGGAACCGTTAAGATGATCCAAATAGATATCGGTTTCGCCTAATTCTGGCCATAATTTATGAACGGCTACTTTAAAATTTAAATCCGAGGCGCTTACCCCATTTATAAAAGCCTGTGCATTCTTTACCGTAGAATGAAATGTAATACATTTCCTTATTGATAATTCTTTCATCGATTTTATCAACATTACTTGCCGGAAAATATTCTGAGCGTAAGTAAGATATTCTTCTGATCCTTTTTCCACATCGACTAATAACTTATTTGAATTAATCCAGTTATAAATTTCCTTACTCTTTACGCCCGCAACAATAATTCTATAGTCAGATATGACTTTGTGTTGAATCGCATCCCCAAATGAAAATCGATCAAACACATGACCGTACAACCTTGGATCGTCCATAGAGAAAACAACCCTATTCATCTCTTTAGCTTTTTTCATAATCCATGGCCGCACAAGACGCTCTGTGGCGGTCATAAAAAGACGTTTTTTACTGGGGATATTATGGTCATCCAAAGCTAGCGCAAACAACCCTGATTCACTTGTCCCGGCAGTCCTATGCGCCTCGTCAAATATGGATAAATCAAAACTAAATTCGGATAACTTATTAAGCCCCTTGGATAAGACATCCAAAGATTGATACGTCGAAAAGACAACAAATTTGCCAGATTTTTTTTGACTTAGGTTTCTGCAAATTTCATCCGGGGACGTTGTAACCGGAACATTCAAATCAGAAATTGAGATATCTCCATCATCTACATCTGTTGATACGGTTTTATCGCTACATACGCACAAATACCCAAAAGGAATATGCGCTTGCTCTGCCCACGCCTCTAGCGTTTGCTTAATAAGGGCCAAGCTCGGAGCAATAAAAAGAACGCTTCGAGTCTTTAATTGTTCGGTTATCCACAATGCCGTTAATGTTTTTCCAGTACCACAAGCCGCAATTAGTTTACCCCTATTGTTTGTTGCAAACCCGTTAATGGTATTAGCAATCATTCGTTTTTGATAATCATCTGGGCTATAGAATACCTTCGTTCGTTTCTTTTCGTTTGTGAACTGATAAAGCTCTTCAAAAAAGTCTTTCCCTAAAACATCAAATTCATCCACCAATACGCTTAAATGTTTTTCATGTTTAGCGCAAAGACGAGAAAGCTCATAGCAATTAGCGATCGTATAATGATAGTCGGTACGTCTTGCCTCTGCCCAAAACTTGCTCAATTCTTCATATGAAGGCTTTTCTCTATTGGTTCTAAACTTCGCCTGATATGCCGCGACTCTTCCATCCTGAAGAATAAATAATCCATCGACTCCGCAGTCGTTCTTTTCGAGCTGATACTTCTTCTTCAATTCTAACGGAATATTTTCCGCCATGTAATGGCACTGTATTTGATATAGACTCTTCTTTATTCCTAAATAGCAGAACACAAATTGCTCAAATACATCTCCCCGCTCCTTCGCTGTAAGAAGTTGCTCAATCTGCTTTTCCAGTTCGCGCCAACTGCCGTTTTTATTTCTAAGTAATTGATGAAATTTCATATTTTCTCCAAAACAACGATGCTTTCTCTCATAAGAGTGCCATAACGGCCATTCAATTCCTTCATCTGCTGTGATGAAGCCCTCATTTTACGAGCGTGAATAATATCCACGTTCTTAAAACCAATTTGCTTACCTATATCTGCAAATAATAAATCTGTAGGAACAAGAATGCCCCGATACCCTGAATTTGCGATAACAATAAAACATTTAGAACCCTTCACCATGGTGGCGTATAATTTTTCATATATCTGAGTCATATCATCAAAATATCCACGTATCATATCTGGAATATTTTTATTCCACACATTAAAGCAGGACACCATATCTGCGATTAAATCAACCTTAGGATTCTTGTGCTTAACAGCGTGATTGAACGTAGCATTTACATGAGATCGCACAGCAAGGTCTCGGTATTGCTTAAAGTCTCCGTATGCTTGCACAAAATCACCCATCCATAGTTCCATTTTATATACCTCGCAATAATCAAAACAATTAGCATACGGAGGAGAAAATATTACGATCCCTATCTTTTTGTCTCTTATTTCCTTAAAATCATTATTTAGCGAACCATCGACAATCAGGGCGTTTTGGCTATAGTTTGATGAAGAAAGATCACTTAGCATCATAGCCGCCTTTTTAAGGAAGAGCCCAGATACATCATTTATAGTTTTTTTATTCTTTGCAATTTTTATTCCGTTTCCATCCTTGAGCCTATTAGAACACGCCTCCACAATAGACAAATAAGCCAGCTTAAAAAAATTACTTACTTTTTTATTGGAGAGGTTCTCACAAAACCCCTTAACGCTCATTAATGAGTCAAATGTTTTATTAGAAAATGATTTGACTAGTAGGGGTGAATCGGGGATAGCATTGCTTTTTCGTGGAATGAAATTCTTAATATAATGACGAATTTCTGCAATCTCTGAATCGCTAAAATGCGAAGTCTTTACTGTGGCCGCAAACGTTGCTACAGGGTTAATATCAAACCCTATACTTCTATACCCTAAACTCTGCGCTACCACATTCGTGGTACCAACCCCTGAGAATGGGTCCAAAACATAATATTTTTTCGAAGGCTTTTCTCGTAATATTAATTCTTTGACCAGACTTTCTGAATACCCTTGCTTATAAATAAACCAACTATGTTTAGGAATTTCTTTATTTTGTTTAAAATTGACAAGCTCCGAGAAATACGCATCTTCAGTAACTTTATACTTCCTGCTAAGGTCATCAATTAATTGCACATATTTCGGAGCAATCTGCTTATATAGCTTGTCGTTCTCAATAATGTTTTCTGCACTTTTACGAGGAATATTACGCATAAATTTCCTTCAGGTAATTTTTATTAAAGTGGGAGTAAATATTTTGCCTGTCGCTTGAAATCCCGCCGCCCTTTACAAAAGCTTCGATCTTTGGAATAACAGTTAAAAACATTTCTTTAATCACCTCATTGCGGTCATGTTCTATGCTTTTGAATTTCATAAAGAAAGCCTTAAACAGCCGATCAATATCTTTAATAAAATCATCTTCTGCTACTTGTTTAGCAAAACAGCGAGGAGTATCTTCTTTCTTAAATGCGTAAATAAAATCACCGTAAGGCGACCCCTCATATTTTGTATGAGCGGTTTGCTTATAATTATCAACACCATCCTGAAAATAAAGACAATTCTCTTCGAGGACAAAACCCGCTCTAAATATAGAAAGCAATAATGCCAACCAAGCCCCCATATCCTTGTTGTTAAAGGTCAGAACCATGTACCGATCTGGTTTCAATGCCAAATAGGATTTTGAAAAAACTCTATACAAATTATCTTCATAATCTTTCATATTTTTTGCACCACGAAAATTCTTTTTCCTGTTACAAACAGCTTCACGCACGAAATTAGGCGCTACATTCCCATAAAGGTCTTTATTCCAAACATACCAAAAATGAGACAGTTCAAGATACTGGACATTGCTTCCATAAGGTGGATCGGTGATAATTGCATCAACAGAATTCTCGGGAATAGGATACTCTTCAATTGATAAGTTTTTTAACAACAAGTTACCTTTTCCATGCGAAAGCGCCTTAAAAGAATCGGCGAACTTGACATCATAATCTTCTTGCTGATTAAACGATATTGCACTCCTTACCCTATTAAATGCCTTGTCCATTGATGACAGGACATTGACCTCGCAAAATTGTGATGGGACCCAATAAGCATGTTTTGCCCATGTGGTTGGCTTGCCAGATTGCCAGTCTTCATTAGTAAATGCCATTATGTTCGTATCTCTCAACGAACTACTAAAAACCAATCTGAGAGCGGCGTATGTTTTTTTATCTACCTTCATGCTGTTTATGAAATGAAGAACTAGCGTGTTTAGTAATAAATTTCTCTCGGTGAAAAAATCCTGAAAAGTCTCTATCCCTTTTTGAATCAACAAGTCCTCGTGCTGTCTGTCCCAGTTAACGGGTATTTGATCTTTTCCTATCTTTGCTTTTTTCTTTATAAGTTCCTTCTTCAAAAATTTGATATGTCCCTTAAGTTGCTTGGAAAGCTCGGGCGAATTTTCAAACACTATTTTTTCTTGTGCTCGCGATGATCCCACGACAGAAAATAAATATTCATAGCCATCCCGTTTACAGTCTTTGGGCTGAAGGAATCCCCCCTTATCCCTGCTTGATTCACATTTAGGATTTGAGCAATAATACCTCCCATTAGCCACTCGATTTTTGTTAGACAATAAAACTTTTGTCCCACACCGATCACAATAAACATTAAATGCTAATTCATTCCATTCAATCTCGAATTTTTCGTCAAAGAGAACATTTGTTTTTGCTTTGATATTAACTCGATTAAAATCTCCATATAAATATTGCAGATATTCACGAACCTGAGAAAATGCCTCATCGAGAGCCAGAAGAGGGATTTCCTTTTGAACCATATTTTTAACAATAAATATGGATAAAGGATTAATGTCGAAACCGATGACTTTTCGACCGGCTCTTATCCCCTCGTAAGCTGTCACTCCGCCGCCGCAAAAAGGATCGAGGACTATGTCGTTTTGACAACTGAAGACTTCAACAAGTTGTTTAAATACATTCCAAGGCCTTCGTGCAAAATATCTATGTATTTTATAAGGCGGTGTATGCGTTTCCGCAACAACGGGTTCATACTTTGGGATAAACGTAGTTGTCATACTACTCCTTTGATCTTTCGCTAATCCATTTTTTCATATCTTTTTCAACCAAATCTCGAATAATCGAGATAATCGATGCGTTTTTATTCTGCTTTTGCAACTCCAAAGCCTTCTCTTTCAGAAAAAAATAGTGCTCCTCACTGATTTCTATAGTAGTTTTTTTCATCTTAGGATCACTCTCAGTCGGGCTCATAATAATTGCTCCTTGGTCTTTAGTGCTATAAATATAGCAATATAGCGGTGCAAAGTCAATCAAATTCACAATAAAAATAAAAAACCTCCGCCGAGTATTTTGCCCCAGCGAAGGTTTTCAGCCCTGTGTATTGGGTTAATTCGCTTGAAAGTAAATGTTTACCAGCGTTGCTACGAGCTTCTGCTTACCGCCGATATGCCAGTCCGTATTGCGCGCGGGCTCAGCGCTGGATTTATAGTCATAAATCGTAAACACAAGGCCATTGATCCTGCCGATCCACTCGGCCTTGATCTTGTTGTCCGGGGACCCGGCAAGCTGGGGTTCGCCGAATACCCGGACAATCTCTTCATACCTCGTGCCTTCGGGTAAATAGCCCTGACAGCCGGTGCCGTTATGCGAAACACTACCCATTTCGACTGTTAAATCCAGCTCAGCCCTGACTTTCATCTTTAACCTTCTTTGTGCCCCAGCCAGTCTTCCACCGGGCGACTGCCCCGGTCACGATCGCATCAACCGTTTTTTGTTCACCGATATTCTTCAATACATCTGCCAGCTCCTGCTTATTCAATACGCGAAAATTTTTAACCCCGCGCTCCTTGGCTGTCATCATCATCACGTTGCGTGTAGCACCGGCATGCAGCACAATCCCTTCCTGTGCAGGTTTCGGATCAACAGCCTGCATTTTCTTTGCCTGAACACACTTCTGCTTCTTAACTTTCTTTTTCATCGCTTCCTCCTGTTTTTTCATCGGACTGATTCCTGCAATTCCCCTGTCGAGACGTCGAGCATCTGAAAATGCGTAACGCCGCCTTCCTTCCATTGCTGCTCGATCGTGATCGACCACTTACCCAAAGGCATGACCCTTTGAATTTCACGCAGGCGCAGCTTTGCCGCCTGAAGGTGATCCCGCATCCGGCCGGTCGATGGGATGTCTTCGACATACATCTCCTCGCCGCCGTTACGGACGCTTAAATACCTGCTCTTTTTTGCCGTCACGTTCTCTTTAATCATGACCCGCCTCCTTTTCTTGTAGGGGGCCATAATTTGAGAGGGATTGCAAGTCATTATTGCCCGATTTTTGAAATAGCCGAACGCCCGAAAATGAGCGCCAAACCGTTCAATAACAGGTTGCCGGAAGCATCGATGGTCGGCACCTGAATGCCGAAGAAGTTCTGCAGGATGAACAGCCCGATCATGATGCCGCCTGTGATGTAAGTCTTTTTCCCGTCAAGTATGCTTTGCATTTGGTTCACCTCCTTTTTTAAGTTCAAAATGCGGCAGATCCTTAAAACTTTGCCAGCTGCCGCCCCAGACAATCGATTTGCCGAGATGTTTCGCCGCTGTAAGAATCACCCCGGCCATGAAGTGGAACTTGCACTCATCCTTCGGATTCCATGAAACAGGATAGGGCGCGCAGTCCACCGCCTCTGAAGGCGTTCTATTGTGCCTGCTGTTCGGATACTTAAGTTTTGAATATCCGTTCACAAAAGCCTCGTTCTGCTCTTTCTCTCCGCGGTGGCCGCACAGCACCGTAAAATCTGTGATTTTGATCGCTTCATTAAGCACCGCCTGCAGGTTCGGATGACACTCTGCAAGACGCTCGATCGACTTCTTTCCAAACACCGGCATACAAAAAACCTCCTATATGTACCGCGCTACCGCCTTAATTCCTGTGCCGTCATGTATCCGCCACGGCGATGCGTTCTCGTCGCCGACATTTACAAGCGGCAGTCCGACAGTCACGCTTCCTTTGCGGAACCGCAGTTTATGGGAAGATTTCAAATCTTCGCATGCTATGGCTACCGCAACAGAGTTCCTGCAGTACCTGATTCCGCTGTCATCATAAGCAGCCCTAAATGTCCAGATTATTGAGCCTGTCGCGCCGGTCGCCCCGGTACCGCCGTTGCCGCCATTCCCTGAAGCGTCGCTTCCTTCTTCGCCAGCGCCGCCGCTTCCGCCCGCACCTCCTCCCGAACCGCCCAATCCACCGACATACTCCGTCCCGCCCGGTAAAGGGGAACCCGTATCGACCCCGGCACCACCTGAACCACCGCTTCCCCCGGCACCGCCGTAGGCGATAATTGTCCCTACAGTCCTTGTCTGATAGATAATACTGACCGTCCCTCCGTTGCCGCCGTTTCCGCCTCCGCCGCCACCGCCTCCCCCTGAAGCATAGTCCTCGTAAATGTGCGACATCGGATCAAGCAGTCTGCCCGCCTTCTGGCCGTTGCCGCCGCCTGAACCGCTGCCGCCGGAAAATCCGTTGACATGAATCGTGCCGTTATTTACAAAGTTCTTGGCATAGATAATGACTACGCCGCCGCCCTTGCCGCCTGATCCTCCAGAACCACCGCTGCCTCCGGTAGTGACAAAAGTATTGCTTTGCCCTGCGCCGCCTCCGCCGCCACCGGCACCAGTCCCGCCGCTGCCTGCACCTGCCGCACCAGCGCCACCGCCGGAACCGTTCGATCCGGGGCTTCCGTTTCCGTCTCCTGCACATCCTGCACCGCCTGATCCTCCGGCACCGCCGCCACCGCCGCTATAGCTGTCGGTGATCGTTCCGTTATTGGTCAGGGTTTCTTTTACTTTTATGATCCGGCCTGCGGTATCAAGAGTAACGCCGGGATTAACAGTTAAATTCTGCCACTGGTAATCCCGATCCATTGTCCAGTTTGAACTTATTACTCTGTCGCCGTCGGAGCCGTTTCCATAATAGGTTGACATTAAATCACCTTGTGCTTTTGTAATTTTCTGAAGATCGTCTTGCGCAGCAGACAGTGAATATCCGTTCTCGGGTTATCAACAAGCCCTTTTTTAGAAAGCAGCTTGTGCAGGATGTAACATCCCTTAAAACACACATCCGAGACGTAACACTTGCATCCAATCTTCATGTTTGCCTTTGCATACTCGATTTTGTCTCTGTTGATACCATGCCGAACCGATCCCAGCTTGAGCTCGTCGCCCAAGAGATGCGCCTTGCTGCATGTGTAGATCGAGCCGTCCGGCATCACGTAAGATTCGATCAGCTGCCCTTCATAAAAGGCACACCGTATCTCCTCATCGGTGTCATGCCAGAGTTCGCTCCTGCTTGTAAAATTATGCATCTCGGTAAGCGGGAAAATACCGTTTGTCCAAGCTGTGTCTCTATTGGCTACATAGTAATCAACCAGCTTTCTGCCGAAACTTAAAAATTTGTCCGTATCTTTCCACATACCGCGCAGCTCGTGATTTAAATGCACAGGGTTCAGATACAATCTGTTGAACCCGAAATCCGAGAGCGTTTTAATATCGCCCAGAAGGTCTGCGTCTAAATCAGTAATGAAATATCTGACTGCGGTATTGATGCATGGGTTTGCGGTCAACTGCTCTCTGTATTTCTCTATACTGCTCAAATCAATTTTGCCGCTTTCGACTACAAACACCAGAGCCGCTGCATTCAAGACCTTGTCCGCTGTTTTATTGAGCCATGCAAACGCCTCATCGCTTAATCCCGAACCGTCTGTGTATACAGTCGTAGTGATAAAATGAGGGTTGCAAAACAGTTTTGATTTTGAGGCATAGTCATAAATGTTTTTCAAAAGCGGCAGTTTCAACAGCGATTCGCCGCGCCCGAAATCCAGCCTCAAAAGCATTTTTATTTCTTTATCAAGCCACGCAGGGGATACAAGTTTCGGAATCAGATCTATTGCCTGCCTTGCCGTCTGTTCCGATATCTCGGCGCTGTCTCCTTTATACCAGCGTCTGGACAGATCGTCCTTTATGCAAAAACCCATTGAAAATGATTTGCATGTATACTTCATACTTACACGTCCGTCCTGAACCATATCTGGCCGGATACCGGGGAAGACGGGTCAGATGCTCTGTTCTCGATAACAAAATCCGCACCTCTTGTGAAATATCCTTTAGTACCGGCCGCATTTGTCCCGTAATACTTATGGCTGCCGGGCGAAGCCGAGCCGCCTTCCAGCTTGACGGTTTCAACGCCGCCGTCTTTAAGCTGCAGCTTGTCGCCTCCGGATACCTGAAAAACTGCCGTATCAATCAGCCCGTCCAGATATTCCGGGGTTGTATCGCTTGCATCCGCCTTTAGTTTGTGTGGGCAGTTCGCATCAGGCAGTATCCCGGCAGCTGCCGGAACGCTGGCAAGATCGCACAATGCCGATCCTTTCACCTTATTGCTGGTCGCAATCTGCGCAAGTTTCGTGTCTTCAATCCCGGCGGCAGGCGATATCTTTGAGTTTGTGACCAGCAAAGACGGCTCAGTGCCGAGTTCCAGTGCGTCCCAGTTAGCGCGGCAAGCAGCCGGAAAGTTGATCAGAAGCATGTCGTTTTCAGGTTTTACTTTATCCCAAGCCATCTTGCACCTCCGTTTGTTTCTTGTATTTTTCCGCGACCTCGCCCATATCGAATAGTTCCGCTCCGTGTTCCTTGAGCATTTCAATCCAGCAGACATCATGCACGATAAGTTTTTGCGCGTAATTCTGCGCCTGCTCAATGCATGAAAATACCATAGGCCGTTTATTGTTCGGATCCCGCAGGACAATCTCGCCTTTCACAATGACATAGGCCATATCCTGCGCTATCGGTTTGCCGCATTTCCGGCAGATGTTATTCATTTACCGCCTCCGTTTTTCCGGCCTGCCTGATAAAACTCTGCAGGATTTCGTTCATCGCCGGTTTGCTGAACTCGGCATTTTTGATTCCAATACTCTGTAGTTTCCCGATCACGCCGTCGTTGTTGATTTTGTAGAAAAATATCCCGCTGTGAAACACTTCGCCGTCAAATTCGATAATCACTTTTTGGGGTACAATTTGTTTCATATTTTTTTCACCTCTCCTTTATATTCCATGAGCAAGCCAGTCAAAGGTTCCTGTCCGGGCTGCGCCTGAACCGTCAAGAAGCTGAATCTTAAAGCCCGTAATGGACTTTTCCAGAAATCTCGGATATATCCCGCTGCCTCCGGTTATGGTCACGTTGACAATCGGCTCCTCATGGTAGAGTTTTGTAAACACGATTTCCTTGCCCTGTACTGCATCCGTTACCCCGCTGTGGCCGCCGTCATCGATATCCGGCAGATCGCCGTGCGTTTTAAGCGAGCTGCAGTTTATCGTATCGCCGATATTGAGTCTCAACAGGGTCATCCGGACTTGAAAAAATCTGCACAGATAATCGCCCGCCTGATACTGCTGCCACGGGGTCCAGACCACGTTGTCCTCAGATGTGCGGATCTCAAACATTGCCAGACCCGGGCTTTCCGTACCGGAGAACCGCAGAGAGTCGCTGCTGTTAAACCTTGTGGTCGTGTCATCGTTGAACCGCCTGCCTGTATAGAGCGAGACAACCACATCTATGCCGACATACACCGTTGCCAGATACCCGAAATCTCTGACCGGGGCCGTGTATGTGCCGGACATAAAGCCGTCTGCGATAGTCAGATTAGCGCCGTCTAAAACCAGATTGCTTCTCGCGCCGAGCCACAGGGGATGATCTTCAAACTCCGCAATGATGTTGCGGAATGGAATATTTGTAATCGTGATAACCGCTTCTTTGGGATTTTTAGAATAGTTGCCGGAGGTATCAATAGCCTTGATCCAGTAACTCTGTTCGATACCGGTGCGGAAGTTTGTGGTCAGATAATGGGTGCCCTGCTGGAACGTGACCACGCTGCCGCTGTCCCAGTCCGCGCCCCAGCGGATCTCATAGCCCCAGACATCAACGTCCGGGATCTCCGACCATCCGAAATAAAGCCTGTCTCTGTCCTGATTGACAAGGAAGGTTGCCGCATCGCTGGGCGGCGCGGATTTACCGACAATCGTTATTTCGCTTAACGGCGCTGACTCTAACGAATTTTCCTGCCCGTTATCCGCAACAGATACAACCTTGACCTTGTAGGTATGCCCGTCAATGATGTCGCCTGTAATCCTGAAGCTGGTATTTGTCGTTTCGCCTCTTGCGCCCCAGTGCAAACCGCCGTCATCGCTCAAATATATTCTTGCTTTTGCAAAGGCTTTAATTTGGCCGCCGGTATAGACCGGTTTGTCGAACCAGACGTCTATGGCGTCCTCAATTGTACCGTCGTTTTTCTTGATAAGCGCTTCTGTTAATTTGAGGTTGTCGACCTTGGGGATTTCTGAAGACAGGGAAGAAAAATTATTCTGCGGGATTATGATATCGGAATCGTCGTACACCGCCTCGTTGTATTCCAGCGCCGAAATCTGAACCTCGTTCTTTGCCTCGCGCTGAATCGAAACAATGCGGAAATCTTTTTTTACTTTATTGATTTCGCCGATGACGTAAACGTCGTATTTTTCAGGGATGCTTGCAAACGGCTCGCATTCAATTTCCGTATAAATACCTGCCGGGGAAATAATCAATTGCTCTTCAATATTGTCGTCCGCATAACGCACCTGTATCTTGTAGGACTTGCCATCCTCGATTAATACCTCTCTATCCAGCCGGATACTTGAAGCAGATCCCGTCCCGCTGATTCTTCCTGAAAATCCCCATTGGGGCACGTCATGCGAAACCGAGATAATATCTCCTGCCTGACATGCCACAGATTCAATCCCTGTTTTTATAACGATAGATCTGTTGATATAGCGTGCCACCTTAAGCGCATACCGCGCAGCTCTTAAGGCGTAGCTCATACGGGTGGTAAATAGCCGCACCTGACTCTTTCTTACCGGCTCGCCCGAGTCAATGGCAGTCTCGTCGACATACGCAATCGTCTCCTGTTTGTAATTTTTATTTTTGTCCGTAAACTGCACTTCAATGACGTTGGGTACTTCTTTGAGCGTCTTCCAGCTCTGCGTAAAACTGTCCTTGATGATATTGCCCATGCCGAACAGCTGGGTAGGGGAAGATGTTTTATCTATCTTAAACGAGATGCTGCCAGCGGCATAGATCGGCATGGCATTAAACGTCGCGCAAAGCTGTATCAGCAGATCCAGCGCTTTCGTGTTGCTGTCGATAACAACGTCCAGCCTGAACCTCTTCTCAAATCCGCCGGAACCGTCCGAAACCTTTTCCTCGCAGCAGCGTGCCATTTCAAGAAAGACATCATCGTCAAGGTTTTCAGCCGAAATGAACTCACCCAGCCCGTATCTTTTGCTTGTCAGCAGATCTTTTAAGCACCAGACCGGGTTGGCTGAATACGTTTCTTCGTAATCTCCGTTCCACTCAAGTACTGCGTCATCGGCAAATAACCTGTAATTCGATCCGTCCCAGTAATACTCTTCCCACGGTATGGGAATTTCATGATATCTGACAGCCGGGATCAGCACCTTTTTGCCTTTGATAACAGCCGTAATATTCGGTATTCCGCCTGAAAGCTGTTCGGTTGCCAAAAGTTTCAGACCCAGAAGCGCGGTATTGGGATAGGACAAGTCATCGGTCTTGATTTCATCTATCTGAAACAAGGTCAAATCGCCCTGCTTTAACGGCTGAAGCGTGCTGTTCTCGCTTACCCGGGTGATTCTGAGGTCATATTTGCCGGGAATTAATCCTGTCTTGCGGAACACCCTGCGCACGGTTGAGCGCGATTTTGCTGAAATAGTTTGGATGCCTAAATCGATATATGTACCGCTGGAATGAGCCTTATACTCCGCATGGTATGAGACGCTCCAGCTCTGAATATCGCCCGAGCTTGAGGATTGGTATAACCCGTTGTTCAATCTGAAATGGATTTCAAATCCTTCCACATCGTCGTCATTGGTCGTGTATAAATACGGATCATTCTGCACAAGATTCGCGCCTGCGGGGTAGACGTTGTGAAGATCCTCAAAGTCCGGCATGGTTTCCTGGTTATTTGTGCCGAGCCTCTGGACAACGGATATCCCGTCGTAATTTGAGACCGGATTGTCATTGATTTCTATGTCTGATATGGATGTTATTTCGCCTTCGCACAGCGCTAAGAGCACGTTTAAAAAATGCTTGTCGCCGTCCTCCCACAAATATTGGTTGATTACATTTCCGCCTACCTTGTGTTCTCCGTAAACCATCGCAATAGGAACGCCCACTTCCTGTATGGTCTGCACACCGTCCCAGCTGTAAGTCGGCGATCCTTCATCGAGTCCGTTTGACCCGAGATTAAAATCGGGCATCTTGGGCTGGTTCAGATACTGGTATATCGAATACCCTATCGAAAGCACATAGAAAGCAAACAGAAATGGGTGCGCTACTGCATATGCGGCAAGGCTGGTAACGATATACGAGACAGCAGCGACAACCGGGGCTTTTACTTCGGGGATAACGATAATCTCATCTTCGTTTTGAACCGGACGGCTTAAATCTTCAATGGTTTTGCCGCTGACAATAATGCGCTTGCCCGGATAATCAAACCCGGATTCTTTCAGATATCCGTCCAGCGGTTTCCCTCTGGAGTACGGAAACTCTTTTATTTCTGCCTGATGCAGTTTAAAAGGATTTTCTATGTTACGTATTTTTATCATTCTTCAACCTGTAATAACCTTCGATATTTTTGCGCCACGCTTTGTCATTGAGCCTTGAAACAATAACGCCCTGCCTGCAGGAATGAATAAACCGGCCGTTCATTAAAACAATCCCTGCATGGTTGGCGATGCCCTTCGAATTGACAAACAGCACCGCATCCAGAAAGCGGGGACAGCCGACCATAACCCAGTCCTGCTCGTAGTACTGCTTAAAGTAATCCCTGCCGGTTAAACTCCACGTTTTGCTGTATTCCTCGATATCAAACAGGTCAATGCCGAAATTCCCATAAACACGCTTCAGCAGCCCCCAGCAGTCTAAACCATCCAAAGTCCTGCCTTTGTGAACGTAGGGGATGCCCAGATACTTATCAATCAGCATCCGTTCTACATCACAAACATCTTTCTCATCGGAACCGACGGGAAAGCTCCGAACCGTTTGTAATTGCCCAGCTGCTTGCATCTCTGTTTTGTCTTGCTGCATGTTGTTTCCACTCCTGTATACCCGCATTCTCCGGACTTGAATTTCCATGTGCAGAAATTGCGGGAATATCTTCGTGACGGCAGATCCACGCCCAGCACGTCGAATTTGCTGGTTAATGTAAATTCGACTGTGCTCTGATCCGCGGTATAGCTGTCGATGTAAAACACGTCATCCATGTAAGCGTCCGGATCCAGCAACTGGTCTGCCCAGACCATGCGGATCGTGACTTTCCTGCCTCTTAAATCGTATTGCTCGAGATACGATTGAATCAGCCGCGAGACATTTGCCAGCCTGACCTTGACCTGTTCAATCTGTCCCTGATTGTTCTCGCCGATATGCTCATGCGTGATAGGGAACTTCGTGTAGACAACGTTCCGAAACTGAACGTCCTCGTCATAACCGGCAAGGCGCAGATCATTGACGCCGTCGTATTTTTCAACCGTATACAAAAATATGGGGGCGTTTTCGGGTTTTGCTTTTTCTGTCTTAAATGCGGTGTTGATTGTCCTCGGCATTATCTGACCTCTGTAAACTCAAATTCAAAATCATAAACTTCAAATGCTTTTAGCTGAAACTTGAAACTGTCATTGTCAAAGCGCACCGTGTAAGCAAGCCCGTCGTTGGGGTTGTCCCAGACAAAGGGAAGAAACGCGCCGTACCTACTTTTGAAAAAGTCGCGGATCGCTTCCATTTCCTGCTTGGTTTTATTCGTAAACCGGAGCTGCCACTTCTTGTTCGGGTTCGACCATTTGCGCCGCCTCTGTTCCGATCCGTTCTCAAATTCGGAAATCATGGTCTTGTATTCCAGCGTCTCTTCAAAAACAAAATCAGGCAGCCAGTTAAAATCACTCATGCGTAACTCCTGATAACCGACCTGATTTTACCGTTGTTGTAAATATCGTCTGCTACCGCGCTTGATAATGCTTTCCGGTTGCGCCATACATCCTGCGCGTCCCACGCCTGTATAACCTGCGTCACGTTGACCGTCATGCCCGGCTGATCCACAGGTTTGCCTTCATTGAGCTGCCTTAAACTATCAGAGCCGCCTAATGCGCTCATGCCGCGTCTTGAAAGCACGCCTTCCCCGGTTTGAGCAATAATCGGCACTTCATCCGGCGCAAGGCCGTCATGCGCATAGATCATGCCGCCCCGGTGCCTTCTCACCATGCCGCCGTGATGAAAAAGCTGGTTAACCGATACCCCTAAAAATTGGCCTCCGGGACCCGCTGAAGCAGTAAGCAGCTTGATCATCAGTATCTTTGCCAGTATCTGCGAAATTGTCTGAAGAATCACCCGGCCGAAATTGGCGAAAACTTCCTGCACGCTGCCCAACTGGCCGGTAAAAGCCTTGAAGAATATCTCCGAGAAAGCATTTTCCATTCCGTGAGCAGTCTGCTTTGCGAACTCCAGCATGGCGTTAAACCCTTGAGCCGTTTCCTGCGCCTGCTGCCTGACCTGACGCGCAACCTCTTTGAGTATGCCTGCCGTCTTGTCGCCGGTATCCTTTGTCTTGGCAAATACCAGTTCGTACTGCTCAAGCGCTTTGCGGGCGTTTTCATCAGCTGCCGAAGCAAATGACCGTTTTTGTTCCTCTAAAACCGCGCTGAACTTCTTGATCGATTCAGCCGAATTGCGGTACGCTTCTCCGAACGTGCCGGGAAGTTTTCCGAGCAGTTCATAAAATTTAATCAGAGGAATAAGAAGTTTTTGGAATACCATTGTGCCGATCTCAAGCAGAGTGAAAAATCCGGTGATTACTTGATACATGAAACCCTGCAAAAATCCCAGAACATGCCAGAGCGCTTGACCTACGGTCTCGGCAAAATCGTTCCATTTGGATTTGAGCATCTGCACCTTTTCAAAATTTGTCATCACTTCCAGATTGACCGCTTCAAGATGCATCCTGCTCTGCGCCAAAATATGATTAGCTACCGCCTGCGCCTGATAATTTCGTTCGACCTCCTGCGTGGACATGCCGGTCGCTTTGGCGTACGCGTTAACGGCATCCTTTAATGAAACCTGCAGGCCGTAGGTTTTTTCAAGCGGGCGCAGCATACCGCTGTTGACCGCGTTGGCGATATTCTCAAACGATTCCTCTGTGGTCTGCCCAAAGATTCGGGCTTCCACACGAGCCTGCCGCATCAAGGCAGTTATCTGATCCATGCCGAGCCCCTGCGCCATCAAAGCGGTAATCTTATCGGCGACATTGGAAAAATTCACCGTCCCGGCAGATACGTCCAAAACCGCCTGTTTCATTTTCTCGGCGCTTAAACCCATCCCTTCGGCCATATTCCTGAAACTCGCCTCGATCTGCTGGGCTTTTGCGCCTTCCTGCATAAGATCCCACGCCTTGCTCAACGCCATAATGGCTGCCGTGACCGTGGCGGTGATCGCAAGCCAGTTCTGCTTCCACGTATTGGCAAACCGCTGAAGGTTGCCTTTAAATCCTTCAAGCCGTTTGCTCGCCTCGTCCCGCAGCCGCAGGATGACCGATAACTCCTTGTTCGTCATTTGCCCGTCCTTTTCATGTAGTCCGCTTCCATTTCTCTTAGTTCTTTCTCGATGAGCTCAATCGCATCGAGAAGTTTGGCCGGTTGATCCAGCCATGTGCCGGGGTTCGGGAGATAACCATTCCTGTAAAATACAAATGCCTTCAAATAACCGGCACTCTGACGCGTGACAATCCTGAAAGGGCATCCCGTGTAACGCTCGCTGTTTAGCTCCCAGACTTCCTGACCGGGAACCTCGAACTCGCATACCGATTTGCGTCCTTTCAAGCAGCTGCGGCAGTTCACCGAAAACTCTCCCAAGTGAACCGCCAGAATTAGTTTTTTCTTTCGTCACCCGTCAGCTTTGATTCGTTCAAAACAGCTTCCGAAAGCTCCTGCCGAAGCTCGCTCGGAAACATGGCAATGATTCTGTCCGGAAGGGCTTGGCGCATTTTGCCCGCGTATTGAATGGTCTCAAACTTCACCTCGACCGGCTTATTTGTCTGCGGATCGAGAAAGTTGTCCATTGCTTTGAGCCCGAACTTGACCGCCGTAATCTGCCGTTTATTCCAGTTGAGCTTGACCTTGGCTTTGTCGTTCGGATTGGCCGAGCTCATCTCGTAGGAACTCGACTCGTCGTCTATTTCCGCACGCAGAACCGGATCGAGCACCCCGATATGAAACACCGTGGGGTTATTCACGTCCGGATCCAGTTTGGATACAAGCTTTCTTGTGGCATTGATATCAATTCCTGTCAGCATGTTTTTGTCCTCCTTATAAAAGTAGTATGCTCAGTTCATCGTCGCCGGGCTCGATCGAACCGGTCAGATCAAACGAAGTCTGAGCCAGCTGAATGCCGTCCCGGTTGCCGTCATCGACTTTGTTGTAAACAATCTTCGGGGCGAAAATGCGGAACTTATTGCCCTCCGTGCTGCCGAACTCAAGATTTAGTTCCATCGGCGTTGCTGCAAACCATTTCCCAAAAAAGTCATGTGATCCGACCGCGACCATTTCAGGGTTAAACGAACCCTTCATGTCCCGGCCGGTGATCAGGTAGGAAAGGATTCCGCTCGGATCATCAATCTTGTCCTTGGATGCCAAAGCGTTCGCTGTATCGATTTCCATCTCGCCGATGTTGAGCGACACGCCGCCGCATGACATCTTGGCGTCCAAAAGGACAGGCGGGACCGTAGTTTCATATTCAACGTCCGACAAAAGCGGCAGGTCGGTAACACCAGCGCCTACACCCATGAAACTGAAATCCATTATTGCCGGTTCGCCGATCTTGAAACTGAACTTAACCGAACCCCGGCACCCTTTGAGCAGTTTCCTGACCCCGTCCTCATACAACCCCAGCGTAAGCGCAGGTGTATCTGAACTGACAGGCTTGATTTCATAACCTGCGGTCTGGGGTGCTGATGCTGCCGTACAGATAGCACCTGAAAGCGACCCTGTGATCGTTTCCGTATTCGCAAAAACACCGGAAACCTCCCTGAAGTACAGTTCCGAAGCGCCGTGATGCGTTGCGCAGACCACTCTTCCTGTTGCATTGCTTGTCCCGCCTGTAATCAGCTCGCCGTGCTGAAAAGGGCCGCCGGTAATGCCGCCGATCTGCATATTCTTTAAGCCGGCCAGTTCGTAGCCGCACGCTTCTATAAGCTTCGCCCATTTCGGCTGCCCGGTCAGCGACCCTGAGCCGCGCAGTTCAATAGCAAACTCAAGTCCCGCGGCCATTTTCCCGGCAAGTTTTCCGATTTTGGTAAGCGTTGTCCGCACGAGATCCCGCTGATACATCTGCGGGTCGTAGTTTGCTTTCGGCGTGAAATTGACCAGTATCCCTGCATCCTGTGCAGACAATATCTCCGCTGTTCCTTCTGCGGCTTCATATTTGGCAGCAAGCTGCCGTTTTCTGACTAACATAGACATCTTTATGCACCTCCTTCTTAAATTTTTGCTGCTGGATCAGTCCGGCGGTGCCGGTACCTGATCCCGATTTCCATGATGATCCCTGCATAGGGCTGGCCGTCGGTCGTTTCAAACGGCGTTGTGCCCAGCACATCCGTATCAACCGCTTCACCGCCGCGGGCGGGATCGTCTAAAACCGCTTTTTTGATATCACCTTGAAGCCGATTGAGGTACGTATCAGTCGAGACCAAATCCTCTGGATCGGTCACAAAAAAGACATCCAGATAAATAGTGAGAAAACATTCCTCAAGCGGGTTCGGCAAAGGTTTCTCGTCCTCGTTGCCCGGGCTGATAACAATTACCGGCAGGTTCACCAGACTGTTGCCGTGCATTGTCCAGCGCTGGACGGTTTCCGGCGTAAAATCAAAGTTGTAGCCGTCCGCTGTCTTGATCCCTTCCAGCGTCGTCTTTAAATTAGCGATAATTCGTTCTCTTACCGTTTCCATTAAATCTTCCTCAATGCATTCTGAATCGATTTGTTTAAAATCTCGATCCGGTAATTCGCTAAGTTGTCCCATGTCCGGTAAAACCCGAGCCTCGGCTCAAGTCTGACCTGACGTTTGAGAACATACAGCGGCAGTATCTTCGTAAACTTCTTGGTAACTTTTGCCAAGAACGTCTCGCCTTTGAACCGCATAGGCCGGACGTTTTTGAGCTGCCCCGGTCGTTTATATTGCGCCCTCAGTTTTCCCTGCGTGTTGAACATCTCGGTTCTGGCTGAAAGCGGTACTGCCAGCCGTCCGCCGCTTTGCGCTTTTACAACGCCGCCGGTTTCATGCAGTTTGGCAATCTTGGACTCGGAGAAAACCTCCATGCCCATTCCTTCAATCGACGGCGACACCAAAGACACCCGCTTGAACGTGCCGTAAAGTCCGTGGCCGGACGCGCCTCTGACACCCGGAGGTCCCTGAAGCTGCGCTTCCCGGAAACGTTTCAAGAATCCTCTGCTGATATGATCCATTCCGTCTGCCAGCTCGAATTTAAGAACCCGCGGGGCAATCCTGACCGCTTTCTCAAGCGCCCGCGTGTCGATTTCTACTTTCAGTTCAATCATGATTCACCATCCGATCAGCAAATGCCATAAGCCTTCGTCTTTGCCCAAAATATCGTTAATACGCGCCTCTTTTGAGATACCTTCAACATCGCTGAGCGTGATGCGGTCGTCCCGGCGGTTAATGAACGAAATTCCTTCCAGCGGATCGGTTGAGATATACACTTCAACCTGATTCTTAAGCGACCGGCCGTTTACCTCATCAGACGGCGACAGTTCCTTGCGGACAATAACTGCCCGTATAAGTTTGGTCGTTCCGCCCGCCGGTGTGTAGGTGATTTCCTCGGCAAACTCGCCGCTGTTCAAAAAAACCGCCTTTGCGTCCAGCGCCATTTGGTCTTTCAATCTCATTTGGCACCCTCCGTTAATATCCGCACCAGATAGAATGCAAGGCTGACCACGCCGCCTCCGAAGCTGATGACCGCAAGGAAATATACCGCCTGCTTGAACCGGCCAGCCCACTCGTAGCTTTCCTTGACCAGCGGCATGAAATCGTCCATTTTTGTCCTGATCTCGTTAATGGTCGTGCTTATGCCGTTATCAATCCGGTCTTTGATATGCTTCACATCGCCCGAGAGCTCGGCGAAACGGACATCAATCTCCTGTATTTTTTCAGTGTGTTCGTGAAGCTGTGTCCGTATCTGGCCGCACTCCCGAGCCGTGTTATCGTGTTTCTCCTTGCAGACGTCCTTGGTGACATATATTTCAGACATAAATATCCTCTATTCCGGCCGGGCTGGTTTGAGAGGCGTGTTTTTCTGCCTCCCAAACCGATGCCCTCTGCAGAATTAGTTGTCAACCTTCATCAGATGCCCGAAATACTCGTCGATAACCATCTCGTCCACATGCTGCCGCACACGATATACGTCGCTGCGGATTTCTTCGGCGCGGTATTGCTCGACTACCGCATTGTCTGGACTGTCCGGCTGCCACAGGAATGTTCTGCCGAGACACGGCTGCGCCAGATCCTGTCCGTCAGAGGCAATCAGGGCAACCATGGCATAATCGTCGCCCCATATGTCTGCGCTCACAAACGATTTGCCTTCTTTGGCGGCGTTTCTTATAGCTTTGCCTTCCAAGACAAATCTGATGCCGAACAGATCTGCCAGAGCGTTGCGCAGCTCCTGATCCGTTGCCCGTGCAGTGTATTTCACTGCTTCAATGACCTGCTTATTTGATTTAAGCCGGTCAATATTCGTCGAGCTTAAGATGATCGCGTTAGGCTCCATACCGCAGTTTGCACGCACTTTGGCTTTGGCTGCGCGGACTTGTTCAACAACTTCGCTGTTGACGTTGTCCCATGGATTCGCTGAATAATCCGTATACAGCGCCGCCCCGGTAAACACGGCCGGGTTAAACAGCATGTCCGCGATGCGTTTCTCCTGCGCCTGCAAAACCCTTCTGGTCGTGATACGGGTCGTTATCAGCTCCGCATCAAAGTCCGTCGCATACATTGCGCGTTCGCTGTCATCAAGCGCGCCTTCAAGCCCATGCTCTTCGCATGCATAAGACTTGTCTTTTGCACTGAACCCGTCGCGGTTGTAATTGCCCCGCGTTGCGCGTTTTGTATCCGCGTCCCGGGTAATGCTTTCCCTTGTGATTGCAGGAAATACCGATTTCTGTTTCTGCGTCCTGAAAATCGGCAAAGCCTGCGTCCCGACAAACTCGTTTGCCTGCTCAACATATTCCATCACCGCAACTCCTAAATCCATGCGCGGGACGGCTCGTGAACCCATAAAATCTACACCCATGGTAATTCCTCCTTGTTTTTTAGATAAACAACACTTCGATCACTTCAAGCGCTGCAGTTGCGGGCTCAAGCGCTTTGCCGATAATGGGGCCGCTGACCGCCGCGCTGATTTGGCCGTCGACCGCGCCGTAAATATTTGCGCCCGGGTTGATCGCGCCAGCTGCCATGAGCTTGAATGTGCGGCCAGTCGTTTTTAGATCAACCGCCACATGTTCGCCTGAATTGGCCTGCGCTGCCGTGACCCCGATAAACGCTTCGCCAGCAATCGCGTATTCGACCTGCGTGCCGCTGTTTGCGCTTAGTTTTACCCTGCGGTAAGCTTCAAGATTCGTACCCGCAATAAATGTTTTTGTGTCTTTTGTGGTTTGTGACATTGTTATTCCTCCTTTGTTATTTCCGCTTTTCTGCGGTTGCTTTCAGAGCTTCGGTCATACTGCATCCGTGTTCGCTCTGGTAAGCCTTGGCGCGGTCGAAATGAGACCCGCCTTTCTGTGTTTTCGATTCCTCAGCATCAGGACCGACCGGCTCAACGGACGTTTTCTTAAGTCCTTCGAGCTGTTTGTCCTGAAAGCTGATCACCGCCTGCTCAAAGGTCATGCCTTTCTCAAGGGCTTCCAGTGCAAGCCCGGTCATGTCCTTGAACGCCTGCGATTTTTTGAGAATCGAAACCGCACGATCCCGTTCAAGCTTTACGCCGTCATCCGCACCTTTTTTCACGCCTTCGGCAACTCCTTCACTGCGGATAGCGTTAAAAAGATCCGGCCTGTCGGCTTTGAGCATCTCCAGCGTCAGTTCGTTCGTCATGGTATTCACCTCCTCTTTTTTTAATTTGTTTTTATTGAACTCATATCTCCTTAAAAATTCCACGACCTTGTGTACTGCTTCGGGGGACTCAAGGAATCGGTCTAAAAACGCCGTCATCTCAGCAGACGGTTTCACACTGCCGCTGAAAAATCCGAATAATCCATTGTTGGCCGCCGGATCATCCACTATGTCCACGGCAAATAGTTTTTTGACCCGCATAAGAGGCGGCAGGGGATCGCCGGCCTCTCCGGTCAAAACCTGACCTTTCTCATCTTTGCGGTACTCCGCGTCCCAGTAAATGACCATGGACGATCCGAACGCATTGGGATCGGATTCCGCTAAATTCATCACATACTGGGCAAGGTCGCCGCTGGGGGTATCATGCGCAGTCGGATCGATATGAATGTCTGCCCGCACCACTTCGCCGTCCCTGCGGAAGTTTTTTACTCTGCCCAAGAATGTCCCGAGCGCCGTACTCGACATGTTAGGATGCCCGAACCTGGACTTGATACCCGTCTTTGACTTGTTGCCGAGGTCAACCACAGCATCTAAAGCCGCATCGTCAAACTCGCCGCGCTCATCGTGTGTCATGCCTTTGGTCACCACTGCAAAACCCGCGATAACCTCGCGTTCTTTGATCACCCGGACATCGCCGCCGCGGGCGATATCCGCCCTGAATAAATTCTCCTTACCTGCCATGCCTAAACTCCTCCTTGCCCCCGGTGCTGATCAAAAGTTCAAAAGGCATTTCCATACAGCCTTTATTCAGCAGCCGCAGGCTCAGCGTTTTTGATTTCTTTAGGCGTCTCATTAGCTTCGCTTTGCGGAAGTCCAAGTTCCCGCATCTTGTCGAGCTCGCGTTTTCTCTGTTCAAAACTTTCCTCCCAGTCTTTGCCCTGCGCGGCGTAAATATCCGCATGGGTGACAATGCCGTTTTTTAGTCCGACCTCAGCCGCCTGCGCTTCTTTCAAGGGATCAACCCATTCCCAGCCCGGAGCAATCCATAAAGCGTTCGTCCAGAACCGGCGGTTCTCATAAAAGCTGTCCGCGGGCAGTTCACCCCGCAGATAGGCTTCTTCAAGAAGCATCTCCCAGACCGGCTGGCAAAGTTTTCTAGCCAGCCATTCCTGCTTAACTTTGAAATACCGCCTTGCCTCAAGAAGCGCCGCCCGGGCGCTTGAATAATTGGTTTTAGAAAAATCTTTTGCGACCAGCTCGTAAGGAAGCCCTAAAGCGGCCGAGATTGCCTGAAGGATGCGGTTCACAAACGGCTCGAAACTCGCACCCGGCCGCTGCGGATTAAACGAAGTGATCGACTCGCCCGGCATTAAATGTTTGATCATTCCCGGCTCCAAACTTTCCACCAGCTGTCCTGCCGCATTGCGGTCGAATCCTGAATTGACCGCCACGTCCATTGATGCTTCCGAAGTAATAAAAATTGAAAAACATGCTGCTATTCTTGCGGCCACAAGTTCTGCTTCCGCATATTCCGCCAGATCCTTGAAATAGGTCAGTACCGGCGCAAAGAACGGAACGCCTCGTGTCTGACCCGAGCGCATCATGGGATAGAGGTGAAAAACATTTCTCCAGCCGAACTCGTTCTTGGCCGCAATCTCAATAAAAGATTTCTCTTCGCGTTTGCTGTAACGGAAATCGCCGGGATGGTTTTTTTGAATGAAATAGGAAACCGGCTCGCCGTTGATGCCGATCTTTACACCTGATCTGACCGATTTGTCACTGCGCCTGTCATGCGGCGTATCCAGACGGTCTGATTCAATCACCTGCAGGGCAAGCGAATACGGCCGTGCGCCTTCCTTAAGCAAATAGGGCACGATGATAGCTTCGCCGTTTTCAAGAATTTGTCGGTCTATAAGCTGTTGAAGCTCGTAAAAATCCATGCGTTCGCCAGCATCGGCGTAGGCGATCCAGCGTTTCCAGATTTTTTCCGCTGTCTTTTGAAATTCGTTGGCCTGATCCTCGCTGATTCCCAAAGCCTCGCGGTCAACCCGGCTCTGCGGCCGGATACCGGAGCCGACCACGTTGGTGGTCATGGTGCCGGTAATGCCTGAAGCATGGGCGTCGTTGCGGTTTAAGTCCCGGCTGCGCTCGCGCAAATCCGAAAGCTCGGGCAGAAGATTTTCATCCGCCGAACCGCTGCCCGGAAGCCATGTTGACCGCAGCCTGCTGCGGCTTGCGCCCTTATACGATGAAAACTCCCTTGAGATGCCGATCGCCTGACGGTACATCTTGCGTTTCAATCCCGCTTTCGGGGAAAAGAACGCCACCACGTCATCAATACGGTCTGTTATTTGTTCAGAAAATGTTTTTATTCTGCTCATGACGGATCCTTAAATCCAGCATACGTTGTTGTCCCGCCGGAACCAGCGAGCTCGCGGCGCAGCTGATCCCGCAGCTTAATCATCTCGTTCAAACTGATGTACTGCAGGTTCCTGCCGCCGATCGAATAAGACTGAACCGCGCCGCCTGCCATGCGGGCGTTGATCGCAGTTTCAACGTTGTCCAGCATTTCCTGTTTTGTCGGTACGCTCATTTTCAATATCCTTTGTGTCCAATAAAAAAGCCCGCACCTCGCTCGTCGACGAGATACGGGCTTCTTACAGCTATTGGGCGCTACTCGAGGGGGCCTAGTCCTCTTTTGCGTTACCAAAATTGTCTACACTCTTATATTACTTAATCCTCAAACATTTTCAACGGGGTCGATACTACGAAATAGTAATAATTATTTTTCCGGATTCACCTCGATTGATTTGAAGTTATACTTGCAGCTGCGGCAAATGTGGTATCTCACCGGCGGCCTGCTGACATAACACTTCACATCTTTGCTCTGGCATTTTGGGCAGCGCAGGGGAATAAAGCGGACACCATAGGTCTCGCTTTCGTTGACAGGCCTGCCGACCGGACGGTCGTCGCTCTCCGCCTGATATTCTTTGAGCCAGTCCTTCTGCCGGTTAAGCCATCGTCCGCCCATATTACAGCCATCTTCCTTCCCGCTTGGGTATCCAGTTCGTCCGCGGCATTTCCTCAACAGCATGCCTTGCTTGGGATTTTCCGGTATCGTCTCTGCGGATATTGAGAGCCCGGATGATATCGGCCGACGCCACGGCGTAAACCTCGGCGTCCAGATAATGATTTGCAATCGCCGCTTTCTTTTTCTGCCAGACTTCCTTTGCCGAACCCGTATTGCGGTTTCTGATCAACACTTTATGTTCCGCTGAAAATTGCTGAAAATATTCCTCAGCCGGATTATCAAACAAGTGCCACTTGGCGGGATCCTTGGAAGTCACAAGGCGGTTGATCTTGTCCTTGTACTGCGTGACGTTGAGATTCCATAAAACCAAACCATTGCGGATAACACTGCCGGTGCGGGAATTAATATCAATCTTGGTCGCACGATAAAATCTGCCGCCGGATATTTCTTCCTGACCTTTGACCGCCTTGGTCTTGTCGTGCCACTGTCGGCAAAACTGATAGACCTCGTCCGTGCGGTAACCTGAGTCAACGCAGGTCATATATACCTGCATGAGTTCGCCTGATCCGGACTTGGGATACTCGTCCCGGAAAAGGACATCGACAATATCTTCCCAATATTCGACCCGGCCTGCTTTGATCAGCCACGATTCCTCGTGGTATCCCCAGCCGCGGATGACGTAATAAAAATGATCTTTCTGGACGTCCACGCCAGCGGTTAAAACCAGCGTATCTTCCGGCACCACACCTTCGCCGTATTCCCGGCAGAGCGTGCGCAGCTTATCGACTGTCGTCTCTTCGATTTTTTCTTCCCAGACCTCCGCCAGCCATGAGTTCACGAAGTTCATGAGAAGCTCGATGTAGTCCTTTGATTTCAAAAACTCGCAGGCGATATCACTCCATGAAAGCCACGGCGAATACAGGGAATTGATCCAAAACCCTTGATGCTTGCTCTTTAATGCTATGCAGCGCACCATGCCCTGATCGTCAATTTCTGATCCTTCCGGCACCCATCTGCCGAACTGAAGGATTCTGCTTTTCTGATAGTCTTCAATCCGGCGGCTGCAGTGACAGCACTCATACCACGCCAGCCGCTCGTTCTTGATCCGCTCCGATGATTTCTCCTTGCCCGGCCATTTGATCTGGTTAAACACCAGACACTGATACTTTCCGCAGTGCGGGCAGGGCACGAAATATTTCCTGCGGTCGGATCTCTCGTACTCTCGGAAAATATATCCGTCTCGTGTGGTCGGCGTTGAAACCTTGATCGTCTTTTTATTCCAGAACGTTTTTTGCCGCTCGGATGCCAGCTTGATCGGGTCGGCCTCACGGCCGGAAAACCTCGGGTATTTATCGACTTCATCCAAAAACAAATACCGGATCGGACGGGAAGCCAGATCCGCAGGGCTGTTGGAACCGGCAAAGTAAAGAATCATTCTGTCCAAGTGATACTCGAGCTTGGTGATATCGTCCGTAATGACCGGCAGGTGTTTTTTGAGCGCAGGCGATGATTCGATCATCGGAAGCACACGATTATATGAAACGCTCTTGGCGTCGTTCTCGCGGGGCATAACCATGAGCGTAGGTCCCGGGTCTTGATCAATCAAATACCCGAGCATGTTATACATGCTCTCCGTCTTGCCGACCTGCGATGCCGCCATGACCGTAATCTCCTCAACGAAAGGATCAGTAAAAGCGTCCATCACGCCCTGAAGGTAGGGCGTACGGTTTGTCTTCCAGCGGCCGGGCTCGGCTGAAGTCGCCGGATTGAGATAACGGCTCTGATCAGCCCACCGGCTGACCGTTATCTTTTCCGGACGCTTCCATGCCAGTTGTTCCGTTTCCGACCAGACCGTCCTGTCCTCCGTTTTCGTTATTAACTTCATCCTGCAGTCTCCTTGTCCCGGCAAATTCGTCTACTATCTCGCTGAGTGACTCATACAAAGCCGCCTCGATTTCCCGGGGTTCTTTCATTGCCAAAGCGGGTGCAAGCCGTGTCGGCAGGGCAAGCAGAGTACGCTTGACCGCAATGACCCGGGCGATCCGGCCTTTCTCGACCTCATCCTTTGAGACAAGGTCACCGGTCGCTTTCTTAAGCGCCAGCTCAAGCATCGCCGCCTTGTACTTCCTGATTTTCTCATCCCAGAAATCCTTGCCTTCGGTCGCCCGATTTTTATTCTTATCCTTCCTCTGTGTGTGCCACACCTTGATCTGCTCAAGGTCGTAAAAACCGTCGCCCATCACCGGCATGCCGTCTTTTTTCCAGCGGTAAACCGTCCGATAGGAAACATCCATCACCTTGGCGACTTCCTCCAAAGTTTTCACCACAGTCGGGGCAAGCGGCTCCGCCTCGAACTGCTCAAGCTCGGCGATCTCCTGTTTAGTGAGCGCTTTGCCGTTGTGCAGTTTTTCTATCAGGTGGAGATGCCGTTTTTTCTTGGCGATCTCGGCAAGGTTCTGCTTCTGCTCCGTCATGCACGTTCCTCTCGAATTGCTTTCTTGCCGCTGAACTCTTCCCAGCGCCTAACCGCCACATCGCAGAACACCGGCTCAAGCTCCATCGCAAACACACGGCGGTTCAAACGCTCGCCTGCGATGATCTGCGAACCCGATCCGGAAAACGGCTCGTAGCAGATATCACCCGGCGTTGTGTGAACACGCATCGGGATAGCGAACACCTCGGTCGGCTTTACGGTCGGGTGATCAAGTCCGGAATTTCGTTTCTTGCCTTCCCAGTCCAGCTCCCAGACATCGGTGTAATATTCCGGCGTTGAAGGATCGCCCGTGCGCAGATAATCAGCCGTCCATACAGTGCCGATCGATTTATTTTTGGGCTTGTATTCCGGCCGCTGGCCTTTGATCCACATCAAAAGACAGGGCTCGTGCCGCCATGAATAAAACGAGTAGGTGAGAATCACGCAGGGCTTGACCCAGATGATCTGCTGGTGAATCAGGATATTCAGTTCACGGCAGACGTCCTCAATATCCGTGCGCCGCCTGCAGGCGTGCCAGAGATACAAAGCCGTCCCTTCTCTGATGTGCTTCAAGCCCACCGTAAAAAACTTGCGCATGAAATCAACGGCGTCCGGAATATCTATCTCATGGTAAACATCCGACCAGTCCTTGCCGCCGTTCGGGCGGTCGGCTCCGGTGTAGTCCACGCAGTACGGCGGATCGGTTGAAAATAGACTTGCCTTGTGCCCATCCATAAGCCGGGCAACATCCTCGTCCTTTGTGCTGTCCCCGCATAAAAGCCGGTGCTCGCCCAAGATCCATAAATCGCCGGGTTTGGTAATTGTCTCTTTCGACGGTTTGGGAATATCGTCCGGCAGGGTTTTGCCCGCACCGGTGCTTTCAATTTCCAAGTCCGCTACTTCTTCCCGCAGTTCTTTCAAACGCAAAGCCAGATAATCATCCGAAGCCTCAAGCCGCAACCGCTCCAAAATAGGAATCAAAGCCTGCGTCCATTCGCCTGTGATCTCTTGAGAGTTGAGCGACACGTTCATCGCCATCTCGGATATCTCGTCCATATCCACCATGATGCAGGTGACCGTATCGACACCCTCCTCCTGCAGGATTTTGTAACGCTGATGGCCGGACACGATCCGCATGTTGCGTTTGTTGACCACCAGCAAATCCACCAGCCCGAACTTTTCTAAGCTCTGCCGCAACCCGGATAACGCCTCGGAAGATATCTCCCTCGGGTTGTACGGCGCCGGTTTCAGCTCTGACAATTTGACGTCCTGAATGTCCGGTTTGACATTAATTTTTGCCATGTAATTCCTCCTTTGAATCCGTTAAATACCCCGTATTCCGAGCGGGTTGCCAGCTTGTTGCCCCGGGGTGAGCCTTTTTAAGCCCTTTGACCATGACACCCGCTTTTTTCGGTTTTTAATCACTTTTTTATCGCGCCTCGCCCGACCCTCGGCCGACACCCCCTTCCAAGGACCCGTAAAACTTTTTTGTCCTTCAGAACGTTACGCATATCGTTAACACCCCCGCCGCCAGCCAGTAGGCTGCATGGCGCACGTCTCCCTGCCAGCAGTACACGCCTGAGGCGCAGAAATCCAAAATGATCAAAGCAATCGGAAACACCTTCTCCATCACACAATCCTCCCGTTAAACATCTTCACGATCTTGTTAATTTTCTCCCAGCTTTCCTTCTCCTCAGCCGTGAACGCCGCCCATATCTCATCCATGGGCTTAACAACCTTCTCCTCAAACTCCTGCTTGTGCCGGGTCACATCCACGCCCCGGCTTATCTGCGTGTTAAGCCAGCGGTTGCCGTCCACGTACTTCCTGTACAGGTTCTTAAACTGCTCATGTTTATCCATCACAAACCCTCCGGTGAAGGAAGTAGTGAAATATCATGGTTGGACTCTTTCATCTCTATATTCATTTTTTTAATTTTTATTTTTATATTTACTCTGAAGACAAAAAGTAATTTCACTAACTTCACTCCACGCATAAATGCCTGTAAATACAAGGATTTCCAGCGGTGAAGATTGTCCAAACCACCTTCACTAATCCTTCACTTGCTTCACTAAAATGGTCAAAATTCCTCATTTCAAACCTCCCGAACCTCAAAACGGCCGCTTACCGGGGAACTCGCCGTCATACCCGGCTGACCCGCTGCCAAAAGAAGCTTCACTTTCTTCACTGCCTTCATCCTCTTTAAGCCCGATCCCGAACCAGTAAATCTTGCCCTTGTCGCCGCTTGATGAAAGCCGGTCTTTGGTAAAACCCCGCTTTTTCATGTAATCAATGAACTCGTTACGCCTCACCGAGCGCAGTCCGTTGTCCTTTGCCCACTGCTGGATCGTTTTCAAAATCGCCGTGGCGGAAACTTTATATTCCGAACCGGTCAAACAACGTTCCTCAATAAAGTTGCCGATCAGATCTGACTCCTCCCGGTATTCGTTCGTGGCCTTGGTAATCTTGGCGACATCGCCAAGCCCGTCTCTCTGCCACATCTGATATCCCTGTACCGCCCATGTTAAAATGCCTTCGTATTCTTTCGCTAACTTCTCATCCAGAAGCGGATCGCGTTCCTCCGGTGATATAATTTTCTCGAAAGGGATAGTCATGATCCTGCGCCAGATGCCTTTGTCCGTTCCTGAAATATTGGGCTTGTGATTGGTGGCAAAGAAAATCTTGAACGTAGCGAAAAAGTCGAAATATTCCCGGTGCAGAAATCTCGCTGAAATCGGGTCGTCGCCTGTAAGCTGCTTGATCTGAGACTCGGCCAAGGCCCTGTTTTTTCCTGACTCAACCGCTGTCACGAGCCTTGCACCCTTAAGCCTCGCCACATCATTGGGAATCGAGTCGCCGTATTTCTCCATGAGCGTCGTAGCGGGCGTGTTCATGGCGTAATCGCCCAGTATCCGGTAAACATGTTTTAAGAACGTGGACTTGCCGTTCATTCCCACGCCGAAGAGAATAAAAACACACTGTTCCTTCATTGAGCCGGAAAGGGCATATCCGACCGCCCTCTGCATGAAGCCGATAATCTCCTGATCATTTAAAAAGACGCTCGCAAGGAATTTCCGCCATTCGGGGCATTCGGCGTCCGCTCTGTAATCCAGTTCAACCCGGCGGGTGATGTAATCATTCCGGCAGTGGTTTTTAAGTTCACCGTTTCGCAGATCAAGCGTTCCGTTTTTACAGTTGAGCAAAAACACGTCCGTATCAAACTGTTCGCTCTGCACTGCCACGCCTTCACTCTTGGCAAGGTTGATCATGGCTCGGAGCCTTGTCTCAGCCTCGGATTTGACCGCATGTTTGAAAAGCAATTTGTCGCCGTTAGCTCTGGCCATTTCGTAAATCTGCTTGACCGTGTTCTTGGCCAGCCGCAAAATCTGAAACGTGTCGTCCCGCTTCCAGCGTGATCCGTCCCAGATATACCAGCCGCCCAAAGAATCACAGAACCGTATTTCATCGCCGTATTTCTCGATAAACAAACCGGCGTTCCACACATCAGTAAACGGTTCGCTTAACTTCTTGGCATCGATTTCATAGCGGGCGACGCTCTTGGCGATATGCGAAATTTCCTTCTTCGGCAAGGCAGGCGAACACCGGTTGGTATTGATTGTCTGCAGGCTGTTCTCGATCTGCTGATAATCAAATCCCATCTTCCTGAGCTTAACACCCATGTGCATGAGAGCATCGTTGCGGTTCTTAGTGATCTTGGCTTCCTTATCCGACAGATCCACCGCTGGCTGTTTTTCTTCAAGCATTTCGAGAAGCCATTCCGGCGCATCGGAAATCATCGTCTCCTCAGGCAGGCGGCTGACCTCCCACACATAGCTTCTGCCTTCAATGACAGAAGGCGGGGCGATCACATACCCGCCGTCGCCGCGGATGTCGATGCCCGGACGGATGCCGGTCTTGCATCCGATGCCTTTCTCCGGATACTTAAAGAAAATATGCCGCCCGCCGCTCCATGTGAGCGCCTCAACGGTATGCGGCAGTTCTCCATGCTCACGCTCAAGCTCTTTGAGCGAGTCGTCCCCGCCTGCGCCGTTTTTCACATCGATATCCAGCACAAAAATGCCGGATACCCTGCCGGTCGCAATGGCCGCATTCGGGCTTTGATGCCCGGCGAACATCCGTTTGACCTCATCAATATCTTTCGATGCGTCCTTATACCCGTGAGCGGTCAGCGGAATCTTGTTCTTGCAGGGAAAAACTGCCCAGCCTCTATTTACATAAGAAATCACCTGTTCGATCATGCGCCATCCTTAAAAGGCCGGGGAACGCCGCTATACTCCTGACGCTCCCCGGCCTCGTTTTTAATACGGTCTTGGTTCTTCGGTCTCATCGGCCGCCTCAGCATCGTGAACCTGAATGTCCTTGGCTTTGGCAGAGAACTCATTCCAGAGCCGCTCGCATAGCTTGAACTCATCAGGACTCGATGCCCCGACCGGCACAACCTTCATGACCGCATAGGTAGCGATGTCATTGGTCTCCATCTGCGAAACAAGGCGGTACTTGCGGGAGAACATATCTCCGCCGCAAAACTTCGCCAGCGATAACAGCTGCCGCCCTGCCTTGTAACTGGTCTTGGAAAAACTCACAATGACCGGCATCGGCACACCGGGGAAATACGAAAAGAAATTCAGGAACGTTGTCGCCACCGGCTTTTCGCCGCTGGGTCCGAATTTCGTTTCCGCAATGACCTTCGGGTCTTCCGAATTAACCGATTTCCATATCACGCCGCCCGGCTCATATTCCGGATTAAAGTTCGGGTCGTCCTTGCTTCTCGGATTAAACCGGATGAAGTTCTTGAACATGAACACAGGGATAAACTCCTGCGGCAAGACCTCTTTGGTCAGCGAATTGATAATCGCTCCGACCTTGACGCCTTCCAATCCTTCGGTCATCTCGGGCGACAAAGCCTGAATAAGTTTCGCTCTCGGGATGATCAAGTCCTCCTGCGTGATGCCGTTCTCAAAACCCCTCTGCGGTGCGTTCGCCGCCGCAAGGGCGGTCTCGTCTTTTGCTGCTATTTCGTTTGTCATGACTCATGCCTCCTTTTTTATTGGTACAGTCTGATTGACGGTTTCAGGTAATACGTGATGAATTCCGGCAGCTCGTCGCCTTGTTCTATGCATTCGCTCGTGAAACTCGACAGACTTTGAGGCATGACTGTCGTCTTAACCAGATCCGCACGGTCGCGGGACTTTAAGAACGAAATCAAATCCTCCATGTTTTCCTGTCTGCAGTTTGCATAGAGCCTCGGCTTCTGAATCTGCGCGTATCCCAACCCCTCATACTTGGCTGTAGATACCGCCGAATGAGCTTCCAAGAACTCAATGAGACGTGCTTCAGTCCGATCCAATTCTTCCTGAGCGGTTTTGAGATTATCCTTGAACTCGTCCCGTTTTTCCCGCGCCAGTTTGAACTGCAGGACTAAATCTCTCTCGATTGCTTTTTCTTCCGACATTGCTTCCTCCTCATTTCTCCACGCAGGACTTGATGTCGTCCTTCGTGATCTTCATGTTGTTGTAGGCGTTCCCTTTGACAGGAACGACTACATACGTCACGCCGTTTTCGTCCTCGACAATCTGCGTGATCTTGACCGGCACCAAGACCACGTCTTTGACCTTAAGCATCACCATCACCTCCTTTTTCAAAGAATCGTTTGACGTCTTCGACGCTTTTGCAGACGGACACGCGTCCGCCAGCTCTGCGGATTTCCCGCATGACATACTCCTGAATGGGAGCAGCCTTGTTAAAACCGACTTTAAGCTCGATCGCATAAAAACCTCCTTTCCAGCACATGAGTAAATCCGGAATGCCGGACGTAAAGCGGTCGGCCGCTTTATACATCCACACGTCCGGGTAATGTTTTCTTATGAACTGAATGACCTTGTTTTTTAGCTTTGTCTCGGACAAGCGCATATACCGCCTCCTGCAGGCTTTGCTTCCGATTAAGAACCTTCAAAAGTTCCTTATCGATCGTGCCCTGCGCCACGATGTAGATATATAGACAGCTCTTGTTCTGGCCGATCCGGTGAATGCGGTCTCGCGCCTGAATGTGCGTCTCATAGGAATAATCCAGACTGTAGAAAACCATTGCGCTGCAGTTTACGAACGTAAGCCCGTGGCCTGCGGATTTCGGGTGGGCGATCAAATATCTGACCTGACTGTTTTTGAAGCGGTTGATTGAATCGTCTTTGTCTTTGGTTTCCGAATAAAGCGTGGTTACCTGATCGGCACCGTACTTTTCGGCGATCATTTTTTCGATAACCCTGACCTCGTGATGAAACTGAACCCAGATAATCACCGGCTGGGGCCCGAGCTCCTCCAAGATTTCCTCAAGCTCTTTGAGTTTCGTGGCACTGCCGATTTCGGCGACCTCTCCAGTCGAAGAATAAAAAAAGCCGGATGTCGCCTGCCGCAGTTTCATGAGTTTTGCCAAAGCGACTTGCGCCGTGATTTCAGTGCCTTCAATCTCCGTGATGAGGTATTCTTCCATCTCGTCATAAGCCTTCTGCTCCTTGGCGCTTAAAACCACTTCGCGGATTTCGTCGATTTTTTCCGGCAGGTCGAGTGCTTCCTCTTTTTTCACCCAGTGAGTGAACGGATGAATAACCGACATCAACTGACAGCGTTTTTCCGGCGTGATCATGTATTTCCATCCGGTGCTTAAATACCGGCGCATCTCATCACGGCTTATATACTCGCCGTTAACGTGCATGACCCGGCCGTTTCGCTCGAGATGAAAATAGGTGTTTCTGAAAGCGTAAAAGGATTGAAGCAAAGACCACGGCTGAATAAAGTTAACCTGACCCCAGAGCTCAAGCTCGCTGTTGGGCATCGGCGTGCCGGACGCGATAATCCGATATTTAAAATACTCCGCTAAATTAAGAAGCGTCTTGGTCGTAATGCTCTTGTTGTTTTTGAGCCGGGAACTTTCATCCAGCACGCACATAAAAGGAAGCTGACTGATGAGCCGTCGAACCTGTGGAAGGTATCGTTTTGAAATCAACGCCTCGTAATTAATCACGATAATGTCCGGCAGTTTTTCCTTAAGCTCTTTGAAAGGGGCGTAACTGAAATCCGTGAACCGCTTTATATCCTCGCCCCATGCTGAATTGACCAGCGAAAGCGGGCAAACCACTAAAAGCCTCAGATTCGGATTCATCGTTTTATACCGGCCGTATATCTCAAGGCACGTTCTGGTCTTGCCAAGGCCCGGGTCGTGAAACAAGGCGCACTTGCCGTTATTCTTTGCGGCAAACTCGACCGCCTCGGTCTGGTGCCTGTAAAGTTCCGGCTTATTCATGGTCATCACGCTTTCTGATCCGCTCTACGGTGAAGCTCTCCTCACCAAGCTTGCGGATCATGAGTCCCGTAAACACTTGGGCGATGTGCTCTCCGACATCGCTTGAGACATCGATGACCGCTTTGCCGTCCGAGGCCGCATAGCTGGCATGAAGCCGCACTCTGGCCTGGCTGAACGTGCATTCAGCCGTAATAATCGCCAGAGCAATCTGCTCCTCGATCATTGCCTTGCTGATCCCGTCCTTGAATTTGAACCTGCAAACCTCAGTCATCGTTTCTCTCCTTCAAGGCGTGTATTCCGGGAAAAGCCGGAAAGTGTCGGAACTTTTTTTTAATCGAGGTAGTCATGGAGTTTTGCCTTCTCGAAAATTGCTTTAATGCGCTTGACGTCCTCGTAGAGCGTACCGCGGGGCGTTTTAAGCGCCTCGCTGGCTTCCGACATGCTCATGCCTTCCTCTCCCAGAAGGCGGCAGAGCTCCTGCTGTTTTGGAGTTAGTTTTTGAATGGCGCGGGTGATATCGATTTTAAGTTCTGCGCTGACATGCAGATTTGAAGTGAGGTTTTCGTCTTCTGAAAGGCGGTCTAAAAAGGTGGGCGAATCTTCCTCGTCCGAAATACGTTCATCTAATGAAACGCTCTCGCTTGAGACCTTGCGCTTATCGGTAGTGAGTTTTTCAATGATGTGCTGGATTTTGTGTTCGACAACCCGGGACATGAACGTCCGTTCGTTCGCCCCGGCCGACGGATCGTAATCATCTTTTGAAAAATGCCAGTGAGTCAGGCACTCCTGCAGAAGATCATCAAACCCTTCCAGCTCTAGACATTTCCACTGCTTCCTGAACCGCTCAATTACATTCTTCGCTACGCCGATTTCCCAGTCTTCAAAAAGACCTTGATACCTTGGGGCTGTTGTCATGAGACACCTCCGCTTTATTTTTTTTGCGGTGTCTCAAACATCCCCAAAATCAAGATACGCTTTTTTAACCCCTGACAAAATCACGGAGGGCTCCGTGATTAGGGAATTACCGGCGGAGAGCCGATACGGACAGATCCACAAGCCCGAGCAGTTCTTCCTGCGTGGGTTCGCGCTGGAGAATTCCGGCAATGACCTGTGTGACGGCTTTCGCCAGCGCCTCTTTCTGCATCTTCTGCTCCGCCAGAGAGCCTTGGCGCTCTGCGTAAACTACGCTCATCCGGCCGCTGAAGCGTTTTTGAAATTGACTGATTAATGGTTTGCCCATTTGGTTTTCACCTCAGGGCGTACATTCCGGAAAAGGCGGGAAAGTGTCGGGAAAAGCCGACAAAAAGCTCAAAAATCCGGAATATATAATTAAACCCGCCGGTGAGAACACGGGCGGGCTTGTTTAGCTTGACTTGTCGAAAGGATTGTTATAGGGGTTGTGTTGAAAGGAAGACGGCCGATTTGCGGCTTATAAAGGAAGGTTTATGATTACACCAGAAAAGAGCACGAAAGAGAAAAAGCGATTCGTGATTTACACCCGGTGCTCGACTGATGATCAGGCGCAGGGCGACTACACCACGCTTGATGCGCAGGCGCACCACTGCAAAAACATGATGGATGCCTTCGGCTACGAACTGGCAAATTTCGGCGACAAAGGCATCGTGAACGATGACGGATATTCCGGTAAAGACTTAAACCGTCCCGGCATACAGGCGATCCTTAAAGACATCCAGAAAAACAAATCCTTTGACGGCATCATCTTCTTCCGGCTTGACCGCCTGACCCGCAACCCCCGCGACCTTTACGGCATGATCGATTTATTCAAAGCCCAAGAAGTCGACTTTTTATCCGTCCGCGAGAATCTGGACAGCTCAACGGCCATCGGCAGGGTCGTGATCGGCATCATCGGTCTGCTTTCAGCATTCGAGCGCGAACTGACAGGTGAACGCGTGAAAGCCTCTGCGATCGCCCGGGCAAGACAAGGCAAGTGGGTGGCCGGTAAACCGCCCTTTGGATACATCCAAGTCAAAGACGGCGAGCCTCTTGCGAACGGCAGACAACCGCACAAGATCGAGATCGACCAGATAATAGCCCCGTACATTAAAAAGATTTTTGAGCTGGCCGCTGATAATAAAACCTTAAGCGAAATCGGAAACGTCCTGATACAAAACCAAGTGCCGACCTCACGTAAATTGATCTGGCGCAAACAGACGGTCGCCAAAATTATCAAGAACCCGTTCTATAAAGGTATGATTTCCTACTCAGGCGAGATAAACAAAGGCAATCACCCAGAAATTGTTGATGACGCTCTCTGGGATAAAGCTAACCGGGTGGTCTCGGCAAACCTCCCCGGCCACCGGTTTGTGAAGATAGTGAAAGACTACTCGAACCGCCTCAAGGGAATTGTGCGGTGCGGAAAATGCGGCAGCGCATTTGTCTCCACCATTGCGCACAGCCATACAGATAAGATTTTTTATTATTACGAATGCAGCCGGGCGAGACAAAAACTGGGATGCGATACCAAGCGGATATCCGCTACAGCGTTTGATGAAGCGGTGATTGATTTCTTTAGGCGGGCGTCAAAGGATCAGGAAATAATAGTGAAGGCGATGGGTAATGCGATCAAGGACAGCACAACCAAACTGGAAATTTTTGATAAGGAAATACGGGTGCTGGAAAAGAAGCTGGCCAAGGTTAAAGAAGCGGCCGAAAAGCTGCTGAATCTTGCCCTTGAAAAGGCGATCCCAAAAGGATCCACCTACACAGCCAAAATGGAAGGTTATGAAAAGGAAATCGCGGTGTTGGAAGATAAAATCTCTAAAACTGACGCCCGCCGCAGGGCCGCCAGCATGTCGGTCAACTCAAGCGAATATCTGTACTCGAACCTGCGCTTTGCCATGGCTCATCTCGACCAAGCTCCGGCCGAAGCCCAGATCAATCTCTTAAAGACCCTGATCAAAGCGATCGACGTTTATGAAGACCACGTCATCCTGCGGATGTATGTAACCGACCCGGCTGATGAAATTGCCTGTGTTATTCCCCCCGAAAAAAGACGAACCCTGCCCGATACTTCTACCGGACAGGGTTCGCCTGAGCGTCAACAATGGCGGGCCCGAGAGGATTCGAACCTCCGACCGACAGATTAGAAATCTGTTGCTCTATCCAACTGAGCTACGGGCCCTTAAATGAGATTTTAGCATTTTTAAAGCCCGCGCGCGACCTCCGAAAAGAAATGAAATTACATATAATACCTATCGACAATTCTATATGAAAATAGGAGAAGGCGGCCGCAAACCTCGCGGCCCATACCATAGGGCAATATTAAACAAACCTGCAGCAGATAAATTACAAAAACCAAGGGTAACCCGCAGTTATGTAGACGATGTTGCCGACGAGTTCGCCAGTCAAGAATATTCGGCCTTTCAAGAAATGTGGGACCTCGCCAAAAGCGATCCGCGATCGATCACGCCTTATGCTTTCCGTAAAATGGTGGAAACAACCATTGAAGTGGCAGAACAAATTCGACAATTTACCGAATTCGGGACTAGAGACAATTTCGGCGCCGAAGTGATCTTTTTGGAATTACTAAAAGATCTACCTCACTATGCCAACCTGTTGGCTCAAGTATCATTAGGCCGCGACCTGGTCCACTGGCTGCTGTTTGAAAAGCACCAAATCATCACGCGGTCATTTGACCTAATGGAGGAAGAGCTTGGCGCCATGTGCGCTATGGATTTAGAAGAGGAAACAAGACGGTTGGAATCCGGAGGCGACCGGCCTGGTGCCTTGGCCACGGTTAGCCCCGCCGCGATCACGCCGGTTGTAACGGGAATTGTTCAGCTGGACAAAATGTATTACAGTCCCGAATGGCGCGGAATGTTCAGGGATATGTTGGAACAGACCCTAAAATTGCGGCCACGGCAAACTACTTTCATAACTCCAGAATTGTTGGCAGAATTAGCCAAGCTGTTAAAGACCGATAAAAGGCCGGGCGCTTTGCGCTTTCTTAGATCAGTGGCGGCGGAAGACCTTAATTTGATCCTTTTTGATGCAGAGCGATACGGGAGCGACCTGGGAGAAATAATAGGGGTCAAAGGCATAAAAATGATCGATCCCGCGATCATTGGACGGAATTACGAAACCTATCGCACCGAAAATCTCTTTACCGCCTGGGCGATAGGGAACCGCGAGCTCAACCGAGAAAAAGCTGACGAGATCAAAGAAGCGGAACAGTTGGTCCGAGGCGAAGTCCCGGCGGTTCGCTATCGAGTTGTAGCAGCAATGCTACGTGAAAAAGCTCCCTGGGCCTTAGCCGAATTTAAAAGATTATGGGAAGCGCCTCTTTTTAAGGAAACCACCGAAGATCATCACCGCTATATCGCTTTTATCTTGGCGTTGCAGGGTGAAAAAAGAGAAATAATGGTCCAATTATTAGAGTGTCCGGGCCGTTTGCAAAAAATATTCAATTCGGCTGTAGCTTTTCCGCATTTAGCGGCCTTGATGAAAGTAATCCGCCGGGTTCTGGTGCAATCCAGGCAGGAGATCGAAGCCAGGTTGGACATTATTAACGCATTTCCTTTTGTGCTCTCACCGGAAACCTATGCTCAAATATTGACTGCCCGTACTAAAAAACGAGCGGTGAAAACCCTGGAGGAAGCGATCGAAGCGGCCGATTATAGGGCTTGTCTTTCTTACGGATTAGGAGAACGGGTAAACGCCTTCGGCGCGGCATATCGGGAGGAGATGGCAAAACGTTGGCCGAAAGTAACAGAATTAACCAAAACAGAGCATAAACAACCCGCATTTATGACGACGATCGCGAAAGTATTGGAAGTCCCTTTGATCGGTGCAGAAAAAGCAAAGGTCGAAAAAGCTTTCCGTCAATTGGCAAGAGAATGTCATCCCGACAGATATCCAGGCGATCAAGAGAAAGAAACGGCCTTTAAAATGCTAAATGAGGCGGCCAATATTTATTTATTGGCATTAGAAGAAATAGCGAGTGGAAAGCCCACGCCCGATGCTACTGTTAATCTGCTGACTTCATCTTTTGAGGAAATGAAATAATTTAGCCAGCGCCCTGGCTCTGTGACTGATGCGGTTCTTCTCGGCCGGGGACATCTCGGCGAAAGTTCGCTTATATCCGCAGGGCCTAAAGACCGCATCGTATCCAAAACCGTGATTTCCTCTCATTTCGGATATTATCCTGCCGGGCACAACACCTTTAAAAGTCCTGCTCCTGCCGTCCGGATAAGCCAGAGCGATCGCGCAAACGAATTTTGCCCCACGATTTGCCCGACACTTCTGCATAACGCGCAACAATTTTTGACAGAGGTTTTTAGGGGTGGGGGGAGTGGCAAAACGCGCCGACTTAACTCCAGGCAGTCCATCCAAGCAATTGACCATCAATCCTGAATCATCGGCGATGGTTAACTGCTTGAACTTGCGGGCACCAGCCCGGGCTTTCTTTATCGCGTTTTCCTCAAAGGTTTTACCGTTCTCTTTCACGTTGAGCTTTAAACCCTCGACTTTAACGCCGAGAATGTGGCGGATCTCTTTTAATTTATGTTTATTGGTAGTGGCGACCAGGAGCTTCAACGTTTTAAGGCTTTCCGGCCGATGTCTTTGCGGTAATGCATATCTTTAAAGTCGATCATTTTGACCGCCAGATAAGTCCGATCGATGGCGTGGCGGATCGATTCGCCCAATCCCACCACTCCCAACACCCGTCCACCTGCGGTCATAACCTGCCCTTCTTTTTCCAATGTCCCGGCATGGAAGATAATGACATCTTCCAGCTGGCGCGCCTCATTAAGGCCTTTGATCTCTATCCCTTTTTTGTACGAGCCGGGGTAACCGCCCGAAGCCATTACCACACAAACGGCGGGGCGGGGGTCCCATTCGATCGAGATAGTAGAAAGTCGAGAATCGACAATGGAAAATAGGATCTCAACCAAGTCGGTCTTAAGCCGAGGGAGAATACATTGGGTCTCGGGATCGCCGAAACGGGCATTGTATTCGAGAACTTTCGGCCCATTCTTGGTCACCATTATCCCCACATATAAAACTCCCTTATAAGGGATGCTTTCAGCTTCCATTCCTTTGATGGTCGGGACCAATATCTCGCGCTGAACTTTTTCTAAAAGTTTAGCCGTGACGATTGGGGTGGGGGAGTAGGCGCCCATGCCTCCCGTATTCGGCCCTTCATCATTATCATTTACTCTCTTATGGTCTTGGGCGGAAGCCATGGGGACGATGGTCTTACCGTCGGTAAAACACAGGATCGAGGCCTCTTCACCCTCCAGGAATTCTTCAACCACGATCCGCGTTCCCGCCGCGCCGAAATCCTTCATCCCGTCGACGGCCTGCTCCGCGGCGGATATTGTCTCGGCGATGATCACTCCCTTGCCGGCGGCCAGCCCATCCGCCTTGATGACCACCGGCGCGCCCAATTTTTTAGCATACTTTTTGGCTTCGGTCGGATCGGTGAAGGAGGCAAAGTCGGCGGTGGGGATCTTATATTTTTTCATCAGCTCTTTGGCGAAGATCTTACTGCCTTCAAGCTGGGCCGCGGCCTTGCTCGGCCCGAAGATCGGGAGGCCTTGCGACTCAAAAAGGTCAACGATCCCCAAAACCAGGGGAACTTCCGGGCCAACTACAGTAATGTCGATTTTATTAACTTTAGCAAATTTTAAAAGGCCGGGCAGGTCTTCGGCCTTAATTTCCACGTTTTCCGCAACTTGCGCGGTCCCGGCGTTGCCCGGGGCGCAGAAGATCTTGCTGACCTTGGGGCTCTGCGCGAGCTTCCAGCACAATGCGTGCTCCCGCCCCCCCGAACCGATGACCAGAATGTTCATTGCGACTCCTTGATGTCCACTAAATTCAACTGGGCCGATTCAAAGCCGTTCCACTCATTGGTCTCTAAATTATACGCTATATCGTAGGTTTTCTCATAGCTTAAACCTCCAGCCAGCTCCCCCAGACGAAAGCCGATGGATTCCAGCCCGTTGCTGAATCTCAACTTTAAATGTCCGCCGTTATTGCCCACCTTTTTCACATCTTTGATCTTTAAACCCCGGGTCATAAAGACGGGGGCGGGGTTGCCCTGGCCGTGGGGGGCAAGCGCTTCCAGTTCTTTTATCAGCCCCAAGGTTATCTGCTTGGCGTCCAGCTCGCAGTCGATCATAAGTTTGGGGGTGAATATTTCAGAAGTTGCGAATTCTCTAATCTTTTCTTCCAGTCTTCTTTTCAGCTCCGGAATGTTGCCGGGATCGATCTCAAAGCCGGCCGCGCCCTCATGCCCGCCGAAATCGGAAAAAAGATCGCGGCAGGTATCGAGGATGGCGAAGATATTGAAATCTTCTATCGAGCGGGCCGACCCGCGGCCTACGCCTTCATTTATTCCGATGAGCACCGTCGGCCGAAAATAAGCGTCCACCACCCGCGAAGCCACGATCCCGATCACTCCCGGATGCCAGCCCTCGCCCGAAGCGATGATGATCTTCTGGTCATCGGTCACCTTAAGCTGGGCAAAGACCTCTTCCTGAATGTCCCCGCCGATACCCTGACGGCGAGTGTTGATGGTATTAAGCTGTTGTGCGAGCGTGCGCGCTTCCACCGGGTCCGTTGAAGTTAAAAGTTTTACCGAAAGGGAAGCGTGCTCCAGGCGGCCCGAGGCGTTTATGCGGGGGGACAATCCGAAATTTATCCGGTCGATCGAGACCCTTCCGGAAATGCCCGCCGCCTCCACCAGGTATTTGAGGCCCAGGCGCTTCTTCTCGTTTATCCGGTTGATACCCACCACCGCCAGGATGCGGTTCTCGTCGGTTAGGGGCACCACATCGGCCACCGTGCCCAGCGCCGCCAGGTCTAAAAGGTCGGTCAGAAAGCCGTTCTCTTTATCACCCGCGGAACGTAAAAGCGCCCAGGCGAATTTAAAGGCCACTCCCGCGCCGGAGAGATATTTGCTGGGGTGTTCTGCTTTGATCAGTTTGGGATTGACCAGGGAAAAGGCGTTGGGGAGGCGAGTGGGGAGATTGTGGTGGTCGGTCACGATCACATCCATTCCCAGGGAGTTGGCCAGTTCGATCTCGATCAAACTAGCGATGCCGCAATCCACCGTAATGATGAGCTTAATCCCCTCATCCTTGAATTTTTTAACGGCTTCGGCATTCAAAGAGTAGCCCTCGCCGTAACGATGCGGGATGTAAAATTCCGGCTTCATTCCCAGATGCCTTAGGGTTTCGAGCATTATCACCGTGCCGGTCACCCCGTCCACGTCGTAATCGCCATAAACCAGCACCTTTTCACCGCTTTGCGCGGCCTTGAGCACCCGCTCGGCGGCAGGCCTAATGTGAGGGATCTCAAAAGGATCTTTTAGATAAGATAGGATCGGCTTTAAAAATTGGCGGGCCCGGTTTGTGTCTTTCATCCCGCGGTTCATCAAGACCTGCGCGGTGAGGGGGGTGAGCTTTAGTTCTTGGGAAAGTTTAAGGGCCAGCTCCGCGTCTGGTGGGAGTAGGCGCCAGAGTTTTTGCATGAAGGAAGCCGGATCAGCTCTTTTTGACCAGCATCAGCTTTTGGCCGTATTCCACCGGCTTGCCGTTCTCCGCCAATACTTTCACGATCTTGCCGCCGATCTCGGACTCGATCTCGTTAAAAAGCTTCATGGCCTCGACGATGCACACTACCTGGCCGGGCTTTACGGTATCGCCCTCTTGGACAAAGGGAGGGGAATCGGGGGAAGGGGAGCGGTAAAAGGTGCCGACCATGGGAGAAGTTATGGCCACCAATCCATCCTCTTCCTTTACCTCTTCCTTCTTTCCTTCTTCCTTGATCTCCTTAACTTCCCTAACTTCTTTGACCACGCCGCCGTGCTCGCGCTTGACCTCGATCTTGACCCCGCCTTCCTCAACCGTCAGCCCCGAGATGCCTTCGTCCTTAACCATGTTGATCAGCTTTTTGATCAGATTAAAATCCACCATTTTATACCCTCCCTAAATATTTCCCTTCGCGCGTATCCACTTTAACGACGTCTCCCGGGTTGATGAAAAAAGGAACCGAAATGGTCAGGCCGGTCTCGAGGGTGGCGGGCTTGCCGCCCGAAACCGTATCCCCCTTGAATCCCGGTGTGGCCTCGGTCACTTTTAGCTCCACTGCCGCCGGCAGGGTCACTTCCAGCGGTTCTTCATCGAGAAAAGCGATGTTCGCCACGAATCCTTCCTTGAGATAACTGGCGGTATCGCCCAGCAGTTTTCTGGGCAGGACGATCTGGTTGAAATTCTCCTGGTCCATGAAGTGGAACGAATCGCCGTCGCTGTAGAGGAACTGCATGGGGCGGAACTCGATATGAACGCGCTCCACCTTTTCGTCCACATTGAAGGTGTTCTCGGTGGTGGAACCGCCGCGCAGGTCTTTCATCTTGATCCTGACCCGCGCCTGCTGGGCCCATTTGATGTGGCTGTACTCAACGCATTTAAAAAGCTTGCCGTTATAAATAAAGGCATTGCCGGCGCGTATTTCGGTGACTGGAATGGCCATATAAGATATAAATTTACTATTTTTCTTCTACTAAGTCAATGATCTCCGGGGGCAGGCCGAGCTTTCTGGCCACGGCTATTGCCTGGGAAAGTTCGTGGCCCGGTGTGGCCCGGTAATCAAATTGGATCTCGGCGCCGTCGAAATGAGTATGGAAATGATAAGCACGGACTAAATGCGGATAGCTCGCTTCTAGGGCGCTTAGGGCGTCGTGATTATGCGAGGCCAGGGCGAGATATTGGCCGCGCGTGAGCATCTCGGATGCGATCGCGAAAGTAAGGGCTGATTGGTAACGGGGCGAGGTGGTGGAGAAGGCCTCATCTACGCAACTGAAAACGCGTTCGTCCCGGTCCAGCAGTTTAAGCAGGTCGCTCCAAAAGGTGAGTTCGTTGCCGAAAGCCGAGAGGTTCCGGTCATTCTTAGCGGTCACCCGGTCCAAAAAAGCGACCGAATCAAAAAGGGGCATGGTCGCGGTGCGGGCGGGGGCAAAGCCGGTCGCCAAACCGGATAATACCCCGAAGATAAGTGATTTAAGATAAAAGGTCTTTCCCGACATGTTCGCCCCGGTGACCAGCTTGACCTGCTCATCGGGATTGAAAGATGCGGGATTGCTGACTTGAGCGTCTTTGGGCTTGACCAGGTTCCACAAGCCGTCGAAGCGGACCTCTCCGGTATCGTTAAAATCGACCGGACTGAATCCCATGGTTTGGACCATATGCCCATAGAGAAAAAGCGACTGGAGTCCCAGCGCTTCATCAATGACGCGGTCCCCGCCGCGGTCGTACATGTTCAGGGCGTTGCCGATCTTAGAAGCGAAAAATTCGCCAACTTTTTCGTGCGGGATACCATATTTTCGGGATAGCACCCCCATTTTCGCCTGCAAACGGTCATTGGTATTCACAACATCCCGAAGTTCGTCCAACAACCCTGATTCAACCAAATGTTTTCTAAGGAATTCCTGGAAGATCCTTTCCCTTTTTTCCCCGGGGCCGGCATCTTCGACCGCGTATGCAATAGGAGCGGTTTCTTCCCAACCGGTGCCGGTGTACCAGCTGAAATATCGGAAAAATTCTTCAGGGGAGGACGGACAGCGTCCCAGCAGACAACAATTATACAGATGTTCCGCATAATTAGGATGGCTGTGGCTGTCCAGCCGGGGATATTTAACCCATAAATCCCGATATTCTTTTTCCACCTCAAGATATTCAAGATAATATTCTTTTAGATGGACATTGAACGGCTTTTTAAGCATTTTGAAGAGATGTTCGACTTCCTGGAAGCTTCCGGAATCGAGAATCCTTTTTCGCAAAAGGTCGAAGTTATTCGCCAGCCTGGTTAGATGAACACTATCGTAATTCCTCATAATTTCTATCAGCCGTCCGAATATATTGTGGTCATCGATCAGCATTTCGATCACCAGGGCCAGAGAAAGATCTTTGGGCCATTGATGATAATATTCATAATCTCCACCCTTATGTCTTTGTTTGATAGCGGCGATCAATTTATCGAGCTGGGCTTTGACCCGGCTTAGATCGCAAAGGAAGATCGGCTTGCCCACTAAAAGGCGTTCGGGATCCTTGAGCCGCCGCATTAATTCGGAGGCCGCTTCATTAATGATATCGGCGGTGATCCGGGTGTTCCTGTATTCGGGACGTACGGCCGCAAATTGGTCCCTGATCCCGGCATCTTTGAGGCCGATGCATCTTTGATGCCATTTGATGCTATTCTCAAGTCCGGATAACTCCAGAATCTGACTATAAACCGCAGTTCCTTCCGGCTGGGCTTTCAGATAGTTTAGGTAAGCGATGATCCGCGCGCGATTGACCTTGGAGCCCCACTTTTCCGGGTTTGGCTCGCCAACCGCCAGCGAGAAGAACTTTTCCCTGATCGCGGCCGCGGAAAATTCACGGAAAGAATACCCAGTTAAAAACGGACGGAGCATTTTCTTGGCTGCTTTATCTTTTCGGTCACAATCCTTAAAAACCCAATCGATATAGGCCTCGACCCTTTCTTTAGTAACCTCATTCCCCCAATCCTCGCGGTTCGGCTCATCCGGCGACATCATCCGGAACCTATCCGCAACTTCCGGCGTGATCTCTACCACCTGCCTCTTGAATTTATCTCCGGGGGTTCGCTGCATAAAGGTTTCATACAATTCATTCCAGCGCTTATGGCCGTTGCCCTCCAGCCACGCCAGGTAACTGCGGACCCGGCGGCGGGTGACTACCCCCTCTTCACCGGTAACCTGCCTGAAGTATCCGGCGATCTCCGGCGGAGCTTCCTCATCCTCTTCCCGATCAATTATTTCTTCAATTTCACCGATCTCCTGTTCTGCTTGGATCTTTTCCACGTCGTCGAGCAGGCGCTGGAAAACTTTAACCTGCTCGAGCATGGGATCCAGCGTAAAATCTTTTTCGAGCAGGATCTTATTCATTTCAAGATAGGCGATGACCAGGTCGAGCCGTAAAAGCATTTCGGTTTCATTCATGTTCTCAAAAGGATGCAAACGGACGTTGAAGTTAAGCAAGCCGTCCCTGATCAGCCCAGGGAGCACCGGCAGGAACTTGGCCTGGTAGATTATCCTCTCAAAAAGCGCTTTGGCCTCATCGTAGCGGTCGTTGCCGGCCAACTCGGCGAACATCTTTTGCCTCTCCAAGGTCTCTTGCGGCGATAGCTTGCCGACCCCCGTGATCAGCCGGAGAAGATTCGATTTTAACTCCGCCAGGCAATCGATCCTCCAGCCCCCCAGGGAGATCCTTTGGTCGAAATCGTGCGGCTCTTCGCCGGTAAAGATATCGCTTCCCCTGAACAGGCCGGCCTGAAAATTCGGATCTTGGCTGTAAAGGTGGAAGATGCCGTTCTTTTTCGACGCCAGGGAGGCGGCCGTCAGATCTTTGGTCTTAAGGCGGGCCCGCTCCGCCTCGGAATAGGGTTTAATGGTTTTCTTTTCCGGATAGATCACCCGTTCGATCTTTCCCAGGATCCCGGCCAGATAATTTCTGGCCAGCGCAACGGTCGAGGCGAGGAAGCCCAGGTTCTCCGCCACCGCCAGAGCTTTGGAATCGTCCGGCCCGGCTTCGAGAGTATATTGGTATGAGATATCGCCGCGGGGGCCGATCTCGGTCTTAAAATGATAAATGCCGACCGTGGGTTCGTCCCCCAGCCGTTCGATAAAGCGTTCATTGTGGCTGGCGAGAAACATCCGGGCTCCGTGCTTTTCGATATAGCGATTGACCGCGGTGAGAAGCCGGAATTGATCTTCCGGGGAGGTGGTTGAAAAACCCTCATCGATAAACAACAAGGGTTTGGTCCCAAAATCGGCGATCGCAGTGTTCCATTCCTTGATCTCCTGACCGAAAGCGCTTAGATCGTTGTGGGGAGAGGTGGAGGCGCGGTCGAGATAGGCGATCGAATCGTGGACCTCAAAATTGCCCTCCCGGCAGGGGACATAACCGAACGATTGCGCCAGCAGCTGCATCAACAAGTTTTGCTTCAGGTTGAACGATTTTCCGCTCATGTTGCTGCCCGAAAGGATGGTCAGAGTCTTATCCGCGGGGGAATCGTTAAGGACCTGGCCGTTCTTGGGCCTGACGAACAACCACCCGGCTTTATATTCTTTTGGTTTGGCCGGATCGAAATTCGCGCGCGAGTAAGCGCCCTCCACGACCAGGTTGGCGAAGCTTACGAATGCGCCGATCTTTACCAGATCGCAGAAAAGCGCGCCGCTTAAATCCATCGACTTATATTGTTCATATCTCTGCCGGAGGAAATAATCCTCATTGAAATGTTCGATATCTCGCAGATGTTGTTTGAGGTCGGCGGAGATACTCCTAAAAAGTTGCGGGTTGACCTTCTTTAAGCAGTCGATGAACCCGGCCAGTGCCTTTTTCCCTTCTTCGATCTGGGCAAGGGCCTCATATATCTGTCCTTCCAAACCTTTTTCCCCGCGAAGATAAGCCGACAGGGCGGGCTCCTGATGGCCGTAACCGCCCAAGTCGACCGGCTGGAAAAGCGCACTTATCCCGTGATGGACCAGATAGGCGCCATTCTTGGCTTCGGTCGCTTCGCGCAGGTATTCACTGGCGGAAAGGGTTTCCAGGACCATTTGTCTTTGTGTGATCCGGGCGAGATCGGCCGTAGGGCTCTTCACCAGTTCCCACATTTTGTCTTTCTCCGGGAAGGCCTTCAGCGATTCGGGAACGTAGGGCCCTCTGTCCATCCAGGTGCGGCTTTCGTCCCCGATCAATTCCGCGTCGGTGGTGTTGAGGATGAAATTTGCCGGTCTTATATTTTCGGCCAGGACCGATAGGGGAATGCCCGTAGGAATTGCCGACCGATCAACGATCGGAGGATGGATGCCGATCCGGCCTTCCGGCTTTGCGATCTGGGCTTGCCGGAGGCGGAAAAGATTCAATAAATTGATACGCGGGCTGGAATTTGCGTTTACTTTAATTGACATTCTGTTACCTTTTCTTTTGTCGTAAATTGCGCCAATAAATTTCAACTAATATGGTAAAATACCGCTATGAAAACTATCGCGATTATCGGGCTCGGTCTTATCGGCGGGTCTATCGGGTTGAAGCTAAAGGGGCTGGGGACTGGGGACCGGGTACTAGGGATACCGCGCCGGGAAGAGACGCTTAAGAAGGCGCTGGAGATGGGGACGATCGATGAGGGGTCGCTCGATGTTTCCAAAGTTGCCGAAGCCGATATTGTTTTCCTCTGCACTCCCATCAACTTGATCATCCCCAGATTAAAAGAGCTGGTTCCGCACTTAAAGAAGGGCGCCGTTGTTTCAGACGTGGGCTCCACCAAAACAGAGATCGTCTCTCAAGCAGAGAAGCTCATGCCTAAAGGGACCTACTTTGTGGGGGGGCATCCCATGGCAGGCAAAGAACAAACCGGCATTGAGGTTGCAGAGGCGGAACTCTTTAAAGATAAAGTTTGGATATTGACCGAAACCTCCAAAACCAGGCAGAAAGCGTTGGAGCAGGTGGAAGAGGTGGTTAGGTTGTTGGGCCCTAAGGTGGTTAGGATGGATATCAAGACGCACGATCTGGTAGTAGCCGGTATCAGCCATGTGCCCTTGGCGGCGGCAGCCATGCTGGTCAATCTGGTCGCGGGATCGGAGCAAAAAGATCAGATGGCGCAATGCGCAGCTAGCGGTTTTCGCGACACTACCCGGGTGGCTTCCGGGGATCCGGTTTTGGGGCGCGATATGTTTACCACCAATCGGGTAGCGATCTTAAAAACCTTAAAGAATTTCCGCGCCAAGCTTTTAGAACTTGAAAAACTGATAAAAAAGGGCGATGCCGCCGCTATCGAAAAAGAACTTAAGTTCGCGAAGGAGTTCCGGGATCGGATCTATGGCCAATCTTAAGATCAAACCCGCAAAAAAACTCCAGGGCGAAGTCCACATCCCAGGCGATAAGTCCATCTCCCACCGGGCGGTGATGCTGGGAGCTATTGCCGACGGGGAAACAGTTATTGAGAATTTTTTATCTAGTGCGGATTGTTTGGCGACGGTGAAGTGTTTTGAGAAATTAGGGATTGAGATCACGGAGCTTGGAACACAGAGCACGGAACACAGGGTAATTATTAAAGGGAAAGGACTCCACGGGCTATCCAAGCCAGATGGACCATTGGACGTGGGCAATTCCGGCACCACTATCCGGCTGATCTCCGGCATCTTAGCTGGGCAATCATTTGAAACTACCATCACCGGGGATGCATCCATCCAAAAAAGGCCGATGAAGAGGATCGCGGAGCCGCTCAAAAGAATGGGTGTGAGGTGTGAGGGAAGGGGTATGGGGAATGAGATTTATCCGCCGCTTAAAATAAGCGGAGGGAAGTTGCGGCCGATAGAATATAAACTGCCGATGGCGTCGGCGCAAGTCAAATCCTGTATTCTTCTGGCCGGCCTTTACGCTGAAGGCGAGACCTGCGTTATTGAACCAGCCCCCTCACGCGATCATACCGAGCGGATGCTTTCTTATTTGGGAGTTAAATTCGCTAAATTAGGGAACAAGGTTTCGGTCTGCGGGCCTGCCGCTTTCGAAGGGCGGGAGATCAGTGTCCCCGGCGATATTTCTTCCGCGGCTTTCTTGATGGTAGCGGGGCTTTTGGTTCCCGATTCCGACCTGCTTTTAAGAAATGTAGGCGTCAATCCCACCCGAACCGGCATACTCGAAGTTTTGCATAGAATGGGTGCCCAAGTGGAAGTTTTGGATGAGGAGATAATTTCGGGGGAGCCGAGAGCGAGCATAAAAGTCAAAAGTCAAAATTCAAAAGTCAAAAGTATGGAAATCGGAGGAGAGCTAATACCAAAAGTTATAGATGAAATCCCCATCATCACGGTTTTAGCCACTCAAGCGGAAGGGAAAACCGTTATAAGGGATGCCAAAGAATTGCGGGTCAAGGAATCCGACCGCATTAAGACCATCTCCACGGAATTAAAGAAAATGGGCGCAAAGATCGAGGAAAAAGAAGACGGCATGGTAATCACCGGGCCGACTAAATTAAAGGGAGTCAAGGTTCAAAGCTACGGGGATCACCGGGTGGCGATGTCTTTGGCAGTGGCGGGATTGATAGCCGAAGGCGAAACTATGATCGAGGATACGGATTGTATTGAGACCTCTTTTCCGGGATTTGAGAAACTACTCTTACAGATTACCCAAAAATAAGCGCCAGCTTAAAGTGCTTCCTTTTCCGTTATCCACATCCAGGTAAGTTACCAGAAAAGTCTCCTGACCATCACCTTGATCGCTCAAGCGGAAAGTGAAACCCGCTCGATTGGTATTGCCGGCCTTTGCCAGTTGCGCGACAACCTGGGACCAGGGTACCGCTACTAGGTTGGTTTTTTTCCGACCTTTTTCTTCAAAGATCCGGCCTTTTTTAAATGCCCAGATGGCATCATGTAAAGTGTCTAGGTTCTGTGGATGCGCCAGGTCGGAACAAGTGCCGAAGCTCACCCTTTTCATCCCCCGAAACTCGCGGGGAAGATCTTTGGGGGTGATCATTCTGTTCAACGGTCCATAGACGACAAAGACCTGTCGGCCAGCGGGCTTAAGGTTGCTTGTTACGAGCCGGACAGATCGGACAAAAGCGGTTTTAGCCGGCATAACTTTGCCTCCGATCGCCCAAACCCAGGCGACGAAAAACAACTAATTCATCCCCGGAAAATATCCCCAGATAATTTTCACCGATTCTGCCGTTTTGATGAAACATTAAAGTTGCTTCCTTTCCCCGGATCAATCCGGATAACCCTGCCCAGTCATCTTTGATGAACCCGTCTGTGGGTGTCTGCGAGAATATAAGGCCCGATTTAAAAGCTTCAACAGCTTCAATGAGCAATGATCTATTTTTCAGGCTGCCTAAAATCGGACAGGCGCCAAAGTTAATTTGGCAAAGATGCTGTAATTCATCAGGTATATCCCTTCTGGGATCGATCATTCCTTTCAAGGCCCAGGCTAATCTGACTTCTTGCCTGTGAGGAGATACGGCTCTCCTCGGGACACTGAACATCACGCTATCAGCGGTTCGAGAAAGGGGTCTGGCTATTCCGTTCGGCATAAGTTACCTCCGGGTTTTATATCGGCAGGGGATTTGGGAAATTTCAGGTTTATTTTGTTGTGAGTTATGGGCTATGAGTTTTGTGTGGGGTTGTGGGTATTGGGTTGTGGGTTTGTATCCTCACCCTCACAACGCATAACTTAACTCACAACACACAACCCATCCACACAACCACAAAAAGACACCGAGTTAATGTGACATTAAAAGAATAACATTCTCAATATGCGGAGTATGGGGGAAAAGATCCAGGGGTTGGATGGCGGAGATCTTGTAGCCAAAAGGTAAAAGTTTGTCGATATCCACTTTTTGAGAATGGGGATTGCAGGAAACATAGATGATGCGGTCGGGCTGGGCTTCGCCCAGCTTGTTGAGGACTTTCTTGTGGATGCCGGGGCGGGGAGGGTCGACTATCGCGATGTCGAATGAATATTCGAATTCTTCGATCATGTCTTCCGCCCGGCCGGCCAGGGCGGAATAATTGGTGATCCCGTTCAGCATGGCGTTATTAACGGCGTCCTTCACTGCCTCCTCATTCTCTTCCACGCCAATGATTTCTTCTGCCTGATGGGCTAGGGATAGGCCGATGGTGCCCACACCCGAATAAAGTTCCAGCACTTTTTCACTGCCGGAAAGAGCGGCGAATTTCTTGATAATTTCCAAAAGATTCACTGCCTGATAGGAATTGGTCTGAAAGAATGATTGGGCGGGGATGCGGAATTTAACGCTTCCCAGTTTTTCTTCAAGATAATCCTGGCCGATGAACTTTTGGATATCACCCACCGAACGGTCGGCAGGGGAGGGGTTGATGCTCCAGAGGAGTCCGCGTGCCAGATCGGACATTTTCTCCCACAGCTCCTCCAGGTCGAATTCACCCTTGGCGGTCAAGATATTCACCAGATTATTATTGATGAATTTGCCCTCGCGGATAACGGCATGGCGCAGGATGCCGTCTTTGGTTTCCTTCCATTTGTGGAGCTTTTTCCATTGGGTAAAATACTTAAGGCGGGTTAAGATCTTATTGCTTTCTTCAGACATCAGCCAGCATTTCTCGATATCAACGATCCGGTCCCATTGGTTCTTGAGCCCCAGGGTGAAATCGGGCCCAAAAGCGAAGTCCATGCGGTTACGGTAGAAGTATTCATGAGGAGAAGATATGAGGGGTGAGGTATCGGCGAAGAGATTCCGAATGACCTGTTCTTTGATCTTCACCTGTTCGGCATATTTCAAGCCCTGCCAGGAACAGCCGCCGCATACTCCAAAGTGTTTGCAGACGGGGGTTTGGCGGTGGGGTGAAGCGTTCAGGACCTTGGTCAATTTGCCCAGCTTCTTTTTGTGGTTGACGATCTCTATTTCTACCTGGTCGCCGGGGTAAGCGAAGGGCACGGTATACCCGTCACCCAGCCCTTTGCCTCTTTCATCAAAAGCGGTTATCTCAATCTTCATTTGATTCCATTATAACATTTATATTATAATTGCCTCATGAAGGACTTTATCTCCATTCACGATCTTTCCATCGCCGAAGTCAATAAGATCCTGGGCCTGGCGGCCGACCTTAAGAAAAATCCGCTCCAGGATTGGCTCCACGGCAAATCCCTGGCGCTGATATTTGAAAAACCCTCCACCCGCACCCGAGTCTCGTTCGAAGCGGGCATGTTCCAGCTGGGCGGCACCACCATCCATCTTTCCCCCAACGCAGTTCAGCTGGGGGTTCGGGAGAGTATTGCCGATGTGGCGCGCACCCTTTCGCGTTATGTCGAAGGGGTAATGCTTAGGACCTTCGACCACAACGACCTGCTGGAGTTCGCCAAGTTCGCTACGGTCCCGGTGATCAACGGCCTTTCGGATCTCTCGCATCCCTGCCAGGCGCTGGCGGATGTGTTCACCATCAAGGAGAAAAAAGGCCTGCAGAAAATCAAGGTTGCCTATATCGGCGACGGGAATAATGTGTGCCATTCGCTGATGTTCGCCTGCGCCAAGGTGGGATTGAACCTTACCATCGCTACGCCCAAGGGATTCGAGCCCCAAGCGAAGATAGTGAAGGCGGCTTTTGAGGATGCCCAACAGACCGGGGTAGAGATCGACATCCTGACCGATCCGGTGATGGCCGCCTCGCGTGCGGACGTCATCTATACCGATGTCTGGGCCAGCATGGGACAAGAAAAGGAAGTCAAAAGTAGAAAGTCAAAATTCAAAAGTTTCCAGATAAATTCCAATTTGGTTAAATTGGCCAAGCCCGATTATATCTTCATGCACTGCCTGCCGGCCCACCGCGGGCTGGAGGTGACCGCCGAGGTCATCGATTCGAAAAATTCGGTGGTCTTCGACCAGGCGGAAAACCGCCTGCATGTTCAAAAGGCGATATTGGCGATGCTTTTAGGAGGAAAATAATGCCCAAGGCAAAAAAAGTGGTCCTGGCGTATTCCGGAGGGCTCGATACCTCGATCATGATCAAATGGCTCAAAGACAACTACCATTGCGAGGTGGTCTGCTTTGCGGCGGATGTGGGGCAGGAGGAGGAGCTCCTGGGCTTAAAAGAAAAAGCGCTCAAGACCGGGGCTTCCCAGATCTTTATCGAGGACCTGACCGAGGAATTCGCCCGCGATTTCCTTTTCCCCATGATCAAATCCGGTGCGGTCTACGAAGGCCAATATCTTTTAGGTACTTCTGTTGCCCGCCCGCTGATCGCAAAAAAGCAGGTGGAGATCGCCCGTAAAGTCGGGGCTGACGCGGTGGCGCACGGGGCTACCGGCAAGGGCAACGATCAGGTGCGTTTTGAGCTCACTTACAAAGCGCTGGCGCCGGAACTTAAGATCATCGCTCCCTGGCGGGAATGGGAATTTGGCGGCCGGGAAGAAGAGATCGAATACGCGCAAAAAAATAATATCCCTATCCCGGTCAGCAAGAAGAAACCCTATTCCAGCGACCGCAACCTCTGGCATATCAGCTACGAGGGAGGAGTGCTGGAGGATCCTTGGTTCGAACCGCAGGAGAACATGTTCCTTTTAACCAATTCTCCCGAAAAAGCGCCCAATGTTCCGGAATACCTGGAAGTGGGATTTGAGAAGGGCGAACCGGTCAGCTTGAACGGCAAGAAGCTCCCTCCGGTCAAATTACTGCAGGAATTGAATAAGATCGGCGGAAAGCACGGCGTCGGACGCGTGGATATCGTGGAGAACCGGCTGGTGGGCATCAAGTCCCGCGGCGTTTACGAGACCCCTGGCGGGACCATTCTCTACGCGGCGCACCGGGCGCTCGAATCGCTGACTTTGGACCGCGACACCCAGCATTATAAACAATTGATCGCCCAGCGTTATGCCGAGCTGGTTTATTACGGCCAGTGGTACACTCCCCTCAAAGAGGCGCTGGACGCATTCATAGAAAAAACCCAGTCCAAGGTTTCGGGCGCGGTCCGCCTGAAGCTTTATAAAGGAAATTGCACGGTCGCAGGCCGCAAATCGCCTAAAACCCTGTATCATCCGCAGCTGGCCTCGTTCGAGGCCGAAGCGGTCTACAACCAAAAGGACGCCGAGGGTTTTATCAACCTATTCGGCTTGCCGCTTAAGGTTGAAGCCCTGTTAAAAAAGGAGAAAAAATGAGCAAGAACACCAAACTCTGGGGCGGGAGGTTCCGCCAACAGCTGGCCAAATCCGCCGAGGCCTTCACTGCCTCGATCGGCTACGACTCGCGGCTTTATCCCCAGGACATTATGCAGAGCATCACCTATGCCAAGACGCTCAAAAAGGCGGGCATTCTGGCCGAAGCCGAGACCAAGAAGATCATCCGCGGGCTCGAGGAAATAAAGCGGGGGCTCGACTCCGGCCGCCTGCACTTTAGGTCCGAGTTCGAGGATGTGCACATGAACATCGAGGCCTGGCTGATCGAGAAAGTGGGGGAGGTCGGCAAAAAGCTACATACCGGGCGGTCCCGCAACGACCAGGTGGCCACCGATTTGCGCATGTACCTAAAATGGGAGATCACCGAGACCATCGTGCTTGTCACCCGCCTGCAGGCGGCGCTTATCGACCAGGCGGAGCAAAATATCTCGGTCATCATGCCGGGCTACACCCATCTCCAGCGGGCGCAGCCGGTGCTTTTGGCGCACCACCTTTTGGCCTATTTCGAGATGCTGCAGCGCGACCGGGAGCGCTTTAACCAGGCCCACGAGAGGGTGGACGTGATGCCGCTGGGCTCGGGAGCGCTTTCCGGCACCAACTTCCCGCTCGATCGCGCTTATCTGGCCAAAGAGCTGGGTTTTTCCCGGATCTCGGCCAACAGCATGGACGCGGTCTCGGATCGGGATTTCGTCATCGATTATCTCTCCGCCTCGGCCGTACTTATGATGCATCTTTCCCGCCTGGCGGACGAGCTGATCATCTGGTCGAGCTACGAGTTCGATTTTGTGGAAATATCCGACGCCTATTCCACCGGTTCCTCCCTCATGCCGCAGAAAAAGAACCCGGACGTGGCGGAACTGGTCCGCGGAAAATCCGGACGGGTCTTCGGCAACCTGGTCTCGCTTTTAACTATCATGAAAGGCCTGCCCCTGGCTTATAACCGGGATCTCCAGGAAGACAAGGAACAACTCTTCGATTCGATCGATACCGTCAAGAGCTCGCTTTCCATTTTCTCGGAAATGATCAAGACCCTAAAGTTCAACCGCGAGATCATGGGCAAAGCGGTCAAGAAAGGTTATTTGACGGCCACGGATGTGGTCTATTACCTGGTGGTGCAGGGGGTGCCCTTTAGGGAGGCGCACGAGATCGTGGGCAAGATCGTGAGCTACTGCGAAGAATCCAACATGGAGCTGGATTATATCTCCCTAAACCAGCTCAAGCAGTTCTCCAACAAGTTCAGCTACGATGTCCAGCGGATACTCTCGGCCGAATCTTCGGTTGCGGCCAAAGACACGCCGGGCGGCACCTCTCCCAAAAGAGTAAAGGAGGCCATCAAGCGTGCTCGAGCGCACCTTCTGCATGATAAAGCCTGATGCTTTGGCGCGCGGCTTAAAGGATCAAATTTTAGGTCGCCTCAAAGAAGACGGTTTTAATATCATCGAGGAAAAAGAACTGAAGCTGGACCGGGCCGATGCGCAAAAGCTCTACGCGGTGCATCAGGGCAAATCTTTCTACGCCGGATTGGTTAATTTTATCACCTCGGGGTCGGCCTATCTTATGGTGCTCAAGCGGGAAGACGCCGTCCTCAAACTTAGGAAGCTGATGGGAGCGACCGATCCCCGGCAGGCGGACGCCGGGACCATACGGGGCGACTTTAAGGAAGATAATATATTCAATGCGGAAGGCATCATGAAGAACCTCATCCACGGCTCCGATTCGGTCGAGAACGCCAAATATGAAATATCTATTTTCTTTTAGCCTGATCTTATTACTGCTGTGCGGCCTGGCCGCGGCAGAGGAGATCAATTTCCCCGCCCCGCAGGGCTATGTAAATGATTTTGCCAACGTGATCGGGGCCGGCACCAAAGCGGAGATCGCCACTATCTGCGCGGATCTTGAAAAGCTCACCGGCGCGGAGATCGCAGTGGTTACCCTGCCCAGCACCTCGCCGCTCGACGTTAAGACCTACGCGGTAAAACTTCTGGAGAAATGGGGCATAGGCAAAAAAAAGCAGGATAACGGTCTACTGATATTGCTTTCGCTCACCGACCGCCGGGTGGAGGTGGAGGTGGGCTATGGGCTCGAAGGGGTCCTGCCCGACGCCAAAGTCGGCGAGATCATCGACCGGGAGATGATCCCACTCTTTGCCAAGGGGGAATTTGGGGAGGGCTTGCTCAATGCCACCCGGGTTTATGCGGAGATCATAAAGAAAAATTATTACGGCGAAAAGGAACCTCTGCCCAGCGGTTCTTCCGGGATCCCCTTTTTGCTGTTGATCATCATCGTGGTGATCGTCTTGAGCATCGTGATGCGTTCGGGATTCCCCAACCTGCTGGGAGGGATATTGGGGGCGGTCTTCGGATTTTACTATATGCAAACCGTGATCGGAGCTATAATTGGAGCGGCTTTCGGTTTCATTTTAGGTTATGGAGGGGCATTTGGCGGCAGGATGTGGGGTGGTGGTTTCGGCGGCGGAGGCAGTGGGGGAGGGTTTGGAGGATTCGGCGGGGGGCGTAGCGGGGGTGGAGGAGCAGGGCGAAGTTTTTAAAGGAGGAAAAAGATGAAAGGTTGGATGTGGTTAGCGGGTATCGTGATCGTGATCCTTTTGATCGGCGGATGGGTGGTCGGCATCTATAACGGCCTGGTAGGAATGGACCAGGACGTCAAGCAGAACTGGGCGCAGGTCGAAAACCAATTGCAGAGAAGATACGACTTGATCCCCAACCTAGTGGAGACCGTCAAGGGCTACGCCAAACACGAGAAGGAGACCTTTGAAAATATCACCAAGGCGCGTTCGGCCTGGGCCGGGGCGCAAAATCCAACCGATAAAGTCGCCGCCGCCAATCAAATGGAGGGCGCGCTGGCCCGCCTGATGGTGGTGGTCGAGAATTATCCCCAGCTGCAAGCCGCGGCCAATTTCCGCGGCCTGCAAGACGAGCTGGCCGGCACCGAGAACCGGGTAGCCGTGGCTCGCATGCGCTATAACGAATCGGTCCAGACCTACAACACCCGCGCGCGCTCGGTGCCCACGGTATTTTTTGTGAGAACATTCGGTTTTGACGGCGAGAAGATATTCTTCAAAGCCGCAGAAGGCGCCAAAGAAGCTCCCAAGGTGAAGTTCTAAGTGAAGATCAAAGTCGCAAGCGAGGCCGCCGGCGACCGCGAGATTGTCGGCGATTTCAAGGGCAAACTCGGAGAGGTCGAGGTTTCCGGTAAAAATATCATCGTCGGCCTGGGGAAAAAGGAAAAATTCGACCTCGAAGCGGTGAGGACCGCCGCTTCCGCGGCGATCAAAAAAGCCCGGGAGGTCAAGGCCCGGACGGTTTCGGCCGTTATCTTTAAAGGCCGGGGCATCGCCGTTTGCGACGCGGCCAAGGCCATGGTGGAGGGCGCAGTGCTGGGGCTTTACCGGTTTGCCGGCTATGCCAAAGAAAAAGAAAAGCCGGATTTTGCGATCGGCCAGCTGGTCCTTATTGAAAACGACAAGAAGAACCTTAAACCTGCCGAGAAGGGAGCGGAGCTGGGCCGCATCATTGCCGAGGCCGAAAATCACGCCCGCGACCTGGTGAATGAGCCCAGCAATAAACTGACCCCCACGGCTTTTGCCAAACTGGCGGAGCGCATCGCCAAGATCAACAACCTCAAGTTCCGATCCCTCGATCCCAAAGCGGAGGGCCTGGGAGCCCTGCTGGCGGTGGCCAAGGGCTCCGACGAGCCGCCCCGCATGGTAGTGCTGGAGTATCGCGGTGATGCCAAATCCAAAGAAAAGATCGCACTCATCGGCAAAGGCATCACTTTCGATTCGGGCGGCATTTCTCTCAAGCCCAGCAAAAAGATGTACGAGATGAAGTGCGATATGGCGGGGGCGGCGGCGGTGCTGGGGGTGATGAGTTTACTCAACGACCTCAAGCCCAAGAAGAACGTAATAGGGGTCATTCCCTTGACGGAAAACATGCCCTCCGGGCATGCCACCAAGCCGGGGGATGTGGTGGGTTCCCTTTCGGGCCTTACCATCGAGGTCATCAATACCGACGCCGAGGGCCGGATGATCCTGGCCGATGCCGTGACTTATGCCAAGAAACTGGGCGCCACCAAATTGGTGGACATTGCCACCTTGACCGGGGGCTGTATCGTGGCGCTGGGGGATGCTTCCACCGGAGTTATTGGGAACAACCAAAAATTGATCGATCAGATCGTTGAGACCGGAAATAATTGCGGCCAGAGGATGTGGCAACTGCCGCTCTATGACGAATTCAAGCAGAGCTTAAAGAGCAAGCTGGCCGACATCAAGAACTCCTCCGAGACCGGCAAAGCCCAGCCCTCGACCGGCGCCGCCTTTATCTCCAAATTCGTGGGTAATACTCCCTGGGCGCACCTCGATATCGCCGGCACCGCCTTTTTGGACAAGGAGCATGGTTATCTGCCGGAGGGCGCCACCGGAGTGCCGGTCCGCACCCTCATCGAATGGCTAAACTCTTAATAATCGAGGATGAGCGCGACATAGTCGAAGCGCTCGAATACAACCTAAAAAAAGAGGGCTTTGCCGTCTCCAAGGCCTATGACGGCCTGCAGGGTTTGAAGTTGGCGCGTGAGATCTCTCCCGACCTCATCATACTTGACCTGATGCTTCCCGGGCTCGATGGATTGGAACTGTGCCGCACCATTAAAAGGGAACCGCCTACCGAAAATATCCCGGTCATCATGCTTACCGCCAAAGGCGGCGAGACCGATAAGGTGGTGGGGTTGGAGGTGGGGGCGGATGACTATATCACCAAACCCTTCAGCATGCGCGAGTTGATAGCCCGCGTGCGCGCGGTCCTCAAGCGGTATGGAAAAAAACACAAAGCCAATGCCGCCCGGCTCAAATTCACCGACTTTGCGATCGATGCCGAAAAACACGAAGTTACTGCCTTCGGAAAACCGGTGGAGCTGACCGCCAAAGAGTTCTCCCTTCTGCAATTTTTGGCCGAGAACCAGGGCAGGGTGTTCAACCGGGAACGCCTGCTGGACCAGGTTTGGGGGATCGAAGCGGCCATCGAGACCCGAACGGTGGACGTGCATATGCGTCGTTTGCGCGAGAAATTGGGAAAAGCCGGAAAACACCTTATAACTTTACGCGGCGTGGGATATAAATTTGTTTGAACTTCAGGGCTTGGCGGAAGTGGTGCTCAAGAGCATGGCCGAAGGCGTGCTGGTGACCGATGAGGAAGGGCATATTGTGCTGGCCAATCTGGCAATAGAGCGCATCTTTTCGGTAACCGAGCCGGAGATCAAAGGGAAAACCATTCGTTTGGCCATCCGCAATAATGAGATCGCCGACCTGGCTCTCGATGTGATCAAGACCAAAAAAACAGTTGAGCGGGAGATCAGCATCATTTTTCCGGTGGAGAAAGATTTTCTGGCCTTGGCTTCACCGGTACAAAGGGAAGGAGGAGGGGTGGTCTGCGTGCTGCATGACATCACCCAGCTGCGGAAACTCGAGCGTTTTCGTTCGGAATTCGCGGCCAACATCTCCCACGAGCTTAAAACCCCCCTGACCTCGATCCGCAATTATGTGGAGACCCTGCTGGGCGGGGCAATTAAGGACGAAAAGCACAACCTGGAATTTTTGAACAAGATCGAAAAACACGCCGTTAATCTTTCGTCTCTTATCGAAGATATTTTGGAGATCTCGAGGCTGGAATCGCGCCAGCAGATCGGGCAATTCTCGCGAGTGGATCTGGCGGTGGTGATCGAGCATGCGGTCGAGACCATTGCGGAGAAAGCCAAAAAGAAGAAGATCGTGATCCAAAAGACCTGCGAAAAAGAGACGGTCCTGATCCAGGGATTGGGAGACCATGTGTACCGTGCTATTTTGAACCTTTTGGATAACGCGATAAATTATACCAATGAAAGCGGCCGGGTGGAGATCTCCTGCCGCCGGGAAGCCGACCATATAATGGTAAGGGTCAAGGATAGCGGCATCGGAATTCCCGATGAACATCTGCCGCGCATCTTTGAGCGCTTTTACCGGGTGGACAAGGCGCGCTCCCGCGAGCTGGGAGGCACCGGTTTGGGCCTGGCCATCGTTAAGCACGTGATGAACCTGCATAATGGCTCGGTTGAGGTCCAAAGCCGAGTAAATGAGGGCTCCACTTTCACGCTGATATTCCCTGCCTGACGGCAGGCAGGCCCGCCTAAAAGATTTACCTATCCTTAACATCCGGTTAATCAATCCTTAATCACTTCCTCCGATAATAATGGCATAAGGAGGAAGAAACATGCTTAATCGATGGACGTCCCTGGCCCTGTTCCTGCTCCTGGCCCTTTCCGTTTGTGTTCCCGCGGAGGCCCAAACCGCCCGGGCGGTAAAGCCCAAACCGAAAGCGGCCAAAAAAGCGGTGGTCAAGAAAGCCGCAAAGCCGGTGGCTCCGGTTGCGGCTCCGGTCGCGGAAAGCGCCGATGAAAAACTGGCCGACCTGCGGGAGGATATGAACAAGGCGCTGGCGGAGCTCAAGGGCTCGACCGACAAAGTCAAGAGCGACAATTCCGACGCCAAGGTGGGCGGGGTGATATTTTTCCGCTGGCAGAAGTACTTGAATAACGGCGGCACCACGCCCAACAATTTTGACGTGGAACGCGCCTACTTGGACTTCAAAAAGAAGCTGGCGGGTGATTCAGCGGTGAGGGTCACTTTGGATGTGCGCCGCCTGTCGAACAGCAGCCCAACCAGCTCAACCCAGAACTTGTTCGATTATTTAAAATACGCGTATTATGAAACCCCGGTCCCTATCCCCGGCTATCTAAAGCCCATTCCCCTTGAGCTTACCGCCAAGATCGGCCTACAGCATACCTGCTGGATCGACTGGGCGGACAAGATGCTCAATCTGCGCTTTATCGCTAAGTCCCTGGTGGATAACGAAGGGGTTATGTCTTCGTCCGATTTCGGCGTGGGTGCGACCGGCAAATTCGCCCTGCCGGGAATGCCGGAGACCGAATATCATGCCACCTTGTTGAACGGTTCGGGTTATTCGGCGAGCGAGGCGGACAAGAAGAAAGACCTGGGACTGCGGCTTAATTCCACCGTCTATGACATGGCCGACATGGGCAAGGTCATATTGGGAGTGTTCGGCAATATCAAGGGAGTTTACACTGACGACCTGGACGGCGCCACCCGCCAGCTGGGCGGAATGGTGGGATATAAGCAGGCGTTGGGCACGGCCTACGTGGAATACCTTTATGGGACCGGGATCATGGGCTATTCCCTGGGCGGGATAGTGAGCGTTCTACCGGGCACCAACCTGTTCGCGCGGCTGGATCAATACGATCCCAACCGCAGCCGGGCCAATGACCAGATCAGCCGGAGTTTCTATGGTGCGACCTATGATTGGAACAAGGATATCAAACTGGCGGCCGACATCCAGAGCTCCCAGACCGGTTCCGGCGCGACCGCCAGCATTTTCTACCTGCACTCGCAGGTCACCATATAAAAGGAGGAAGGAAACATGTTTAATAGATTTGCACTCTGGTTCTTGGCCTCGGTTTTACTGATAAGTCCCTCACTGGCGCTCACCCTTAACGGGGCCGGAGCGACCTTCCCGTACCCGATTTATTCCAAATGGATCTATGAATATAATAAGGCGACCGGGGTGCAGATCAATTATCAATCGATCGGCTCCGGCGGCGGGATCAAACAATTCACCGCAGGGACGGTTGACTTCGGCGCCTCGGATGCCGCGTTGACCAACGAACAGATCGCACAAGCCGGAGGGGATGTCCTGCATATCCCCACTGTAATGGGGGCGGTGGCGATCAGCTACAATTTGCCCGGAGTTCCCGAGCTGCGCCTTGATTCGGCCGTCCTGGCGGATATTTTCCTGGGCAAGATCAAGAAATGGAACGATGGTGCGATTGCCGAGCTCAACCCGGGGGTGAACCTGCCGGATAAAAGCATCCTAGTGGCCCACCGCAGCGACGGCAGCGGAACCACCAGCATTTTCAGCACCTACCTGGCCAAGGTCAGTTCCGCCTGGGCGTCCAAGGTGGGGGCCGGAACAGCTTTGAGCTGGCCGGCGGGGGTGGGAGGCAAGGGGAACGAAGGGGTGACCGGGGTGATCAAGGTCAATCCTGGAGCGATCGGCTATATAGAACTTTCTTACGCCATCACCAATAAGCTCCCGGTGGTCACCATGAAGAACCGGGCGGGCAAATTCGTCAAGCCGTCGCTCGCCACAACCTCGGCCGCCGCGGCCGGGGCTCTGCGGAAAATGCCGGGCGATTTCCGGGCGGATATCACCAATGCCGCGGGCGCGGACTCTTATCCTATTTGCGGGATGACCTGGATTTTGGCGCACCAGCAGCAGAAGGACGCGGAAAAAGGCAAAGCTCTGGTCGACTTTTTAACCTGGTCATTGACCACCGGCCAAAAATACGCCGAACCGCTTTTGTACGCGCCGCTGCCGGAAACTCTTCAGGCCAGGGTAATGGATGCGGTTAAATCCATCAATTACTGATAAAATGCAGAAATCGGGGGATGCTTGGTTTAAGCTGGTCACATTCTTGTTCGCGCTAAGCATCCCCTTTCTGCTTTTACTGCTGGTGATCGTTCTGATCGGCCAGGCCAGACCCTCGATCGACCGTTTCGGAGCGGGCTTTCTTTTTTCCTCCAGTTGGGACCCGGTCAGGGAGACCTTCGGGGCGCTACCCTATATTTACGGAACGCTGGCCTCTTCACTGATCGCGCTGGCCATCGCCGTGCCGCTGGGCCTGGGCGCGGCCCTTTATTTATCCGAGGTTTCCCGATCTAAAATAAAGGAATATCTGGCGGCCATGATCGAACTGCTGGCGGCCATACCGTCGATAATTTACGGCCTGTGGGGGATATTTGTCCTGGTCCCGCTCTTTGGCTTAAGCCTGTTTTCGGGAGGCGTGATACTGGCGATTATGATCCTGCCGACGATCTCGGCGATCTCGCGCGAGGTTTTCCGATCGGTCCCCAATATTTTAAAGGAATCGGCGATGGCGCTGGGGGCGACGCGCTGGGAAACCATTAAGCTGGCGGTATTGGGGCCGGCCCGCTCGGGTATTTTGGGGGCGGTCATTCTCGGTTTGGGGCGAGCGCTGGGGGAAACGATGGCGGTGACCATGGTGATCGGCAACCGGCCGGAGGTATCTGCCTCGATCTTTGCCCCGGCTTATACGCTGGCCTCGGTGATCGCCAACGAATTCGCGGAAGCATCGTCCGAGGTCTATCTTTCCGCCCTGGTGGAGTTGGGTCTCATATTGTTGTTGGTAACTCTGATCGTCAACGGTTTTGCGAGGTTGTTGATATGGAAAATGGTCGGCAAAAGCAATATTCTTTAAGAAAGATCAAAGACCGGATCTTTATACTGGCGGTTTTTAGCTGTACTTTGATCGCGGTTTTACCGCTGTTGTTGGTGATCAGCCACGTCATCCTGAAAGGGATCGGAGCGATTAACCTGGAATTCTTTTACAGATTGCCGACCCCGGTGGGAGAGGCGGGGGGAGGGATGGGCAACGCCATTATCGGCACCTTGATCTTGATCCTTTTGGCTTGCAGCATCGGTTTGCCGATCGGGATACTGGGCGGCATCTGGCTGGCCCAATTCGGCGGGGGGAAGCGCGGATTTTTTATCCGCTATGCGGCAGACATTTTAGCCGGCATTCCGACCATTGTCATCGGCATGTTCGCCTATGCCCTGATAGTCATCCACATGAAAAGGTTCTCCGCCCTGGCCGGCGGTTTTGCGCTCGGCATGATCATGGTCCCGACGATCGTCAGGACGACCGAAGAAATGATTAAAATGGTCCCGCGCTCCCTTTATGAAGCGGGCCTGGCCCTGGGGATCCCCGGCTGGAAAGTGACCCTGCGCGTTATTTTCCGCACTGCCTGGACCGGGATATTCACCGGCATTATGCTGGCGGTGGCCAGGATCGCCGGAGAAACCGCTCCGCTGATCTTTACGGCCTTTAACACTCCGTACTGGAGTTTCCGCCTCGATCAGCCGATGGCCTCGATGACGGTGACGATTTATAATTACGCGATCTCGCCTTTTGACGACTGGCACGCCAAGGCCTGGGCCGGATCATTAGTGCTGATCATCGCGGTTTTGGGGGTCACGCTTTTGGTCAGGAAATATTCCAAACAGGTGAGATATGGATGAGCTTAAGGAAAAAGTAGTGGCAATGAAGCTGAACGCCTGGTTCGACGAAAAACAGGCGCTGAAGAACATCGATATGAAGATCTACGAGAACCGGGTGACAGCGATCATCGGCCCCTCCGGCTGCGGCAAATCGACTTTTATCCGCTGTTTGAACCGGCTGCACGAGACCGTTCCCGGGGCCCGGTCCGGCGGGGATATCCTTCTGGACGGGGAAAATATCTTACGGGCGGGTTATGACGAGGTCATTTTACGCAGAAAAGTGGGGATGGTCTTCCAGAAACCGACCCCTTTCCCTACCATGAGCATCTATGACAATGTCGCGGCGGGGATAAAGCTCTACGGCCGATTTTCGCGCAAGGAGCTGGACGAGATCGTGGAAAAATCGCTAAAACATGCCGCTCTTTGGGAAGAAGTGAAAGATATCCTGGATCAGCCCGGAACGAGCCTTTCCGGAGGCCAGCAGCAGCGGCTCTGTATCGCCCGGGCGCTGGCGGTCGAGCCCGAAGTGATCCTGCTGGATGAGCCGTGTTCGGCGCTGGACCCGATCTCGACCGGCAAGATCGAGGAGCTTTTGCACGCGCTGAAAAAATATTACACCATCGTGATCGTCACCCACAACATGCAGCAGGCGGCCCGGGTGGCGGATTACACCGGATTCTTCCTGCTGGGAGAGCTGATCGAATTCGAGGTGACCACCAAGATCTTTACTGCGCCGGCCGATAAACGCACCGAGGATTACGTGACGGGGAGGTTCGGTTAATATGGACCATCAGACCCTTTTCGACCGGGAGATCGCCGAATTGAAAGAGATCATATTAAAGATGGGCCTGTTGGTCGAAACCCTGATCGCCCGCTCGATCAAATCCCTTAAAGAAAGGGACAAGGACCTGGCCAAAAGCGTGATCAAGGATGACGTCCGGGTCGACCGGCTGGAACTGGAAGTGGACGACCGGTGCATCGAGCTGATCGCCATCCGCCAGCCCAAGGCCTCTGATCTGCGCACCATCATGACCGGGGTGAGGATCGCGACGGATCTGGAGCGGATAGGGGACCTGGCGGAGGATATCGCCGAACGCTCGATCGAGCTGGCCGAGCAGGGCTTGATCAAGCCGCTGATCGACATACCGGAGATGGCCCGGCTCGCTCAAGAGGCCTTAAAGGAGGCGCTGGATGCTTTTGTGGAAAGCGATCCGGTAAAAGCCCGCGGGATACGGGAAAAGGAGAAACAGGTGGATAAACTACGCGACCGGGTGCATGATGAACTGCTGGATATCATGACAAAGGACTCAAGCACGGTGCCGCGGGCCATACCCCTGCTCTTGGTCTCGCGTCATCTGGAAAGAATAGCCGACCATGCTACCAACATTGCCGAGGATGTGGTATATATGGTCGAAGCCAAGGTGGTAAAACATGGCGGAGAAAATTAACCTTCAATTAACACTCCCGTAACCTCCCCTTAACATTGCAGCCGCATAATTACATACATGGCCCGCAAATGTGTTCTTTTGCTGCTTTTAGTTTTTGGGTTAGTTTGGGGCAGAGCTTCGGCGGATTCCGAATTTTGGCTGGCTCCCACCCTGCAAAAGCCCATCAAAGAAGGCCTGGCCATAAATCTGATCCCCGAAATTCGCGTCCGGAACAATTTGAGCGACCTCTATTATCTCCGCCTCTATCTCGGCCCGGCATTCCAATTGAACAAGAATTGGGGCCTTAATGTTTATTACGCGCCCAATTATGTGAAAAGCGGCAGTTACTGGACCTCGCTTTATTATCTGGACGCGGTCTATAATCTTCCTTTACCCTGGCTGGTCTTTAACAACCGCGCGCGGTTCGAATATGACGCCACTCCCCAGGTCCTGAAATACCGCGATCAATTTTTGTTCAGCCGCAACGGCTGGTTCGCGGCCGATGAACTTTTTTATAATTTGAACCGGGGCTACTTCGATGAAGGCCGGTCATTCATCGGCTACACCTTCAAGGTTCGGGATAAGATCGATCTTTCGCTTGGTTATCTGTGGCGCCGACAGAAGGCGTCCCCAGCGGCGGATTGGGTGAGGACCGGCGCCTTTAATGTGGGCGCTAAAATAGTTTATTAAGGAGGAAATCCCATGAAATTAAATTTGGTCATTGTTTCTTGTCTCTTGGTCATTGCGGTGGTAGCCGGATGCGGCGGAGGAAAAAAAGCCCTCCAGATCAAGGGCTCCGACACCATGGTGAACCTGGGCCAGGCCTGGTCCGAAGAATTCATGAAAAATAACCCGGAGATCTCCATAGCGGTAACCGGCGGCGGTTCGGGGACGGGAATAGCGGCCCTGATCGGCGGGACTACCGACATCGCCCAGGCCTCGCGCAACATGGAGCCCAAAGAGATCGAGTTGGCCCGGAAAAAGGGGATCGAACCCAACGAGATCCACGTGGCCAATGACGGCATCACCCTGGTCGTTCACCCGAAAAATCCGGTCAGCCGGCTGACCGTCAAACAACTCTCCGATATATATATAGGAAGGATCAAAAACTGGAAAGAGGTAGGCGGCCCGGACCTGAAGATCGTGGCGCTCTCGCGCGAAAGGAATTCCGGCACCCACGTCTTCTTCCTGGAACACGTCGTCAAGCTGGGCGAAAAAAAGAACAAAAATGAATTTGCCCCCGCTATCCTCATGATGCCTTCTTCGCAAGCCATAATAGAAGAGGTCAAATCCAATCCTTCGGCCATCGGTTACGTGGGGTTGGGGTACTTGACCGACCAGGAAAAAGCCCTGGAGATCGCCCGCAGTGCGGGCTCGGCTTTTATTAAACCCACCATCCGAACGGTGACCAGCAACCAGTATCCTATTTCGCGGTCCCTGCTTTTCTACACCAACGGCGAGCCAACCGGAGATGTTAAATCGTTCATCGACTATGTCTTGAGCCCGGCCGGCCAAAAGATGGTCCTGAAAATGGATTTTGTGCCTATTAAGTGAAAAGGACCTTTGAATATTTCATCGAAAAGCTGATCCTGCTCTCCGGGATCGCGTCGATCATTTTCGTGATCCTGATCTTCATTTTCCTTCTCCGGGAAGGACTTTCGCTTTTCGCCTCGACCGGCCCGTTGGCTTTCCTTTTCGGCCGGAACTGGTATCCCATTTCGGATCCGCCGCAGTTCGGCATCCTGCCGCTAATCTTAGGATCGCTTTTAGTGACCCTGGGCGCGATCATCATCGCTGTCCCTCTGGGCATTGCCGCCGCGGTCTATGTGGCGGAGATCGCCCCCCTGTGGCTGCGAGACATCTTAAAATCGGGGATCGAGCTTCTGGCGGCGATACCCAGCATCGTTTTGGGTTTTATCGGCATCGCGACCTTGGCCCCCTTTCTTAAGACCGTCTTTCACCTGCCGAGCGGGCTTACCGCCCTGGCCGGCGCCATCATGCTGGCTTTTATGGCCATGCCCACCATCGTTTCGATCATCGAGGACTCGATCGTCTCGGTACCTAAAAGTTATAAGGAAGGGTCTCTGGCCTTGGGCGCCACCCATTGGCAGACCATTTATAAGGTGATCCTGCCGGCGGCTTCGTCTGGGATACTCGCGGCCATTATGCTCGGGATCGGCCGGGTAGTGGGCGAGACCATGGCGGTTTTAATGATCACCGGCAACGCGGCGGTACTCCCCACCAGTTTCCTCCAGCCGGTTAGGACCTTAACCGCCACCATCGCGGCAGAGATGGGGGAGGCGGTGGGCGGAAGTTCCCATTATTATGCCTTGTTCGCCATCGGCATAGTGCTCTTTGTGATCAGCTTTGTGATCAACCTGCTGGCGGATATGTTCCTGCACCGTTCTGGTGAGCGAAGTCGAACCAGGAAGGTTAAATAATGGACACCAAAACCAAAGAAAAAATAGCTTTCACGATTCTGCTGATCGCGACTATACTGGTGATAACGCCGGTAGCGCTGATCATGCTGTTGGTTCTTTTTAACGGCGTCCCGGCGCTGACCCCTGAATTTATTTTCAGCTCGCCGCGCGAAGGCATGCGAGCCGGGGGGATCTTTCCGGCGATCGTCGGCACGCTCTATCTAGCGCTCGGTACCGCGGTCTTCTCCATTCCTCTGGGGATCTTGGCGGCGATCTATTTGAACGAATACGCCGCCCGCAACTGGCTTACACGCGTGATCGAGCTGGCGATCATCAACCTGGCCGGAGTGCCTTCGATCGTTTACGGCCTGTTCGGCCTGGGTCTGTTCGTCACCTTCCTCAATTTAGGCGCCTCGATCCTTTCGGGATCCTTGACCTTGGCGATCATGACACTCCCGGTGATCATCACCGCAACGCGGGAGGCCCTAAACTCCGTGCCCCGCTCTTTCCGCGAGGTCAGCTTTTCTCTGGGGGCCTCGCGCTGGCAGACGGTGCGGCACGTGGTCCTGCCTAACGCCATACCAGGGATTCTGACCGGCACCATCCTCGGGCTTTCCCGGGCGGCAGGAGAGACCGCCCCGATCTTATTTACGGTTGCCGCATTCTATCTGCCCCGCCTGCCGCAATCGGTCTACGACCAGGCCATGGCCCTGCCGTACCATATTTATGTCCTCTCCACGCAGGTGCCCAACGTCAGTGTTAAGGTCCAATACGGCACCGTGCTGGTGCTGGTGCTTCTGATCTTTGTCCTCAACCTGGCCGCTTCCGTTTTGCGAACGAGATTTAGGAGAAGGAAAACCTGGTAAAACGAAATGACAAATGACAAATTACAAATTACAAATTTGAGCGTGTGGTATAACGATCAGCCGGCGGTCAAGAATATCTCTCTTGAGGTGAAAACCAATGAGATCTTAGGCGTGATCGGGCCGAGCAACAGCGGCAAGACCTCGTTTCTGCGGACCTTAAACCGTATGAACGAGCTTTATCCCAATTCCCGCACCACTGGAGAAGTACAGCTTGACGGGGTGGATATCTTCAAAGAGATCGACAAACATCAGTTGCGCAAAAGGGTGGGGATCGTCTTTGCCCTGCCGCTGCCCCTGCCGCTTTCCATTTTTGATAATATTGCTTACGGGCCGAGGATGCACGGCATTAAAAGCCGGAAGAAGCTCCAGGAGATCGTTGAGAAATCGCTTAGGGCGGCGGCCATTTGGGATGAGGTGAAGGACCGCCTGCCGGTTAACGCTTTTAAGCTCTCGGGTGGGCAGCAGCAGCGGCTGTGCATCGCGCGAACGCTGGCGGTGGAGCCGGAAGTCATTCTCTATGATGAGCCCTGCTCCGGGCTCGATCCCATCTCGACCTTGCGGATCGAAGAAGCCATGCGGGAATTGAAGAAAAATTACACCCAGGTTCTGGTCACCAACAACGTCAAGCAGGCCGCCCGGGTTAGCGACCGCACCGCATACTTTTTGATGGGCGAGCTGATCGAGATCGGGGATACCAAGGACGTCTTTACCCGGCCGTCCGATAAGCGCACAGACGATTACATCACGGGGAGGTTCGGATGAAGAACAAGATCGAAGTTAAGAACCTGGATCTATTTTACGCCGATTTCCACGCTTTAAAAGACGTTAAGGTCAACATCGAGGAAAAGGTCATCACCTCGATCATCGGGCCCAGCGGCTGCGGTAAATCCACCCTGCTTCGGGTCTTAAACCGCATGAACGACCTGGTGGAAGGGATCAAGATCACGGGGTCGGTCTTAATCGACGGACAGGATGTGTATTCATCCAACTGCGATCTGGTAGCCCTGCGCAAACAGGTGGGGATGGTCTTTCAACGGCCCAATCCCTTCCCGCTTTCCATTTACGATAACGTGATCTACGGTCCGCGGGTGCACGGTGAAAAGAATCGGGATCGTTTGAACGCGCTGGCGGAAGAAAGTTTGCGTTCAGTCCTGCTTTTTGACGAATTAAAAGACCGCTTGCGGGAATCGGCCTTGGGCCTTTCGCTTGAGCAGCAACAGCGGCTGTGCATCGCGCGCCTTTTGGCGGTGTGCCCGGAAGTGATCTTGCTCGATGAGCCCTGTTCGGCGCTCGATCCTTACTCCACCCTAAAGATCGAGGAGTTGCTGCAGACGCTCAAAAAGGACTATACTATCTTGATAGTTACGCACAACATGCAGCAGGCGGCGCGGGCTTCGGACTTTGCTTTTTACATGCTTTTAGGGGAGATGATCGAGTACGGCGAGACCAAACAGGTCTTCACCTCTCCCCGGGATCCCCGCACCGAGGAATACATTACAGGGAGGTTTGGATAAATATGGACGCTTTAAGAAAGACCTTTGAGCAGGAATTAAAAGACCTGGAGGAGCAGGTAATGGCCATGGGTATCACGGTGATGGAGATGCTTAAGCGCGCCATGCAGGCCTACAAAAAGGAAGACGGCAAGCTTATCGAAGAGGTCATCAAGCTGGATGACACGGTAGACAAATATAATCTGGAGATCGAGACCCAGTGCCTGCAGCTTTTGGCCACCCAACAGCCCATGGCGCGCGATCTGCGTTTTATCGCTTCCACCATGCGCATTATCTCGGACATCGAGCGGATGGGGGACTACACGGTGGACGTGGCCAAGTTCGCCCGCCGCCTCATCGGCCTGCCCAAGCTTTCTTTTACTAACGCGATCCCCGAGATGGGGGATTTGGTGATGCAAATGCTCAAAGAGACCCTGGAAGCGCTCTCCACCAAGGACCTGGGGCTGATCGTCAAGATGATCGAGGACGACAACCGGGTGGATGCCGCTCTGCGCGACATGTTCGACAAGGTGCTGTCCGAGATCGAGCGCAATCCTAAGGCCGCCCGGGAAGCCATTTACATGCTGCTCATGGCGCGCTATCTGGAGCGGGTGGCCGATCACATCACCAATGTAGGCGAGCGCATTCACTATTCCGAGACCGGCGAGATGAAGGAACTGCATGCGTAGGATCCTTCTGCTCTTTCTGCTTTTGGCGGCTCCAGCCTGGGCTTTTGAGATCACGATCGTGAACTCGGCTAATGGTTCGATCGAGGCCGCGGGGAAAAAGATCGGGCAGGTCATCTATCCCACCACCCGCGTTAATCCCAAAGGATTTACCGCCAGCCAATGGGTGGGCTCGGGGGAGGTGGCGGCCACGGCGGTCAACGCCATCCATATTAAAGTGGATAATAACCAGACCATCTTTTCCATCCTGCCAAAAGAATTCCTCGGCCAGCTTAAAGGGTACAATTCTTACTTAAGCCCCGACTCTTCGATCTATACCGATATCGAAGCCGGGAAAGGGATATTTGGCGGGGGATTCGCTCCGGCAGTGGGTGATAGAGTATTGGTCAATAATTCTATCGTGCCGGATGGATATTTGCCGAAGAGCGGTGATGTTATAACTATCAAGGCAGAAAACCCTGCCAGGTATCCCCGCGAGATCGTTTTTGAGAACAAATTCGGCGGCAAAGTGACGGCGGTTTTTTCCGATGATGATCAAATGGTGATCGCCGAGGTCTTGCGGCCGGTTTTGGGAGTGGGCCGGTTCGCCGGCTCGCGCTTTGTCGGGCCCGGCCGCATTCGCGCCAACCATCCCGGGGTCATCGATATCTCAACCTCGGTAGGGGATAAAGTGGGCGGATTCCAGATCATTCCCTCCCGCCACGCGCAGAGTCCCGAAATGGGAGGAGCACGGACCGCTACCCAGTGGATGGTGGTTGGACCGGCCTCGGTCAACGGTGTTTCGCTCGAAGGTACAGCCCTGCTTTTCCGCTACCTGATCCGGCCGCAATATAATGAAGACGACCTGACCGCTCCCGATTGGGAAGCGCGTTTGCTTAACCGTTATCTGGTCGAGGCCAAGCTGGGGGATAAGGCCGAATGGGGGCCGCTGCCGGTCTTTAACCTCAATCCCGGGGAAGATCTGCCGCCCGAGGCCAACCGGGCGCTCCAAAAAGTGACGCACATCCGGATCTTATTCCCTGTGATATAATTGCTCCATGGCCGAAAAATTTTACATCACCACCCCGATTTACTATGTAAACGACATTCCCCACATCGGGCACGCCTACACCACCATTGCGGCCGATGTTGCGGCCCGCTACCAGAGGATGATGGGGAAATCGGTGTGGTTTTTGACCGGCACCGATGAGCACGGCCAGAAGATCTTCAAGGCGGCGCAGGATAAGGGGATAGACACGCAGAAGTTCGTGGATTCGATCGTCACCCGTTTTAAGGACGCCTGGAATAAGCTCGATGTCCGCTACGATGATTTTATCCGGACCACCGAGCCGCGGCACGAAAAAGTGGTGCAAGCTATCTTTCACAAATTAAAACAGCAGGGGGATATCTATAAGGGCGAATACGAGGGTTGGTATTGCGTCGCCTGCGAGACCTTTTGGGGAGAGGCCCAGATGACCGAAGACCTGGAAGGCCGCTTTTTGTGCCCCGATTGCGGCCGGCCGACCGATAAATTAAAAGAGGAAAGCTATTTCTTTAAGCTTTCCAAATATCAAGAGAAACTGATCTCTCATATCAACCAGCATCCCGATTTTATCCAACCGGTCTCGCGTCGTAACGAAGTCATCAGTTTCATCAAGGAAGGGCTAAAGGACCTCTCGGTGACGCGCACCGCTTTCCCCTGGGGGGTTAAATTGCCCGACGATCCCAAACACGTGGTCTATGTGTGGTTCGACGCGCTGATCAATTACATTTCCGCCCTGGGCTACCCCGACGGGGAAAAATTCAAGGAATTCTGGCCGGCGGAAGTGCACCTGATGGGCAAGGAGATCGTGCGCTTCCACGCGGTCACCTGGCCGGCCATGCTCTTGGCCCTGGGCGTTCCGCTCCCCAAAATGGTCTTTGGCCATGGGTGGTGGACGGTGGAGGGGCAGAAGATGAGCAAGACCACGGGCAATGTCGTAGATCCCCTCAAATTAGCGGATGAGTATGGGGTGGACGCTGTCCGTTATTTTATTCTGCGCGAGGTTCCCTTTGGATCGGATGGGGATTTTTCCATGCAGTCGTTTACAAATCGATTTAATGCAGATCTGGCCAATGATCTGGGGAATCTGTTGAGTAGGACATTGACTATGGTCGAGAAGTATCAAAAATCCGAAGTCCTAAACCCTAAACACGAAACAAGCTCGAAGGAATTGAAGGATTTAATCATTCAAACCCCTAAATTGGTTGATCAACACATGAATAAGCTGGCCTTCTCGGAGGCGCTGGGGGCGATCTGGGGGCTTATCAGCCGGGCCAATCAATATATAGAACAACAGGCGCCCTGGGCGTTGGCTAAAAAGGGAGAGACCGAAAAGCTGACTGAAGTGCTTTTTAACCTTTGCGAAACACTGCGTCTTGTCGCGATTTTGGTCAGCCCGTTCATGCCTTCGACAGCCCAAAAGATCTGGGTTCAATTAAATTTACCGCAACCGCTTGAAAAATTAACTCCCGTCCCCTTTGGCATGCCGATTGCTGGAACTATGGTCAAGAAGGGTCCAGCCCTGTTCCCTAGATTGAACAAGTAAGGAGTTAATTGGTGTTCATCGATACCCACGCCCACCTGACGATGCCCGAGTATTCGGACCTGTCCGAAGTTTTAACCCGCGCCCGTGAGGTAAAAGTCGAAGCCGTCATCAATGCTTCCTTTGATCTAAAGTCTTCCCAGGAAGGTCTCCGACTGGCTAAGGATCACGATTTCATTTACGCCGCGGTGGGGATCCATCCTCACGACGCCAATCTGGTGGATGATAAAATGATTCAAGAGTTGGAACGGCTGGCATCCGACCCTAAAGTGGTGGCGATAGGGGAGACGGGGCTCGATTATTACCGCAATCTCCAGCCCAAAGAGACCCAGATCGCCGCTTTCAGAAAATTCCTGCAACTGGCGCAAAAGCTCGATAAGCCGGTCATCATCCACTGCCGCGAGGCCCAGGAAGATATCATGCGGGTGATGCGCGAGGAAAATCAGGGAAAGATGCGCGGAGTTTTTCATTGTTTCGCAGGGGATGAAAAACTCATCCAGTTCGCGAACGATCTGGGCTTTTTGATCTCCTTCACCGGCAATATCACTTTTAAGAAAGCGAACCGAACGAGGGAACTGGCTAAGCTAGTCCCAATCTTTCAACTGATGATCGAGACCGATTGTCCCTATCTGGCGCCGGAGCCCTTTCGCGGCCGGCGCAACGAGCCCGCTTATATTACTTATGTCGCCAAGGTCCTGGCGGAGATCAAAGGGATCACGGTCGAAGAACTGGCGAGGTCAACCACCAAAAATGCGCGTAAATTATTTAAAATCTAGGATCAAGGATACTGACTTAGCGGCTTTTCTAAAGCAACTGCAAATCCTTTATTCTGCAGGTCTTTCGCTCCCCAAAATAATCGACCTGTTGGAGAAACGATTCTGCAATCTTCCAGTTGGTCAGATCAGCTGGAGCCTCGATCAGGGTGAAAATATTGCCGATTCGCTAAGATGTCTAAAGGTGGAGGCATCGGTAATCGACCTGTTAGAAGTTGGAGAGAATACCGGACATTTGGAAGATGCTCTAAGGCAAGCCGCGGATCTGCTGGATAAGCGGATTAGTTTTCGGCGAAATCTCCGCAATCTACTCACTTATCCGGCATTTATACTTTTGGCCAGCTTCTTATGCATTTTGGGATTACTTATTTTTATTTTACCGTCCTTCAGCCAGATATTCACCGATTTCGGTTATTCGCTGCCTCCGATCACGCGCTTTTTTATCTTTCTGCCCAATCTCTGGCCTTGGTTGTGCCTGGTTTTACTAATGATACTGTATTTTGTCTGGCAAATTAGAGTGAATGACCGTTCTAAGCAACTTATCCCGGGATATAAGGAGACCCAAGCCATCCGGCTGGCGCGTTCCTTAGGCGCACAGATTAAAAGTTCGGTTTCGGTCTTGACCGCCCTCGATAATTGTATTCGCTCTTCCGACCGGGAATATGCCAAAGCCTTAAAGTGCATCCGGGGAATGGTCGAGAACGGCGAGAAATTCAGCTCTGCCCTGGCCCGATTTTCCCGATTGTTTCCTGAAACCTTGGTGCAGATGATTGCCGTGGGGGAGGAGTCGGGGACCCTGGATGAGATGCTCTTTAAGGCAGCGGATTACTTTGAGGTGGAAGTTGAAAATCGGATCAAACGAATGACTCTTTTCATAGAGCCGGTTTCAACTCTGGCCGTGGGTTTGATTGTGGGCATGGTTGCCTTTGCGATGATAATGCCCCTATTCAGTATAATGAATTCATTGCTATGATGAATAACCAAACACCAAGAGACAATAACCAAGGAAGAACCAATAATCATGATTCAATGATCAAACCAAATAGGGGATTTGATCTGGAAGAAAGAACAACCAAGTTTGCCAAGGCGGTTATTAGATTATGCAGAGGATTGCCCAGAAATCCGATGAATGATAGATTGGTCGGGCAAGTTGTGGGCTCTTCCGGATCGGTCGGGGCAAATTATAGGGAAGCTAATGATGCTTTAGGGAAAAAGGATTTTGCACAACGCTTGAGAATAAGCAGGCGAGAAGCCAAAGAAAGCATCCATTGGTTGGATCTCCTTCAGGAGGCAAATGATAACAAAGAACCCGAAGTTGTTCCCTTGATCAATGAAGCCATTGAATTGAAAAAGATACTATCGGCAATCATTAATAAAATTGACAATTGAAAGATTGGATGTTCCTTGTATCTTGTTTCTTGGTTATTGGTGATTGAATTAAAGGAGGGATTCATGATGAAAAAGAAGGGCTTTACGTTAATAGAGATCCTGGTCGTGATAGGCATCATAGGATTGCTGGCAGTCTTTCTGGTGCCCAACCTGCTGGGAGCCCAAGACCGGGCCAAGGAGGCGGCGGTGAAGGCGGTGATGCATTCACTCCAGCTGGCGGTGGAGGCCTATAACCTGGAAAACGAATCCTATCCGGTAGCGCGAGGGGCGGGGGTCGAGAATTTGTGCAGGAATTATCTTTTGATCGGCGGCTATTTGACCGCGGTCCCCAAGAATCCCTTCACCGGGAAAGAATATAAGGACGCGGACGTAGCTGGAAAGATAATTTACGACTATAATGACGTCGAGGGAAGATATACTTTAACCGGATATAAGAGAAATGGGATTTCGAAAATACTCGAGCTTTCTAATATGTAGCTTATTGCTGATAGCTTCGGCCCGGGCTCTGGAATATGATCCGCAAGGTAAGCTAATATTTTCGCTGGGAGGAGAAGTTTCCGTATTAAACCCCATCCTCTCGACCGATACCTCCTCGAGCGCGGTGGAGGGCGTTATTTTCACGGGAATGACCAAGGTCAACGAGAAGCTGGAAGTGATCCCCGATCTGGCCAAGTCCTGGACCATCTCAAAGGACGGCAAGCTCTGGACGTTCTTTTTGCGTCGTGACGTAAAGTGGCATGATAGGCATCAATTCACTGCGGAGGATGTTAAGTTCACCTTCGATTCGATAATGAATCCCAAGGTCAATTCCGTTCGCCGCAGTGATTTCATAATCGACGGCAAGCCCATCCAATTCAAGGTTATTGATAAATACACCTTACAGGCAATACTGCCCAAACCCTTTGCCCCATTCCTGGTGCGCTCGGGGATGAGCGTGATACCCAAACATTTACTCTCCAGCAAGGATATCAACACTGCTGATTTCAACCGCAAGCCCATCGGGACCGGTCCTTTTAAGTTCGCCGAATGGAAAACGGGCGATTTTGTCCGGGTGGTGCGCAACGATAATTATTACGATGGCCAGCCTCGTTTGGCAGAAATATTATTTAAGATCATCCCCGATGAGAACGCCACCCTGATAGCGCTCGAAGCCGGTGAGATCGATTCCGCCGGCATCCCGCCCAAAGATCTTTCGCGTATGAAGAAACTTAAGGGATTGAATATCTTTGAATACGACGCCTTACTATATACCTATCTGGGATTGAATATCGATAAGCCGTATTTCAAAGATAAAAGGGTGAGGCAAGCGCTGGCTTATGCCACCAACAAAAAGCAATTGGTCTCGCTGATACTTAAAGGATTGGGCTCCGCAGCTTATTGTCCCTCGGCGCCCATCTCGTGGGCTTATTCCAACGATGTTGAAAAATATCCTTATAACCCGGAGAAGGCAAAAAAACTCCTGAAAGAAGCTGGCTTTGAGAAGCTGGAATTCACCTGTTTGGTCAACCATGGCAATAAGGAAAGGGAAAAGGCGGCCATAGTTCTTCAACAGCAATTCAAGAAAGTTGGAGTTAAGATGAATATCCGGGTTTTGGAATGGTCGGCGATGCTTAAGATCATCAACAAGCCCACGGCTCCCAAGGATTTTGACGCGATGATAATCGGCTGGTCGCTGGGGCTCGATCCCGATAATTATTCCATCTGGCACAGCTCACAATTTCCGCGCGGCTTTAATTTTATCCATTATAAGAACCCCGAAGTGGATAAGTTGCTCGAATCCGGCCGCACCACCATGGAAAAAGCAAAACGCAAAACCATCTACGCCAAGTTGAACCGGCTCATTTCCGCAGACCAGCCCTACGTTTTCCTCTGGTACCCAAAGGTGGTCACAGGAGTGAGCGATAGGGTGGGCGGGTTGTCCAAACCGGGACCTGCGGGATTGTTCCTTAATATTGAAAAGGTTTACAAAAGATAGGTCATTTCCTAAAGAATACAAACGGCAAGCCTCGCCCTTCGACAAATACGTAATGCAGTTCCTTGAAACGCGCGCCGATTTTATTGAATCTCAAAGGCAAAGCCCAGGTATCCCGCATCGGCATGCTTTCCACAAAATATCCGCCGGGCTTTATCACCCGATAAATGTCGCTTAGCGCCCGGTCCACGTCGGTATGGGTTGCGCCCATCAAGAGATCATCTGCGTAGGCATGGTATTCGCGGGAATATTGTCCCAAAAAGTAGATCATCTCCTTGTTCCAGAAAGCCAGGTCGATCCCCTCATCGGGGAAGGGCAGGGCGCGGATATTGGCCCGAACGACGGCCACATGGGGATATCTGGTCTGCACCCGCTGTAAGCCCTCTTGTCTTTGATCGACCGCTAGAGTTGTAACCCCCGAGATGTTCGGCAAGAAAGAGTGGTCCAGGCATCCCAGCTCGACCGCGGTCTTAATATTGCCTGCCCAGGAATAGAAGACCTCCAGGAAAGCGGAGGGGGTTTGTTTAAAAAGTTCGGGATCGGTCAGGAGAGAGCCCTGCGCCCGGAGAAATTTTCCCTTTGGCGCGACCCGACTTTTCATTCCTCTTACGATCCCCCGGATAAAAGCGTCCGGCTTTCCGCGAACATGCATTACGATATCCATGGCTGTAAATATATCGGCCGATATCAGCCGGGATTTCAATTGATAATTTGCGCAGCGTCATTTCAAATACAACTGAAATTTCCCAAATCTGCCCCCGATAATAACCCGGAGCGATCCAGAAAGGAATATAAAATGACAGTTAGAGCGGAGCGCATAAGACTGGAACCGATCAAGACCGGCGGCCGGGAAGATTATCGAAGGAAAAACCTTAAAACATTGGAGGGGAGGGGACTTAGTGTCACGCGGGATTTTTTAATGCAGATCAAAGGACCCAACCGAATAGCCCAATTCTTTAAGGTCATAGATCTCGAAGGCGTTCTGGGTAGCCCGACTACCGCGGTAAATACGCTGAACCGGCTTTTCCGCCGGTGGTACGTACTGCAGACCCACAGCAATCCGGACCCATTTGGTGCGCAACGCCCGGGAGAAGATTGGTTTTGCCTTTCAGTGATGGCCAAAGGACCAGCTAAGAAACTTGTAAAAACGATCGATCTGGGAGCTTGGTATTACAGGCGGATCTGGAAATAGCGACCGCGATTCGCAATTTGCGCATCTTGAGCGGGTATTATAGAATACCGGCAAGGTGCGCAAGTTCTTTTTTAAGCGGCTTCTGCAGTTAATCCCCCTCCTGATCGGCATATCGCTCATCTCTTTCTTCGTGATGCACCTGGCGCCGGGCGATCCCACCGCCTTGTTCATCGATCCCAACGTTGATCCCCAGGAATTAGCTCGCGTCCGCGCCAACTGGGGGCTCGATCAACCCATCTATATCCAATATATCAAATGGTTATGGAATGCGGTTAGATTGGACTTTGGGCGGAGTTACCTGACCGGCCAGCCGGTGATAGGGGAGATCGCCGAAAGATTGCCTAATACTCTAATATTGATGATTTTATCTTATATCATCACTCTGCTTATCTGCATTCCGGTGGGAGTATATTCCGCGGTAAAGAAGGGCGGCTGGTTCGATAACACCTTCACCGTGCTCTCATTTGCCGGCATGTCCATTCCCACCTTCTGGGTGGGCTTGATGCTGATGCTGCTTTTTGCCGTCCAACTTGATTGGCTGCCGGCGACGGGCAATCTCGTTCTTCCTCTGGTCACCATGACTATCGGCAGTCTGGCCGGATTAACTCGCTATCAGCGAGCCGCGATGCTCGAAGTGTTGAATCAGGATTATATTCGTACAGCACGTGCTAAGGGCCTGCCGGAGAGGGTTGTCATCTTCAAACACGCCCTGCGCAATGCCCTGATCCCGATAGTGACCATTATGGGATTATCGCTTCCCGATCTTTTCGGCGGGGCGTTTATCATCGAGACCATCTTTGCCTGGCCGGGGATGGGAAGATTAGGCGTCCAGGCCATTTTCTCGCGCAATTATCCGCTCATTATGGGGATCGTGATGTTTTCAGCACTACTCATCGTCCTGGGTAATCTTTTCGCGGACATTGGATATGCTTTGGTCGACCCGAGGATACGCTATGAAAAAAAATGACAAATAACAAATTACAAATGACAAATGTTGGTATTTTTATTATATTGATCATGGTATTTGCGGCGATCTTTGCGCCGTTAATTGCCCCTTACGACCCGTCAGAGATAGTAGAAGACAATACCCTGGCGCCGTCGATGAAGCACCTGTTCGGGACCGACGACCTGGGGCGCGATATCTTCAGCCGCTCGCTTTATGGCGCGCGCATCTCCCTGACCGTCGGCCTGGTGGCGGTGACGATAGCCGTCTTGATCGGCACGCTTTTCGGCGCGCTCGCCGGTTATTACGGAGGCCTCATCGATTCGGCAATCATGCGCTCGGTGGACGTAATGCTGGCTTTTCCCTCGATCTTCTTGATCCTGGCTATCCAGGTGATGCTGACCCCCAATATATATAATGTAATGATCGTGATCGGGCTGACCTCTTGGATGGGGGTGGCGCGGTTGGTGAGGGGGGAGTTCCTCCGCATCCGCGAACTTCAATACGTGGAAGCGGCACGGGCTATCGGCGCCTCCGATCTCCGCATCATCTTCCGCCATATTTTACCGAACGCCACCGCTCCCATAATCGTGGCAGGGACGCTGGGGATGGCGGGGGCGATCTTGACCGAATCGGCCTTGTCTTTTTTGGGGCTTGGCGTCCAGCCGCCCATGCCCAGCTGGGGCAACATGCTGATGGATTCCCAGGCCTACATGCGCGATGCGCCCTGGATGGCCATTATCCCCGGTATCTTGATCCTGCTGGCGGTGCTTTCGCTCTATTTTGTAGGCGAGGGATTGAGGGAGAGGTTGGATGTTAGAAGTTAAGGGATTATCCACCAGCTTTTACCAGGATGGGGTTGAGGTAAAAGCTGTGAATGGTGTGAGTTTGGCGGTAGGGAAGGGTGAAACGTTGGGCGTGGTGGGTGAGTCGGGGTCGGGAAAATCCACGTTGGCTTTATCTATATTGAGATTGATCTATCCGCCAGGGAAGATCGTATCCGGGGAAGTTCTTTTTAACGGACAAGACCTGCTGAAGCTATCTGAAGCGGAAATGATCAAAATACGCGGAGCTAAAATATCCATGATCTTCCAGGACCCTTTTACTTCGCTCAATCCGGTATTCACTGTGGGAGACCAGATCGCGGAGGCGATAGCACTCCATCAAGGCTTCAGCAGAAAACAATCCTGGCAGAAGGCGGTGGAGATGCTTGAAATGGTCCGCATTCCACACTCCGCACTCCGCATTCGTGATTATCCCCACCAATTTTCCGGCGGGATGCGGCAAAGGGTGATGATCGCGATGGCCTTGGCCTGTCGGCCCGAGGTATTGATCGCCGACGAGCCCACCACCGCGCTCGATGTCACCATCCAGGCGGAGATCCTCAAACTGCTCAAGGAATTGCAGAAGGAGCTTAATCTTTCCATTATATATATCACCCACAATTTCGGCATCGTGAAGCAGATGTGTGAGCGGGTGGTCGTGATGCGCCGGGGTAAAGTGGTGGAAGAGGGCCGGATAGAGGAAATAATGGATAATCCTCGGGAAGCTTATACTAAAAGTTTGATCGACAGCTTAAAGGTGTTGAATGATAGAAGTCAAAGAGCTTAAAAAATATTTTGGAGAGGTCCGGGCGGTAGACGGGGTGAGTTTAGCGGTGGCGTCGGGAGAATCGTTGGGTGTCGTGGGGGAGTCAGGATCCGGCAAATCCACTTTAGCCAGATTGATACTTAAGCTCATCGAGCCCGACAGCGGGACCATCAACTATGACGGGATCAAGAATATCCGTAAAGATTGCCAGATCGTGTTCCAGGACCCGCAGACCTCGCTAAACCCGCGGATCAGGATCGGGGAGGCGATCGGGGAACCGCTTTGGATACATAAGATAGTAGAAAATAGAAAATCGAAAATAGAAAATAGGATTAGGGAGCTGCTGGACATGGTCAAATTGCCGGCAGAATCTGCCGACCGTTACCCGCACGCCCTATCCGGCGGGGAGAGGCAAAGGGTGGGGATCGCACGGGCGCTGGCGGCGGAGCCCCGTTTTCTTATCCTCGACGAGCCGGTCTCGTCCCTCGATGTCACCATCCAGGTCCAGATACTTAAACTCTTAAAAGAATTGAAGCAGAAGCTCAATTTGACCTATCTTTTTATCGCCCACGACCTCTCGACAATCGGCTATATGTGTGATAAAATAGCGGTAATGAGAGCCGGGAAGATCCTGGAAATAGGGACAACAGAGCTTATCCTTTCTGCTCCGCAAGACCCCTATACCAGGCAACTCCTAGAGTCCTCACCTAAACTATAATCCCCACACCAAATATTGGTGTGGGGATAAATAGGGTGAAATTTAATAAATAGCGCCCCGATATAAGGACGGTGGAGAACATATGAAAGAATTCCGCTGTAAATTTTGCCATCGGCTGTTGGCCAAGGTAGGCGAGGCCAAGAAGGTGGAGATCAAGTGTCCCAAGTGCAAGACCATGAACCTTTTTAGAGATGACGAGGTGCTGGTGGTGGAGATCGACGAAAGCCACCTGCGCAAACAGATCTTAAAGGGCAAGATCACCTACAGCGTTATAAACAATTAGGTGAAATTCCGGGCCCGGAACGTCGATAATTATAAGGACACCATATGAGCGAAGAGAACATGAAAGAATTCCGCTGTAAGTTCTGCCACCGGCTTTTGGCCAAGGTGGAAGACGCCCTCGCGGTTGAGATCAAATGCCCCAAATGCAAGACCCTCAATTTGTACCAGAGCGAAGAGATCGTGATCGTCCAAATGGACGAAGATTACCTCAAGCGTAAATTCAACAAGAATCTTGAAACCGAACCGATCCAATAAGAACATTCCCCATCTCTCTCCAAAAAAAGTGAAATTTTCCAATATTCATGCCGACCCTTTGTAAGGGGGGAAGTATATTTGGGAGCTTTAAGTACAATAAAACCGCCTTCCAGCAAAAGATCGGTCTTGCTCAGAAATGGGCAGTGGCACACCTTTGTGGCTTTGGGTCCCCTAAGGGGCGGATCGCATTCCACTGTTACCAAAGTGGTGGATGTTAAAGATACTGAATTTGTTGTCAAAGAAGTAGCGGGACAGTTGGGTCGGGAGAAGTTGATCAACGAAATAGCTTGGCTCAAGAGCTTGCCGGCCGGGATTGCCGATCGTTTCCCCAGTGTCGTCAAAGCCGGGATATCCGCAGACCTGGTTTATTATGTAATGCCACATTATTCCCTACCCTCTTTGCGGGAGGCCCTATTTTGTGAAGATCTGGGTCGAGAAAAAGCCCTTGACGTATTAAGTGAAGTTCTAAACTTTATGTTCTCCAAGGTATATCCTCACGGGCGCGCGGCAGCGGATCCTACTTATGCCGAAGAAGTCCTTTTTCGAAGGGTTAGCGGAAGGATGGAAGAGCTTGAGGGGGCCGCCCCGCTGTTTGCCGATATACTGGCAGCCGGAGAAGTGGTTTTTGACGGAGAAACATACCGCAATAGCCCGCAGTTGATCGAAGAGCTGCGTCGCCAGCCCGAGGTCGTGAGAAGACTGCAACCGCCCTTTGTTTGCCTGGCCCACGGCAATTTTCATTTTGACAATATATTGGTAAATCCTCGGAGCTCAGCGTGCGATAAATTTATATTGATAGATCCCCGGGGGGACGCCCAAAAAGACCCTTACCATGATATGGGAAAGCTTTTGACCTCTATCTATACGGGATACGATTTCGTGCATCACGATTGGTTTCCGGTCAATTATGATATGAGGGAGGGCAAACTGATCGTAAACACCGCGAGCCGACCCCATCCGGCCATGGATGGATACCAGGCGATATTTAAAGGTTTTCCTCAACTGCTCCGGTCCAAAGGTTATTTTAATGCCGAACGGGACCCCGATTGGGAGTTGAGAGTATTGATATATCAGGCCTGTCATGTTTTGAGTTTTATCCCTTTCCATCTAAAAGGCGACGGAGTGGAGAAAAGAGCGGTCCTGTTCTATGCCCTGGGAACCAAACTATTGAACGAATGTGCGGCCTTGCTTAAAACGGGGGAGGGCGGATATTTATCGACCAGGGATCAAGGAGCCGGGATAAGGCCCTGGTATATTAAATGATGGCCCTTCTTGGCTGATCCGCCGAATTTAAAAATCACCTGAAATTTTCCAAAACACCTCCCGATATATTCCCGGAGACCAAAAGGTCCGGTAACTGAAGGCTCCGAGAAGCCCTCTGATAGGAAAGAGAAATTAAATTTCTGTCAGAGGGTTTTTGTTTGAAATGAAGTTAATAAAAAGGAAGGTGATGGGGAGAGAACGATCAAAAGGGGGCTGGGGACTAGGGAGTAGGGAAAAGTTAGTTTTATATTATTTTAAGGAGGAAAACAAAATGCCAGGATATGCAATGGAAATTGTCGGGAGAGGATTTTCGGCTCACACGCAAAGCAAAACCAGAACGTGGCAGGGTTTGGCCATGAGGGAAGTCCTGCCAGGGATTAGCCACCGGACTATTAATGGATCGGTAGTGCCGGTCGCTTGGAATTATCTTAACTATGTGATCGATAAAACCAAGCCCGTCTATGCAACAATCATTAAAGCTGATATTGGCGGGGTCGGCGGACACGTGGTCGTACATCCGCATGTGATGCAGGAGGTTATTAGGCATATTGCGGAAAACAGCCAAGATCTTATTTCTGCGTTCTTTGTCAGCGGCGCAGGCGATGATATTTCGATCAACTTGGTCCATCAGAGGGGCTATAACGATCCAGCTATCCAGCAGCTTTGCTTTAAAGCGTTTGACGGCGCAATTGAGACCGCCAGACAGCTCGGTCTGTACGGACCTGGCCAGGATATGGTTAAAACTGAGGACAGTGAGGGGAAAATGCGTTATGTTTTTGAACAGACCGGTAATATTTCCGGCGCCGGCCCGTCCATCGCGGAAATAATGCTTGATCCAATTCAAACGCAGAATCAGGTCCTTTTTGTCTGGTCGGACAAGACCGATCCCGGCTCATATTCCATCCCGCTGTATAAGTCATTCGGGCAGATCTGGATGCAGGACAGCCAAATACTGGCTTTTTCCAATGCCAGGAACGGCAATTATTTCCTGGTCCAGGATGTCGAATTGAAAGATGCCGCGGCGGAAATGGGAAAAACAACTGACGAAGTCGGACAGATGGGCTCCGGTCTGGTCATGCTGCGCTCGGGTGTTGATGACAGAATGATAGCTACCATCTTGAGCGATCGGGACAGGTTTGCCATTAAAGCTATTTTTGGCATTGATGAGAACGGCAGACCGGCCAGAAGGATAGTTTCAGTTTCAACCGATAAGCTTCATAATATCGGCGGCGAATATCTGGGCAAGGATGATCCGGTCATGTTAATGCTGGCGCAGAAAGATCAAGCCGCACCGGGTGAGATTGTCCGGGCAGGGTGGTCAAAGCCATTCTTGGTCGCCGGGAATTGCCGCGGCAGCCATAACGCGGTTCTGATGCCGTCAGTTTTATTTTCCGGAACGGAATACTCATCTAATCCGGTGGTCACTTCGGCCACCGTCAGTGTACACACCCCTACCGGGTATATCGGCGGCATGGTTGATAATTTCTATGGGCCAGCTTGGGAACACATAAGACAGCAGGCTGCGATCCATGATACCTGGTTCCACGAGGCGCATGGATTTTTCCAGCCAAAAGAGCTTAACAAAGGAGCGCTCGAATACCAGAAAGGCTTTATGGAAGCGCTTAAAATTGCATCCAGAATGCGCCGGTATTTTGACTTGAACGGGCCGACATCAATGGATGATGCGGCAACTGCTCTGGTTGATTTAACCGGTAAGATCAGGGCTGAAGGAGTGGCCGCCGCCAAGCATACCGGACCGGAAGTTGACTAATTAGACGGCGGTTTTTCAAATAAGAGAAGCCCCCCGAGTTCATCGGGGGGCTTTTTCTTTTTAGGTGGGGAGGGAAGGAGAAAGGTCAAGGGGGTAGGCCAGGGCCTGGTGGATATAGGTGGGATAAATACCCCTCATCCTCATAAATTCATCCAGCTTTAATTCAGGAGTAACCATCCCCTGCAGGCCGGAGAGCACCAATAAGCTGTCGATCCTTTGGCGATTGGCCCCCAAGATATCGTAATCCAACGAATCGCCGATCGCCAGGATGCTCTCATTCGGGATCCCATCCAGTTTTTCTAAAGCCAGGCGGTACATGTAGGGGGCCGGTTTACCGATCTCGATCGGGGCCTGGCCGGAACGATTGGCAAATATTTCACCGATAACGCCCGGACCAATGCCGATCTCGTGCTGACTTATTGGAATTAAACAATCGGGGTTGGCCAAAAAAGCCGGCTTGTTCCTTCGCTTCGCAAGGTCGATCGCCAGATCGAAAGCCGTTTCGTTCTGCGGGGTTGGATAAAAACCCAAAACCGACGCCTCGGCCTCCTCCACATCCAAAGTGAGTTTTCCTCCGGCCTGCCGTACATACTCGTCTGTATCCCTGTTTCCCACGCTGATTATGGGCTTGCCGACGAGGCCTCTTTCCGCCAAGACCAGCGATAAGGCCATTCCGGAAGTGACCACCTGATCCTCTTCGGCGGGAAATCCCTCCTCGATCAATTTTTTGCAAACTCCCAGGGGAAGACGATCGGAAGTGTTGGAGAAAAAGAGGACCTTCTTGCCATCGGCTTGCAGGAACCTCATGACCGTGACGGCCTTTCGATAAGACCCGCTGCTATGGCGCAAAACGCCTAAAACATCCACCAAAAAGGCGCGGTAATGACGCAGGATCTGCGGCAGAGGAGCGCTTTGGAAGGTTATCATACAGCATATTATCGAAGATGCGGTCTCAAGATTTCAGATGTAGTATAATATCTTCATGACGACCACCCCGGTATACCTCTGCATCCTCGACGGCTTTGCCGTCGGCGAAAAGGCCGAGAAGAACGCCATCTATGACGCGATAAAAGAGGGGAAAGCCCCTTTTATCGCCGAGCTTTTCGCCAAACACCCCTATGCTAAACTGGAATGTTCCGGCCTGGCGGTCGGCCTTCCCGCAGGCACCATGGGCAATTCCGAAGTCAACCATTTGAACATGGGGGCGGGAAGGGTGGTCTATCAATCGATCGAAAGGATAAATGTGGCTATCGAGGACGGCAGTTTCTTCAAGAACGAGGCCCTGCTTGCCGCCGTGCGTAACGCCAAGCAGAACGGTTCGGCCCTGCACCTGATGGGGATCCTCCAGGGCCACGGTGGTACGGTGCACGGCGACATCAAGCATTTGTTCGCACTGCTGGAGCTGGCGAAGAAAGCCGAAGTGAATACTATCTATATCCACCTTTTCACCGACGGGCGCGACACCAATCCTAAGGCGGCCGGTGAGGTCTATCTCAAAATGCTCGAAGATAAAATGCCCGCTAATGCCCGTATCGCGACGATCATGGGGAGAGAACTGGCGATGGACCGTGATACCGCGTGGGACAAAACGCTTATAGGTATGAGGTGTCTGGTATCGGGTGTGGGGGAATTCAAAGCGAACACCGCACGTGAGGCGATCGAGCAGTCGTATAAGCGAGGAGAGACCGACGAGTTTATCCGGCCGACCATCATCAGCGGCTATACCGGCATGGGGCCGGCCGATTCGGTCATCTACTTTAATTTCCGCCAGGACCGCACCATCCAATTGACCACCGCTTTCTGTGAATCGGACAAAAAGTTCTTTAATTACAAAAAAGGCACCAAGTCCATCGACGATAAAGTTTATCAGGAGATCCAGGAGCTAAGGAAACGGCTTAAACAGCTGGTGTTCGTGGCCATGACCGAATATTATCCGGGTCTGCACGCCCTAACCGCTTTTCCCGAAAAGGCGATCCCGGACACGGTGGGGGAGGTGGTCTCAAAAGCGGGCCTGAAACAACTGCGCCTGGCGGGACCGGAAAAATATGCTCACGTCACGGGGTGGTTTTCCGGCCGACGGATGGAGCCCTTCACAGGCGAAGACCGGCACCTGGCGCAGGATATGTCATTGAAAGAAAGGACCGAAGAAGGCAAACATTATGATTGGGTACCGGAGATGACCGCTTTTCTTGAGACCGACTATTCACTGAAGGCCATCGCTGAAAATAAATACTCCTTGATCGTCCACAACTTTCAGAACGGCGATATGGTAGGCCATACCGGCAATCTCAAGGCCGCCGTTGAAGCTATTGCCGATATTTCCTCCTGCCTGGAGAAACTGGTTCCGGCCTGGACGGCTAAAGGCGGTGTCTTTATCGTAACCGCCGATCACGGCAACGCGGATGAGATGTTTTTAGGCAAGGAAGTCAGCACCCAACACTCGCTAAATCCGGTGCCTTTCTGGGTGTTGGGGAAAGAAGTAAAGATTAGGGATAAAGGGATCATTCCGGATATCGGGGTGACCGTGCTCGATCTGATGGGACTGCCCAAACCAGACGCTATGACCGCACACTCTCTCATTAAAAATTAATTGAAATACCGCAAAAAAATCGACGATATATAATCAGAGAGCAATATATCATGCCATTAACATTTGAACCTCGCGTGCGTTTGGACGGTGCAAGGCCCCAGCGGAGGGTAGCAGTCGTGATCCTTCCCTGCGGGAGCGCCAGAATGAACGAACCCATCAGGGAAACGGTCAATGCCGCCCTGGCGGCGCTGGCTCCTTTCCCCACCATCGAATTAAAACTGCGAAAAGATCTTGAGACCGGCTTTGTCCATACAGGGAAAGTGGTCGACGATGTGGAAGATATGGTGAAGGGTTTGGGGGAGGCGGGGGTGGAGGAGGTGGTGGTCTTGGGCGGAGTTTTAGAGAGGGGCCGCATGATCAACGATCTGGACAGCTTTGCGGAGGCGCTTCACGGACGCCTCCCCGGCGCGACCTTTCATTTTATGGATGAGGCCTCGCTTTATTACTCAAATGAGGAGGAAGAACATTACGGGAACTGCTTTGTAGGCCTGGGTTATGGCGCCCGGCCTGCGCTTCCTGCCCAGGTATCGAGCTATTGGCGCAGTCTGAACGAGTTGAGCATGAAGCTTTTCCCGGAAACGGCGACAGCCAATCTGGTTGAAGACGCCCGCGCTTATGCCGAACGCATTACCCCCGCGACCGCTGTCACGCCGGGCAGGCCTTTTTTTGTGATTTCTCCTCCTCCCTTTGTACCGGAGGAGCTTTGTCACATATCCCGTGAAGAAGGGATGCGCCGGATCAGAAGGATATACGAAGGCTTGGTTTCGGACCCCGGCGAATTGATCTTGACCAATCCGGAGACGGTAAATTCTCTGTGTATCCCGAGCAGGGTATATGCCGATTCCAGAATTGCGGCGTTAAAGGTATTGAAGGGACTCGGGCTCCCAGTCAAGTTGTTATTTCCGAAGGAAATAAATATGCCCGAAGAAGCGGCATTTGTGGATGCTTGCTTGAGAGCGGGCCTTGATGAAGTTGTAGAAGTAGATGATTTATCTCCGTATATTTTGCCGTGGTCCAGGAATTTGGCCTTGCAGACCGGGTCGTTCCTTATCCCAAACTGCGGAATCAGCTCAATTATGTTCGGCAAGCTGGGGATTTCCGGAGACAATATGTTACCCGCTCAGCCCTTCGGCTCCAGCGGAGAGGTGCTCTTGGGCGAAGAAATCGCGTTGGTCCCGAGCTATGCCTCCGGCGCCGGGGATAAATATTTGGCCCGGGCCAAAGAGCAGTTAACGCGCGCGGTGCTGGGAAAATTGGGTTATCAATGTTTCTTTTTACCCTTGCCCCTGATCGATAAGCTGAATGAGGAAGATCGAGTTAAAGAGGGACTTCCGTTCAGAGTGCTGGAAAGGGCGGAAGACCTGGATTATCGAATACTGCTGTTGAAGAAAGCCCGGGCGATATTTGTGGGTAGGGATTATTACGAGAGATTCAATGGGCAGGTGGCCAATACCCTTGAAGAGCTTAAAGCCCGGTTCGGTTATTCTTATCAGGTTGTGGACCAACAGTTCGGGCTGGACCTTAATGTTCCGGAGCTGCCCGACGGGTCGGTCCTGGTTTACACCGGAGCCGCCAATTTAATTTCTGCGTTTAAGACTGCCGGGGTCAGGTATCATAAGGTGGAATATGCCCCGGTCGGCGGCGACATCAGCTCCGGCCCCCAGGGTGGCCTGCGGTGTGCCACGAACTTATTCTACTCTTGAAGGTTCTCGGGCGGGACCAGGTATTTTAAGGTCTGTTTGTGCAATTCCATTGCGGCGACCGAAAGGTAGATCGGATCATTTAAGGATACCGACCTGGGAATAATGTGTCCCTGATGATCGACCGGCAGATCCGCATAGGGGATAGAATCCAGCTTGTCTTGCCAGTAAGTCACCATCCGTCCGCATTGCCCTTGGTATATCAATTCCATGGCTTTATCGGCAAGGATCTTAGCCAGATTGATGTCTTGCGGGATGGGATCCTTGCTGCGTTCGCCGTATCCCACCCTCATCGGCTCGAATACGACCTTCATTTTAAACTGCATTCTGTCCAATTCCTGACGCAATCTTTTCTGAACTCGATTTACGATCTCTTTGGCTAAATTGACCTTAGAGAACTTGGGATTTCCATGCTCATCGAAGGTCACTTTTTTTTCATCCGGGGCGGCAATATCTTTCAATATTCCGCGTACGGGATTTCCCGCTCCATCATATTCTGTGATCTTGATGGGCAACTTATCGATAAGCCCTTCGGCCAGGTTGACCATTCCGTATCTGGCGCCGACTCGGCCCCTTTGAATGATAAGGTCGACCAGCTGCCGTACCAGCGCGTTAAGATCAATCGTTAAACGGGCCTCGTCTTGCAGGGGACGCAGGTTTTTTACATAGGCGATCAGGTCTTCAGGGCTATCGCAGGCCTTGCCTTCAACCCGGATGATCTTTACAATATTATTCAGCTTTCCCTGAAGGATGGGATGGGTCCGGCTTAGCTCTGCCAGCTCCAGGATGCCGGTTATTGAAAATTCTTCGCGGATAAAGGTGCGGGTGGCTTCCACCGCCTCGGTTATTTCAAGGGTGTTTTTCCCGGATTTTCTTCCCATGATCTGGGAAACGAACCAGCCGTTTCGGGACCCCCCGTCTATCGTCGTTCCCCAGATAGTGTCGCAGGCATGTTTGACAAAAGACGCTTGACCATAAGTGTTGGTGAAGGGAAGGTCTCCATCGATGGTTTTAGGTATGCCGACACTTGGTATGCCCAATTCATTCAGGCGCTTGGCGGTAGATTGAGTATCATCGCCCCCAAAGGCAACGAGCGCCTTTATTCCCCAGGCCCTTATATTGTCCCTGATTTGCTCTCTTTGTTTTGGGTTGGGATTGGTGCGTTCGGTCCCGATCATGACGCCTCCCTGGCGCTGTTTACCCCAAACGTTTTGCGGGCTTAAAAAGATCGCATTCCCGTTCATAAGCCCGTCACAGCCGTCTTCGAAAGCCAAAATAAAGGTCTTTTCCCTCCTCATCATAAGCAATTGGCGGATCCCGGCGTTGGCTCCCGGCGCCGGACCGCCCGCATGGAACACGCCGATGATCGTGGGGTTTTCGTCTGCTTGGATCATTCCTTTGCTTAGCATATAGGACTTCAAGCTCCCATATTTCTCAACAACTTTAAATAGGTTTATCCTTTGGGGGAGAAGAGGGGGGGTCATTCCACCCGAATAAACTCCGAATTTTCCGTCGACGCCGATGCGGCCTCTTTCGGTTGGATTTCGGGGATTATAGTAGTCGCGTCTTGCCCGATCGAATCTATATCCTTCGATCCGGGCTGGAGGGTGTTCGGATACTCTAACCATTTTACAGCTCTCCTTTAGGGATTTGAGATACCACAAATATATCGCCGACAACCCAAAGAAATTTCAGTTATATTGGATTAAAAAAGGGGGTTAGTTTATAGAATGCAAACTTCGCTTTAACGCCGCCAGGGCGGCTTCCTGCAAACCTTCCGGGAACGAGGGGTGGGACTGCCAGGTTCCTGCCAGCTTTTCAACGGATAATCCATTTTTAATCGCTGTCGTGGCCGCGCCGATCAGCGTGGTAGCTTCGGGGCCCAGGATATGCACACCCAAAAGTTTTCCCGCTTCATCAGAGATGACCTTTACAAATCCTTCGGCCTCTCCCAAAGCGGCCGCGATGCCCAGGGCGGCGAAGGGGAACTTGCCGACTTTGATGTTTTTATGTTTTTCACGGGCTTCCTTTTCGGTCGAGCCGATACTGCCCACCTCGGGATCGGTGTAAATGCCGTAAGGGATGTTATCGTAGCTGAAGGTTCGGTTCCCGCCCAGGGCATTTTCTGCAGCGATCACGCCCTGCTCATAAGCCACATGGGCGAACATCTTCCGGCTTATCAGGTCGCCGACGGCATAAACCCCGGGCATCTGGGTCTCGAGCTTTTCATTAACTGTTAGCCCGGGAATAGAGGGTGCGCGCCCGATGCAGATGAGGGTTTTGCCGCAAGATTGGGAAGGATTAAAGCGTACGCCGGTCTTGATCTCGACATTCATCCTTTTAAGCTTGGATTTTACTTTGGCCGTCACTTCTTCGTCGATGCCGGGCAATATCTCCGGCAGGGCCTCGAAAATGGTTATCTTGCAGCCCAGGGCGCTATAGATCTGCGCGAAGTGCAGGCCGATCACCCCGCCCCCCACGATATCGAGTTGGGCGGGGAGGGGATGATATTCTAAGAGGTCGTCACTGCAGAGGAATTTTTCCTTATCAAAGGACAATCCCGGCAGGCAGATGGGGGTGGAGCCGGTAGCCAATATAATCTTCCTACTTTCTACTTTCAATTTTCTACTTTCTACTGTCTCAACCTCTATTTGCCCTTCTCCTAAAACCTTTCCCTTCCCCCAAATGATCTCCACACCGTTCTTTTTGAGCAGGAATTCAACACCTTTGACCAGTTTCTCTATGATCCGGTCCTTGCGCTCAACCACTTTCTTAAAATCAATGGATATATTTTCCGCGGAAATGCCGAACTTATCGGCTCCCTGCATCTTAAGATATAGGTTGGTGCAGGCGATCAGGGCCTTGGTGGGGATGCAGCCCTTATTTAAACAAGTCCCGCCCAATTTATCCTTCTCCACTAATGCGACCTTGGCGCCTAATTGAGCCGCGCGGATAGCGGCTATATAACCGCCCGGTCCTCCGCCTAAAACTGCGATATCGAATTTATCTGACATATTTCTCCTCGTAATACGACCGCAGGCGGAACTTGACGCCCAGATCTTCGGCCAGCTTTTTCGCCTTTTTCAGGTCCACCAGCTCCGGTAAGTTTACCACGCTGGCTTCCACTTCGGGAATGTACTTTTTGGCTTCCTTGATGAACTCGATGACCGCCGGATAAGCCCGTTTGCCGAAGAGGGAATGGCAGATCATTTCATAGGCCGAAGCGCTTTCGGCGTTGAGCGAGATCGACATAATATCCACCAATCCCTTTAACTCGGGCAAGATATTTCTTTGATAGAACAGGTTGGCGTGGCCGTTGGTATCTACTCTTATTTTAGGTTGATAGGTGGTTAGGCCTTTAGGCGGATAGGATTTAATGCGTTTAGCTGTTTCTATGACTGTTTCCAATCGGATCAAGGGTTCCCCGTAGCCGCAAAAGACGATCTGTTTGTATTTAAGAGGGTCGCCGACGGCCTCCAATATCTCTTCAACCGAGGGCTCGCGGTCCAGCCACAGCTTGTACTGGCCATGGAACTCCCGCGCCTTGTAGCGGATGCAAAAAGAGCAGGCGTTGGTGCAACGGTTGGTGATGTTCAGGTATAGGGAATCCTCCAATTGGTAAGCGATATCCTGCCTCATCAATAAATTATAACATGAAATTTTGGCGGGCACTTATCGAAAAACATACATGGGAACAAACGGCGTCCAACTTGAGTTAAGGACCGCGGTACGGCGGGCCCATCGGGCTCGTCCCGCCCCCGCTCCGCATAGCGGTGAGGCCGGCTTGGCCGAAATGGTGCAAAGGATAGGGCGGGCCGCCAAAGACCTGCGGGCGGATCCCGAACTGGGCAACCTGGTATTCTTTAAGACCATTTTAGCGGCCCGCGTTGAGATGTATATTATCGGCGAGACCAAGAGCCGGGCGAGGAAGGCAAACGATCAGGCGGCTTACCAGGCGCAGTGTCAGGCCATGCGAGAATTTGCCGACCATCTGGATACTGCCATTAAGGAATTCCCTTTTACCCAGGACGGTTTCGGTTTGATGCTGGTGGAACAACTGCAGATCGCCCGCGATCGGGCGCGCGAATTGAACAATATTAACGTGGACCTGATACTGCAAACCCTCACTCCAAAAGTTGTGGAGAGGATCGATCAGGAGGAAAAATCCCGGATCGCAGCTTTTAAACAAAGCGTGGCTCGGTCGGGGCTGAGCACTTTTGGCGGCAAGGTGAGGATAACCGATGACTTGCGCGGCGACTGCCTGGTCACCATGCGCGGGTACCGGAAGGGCGCGGCCGGGGAAATGAAACGGGTAATTGTGGAAAGAAAAACTTCCATCCATAAAGTATTGAGCATGTTCGACCATCTGCTAGCCGGTGAAGAAGCGGAAGAGTGCGAAAACAGCAAGTATATCGCCGATCTAAGGGAGATCGGGAGGGACCTGACGGCGCAAAAAGAGCACCTGCGGCGGGCTTATCTGGGAGGAGAGGATAGGGACAAACCGCGAAGTTTTCGCGATTACAGCAAGATCAAGGCCCGCATTGAGATCTGGGGGGCGTTAAAACTTGTGGAAATTGATACTCCTCAAGCTCGGGGCCTGGCTGGTTCACTTTTGGATTTGGCGGTGGAAGATTATTTGAGAAGGAACGAAGCAGTGGCCGCCATGCGGGAGCTTTTAACCGGAGTTAAAAATAATACGGAGATCCTGATCGGCCAGGTCATTCTGTCGTTCGTAAAATACTGGGCTGGGCGCCTGGCAAAAAATCCACGGCTGACCCACGAAGAAGTACGAAGGATAAACCGGGGCCTTGGTAAATATCTGGGAACCCTCTTCAGCGATGAAGTACGGGAACCCTGGTTCAAACAGGCGCGTTCCCGGATAACCGTCGCGCTGCAGATGCTGGCTCGCCAAGTCAGGGAGGGCGGGGATGAAAACCAGGTGACCCACGACATGGCCCGCCATATATTGGGGATAGAGTTCGATTTCGGCTCAAGGCATGTGGACTTCAGACGACCCGCCGAAAAGAAACTCGCCTGGCTGGCGTTTTTAAGATCACAGATAAAAACTTACGGGCCGGGGATAATGCCGCAAGATAAGCCCAGCCCGCAGACGGAGCTGGGGTTTTAATATGGTAGAAGGCGCTAACGGAGCTGGTCCCCGCTGGCCAGGGAGAAGAAGCTCATGGCCGCCGAACGGTGAAGCTAGGAATCCCCAGAGATTGCAGCTACGGATCGAGCAAAGCCTGCAAAGGGCGAATACTGAACTGGCCCGGGGCGATAATAATGAAGCCGCAGTAAGTTTCAGTACTGCCGCACGCAAATGCATGGATCGGGCGAGAATAGGCGATTGGGAAACAGCGATCAAATGGTTAGAGCGATCGATCGGGCCGCGACAAACGGCAATCGAACTTTATCGTCAAGTCGGACGACCGATCGATGTAGCCCGCGACCACAGCTTTTTGGGCAAGGCATTTTCCCGGTTGGGGGTCATGAAGAATGAGCATGGTTTGCTGGCCTGCGCGTTGCTGGAACGTACTATGGCGATGGTCTTGTTCCGCAAATTGAATTTGGTCGGGCAGCAAGCGAAGGAATTAAGCTATCTGGCTGAGGATTTCCGCGCCCGGGGCTGGCAGGAAACCGAGCCCAAACTTAGAAGAGATTTTTACTTAAAGTCCGTCGGCTATTCGGAAAGGGCGCTGGCACTTTACCCCCGCTTTTTTATGGGGGAGGAATTGGCGGCGCGCAAACTGCAGGAAGAAGGCTTTATCGCCCAAGCCAAGGGCTACGCCGCGCTTTGCGAAAGGGATCGGGAGGAGGTCCGCAAAGCCCGGAACCTTTGTCGCAGCTTGGCGGATCGGTTGGCGAAAAGCGGTTCGGATTATCAAAGCCAAAGATTAATAGAGCTGGCCAAGTATCTGGATAAATATTGGTTTTTCCTTATATTCGGAGCTTCTCCCTAAGCAGTTTTTGAACCGCGTCGGGCTTGGCCCGGCCTTTTGACAGCTTCATCACTTGCCCCACCAAAAACATCACCACCGCATCCTTGCCGGACTTGAATTCGCCAACCTGCTTGGGATTTTTCTCGATCACCTCATCGATGATCTTTCCAATCTCACTTTCATCAGAGATCTGGGTCATCCCCTGCTCGGCCACGACATCTTTCACGGTCTTCCCGCTCTTAAGCATCTCGACCAGAACGGTTTTTGCGATCTTTCCGGAAATGGTGCCTTTATCTATCATCTTCAGCATCTCGACCAATTGAGCCGGGGTGAGGCCCACTTGCTCGATCGACAGGTTGTTGGCTTTAAGATAAGCGGTGAGGTCGCCCATCAGCCAGTTGGCAATGACCTTGGTGTTGCCGTAAAGCCGCGCGCAATCTTCAAAATAGGCAGTTAAGGCGGGAGTAGAAAGCAATACCTCGGCATCCGCTTCGGGCAGTTTGTATTCATTGACAAAACGGTCGCGCTTGGCCTCGGGCAGTTCCCCTGAAGTGTTCTTGATCTCGGCCAGCCAGTCGGCGGAGGGCTCTATCGGCACCAGGTCCGGCTCGGGGAAGTAGCGGTAGTCGTGGGCGTATTCCTTGCTGCGCATGCCAACCGTCTGCTCGGTGATATCGTCAAAGAAACGGGTCTCCTGGATGATATGCCCGCCTTCGGATAAAACCTCCTCGTGCCGCTTTTCCTCGGCTTCGAGCGCCTTGAACACCGCCTTAAAGGAGTTCATGTTCTTGACCTCGGTCTTGGTGCCGAACTTCTGCTGCCCAGCCGGCCGAAGCGAGATATTGGCGTCGCAGCGCAGACTGCCTTCTTCCATCTTGGCGTCGCATACGGCGATGAACTGCAGAAGATGCTGTAAGGTTTCCATAAAGGCCTTGGCCTCGGCCGGTGAGCGCAGGTCGGGCTCGGAGACGATCTCCATAAGTGGTGTGCCGGTGCGGTTATAATCTACCAGCGATCCCGTAGCCCCCATTATGCGCGCTGCACCCTGGTGCACCAGTTTCCCGGCATCTTCTTCAAGATGCACCCGGGTTATGCCGATGCGCTTCTTTTTGCCTTCCACCACGATATCCAGATGCCCCAGGGTGGCCAGGGGCAGTTCGTACTGCGAAATTTGAAAATCTTTGGGCAGGTCGGGATAAAAATAGTTCTTGCGGGCAAAAACACTGCTTTTTTCTATCTTACAGTTGAGCGCCAGGGCGGTCTTGATCGCCAGCTCAATGGCTTTCTTATTCATCACCGGCAGGACCCCCGGTTGGCCGGTGCAGACCGGGCAGATGTTGGTGTTGGGCTTGGCCCCAAATTTGGTCGAGCACGAGCAGAACATCTTACTCTCGGTTAAAAGCTGGGCGTGTATCTCTAAGCCGATTATGGTTTCGTATTTCACAGGGTCGGCCTCCGCTTGTGCCATTCGGTATTTTGTTCAAAAGTGTAGGCGACCTGTAAAAGCTTCTCTTCCGCGAATGCTTCCCCAATTATCTGCAGGCCGATCGGCAGGCCATTTGCAAAGCCGCAAGGCAGTGAGATGGCCGGCAGGCCTGCCAGATTCACCGGGATGGTGGCAATGTCGGACAGATACATCGAAAGCGGGTCGGCTGATTTTTCGCCGATCTTAAAGGCAGGAGATGGGGCGGTGGGGGAGATCAGGACATCAAAATGCTTAAAGGCCTTTTCAAAATCCTGCTTGATGAGCGTCCTGACCTTGAGGGCCTTCAAATAATAAGCGTCGTAATAGCCGGCGGAGAGGGCGTAAGTGCCGAGCATGATCCTTCTTTTAACCTCGGCCCCAAAGCCCTCCCGGCGGGTGTTGTAGTACATGGTCAAAAGATCGGGGGCCTCCTTGCTCCGATGGCCGAATTTTACCCCGTCAAAGCGGGCCAGGTTGGACGAGGCCTCGGCTGGAGCGATCAGGTAATAAGTGGGCACGGCGTATTCAAAAGTGGGAAGCGATACCTCTTCGACAATGGCACCCAGGCTTTCGAGCTTTTTGGCCGCATCTTTAATGGCGGCTTTCACGGCCTGATCCGTGCCTTTGCCCATAAGGTCGGAGATCAATCCTATACGGAACTTTTTCACGTCATTGACCAGGGCCTTGCGGTAATCGGGGACAGGAATATCCACCGAGGTAGAATCTTTGGGATCGTGGCCGGCCAAAACATTCATCAGCCAGGCGCTATCCGTTACATCTTTGGTGAGCGGGCCGATCTGGTCGAGAGACGAAGCAAAAGCCACCAATCCATATCTTGAAACCCTTCCATAGGTTGGCTTTAAGCCAACTACTCCGCAAAAGGCGGCCGGCTGTCTGATCGAGCCGCCGGTATCCGATCCCAATGCCAAAATACATTCGCCTGACGCTACCGCCGCCGCTGACCCACCCGACGATCCCCCCGGCACGGTGTTCAGGTCCCAGGGATTGTGCGTGGTATGGAAGCCGGAGTTCTCGGTAGAGGAGCCCATGGCGAATTCGTCAAGATTGGTCTTACCCACAGGTACTGCCCCGGCCGCAGCCAGCTTTTCAACGATAGTCGCATCGTAGGGCGGGAGATAATTGGCCAGGATCTTGGAAGAGCAGGTGGTTAGTATGCCCTTGGTGCACATATTGTCCTTGATGGCGATGGGTATCCCGGTCAAAGGACCGAATTTCTGCGCTTGGTCCGCAGCCCGGGCGCGCTTTAACGCCTCATCCTTGGTCAAGGTGACATAGGCTTTAACTTTGTCTTCGACTTTATCGATCTGCGCGAAAACTGCTTCGGTAAGCTCGACCGAGCTTATTTTTTTGCTGGTCAGCAGGCTGTGGGCTTCGTGGGCGGTGAGATTATTCAACAATGCGCGGCACCTTGAACATGTGCTCCTCGGCCTGGGGAGCGTTCAGCATAATGTCGTCCACATTGACGCAGGGGATAGCTTTATCTTCGCGCAGAACGTTCTTCATGGGTATGGCATGGGAGGTGGGCTCGACTTTATCGGTGTCTAATTTTTTTAGGGTATCGGCGTGCTCAAGGATTCGAGAAAGCTGCTCGCTGAAGAGCTTTTTTTCTTCCGGTGTGAGCCCCAGGCGGGCCAGTTTGGCGACCGCTTCGACATCGATCTTCATAATAATTGATTATACCAAATATGCTATAATTTCGCACATGCTGAAGAAGTGGCTGCTGCCGATCTTGCTGGTCGTTTTGGTGATCATTTTCTGGCACCCGGTGCTGTTCAATAACGAATTCTTTTACGACGACCTCGATTTCATCAAGGTCTTTGAGTCCGGCCAGTTCTCGCTCCCCTATATGTTCACCCCGCACAACGAGCACTTCATGCCGATCTTTAAGATGAAATTCTTTTTGCTCTACAAGATGTTCGGGGTTAATATCGTGCCTCCCATGATACTCTCTATAGCCCTGCATATCGCCAATTGCCTGCTGTTCTTTTATCTCTGCACCCTGCTTTTCCCAGGGCGCAAGTGGCTGCCTTTTCTAACGGCCGTGTTCTTTGCGGTAAATTCCGCCTATTTTGAGGTGATCCACTGGTTCATCGTCATCAATACCGCCTCTTCGCTTTTCTTTTTGCTGGCCACGCTCATTTTATTGCACCGCTACGCACTAGATAAGAAAAACTGGCAGTTGTGGCTGTCACTGGCGGCTTCTTTCTTTATCCCGATGGGATTTTCGCTGGGGCTGATGGGGGTGGCGTTCGTAATCTTATATGCGTGGCTGGTGCTAAAGCTTCCCGCGATTAAAATCGCGGTTAAATACTTGGCGGTCTGGTTGGCATTTCTGGTTATATACGGCATCTTTGTGGTGGGGGCGGGGAAGGTGGGAGGCGGCAGTTTCACCTTCGATATCCTGCGCATCATACAGTATATCTTCTTTGGCTTCCTGGGGGCTTTCTTAAAGACCATGGGATTTAACATAATGGTCTTTCCCTGGAGCACAGTACTAGCAATAATCCTGGCCATCCAGTTAGTCTTTCTTGGTTATTTCTTTGTTCTCTATTTCTTCCTGAACCGCAAGGAGGAAAGGGCGCCGGTTTTGGGGGAGAGGGGGATCGTGAGGTTCTGTCTACTATCAGCGTTGATCTCTTACGCGGCGGTGGCGGTAACAAGGTCATCCCTGGGTGTGGATGCTTTCCTCTCCTGGGGCCGCTATCACTATTTCCCGGTCTTTTTCCTTTCCATTTTGGCGGGGAGTGCGGTTACACCCATTTATAATATTTTAAGCAAGATATTCAATCGTAGAAGAGTAATGATCTATTTTATTTTACTTTTTGCACTTTATTTGGCCACGCAGTTGATCCTCATCAGGCAGAAGGCCTTTTCAAGTATCAGACTCGAAGGTTCACTTCCAAAGATAGAAATACCAGCCTAGGTAGCGCGGCAGCCACTTCCACAGCTTAAAGTTTGACTTCCCTGCAGTGCGGTCGCGCCAGGTGGTAGGGAGCTCGGCGATCTTTTTACCCATTTTAAAGGCCTTGGCGGTAAGTTCGGTGGCGATCTCGAAACCGCCCTCACTTTCGATCTTAATTGAATCCAAAAACCGCTTATCATACATCCTGAAATTGTTGGAAAGATCGTGAGTTGGTATGCGGGTCAGATAATAGGCGCTTAAACCGGCGAGCCGGGATAGGGTTCGTTTAAGAAGCGGCCCGCCGACCTGGCGGCCGCCCCGCATATAGCGGCTGGCGCAGACCACAGCATTGCCTTTCCGTATCAGTTCGTACATCTTATCGACAATAGCATATTCATCCGACCCGTCCGCCATGGTGACCAAAACCGCGTCGCCCTCTGCCGCCTCGATGCCGCCTTTGATCGCGTTCAACACCCCGCGGCCGTATTTATTTTTGGTAAGGATCAGGCCGGGGAACCGATTTAAGTTTTTCTTTATGACCGGCAAGGTCGAATCTTCCTCAAAATCATAGACCAGGTGGACCACTTTGGGGGTTTTTACTTCGGCATAAAGGGAAGAGAGAGTGGGCAGGATATTTTCGCCTTCGTTATAGACCGGCATCACCACCGAAAGCAATTTAGATGCCTCCGATCTCGATCTGCTGTTTTATCCAGGGGATAAGCTCATCGAGCATCTGGTCAAGCGTGGTTTTGGCCTCAAAGCCCAATATCTTTTTAGCTTTCTCGATCGCGGGCACTCTTTTCTGGACATCGTAGGTGAAGGGCTTATCGGAAACATATTTAAAGGGTTTATCCTTCATGATCTTTTTCCAAATAAGCTCTGCCAGCGCCAGAACGGGGGTGGATTGCTCGGTCGAAAGGTTAAAGTCCTCATTTACCGCCTTGTCGTTTTCTAGGCACAAGCGGATGCCTACCGCCAGGTCCCCGCCGTAGGTATAATGCCGGATCTGCGAGCCGTCACCGAGGATATGTAGGGGCTCCTGGCCTTTTAAGACCTTCTGTATCAGGTCGGGCACAACGTGGGACATGGCGAGCTTGATGTTGCCGGAATAGATCTCTCGGTCATAGACCGCCCGTTTTTCACCCACGCCCACGCAGTTGAAGGGCCGGATGATGGTATAGGGCAGTTTGTACTGCTCCCAGGCGCCCTTAGCGAAATATTCGCAGGCGAGCTTCTGGAAGCCGTAGGTGGAAAGGGGCGGGGGGCATTTTAACTGTTCACCCTCGGGGGTGGGGAATTTTTTCGTGGATTCGAACACCATGGACGAGGATATAACATTGATCTTCTTCAGCTTCTTATTCTTATGGGCCCAGATGGCGGCATCAAAAGTGGAGGCGATGATCCTTTCGTTCTCCGCCAGCAGATCGTAGGCTAGCTCGTGGAATAAGGAGATGCCGCCGATGATGGCCGCGCCCGCCACCACTTGGTCGCAGTCCGCCAGTAGCTTCTTTACCAGTTCGGTGTCCTTGGCGTCACCTTCGAAGAATTTGTATTTGGGATGGGAGTCGTAGCTTTTCTTAACTTTTCCGTACTTGCTGAAATTATCAAGCCCCACCACATCAAAGCCGTGGTTGAGGAGCTCTTCTACCAGATATCCGGAGATAAAGCCGGCCGAGCCCGTGACCAGGACTTTCATCAGAGGTTGGCTCCCTTGCCGTAAAAGTTCCAGATATCCACCACGCGGGTTCCCTGGCGGAATTTAAGCTTTTGGTATTCCTTATGGGGCGCGCCCAGGATGAGGATGTCGCTTTTCTTAAGTACGGTCTTGAGGTCGTCAAAACCGGCTTCGCGAATATAGACATCGGTGCACAATACTGCTTCGGCCTCTACCTCCAGAGCTTTCTTGAGCTTATAAGAAAGGGAATCGCGGCGGTCGTCGCTATCGCCTTTGAAGGCCATACCCAGGATACCTACTGTCTTTTTTTTGAGATCGTAATTCTCCTTGAGCTGTTTGATGATGAAATTGGGCAGGCCCTCATTGATGAGCATGGCGGCGTGGCCTAAAAAGAACGAATTTTCGGCAAAGGCCGCGATCTGCATAGTATCTTTGAACAAACAGGGGCCGGCGGCAAAGCCGGGGGAGGGGAAATCGGCTGTGCGCGGGTATTTGTGCTTTATGGCATGGAATATCTTGTAAAAATCGAGGCCCCTTCCTTCCGCGATGGTGAAGAACTGGTTGGCCACCGCGAACTGGATGTAGCGCCAGGCATTGGTCATAAGTTTGGCCAACTCCGCTTCCTCCGGCGAGAGCACGATCACATCCCTGGCGATCTTCTTGAAAAGCTTCTCCGCGGAAAGCGCCGAGGCCTTATCCACCCCGCTTACGATCTGGGGAAGGGATCTTAATTCCTCTATGGCGTACCCCTGGGCCACGCGCTCGGGGGCAAAGGCCACCTTGATGTTCTTGTTTTTCACTAAATTCTTCACCAGCCGGGTGGTCCCCGGATAGATGGTACTGCGCAAGATGATGGTCTGGCCGGGCTTTAAATATTTCTGCAGTTCTTTCAGGGTGCGGTGGATATCTTGTATGCGGGGGTTCAGGAATTCATCTATCGGCGTGCCGATAATGATGATGATATGTTCGCTTTCGCTAATGACCCGGGGATTATCGGAAACCAGAAGTTTTTTATTCTTTAAGGTCTTCTTGAGCTTGAGTTCGGCGCCTCTTTCCAAAAAGGGCATCTCCCCGCGGGCCACCCGGGCAAGGGTTTTTTCGTTAATATCGTAGATCACGGTCTTGAGGCCGCGATCGGCGAAGGTGATGGCCAGGGGCAGGCCCACATGGCCGCAACCACCCACCACGCAAACCTGATGCTTGAACATGGGTTTATTATATCAGATTTTAAGTGAGGCAACGGGCTTGAGATCGAGGGCGGCGAATTGCTTTTTCTTGAACTTATAATAAGCGGCGCAGGCGATCATGGCGGCGTTGTCGGTCGAGTATTCCAATGGCGGGATCAAAACCTCGAGGCCTTCTTTTTTACCTCTCTCCAGTAGCTGTTGTCTTAAGGCCGAATTGGCGGAAACCCCGCCCGCTAAGGCCACCCGGCCGACTTGATTATCGTAAGCTGCCTTTATTAGTTTTTCTATCAGGGTATCTACTATGGTTTGCTGAAAAGAAGCGGCCAGATCTTCGATCTTTATCCCGCTAAGCCGCGTAACCGCGGTCTTTATGCCGCTGAAGGAGAAATCATAACCATAGGAATCCTCGATCATGGGTTTTTTGAAGGAAATAGAACGGGGGTCGCCTTTTTTCGCGAGTTCATCGATGATAGGGCCGCCGGGGTAGCCCAGGTTTAAAAAGCGGGCGACCTTGTCGTAGGCCTCGCCCACCGCGTCATCGCGCGTTCTACCGAGAGTTTCGTATTTGCCATGGTCTTTCATCAGGACTAGGAGGGTGTGGCCACCGCTTACTATCAGACACAAAAAAGGGAATTGAGGGATCGAGAGGGAGGAGGAGGGAGGAGTAGGGATAAAGTTTGCGTAAATATGACCTTCCAGATGATTTATGCCGATCAGAGGCTTCTTCAAGGACCAGGCCAGTGCCTTGGCTGCACAGAGGCCTACCAGGAGGGAGCCGACCAGCCCCGGGCCGTAAGTGACGGCAACTGCGTCGATGTCCTTGAATTTCTTTTTGGCCTTATCGAGCGCTTCGGCGATGATGGGGTTGATGGCCTCGATGTGCTTGCGGGAAGCGACTTCCGGCACGATGCCGCCGTATTTCTTATGGAACTCGTTCTGCGAGGCGACCACGCTGGAAAGGACTTTCTTCCCATCTTCCAATACTGCCGCCGCGGTCTCATCGCAGGAGGTTTCGATGCCCAATATCAACATAATTATTGAAATTATAACAAATATTTAACGATAATATACATAGAGAGATACGATACCTAATGAGGTGCATAGCTTTAACATCAATAGATTTCCAGGGCCGCTTGCCGAAGCGGCAAGGCCGGGTTTTATTTAATCCCGCCATTTGGCAAAAGTTTTCCCCTGCAGACAAACACCGCATCCTGGATTTGATAGCCAATCCCGATCCTGCCTTATCTTCCGGATCTCAACGCACCCATGTCCTGGTCCTAGACAAACCGATCATGGATCGGGGGGTCAGATTGTCGGCGCTCCGCTTAAAGGGCTGTTTTCCTAAGATCGAAGAGGGGAAAAGGATCGAACTGCATCAGGGAGACGGATATGTCCAGTATCCGCTGTGTACCAGGAAGAACGGCAAGATCTACCGCGAAGGGGAATCGTGGGGGGCGCCGGAAATGGGCGCTTTTGCCAGGCAGGCCTGGCGTGAGTTTAAGGTGGCCCTGGCGCTGGGACCGGAGATCACCGATCACGCTGTGGCTTACGGCACGTTCGGTGGTGTGGTCGCCAAGGTCAGGGGACAGCTGGGATTTACTATTTTCGGCCAGGAAACGGTAAGGGACATGAGGCTGGACAATTATTTGCCGGTGTTGACGGGGCTCATGCCGCGCGCTTGGGATGGCGAACGGATCTTAGCGGCCGCAAAAGAGCAGGCGCTTCAGATCGGGGAGATAGGTGCGGTGATACGCCGGTTCCACCGGTCCTATGTCCATCTCTATCTGCATTCGGGCAACGTCGGCGTGGTCCCCCGGCGGAGCGGGCCGCCCAAATTCATTATCCGCGATCTTGAATCCGCCCTGCCGCTGGCCTCTTTAAGCCGGGAACAAAGGTTCACTTATCTGTTAAGGGATATTTTTAGATTGGCGTGCCGTTTGTACGAGGAAGGGAATGATTGGGGGACTTATCTGTTAAGTGGGTATTTCCAGCACATTTTCCCCGGCTCGTTCCCCTTCGAGATGGGCGAGACCCTGGTTAAAATGTATGAATCAATTATCGAAGATGTTTCCGATGAGGAATATAGGATCACCCGGAGCATGAAGGAAGAACTAGCTTTAAAGGCAACTGGAGGGTATGAGGATGCGGGCTTATGCCGGTTCCTCCTCCATTATTTTAAAGTCGTTTCTTCGGATAGAAACCTGGGCGTTTATCCGCCTTTGCAACCCGGGGCCTCAGCTTATCCCTGGGACCAGGACACAGCTCGGCCCCGCATTAAATCCGCACTTTCGGCTTAAGCAGGAGGCCCGATAGCGAAAAGCCGCACGGATTGATATAATACCGCCCATGAACAAATACAGAAAACTCGGCATACTCCTGGCGGTAGGCCTGCTTTTGATCGGCTCTTTTATCGTTTATCAAAACCGGATCCGGCTCGAGCAAATGCGAGCCACCACTTACGAGGGCCAGCTTCCCTGTGCCGATTGTTCGGGCCTTAAGACCGAATTGACCCTTTACCGGCAGAACAACACTTATTATCTAAGGGAAACCTATGTGGCTACGAGAGACGGGGACAAGACGTTCACCACGACCGGCAAGTGGAAGACAGCCAGGCTCCGCGGCCGGCAGGTTATTCAGCTTAATTACGACCGGCCGGAGGAGATCTACAATTTCCTGATAGTCGATGACCAGCATCTGAGAGTGGTGGACCGGCATGGCGAGATCACGACCAGCCCTTTTAATATGACGCTTACCAGGAAGTAAATTACGAGCTTTTAAGCGGAACGAACTTCAAAGCGACCCCGTTGATACAGTATCTCTTACCGGTAGGCTGTGGGCCGTCGTCGAAAACATGGCCCAGGTGGGCGCTACAGCGGGCGCAGACTACTTCGGTCCTTTGTCTCCCGTAAGAATTATCCGGCCTGGTTTTGATATTGAGCGGTGAAACGGGCTCGTAAAAGCTCGGCCAGCCGGTGCCGGAATCGAACTTGGTCCCCGCCTTAAAGAGTGCGGTGCCGCAGCGGATACAACGGTAGGAGCCGTTCTCCTTGATCTTTTCATAGGTGCAAGTGAAGGGTTGTTCGGTCCCCTGGTTGGTGGTGACTTCGTATTGCTCCGGCGTTAGGATCTTTTTCCATTCTTCATTGCTTTTCTCTATAGGGGCGACGAGCACTATCTGGTTTTTCTCTACATCGAAGATCTCAATTTTCTTATCTTCCATATTTTTTCCTCGCAAGTATTATACTACGATGTTGTTCCTGACGCCCCTGGCAAGAATCGCGACACTTTTGGCCACAAAGTGCTGCTTTTGGCTGGCATGGGAATTGCTGGTTGACTCATGTGAATTTCGAATTACGGATTTCGAATTACGAATTAAGGTATTAATTATATGAATAGAAAGTATGACATTTATGATAGGTTGTTGAATTTTGGGATAAGGATAGTTCGGTTCTGTAAAATATTATTCAAAAATTATGAATGTCGAGTAATTGCCGATCAGCTGGTAAGGTCCGGGACTTCTGTGGGGGCTAATATGCAGGAGGCCGATTCCGCCTCTTCACTTAAGGATTTCATTAATAAAATAGTAATCGCAAAAAAGGAGATCCAGGAGACCAATTATTGGCTGAAGATTGTGAAAGGGGCCAACCTTATCAATCACGAAAAGAATACAGAGGAATTGGCTTTCCTTTTGAATGAGAGCGAGCAACTGACTAGGATCATCGGGGCAATCTTGGCAAATACCAAAGCCAACCGAACATAAATTTCTAATTACTGATTTCGAATCCCTCGACGGGGCTCGGGATGCTGATCCTGTCGAAGCATTACGAATTGAGGTATAATGTGCCGCAGGCACACATTAATTCGTAATTAGCAATTCGAAATTAGTAATTATAATGATATATCTAATGCGCCACGGGGAAACTGTATCAGAGCAAGCCGATCCCAGCCGCCCTTTGAGCGATAAAGGAAGGGCTCAAGTCGAGGAAACGGCGCGGGCACTATTGAAAGAAAAAGCCAACATCGAGGAGATATGGCACAGCACCAAACTAAGGGCCAAGCAGACGGCAGAGATCGTCTCCCAAATCCTCGGGGTAAAGAATATTCTGGAAAAGCAGGGCCTTACGCCCTTTGACGATCCTGCTCCCATCGCGGAGATGCTCAAGACGGCCGACAAGAACATCCTGATCGCCGGCCATATGCCCTTTTTAGGAGAGCTGGCTTTGTTGTTTGGAAAGTCGGTGATGGGTTTTGAGAACGGCGGGGTCGTGAGGTTGGGGTAGGGTCGGGGGAATCGTTCGGTTATTCAGGCTTATTTTACTCTTTAGGCAGATCTATGCCGGCCAGCGTGGTACTACAAGATATTACGATCGGCTTAATGGGATATAATCGGCCTTCATATTTAAAAGCACTTATCGAGATAGTGGTAGACTGATTAACCACCCAATCATCTTCACTGGTTCCAAATCCCTGCTGGCAAAAAGGGATTTCGTCCCTCTGTTCCACAATCCCGACGGACACCTGATTTATTTCCAGTCTACCCCTTTCGGCCAATAAGGATCGAAGGTCTGGATTTGATTCAACGCAGGACGCAATGGCTCTTTTCAATTCCCTTCTATGCCCCAGCAACCGCCTCCAGGATAAATTTTCCATCTGGCGAGTATTTATTTTAATTCTATTTAACGGGATTCTGATGCTGTCCATTAGTAGGCCCTCCTCTTTTAACCAGTTTCTCTTCTACTATATTATCGACAGGGAAACGGCAAATTTCACCGATCTTCAAGCCGGGCTATGGCCCCCGCCCACCGCATGACGCCTCTTTGTAGTATAATTACCCCGTAAAAAAGGAGGCCCAAAATGACCTGCAAACCCAACGGAGCCGAAAGCGCTGTTTACGGATTAGGGCTAATCGGCGCGCTGGTTTATTACATCCAGCACGCGACCTCTTTCTGGAACGGTATCCTGGGGATCATCTATTCCTTTTTCTGGCCAGCTTTCCTGGTCTTCAAGCTGTTAGAATTCTTTAAGATGTAGTTTCCTTCAGTAAACCACCCGACGCTCACCCAAATATAGCCGATTTGGATGTTTTGGCGGGAAAGAGGGGATCTATTTAATGGGTAATAATCTGTATCGGATGTCTAGGTGAATGTGTAATGCTTAAACCTTTAGTATTTTAGCTTAAACCAAAATCGCTGCGTTTCGAAATATTTAATTAAATATTTTAATATTATAGGCAGAACATTTATCCAAATATATAGAGTTACAATTGCATAAATTGCTGTTAAGAAAATGTTATGAAATATATTTGAGATGTAAACCGGAGTATCAAATACATGAAGCACGTAAATTATCAGATAAAACACAAGATGGATAAATGCATACACAAATAAGGGGTATATTTTCGCCTTAAACCCAAAAAAATCCATCATATTCTTGTCGTGTATAGCGAGATTATCTGTGCTTGGCTCTGACCTTACTTTATCCTCAAACAAATAATTATAATAAAAGTCATAATTGTATTCCTCTCCAGAAATTAGTTTATTCATAAAAACACACATCATTTTTAATAAATAAAATAATCCGGATATTAGAGCTGAAACCATGATATGTAATCTCAGCGGGAACCCATAGAATGGCCTTGTTGGTTTTATGTGTAAATCGAAAATTATTTGCAAAATATCATGAGGGGATATTTTATTGTTATGATAGAAAAAATCACAGGTGCTTTTATTAAAAAAGAAATCATTTGTCAATTCAACAGTTACTGGATGGAAGAAAATAGTCTTTTTTAAATGATCAACCCCTTGGCAGAAGACGCCGTCTTTTTGGTGACAAAAATATGCCATACAATAAAGTGGCATTTTATCTCTCGATTGATAATCATTATCTGCTACATAAATATGGATTAAGCATATAAAAGGCGCATCCTTATCAACACCTAATTTCTTTAAAAGATATTCGCTATATTTCTTTTGGGCACTGAAGCCTAGTATTCGATTTGTATTTTGAACAGGATGTTCAAAGCCATTTGATTCAATGTCAAAATAGCTTAAAAATGTTTGACGAAGATCATCGCTCATTTATTGTTGCCTCACTGATGTATTATAAAAAGTAATATCTCATATTGTGGATCTAGGAATTAGGATTACATTTTCCCACCCCCACCTCCCCCTGTCAATGGAGGAGGGGTGCTTGCTTTTAAATATAGAAACGATAAAATATTAGTAACCTGAAAGAAGATATTGATATTTAGAGATTATGAAATACTTGTTAATACTTATTGTAAAATATAATGAATACTAAAATTGAGAAAGATGCACTAAAGTGGATCAACAAAAATGGCATTAATTTAGAGATTGATGTCTGTGATACATTTAGGAAGAAGGGATTTGATGTCAGGCATTCTTCATATTTTAAAGATACTGAAGATAATAAACTACGAGAAATAGACATAATTGCTAGAAATTACTCAATTTCAAGGGATGGCATTGAGCTTTCAATTATCTTTGTTATAGAATGTAAATATATAAAACATTCACCTTGGATCTTATTTGTTTCTCCGGATTCATCACATGATAGAAACATATTGTTTACCTGGGCTTATATTAGCAAAAAAGGCAGGGAACTATTGGCGGATATTCTGCGTACCAATAAAAATGTTTTTCGCGAATTGCCATGGCCTATTTATGGCACTGAATCAGCTAACTGCTGTATGCAAATGTCTAATAATGAGAAAGACAATGCTTATGATGCGCTTCAAAAGGTATCTAAAGCATCATTCTACTTATTCAATGAACAATCCGGTCTTATAGAGCCCAATATAATATCTCTTGAAATAATCTTTCCTATAATTGTAGTTGATGGTCCCTTGTTAAAATGTTTCAGAGATAAGAAAAACAAGCTTCAAATCAAGAAGGCCAAGAATGGTTTTTTGTATTTTTCAAGGGATTTTCAAAATAGGCCCAACCCAAGGATACAAATAATGACAAAAGACTATTTGCCAAAGTTTATTAAAGAAGCATTAAACGCTCCGCAACTTCTACGAAAACATATTATAGAACATAAAACCTATAAAACTTAAGTATAAAATAACATATTCATTATGTAATGATATTAAAGAATAGTTAAACCATCGAAAAATAAATATGTCTGTTACTCGGGAGCTAAGCAATATTTCTAGGCGATTATTTTGAACGTGAATGCAGGAATTCCGCCGCTTTTTCGACGCAACCTAAGCAAGATAACTTTCTAAGTTTCCGGATCGCGTCACATTTAAGCGAGCCGGCCAGGTTCTCGAAGTGATTCTCGAATTCATTAAGCTTTTCAGGGCAGTTTTTCACCAAAAGATGCTTCGCCGCGCAGTAAGCGCCGCAGTCGCCGCCCGGGGCGCGCCCGCCGCCCTTGCAGAGGGTTTCCTTCATCTCCGGATCGAGATGCTCAAAGGCCTTAAGTATCGCCTTCGCGCAATCCAGCCGCTCGTGGCCCTCTTTTCCCAAAAAATGCTTTTTGGCTTTTTCAATGGGCATACTTTATTCTCGCATTACCAAAGCGGAGAGTCAATAAAACATCTTGCGGTTTAGATAAAGGAGGAGTAGAATTCGGGCAAAGTTAAAAGGAGGTGAGATGTAATGAAAAAAATCATTCTTTTATTGGTTGTCGCGATCGTAGCCCTAACCCCGGTCTGCGCTCAAGCGTTGAGCGTCGGCGATTGGGGCGGCTGGCCCACGCTGGGCATGAAGTTTGGGGATATGTTCGCCGGCTATCTCGGTTTTTCCAGTTTTGGGGGGACCTCAAGGAGCTGGATGCTGGCTAAGGTTGATTACAATCTGGCTAAGCTGGGAGACGTTCAGACCAAGGCCGGAGCTTTCTATTGGACGAATTCTCCGAACGTCAGCTCTCAATTGGGCATAACCTGGGGCGCGGCCATCATGCCGGTCAATAACCTTTCGCTGGGTTTTGATATAATCCTCGCCGAGCAGAACATGGCTCCGGGCGCAAATTCGAACACCGACATCCTTCCCGCAGCGGTCTTTACGGCAAATCTGAACGTTTTATAATCGTGGTTGGGGAGCTCTCACTGGGATGATTTCCGGTGAGAGCTCTTTTTTGGGAAGCAAATTTTAGCTGGGGTGATAGAGCCGCCTAACACCAGGTTCGAGTTCGAGCGCGCTGCTCCTCTTTCAAATGAACCCCAGAAAAAGGCCGCCGCTTATTTCAACTGCCCGCTGACGTCGATGATCTTTGATCCCTTATCCGCCATCACGATCGAACGGGGCGCCGCGCCGGGGCTGAGGTTGAACTTCTTTAAGTCCACCGATTTCCAGGCGGTATTCTCATAGGTCTTATAGTAGAGCATCATATTCTTGAGGTCCTTGATCACTACCCACTGGGCGTAACCGTACATGGGGATATTGCCCACCTCCTTGATCGCGCCCCGGGGAATATCCACGGTGTTCAAGAGGTGCTCCGCCAGGTTGACTGCAGCCGAGGCGTCCCTGGGCGGCAGGGCGCCGTCGACCCCAAAAGCCAATTTTACAAAGCGCGAAGGCGGCGTCCAGTCGCCCGGCAGGCCGTGCAGGCCGCTGCCCACCCCGGTGGGCTCGAACTTTACCCCGTTGAGCGTGCGGGAACTTAGATCGCGGGGATCCAGATTGACGTAATTGCGCAGGTTGTTGAGGTGCCAGTCGAAGGTCGGGCGGTTGGTCATCACCCCCAGGGGGTTGTCATAGACCTTCTTTTGCCCGTCGATGAATTCGATCACCAGGTTCTGCCCGGAGGCATCGTGGAGCGCCATATGCATGCCCAGGCTGCCCCCCAGCTCCTTCACCTGCAGGTCGCTCACTTTGATCTCAGAAAGCGCGGCCTTAACCTCCGCAACCGTTGCAAAGTTGCCCAATATCCAGGCGCCCAAGTCGCCGTAGGTGACGAATTTGCCGGGAGTTGCCGGCTCGTATTTGGCGCCCACGAACATCAAGGCGTCAAAAGCCAGCCCTTTTTCATTGACCCCGTCCACCACCGCGTCCTTGATGCCAAATCCATCGATCGAGAGATAGCCGTATTTGCTGGTCCAGGAGAGCCCCTTGGTCCCCTTAACATCAAAGCTTTGGCGCGCCTCTCCCCGCGGCACTACCCAGATACGGGAGTGGAGGTCCTGGGGAAATTCCATGGAACGGCCGATCACCACCGTTTGGTCCTTGGCCTTGAGGGTGAAATCGCTGCAGGATAGGGCGGGCGAGACGATCAGGAGCCAAACGATAAGGAGAAAAAACGCGGTCTTTTTCATTTATTCTTGAGGCCCTGCTTTAACGCCTGGTCCACGGCCAGCATGAGGGTGCGGCTGGAGCTGCTGGCCCCGGTGACCGCGTCCACCTTGGGGGATTGGGCCTTGAGCATGCGTCCCACGGTATCGCGCGCCTCATAGCCCGGCCCGCACTTCTGGTCGAGGATCGTGATCTTCTTTATCCTATGGTTCTTGACCTCTACCTCCACCTTGGCGGTGACCACAAAGTTGCCGGCGGAGCCGGTATAGGTGCCGTCCATTACCTTCCTGAGGTCTACTTTCGTAAGCTGGGCAGACTGCGCCTCTATGGAACTGGCCATGGTTGCCAGCCGGTACATAAAGATCCCCACCGCGACCGCAGCCACCAGCAATATAACGCCTAACCCGATCCCGATCTTCTTAAACATGATGCTTTTCCTCCTTTTGCCCGGATCAGGCCTTGCTGGCCTGAAAGCCGGACTGGCCCCAATTTTCCTTCGGGATGTCCGTGATGACCACGATCACGGCTTCGGGGGGACAGCCCACCGTGTCGCACACCGTTTTAGTGACGTTCTTGATTAGCTTTTCCTTGATCTCGGGGGAGCGGCCGGCCCACATTTCGATGTTGATGATCGGCATTACCTCACCTCGCTTGTTTTTTGACCTGAATAGGGACGATGAAAAGCGGGACCCCCAGGTTGTATAGCCGCCGCTGGATGGCGAACAGGGTATAGTTGTGCAGCCAGCGGTTGAAGGCCGAATCGGTGGGGAACACCACCTGCCCGCCGAAAAATACCGCGTTGGGATAGCGCTCTATCAGGTGCGGGGCGATATTGATAAGCTCCTCCACCGTGTCGATCCCCGTCACTCCCACTCCTTCGGCGTGATAGTTGTGCTCTTGCATGAGCTCCACATATTTATTCAGCTCGCTTTTAGTTTTTTCCTGCACCGCGTTAAGCTCCGCCAGGGTGCCCGCGTTGATCAGACCGACTTGGATAAAGATCCAATTACAGAAAACCCCTTTGAAGGAATCGATGATCCGGGAGATGGTCTGCACCCCGATCCCGTTAAAATCTTTGACCAAGAGCACCGCAGTCATGGCCTTGGGATCAAAGGCGGGCTTATGCTCCAAACATGGGATATTAATCCCCATAATGCGCTTATCGAATTTCTCCTCCAGCCGGTCGATCATATTGTAATTTCTCTTCACCATCACCGCCAGCGCCACTAATGATCCGGTGATGATGAGAGTGATCCAGCCGCCCTCGTGGAACTTGATGGTTACCACCGAGACCAGGATAAAAGTGGTCAAAAGCAATCCGGTGCCGTTGATGAGCAGTTTGCCCAACCAGGGATTTTGCTTGCCCCTTTCCTGCCACCAGTGCTTCACCATGCCCAGCTGGGAGAGGAAAAACGTCAGGAAAACGTTGATGCTGTACAGCACCACCAGGAAAGCCACGGAGCCGCCGCTTAATACCATTAACAGCAGGGCGGAGATCCCCATGATCAGGATGCCGTTGATGGTGACCAGCCGGTCGCTTAAGATGGCAAATCGTTTGGGCATCCAGCGGTCGAGCGCCATATTTGAGAGCACCCGGGGGCCGTCGATAAAACCGGTCTGGGCCGCGACAAAAAGCAAAGCGGCCTCGGTGACGAGCGTCACTGTGACAAAGATGGGGCCCAGGCCCCCGAAATTCTCGGTCATTTTGTAGAACAGGAGCGCATTCATGGTCTTGCCGGCGACCGGGATAATGCGGTAAAAAACATAGGAAAACATGATGCCGGTCACCATAAAAGCCAGAGAAAGCGACATGTAAAGCATGGTCCGTTTGGCGGTCTGCACTTTGGGTTCGCGCAAGATGGCCAAACCGTTGCTGACCGCCTCGATCCCGGTGTAAGTGCCGGCTCCCATGCTGTAGGCCCGCATGATCAAAAGAAAGATGCCGAACGAACCCAAGGCCGAATTGGCCACAGAGAGATCCGAGCGGGTGGCGATCGCTACCTCCTTGAAATTGAAGATATGGAAACCGAATGAATAAAGTATGGCGAAAACATGGGTCGCAATGAACAGCAGAAAGATGGGGGTTAGGATCAATACCGATTCCTTCACGCCCCGCAGGTTCAGCATTATCAATACCAAAAGCATGGCGCCGGCGAAAAGCAATTTGTAGGTGTACCATTCGGCCGGCAGAAAACTGAAGATCGCGTCCGCGCCGCTGGCCACCGAAACCGTTATGGTCAAGACATAATCTATGAGCAGGGCGCAGCCGGAGATCATGCCCACCCTAGGGGAAAGCAAGTGGCTGGCCACCAGGTAGCCCCCGCCGCCGTGGGGGAAAAGTTCCACGATCTGGGAATAACTGGCGCTGATGACGAAAACGGTGATAGCCGAGGCCAGCGCTACAAAGATGCCCAGGTAAAAGTGTCCCTGCAGGGCGATAAAGGCCTCATGCGGGCCGTAACAGGAGGAAGAAAGCCCGTCGGCACCCAGCCCAACCCAGGCGAAGAATGCGACCAGCGAGATCTTATGCATGATGGAGTGGTCAGTAAGATCGCGAGGGTTGCCGATGAATATCTTTTTCAATTGCTGTAAAAAATTATCTTTTTGCATCTTGATTAGTTTGACATTATATCAGAAGCCCGCCTAAAGTGATAAGGCCGAAAATGATGAAGATCGCCGCCCCCAACCACTTGAGCGATCTTTCCGGCAAGAAACGTTTGATCCATTTCCCGGCCAGGGCGGCCAATACATTGATCCCGGCCATTCCCAACGTTGCCCCCAACCACACTTGCCAGGGATTTCCATACTCGGCGGAAAGCGCAAAAGTTGCCAGTTGGGTCTTATCTCCCAGTTCCGCCAGAAAAAAAGTTGAAAAGATAACCCAAAAAGGATTTCCCCTGACCTTTTTCGCGCCTTCCTCCTCTTCTTTTCCGAACAGGGTCCAGAGGCCGAAGAGAATAAAGAGCGCTCCAGCGAATAACTGCACATAGAAAGCGGGCAGATAGTAATTGATCGCGCCGCCGAAGGCCACGGCCAAAAGCATCAAAACGGCGGTGGCCGCCGATACGGCGCCGATCACTTCTGTGAGCGGATAGCGGGAGACGAAGCCCAAGACCAAAAGCTGGGTCTTGTCGCCCAGCTCTGCGATCGCGATGACCAAAAAACTTATCAGCAAAGGACCGAAGATCATACGGCGGTCATTATACTACAAAATAATGAAGGCTATGTTATAATCCCAGCGGTGGAAAGGTTATCTTTGTTAAAATTGCGGCAAAATCCAAGCATCGTCGTTATCATCAGTTTTGCCCTCATCATTTTGACCGGCACGGTTTTGCTTTTTATGCCTTTTGCCACTGCTGCGGGGCGGTCTACCTCCCTGATCGATGCTTATTTCACGGCCAACTCCGCCACCTGCGTGACCGGCCTGGTGGTGGTGGATACCGGGACCCATTACAGCTTTTGGGGCAAGCTTATTATCCTGGGGCTTATCCAGTTAGGGGGCCTGGGTTACATGACCTTTTCCACCCTGATCGTGATCCTGCTTCGGCAAAAAGTGTTTATCTCCCAGCGGCTGGCGGTGCGGGAGGCCATGAACCTGTTCTCTTCCCAGGGGGCGGTGCGTTTTATCATGTATGTTTTTTCCATTGTGGCGGCCTTCGAAAGTTTGGGGGCGGCCATATTATTTTTCAGATGGTGGCCGGAGATGGGGGCCTGGTCGGCCTTTAAATCCGGCATTTTCCATTCGGTCTCGGCCTTCTGCAACGCAGGCTTCGATATTATGGGAGGTTTTCGGTCGCTTACGGGCTATGTGGGCGATCCAGTGGTCAACCTGACGATCATGAGCCTGATCGTAATCGGCGGCATTGGTTTCATCGTGCTGGCAGACATCATAGAAAGAAGGCGATTCTCCCTGCATTCCAAGCTGGTCATTATCACCACGCTCTTTTTGATCTTCGGCGGGGCGGGATTGTTCTTCCTGTTCGAGCATTTAAATCCCCACACCCTGGCCCCGCTACCTTTAGCCGACCAGATCTGGGCGTCCTTCTTCCAATCGGTTACCGCGCGAACGGCCGGCTTCAACACCATCGACCTGTCCCGCCTGGCAGGCCCGGCCATCTTTGTCTTGATCTCGCTGATGTTCATCGGGGCTTCCCCGGGAGGCACCGGAGGCGGTATCAAGACCACTACTTTCGTCCTGCTGCTGCTTACTATGCGGTCGGCCATATTAGGCCGCTACCACACCGAGGTCTTTGGCCGGAGGATCAATTACGAGACCGTACGCAAAGCGCTGACTATCGCGCTTTTGGCCTTTTTCCTGGTTATCATCTCCTCGGCGATCGTAAGTTATCAGGGATTTGAGTTTAGCAAGATACTGTTCGAGGTGACCTCGGCCTTCGGTACGGTGGGGCTTTCGATGGGGCTCACCACTAAATTATCCGACTTGAGCAAGATCGTGGTGGCGCTCACCATGTTCATCGGCCGGGTGGGGCCGCTCACTTTGTTCGTGGGCTTGACGCTCAGCAAGTACGAGAAGAAGACCATGTTCCCCAAAGAGGACATATCGATAGGATAGGAGGAGTAAAAAATGGCAAAAAAGAGACAGTTCGGGGTGCTGGGCTTGGGAAGATTCGGACAAAAGGTGGCCAAGGAGCTGGCTATGCGCGATCAGGAAGTTATTGTGATGGATAAAGACGAGTCCAAGGTCAACCTGATCAAAGACCTGGTGACCCACGCCTTTATCGGGGATATGACGGAAGAGGGGGCCCTTAGGGAGGCAAATATCCAAAACTGCGACATCGTGGTGGTGGGCCAATCGAGCAGTATCGAGGCCAACCTGTTATCGGTCCAGCTTTGCCAGGAGTTGGGGGTAAAGGAGCTGGTGGTGAAGGCCCAATCCACTCTGCATGGCAAGATCTTGACTAAAATGGGAGTGACCTCGATCGTTTATCCCGAACAGGATACTGCGGTCAAGCTGGCCGATAAATTGACCCTGCGCGGAGTGCTGGATTATATGGAGATCAGCAAGGAATTCGACGTGATAGAGCTTAGGGCGGGCAAAGATTTCCACAACAAGAACCTGCGGGAGCTCAATCTCCGCAAAAAATACAATGTGGCGGTGGTGGCCATAAGGCGCGGGGTGGAATCCATCATGAATCCCGATGGGGAAACCGTGATACTCGAAGGCGACATTCTGATCCTTTTGGGTAAGATCGAGGATTTGAACCGGATCACCGGCTGAACAAGAATTCCGCCTTCAGTCGGCACTCTTCCCACTCCCCCTCGGGGGTGGAATCCCAAACTATCCCTCCGCCAACCCCCATTTCTCCCCGCCCTTCTTTTATCAACAAGGTGCGGATGGGGATGTTGAAGAACAAGTTGCGGTTAGGAGAGATCCAACCGATGGCCCCGGTATAGATCCTCCTTTCTTCTTTTTCCAACTCCCGTATGATCTGCATGGAACGGATCTTGGGGGCGCCGGTGACCGAGCCGGTGGGGAACAGCGCGGAAAAAAGTTCAATAAGCTTTATTTGCGGGTCGAGTTTGCCTCTCACGGTCGAGGTCATCTGGCAGAGGGTCTTATAACGAGCCACCTCGAATAATTTCGGAGTCCTGACCGAGCCGGGCTCGCAGATTTTTCCTAAGTCGTTGCGCTCGAGATCACAGATCATCACGTTTTCCGCGCGGTTCTTTTTGTCTTTATGCAATTTTCTTTTAACCCAAAGGTCTTCCCATAAGTTTTTCCCGCGGTGCCAGGTGCCCTTCATGGGCTTGGTCATAATATTTTCTCCCTTTTTTTCGAGGAAGAGTTCCGGGGAAAGAGAAAGGATCTTGAATTCGTCGGTTTCGAGATAAGCGGGGTAGGGCACCGGCTGTTCTTTGAGCAGTTGGCGATAAAGTGAATAACTATCTCCTGCAAAATCGAATTTGTACTTTAGGCAGTAGGTTATTTGGTAGGTGTCGCCGGAGGCGATGTAGGATTTGATGGACTGGATGTTTTGGGAATAGGCGTCATAATCGATGTTCAATCGCGAAGCCCTCACCCCCTCGCTTCGCGTTCCCCCTCTCCCAATGGGAGAGGGGGATAGGGGGTGAGGGCAAACTGCGAAATACAGGAGCGGAAAATCGTAGGTCTTATCTTCCCGCAGGGTATCCTCAAAGGAGTAGCCCGCCTCGTAGGAGAAAAAACCCGCCAAGTAAAAGCCCTTTGCCAGGGCGGATTCCATATTGGCGAAAGCCGGAGCGATTTCTTTAGGATGATGGGCGACGATCAGACCATTAGGATCTGAAAAAGCCCGGTCTTTGAATTCTATATAAATAAAAAGCCACCCTCCGGCCTGGGTGGCGTAAGCCTTGCATAGCCGATGAAATTATAACTTCACAGCCAAAATAAAACAAGGTAGAATGGCGCCATGCATGAGCACCGGGTTGACCAAAAACCTCTGATCATCGCCCTAAGCATCACTGCTTCAATGATGGTGGTCGAATTTTTGGGCGGCATACTTTCCAATTCCTTAGCCCTGGTCTCGGACGCGGGCCACATGCTCACCGATACTTCGGTTTTGGCGCTGGCGCTTTTGGCCTTCTATATCTCCCGTAAGGCCGCAGCCACTCCCGAAAAAACCTTCGGCTATTATCGATTGGAGATTTTATCCGCTCTTTTCAACGGCGCAGCCCTGCTTTTAATCGCCGGGGTGATACTTTTCGAGTCGTACCAGAGATATCTCCATCCCGCTCCCGTGCAAAGCCAGCTGATGCTGGTAGTTGCGGCGGCCGGCCTGCTGGCTAATCTTTTGGGAGCGTGGGTCCTCTCTTCCGGCCGCCGCGAGAACCTCAATATCAAGGCCGCCTTCTGGCATATACTCTCCGACGCCGTTTCCTCGGTGGGAGTGATCGTAGGCGGACTCATCATCTATTTTACCGGCTGGCAGGTAGTCGATCCCATTCTGGGGGCGCTCATCGCCCTGCTTATAATCCGCGGGGCCTGCGATATTCTCTCCGAGGCGGTAGAGATATTGCTCGAAGCCACGCCCCGGGATATTAAATTAGAAGAGGTTATCAAGGAGATCAAGGGAATCGAGGGAGTTCGGGACCTGCACGATGTGCACATCTGGACGATCACTTCGGGATTCAGGGCGCTGGCGGCGCATGTGGAGATCGAGGATGCCCAGGTCTCGGCCTGCGGAGAATTATTGGAGAAGATCAACCGGCGATTGCATGACAGGTTCGATATCGATCACGCTACCTTACAGCTTGAATGCCGGAATTGCCCGCCCGGCGGCCTGGTCTGCGCTATTCCGCATAAACATTGAACTTCTTGACGAAATGATGGGGATGGTACGAAAGCTTGGCGGTGCGCAAGCCCGCGATCCCCATATCCTGTTCGCGGTTTATGTATTTTAGATCCGCCCACTCGTTCTTCACGAACTCCTGGTTCATCAGCTGGGCCAATCCCTCGTAGCCGGGGTAGGCGATCTCAAAATAGATAATGGCGGTCTCTTCATTTAATTTTTCCCCGATGGTCACCGCCACGATCTTATCTCCCGATATGATCGTCCCTCCGGTGAGGTTGAGCCCTTCATAATTTTTCAGCAGTTCTTCCCAGATCGTGCGCTGGGCGCTTTTCCCCTTTATCCATTCCTCGAATAGGGCGCCGCACCCCTTTAGGCGCTCTGCGGTCAGCCGGGCATATTGGTAAGGGTGCAGGCGGGTGAATTTGCGGATGCGATTACGTTTGCCGTCGTATTTTTTCCCTTTAAGCTCTGCCAGGTCGCGGGCCAGATAGACATAATCGAAGTTGTCGCGGTCGGGCTCGGCCCGCAAATGCCCGCAATATTTTTTAACGAACCATTCGGGAACGCGGGACAGCCGGGGCGCGTCGCGCAGGCAGATCTCCAGGGTCTCTTTGACCTGGTTCTCGCCCAGCGGCGGCAAAAAAAAGGCCGGCTCATTGATGGGCTTAAGCAGGAGACAGAGATTGCCGTGGACCAGGGAAAATTCGGCATGGTCGAAGCGCCGCCACAAGAAAGAATTGGCGAAAGTGAGCTCGCCGCTTACCGGCGGATATTTCTTTTGGAATTTATCGAAAAGCTCCCGGTCTTTTAGGTCGAGCAGTTTGAACTTGGGATATTTGGGGGGATAATCGGTCATGGGTGGACCATCACGGTGCAGTTTTGCCGGGAGCAGCCCTCGCACCAGTCGGATTTTTTCACCATAGAGGGCGGGATCGTCTCGGCTTTCTTAAATCCTAATTTGGCGAAGTATCCCGGAATGATAGTGGCGAGATACACCGGGCCGGCGGCTTTGTTCCTAAGCTCCTCAATGAGCTTTCCACCGACGCCCTGTTTGCGGAAGTCCTCTTTAACCCCGAAAGTTGCGATCTCTGTGCAGTCCGGGTGTTTTATCAGGCGGCCTATTGCGACGATCTTCTTAAGGTCTTCGGCCACCAAAAATTCCTCGGCTTGCATGTCGTTCGAATCCAGATAGAGCTTTTCCGCCAGGGCGCGGATAGCCGGAAAATCGTCTGGCCGGGCGGAGCGGATGACCAAGTTAGATGTTGAAGCTCTGCAGGAACGAGCCGGTCATGTAGGCGCTGTAGCTCATGCTCCCGGTGCCGGAAGTTTTGGTATCGGGCAGCATATAACGGGCTTCGACCCCGGCGTTAAAACCGCCGACAGCGAATTGAAAGCCGGTTTCCGCCTGCACGCCCATGGTCGAGCTGGTCAGGGAGCCCACGGTAGCGGTGTAATAGCCCACCCCTGCGCCCACATAAGGAGTCAGCATTCCCAAAAGCGTCTGGCGGTAGATGAGGTCCACGGTTATCGGGGTCAAGCTGGTCTGCACGCCGGCCACGCTGTAAGTGGTGGTCTCAACCGCCGCTCTAGCCGAAAGGAAACTGGTGATCGCGTATTCGGCGCCCAAACCGTACATCACCGAAGGGCTGGCGCCGACCCCCGGAGGCGAATACAATCCCGCGCGGCCCGAGACGGTAAGGTTGCCGGCAAAAGCCGATCCTCCCAGAAACAACACGATCAGGAACGCGAGCATTTGCTTTTTCATTTTATCCTCCGTTGGTTTGGCTTGAATTATAACATCTTTTACCATATAATAAACGGGTTTCTTTATAAGATAAAGGAGAAAAATTTATGTTGGCGCTACTCTCTCTAGCCTGCGGGATCGTCGGTTTGCTGTTCGCTTTCTATCTTCTCTGGGCGGTGCTCAAAGAGCCCGCCGGGAATGCTCGCATGCAGGAGCTGTCGGGCTATATATATGAAGGCGCCATGACCTACCTAAAGAGGCAATATATGAGCATTGCCATCTTCATGGTGGTGGTCTTTGCCGCCATCGCTTATTTTGTTAATGTCTATGTGGCGGCGGCCTATGTGGGTGGTGGCCTGTTCTCCATGCTGGCGGGATTTATCGGCATGAGTTCTGCCACCCGCGCCAACGTGCGCACCACCGCGGCGGCCGAGACCCGCAACCAGGGCCGCGCTTTGGGCACCGCCTTTAAGGGCGGCGCAGTGATGGGCATGGCAGTGGCCAGCTTGGGAGTAATAGGGTTGGTCATTATCTGGTTGATCTTTCCCACTGCGGCCGAGCGGGCGCTGGTGGTTACCGGATTTTCCATGGGGGCGTCCTCTATCGCTTTGTTCGCGAGAGTAGGGGGCGGCATTTACACTAAATCCGCCGATGTGGGAGCCGACCTGGTGGGCAAGGTAGAAGCCGGCATTCCCGAAGACGATCCCCGCAATCCCGCGGTCATCGCCGATAACGTGGGGGACAACGTGGGGGATGTGGCGGGGATGGGAGCCGATCTTTTTGAGTCCTATGTGGGCTCGGTGGTGGCGACCATTGCGCTAGGCGCGCTTATCGTGACCAACACTTTCAATTGGATGATCCTGCCTTTGGTCTTGATCGCGGCCGGAACCATCGCTTCGCTCTTCGGCGTTATCTTCCTTAATTTTATCCAGAACATTAATCCGCAGGCGGCCTTGCGCTACGCCACTTATGTGGCCATGGGACTTTTCATCATCGCGGCGTATTTCATTAATCAGTATATACTGCCCAACCATCTGGGGGTCTACTGGGCAGTGCTTTCCGGAATATTAGTGGGCATGGCTATCGGCCTGCTTTCCGAATTCTACACTTCGGGTAAAACTGTTCAGGGCTTGGCCGACTCCTGCAAGACGGGGGCGGCCACCAATATCATTTCGGGACTGGCGGTGGGTATGAAAAGCACGGCCTTGCCCATGCTGTCCATCTGCGCGGCCATTTTGGTCTCCTATAATTTCGCCGGTCTCTACGGGGTGGCCATCTCCGCAGTGGGGATGCTGGGAACGATAGGTATCATCATGTCGGTCGATGCCTACGGGCCGATCGCCGATAACGCCGGCGGCATCGCCACCATGGCCAATCTCCCTCCCGAGGTCAGGCATATTACGGATAAATTGGATTCTTTAGGCAATACCACCGCGGCCATCGGCAAGGGCTTTGCCATCGGCTCCGCGGCGCTCACCGCTTTGGCCCTGTTCGCAGCTTACACCCAGACCATCGGCATTTCGATCATCAATCTTTTGGATGCCCGCGTGGTGGTGGGATTTTTCATCGGCGCGCTCATGCCTTTTATCTTTGCGTCCTGGACGATGCAGGCGGTGGGCCGGGCGGCTTACGCCATGGTGGAGGAGGTGCGCCGCCAGTTCCGAGAGATCAAGGGCTTGATGGAAGGCAAAGCCAAACCCGAGATCAATAAGTGCGTGGATATCTCGACCAAAGCGGCGCTCAAGGAAATGCTCCTCCCGGGCATTTCCGCCGTGGTGGCGCCGATCGCGCTGGGATTGATCCTGGGGCCGGCGGCCCTGGGTGGATTCCTGGCGGGCTCTTTGGGATGCGGAGTTCTACTGGCGGTGATGATGGCCAATGCCGGCGGCGCCTGGGACAACGCCAAAAAGCTGATAGAGGACGGCTATCTGGGCGGCAAGGGCACGCCGATCCATGCGGCGGCGGTGGTGGGGGACACGGTGGGCGATCCTTTCAAAGATACCGCCGGTCCGGCGATGAATATCTTGATCAAGCTTATGTCGATCGTGGCGCTGGTCTTCGGCGCTACCATCGCGCGTTACCATCCTCTGATATTGTCTTTGTTCAGGATTAAATGGTAGGGAAATTCAAAGAGATCCAGAAGATCCTGATCCAGATCCTGATCCTGAACTGGGGAGTGGCGATCGCCAAGATCGTGGTGGGATCCATGTTCGGGATATTCTCCATGGTGGCGGACGGCTTTCACTCTTTCTCGGACGGCTCAAGCAACATCATCGGCCTGGTGGGGCTCAATGCCGCCAGCAAACCAATTGACGAGGAGCATCCTTACGGCCACAAGAAGATAGAAAGCTTTACCGCACTCGGCATCATCGTGCTTTTGCTTTTGGTATGCTACGAGATCGGCGAAGCCGCCTTGCGCCGCTTTTTTAATCCCGCCGTTCCGGAGGCCAATCTTTTGACCTTCGCGGTGATGATCATAACCATGGCGGTGAATTATTTTGTCATGACCTATGAGCATAAGAGGGGGAAAGAACTTAAAAGCGACATATTGGTCTCCGATTCCCTGCACACCCGCAGCGACATCTATACTTCTTTTTCGGTATTGATCTCCTTGTTCGCCATCCGCCTGGGATTCCCCGCGGTCGACACCCTGGCGACCTTCCTGATCATCGGGTTCATCCTGTGGGCGGCCTTTAACATTGCGCGCGAGGTGTTCAATGTGCTGGTGGACCGGGCGGTGGTGGACCGCAAGAAGATAGAGCAATTAGTGACTTCTATTCCCAATGTCAGGGTTTGCCATAAGATAAGGACGCGGGGCCGCACCGACGATATACATATGGACCTACATATCAGCGTGGATCGAGCCATGAGCGTGGAGGAATCGCACCGGCTCTCGCATCAGGTCCAATCCGAGATCAAGAGCAAGATCCCCGGGGTAACGGATGTTATCATCCACATCGAGCCCTGCTAAAAGATCAGCATCTGCAGGGCGATCAAGAGCAGGTATACCGCGAAGATCTTCTTAAGCCAGAGGTCGGGTACCGGCTGGGCGAAGACCGCCCCGAACAGGGCGCCGACGAAAAAGCCCACCGCTAGCAATATCGCGAACTTCAAATTAACATTTCCCGTTTGCCAATATTTGATGACCGCCAAAAGCCCTACCGGCAAAAGTAATGCCGCGAGCGAGGTGCCCTGTGCTAAATGTTGGGAGGATTTGTAGATTACAAGAAGCGCGGGGATCAGGATAGTGGCTCCACCCACTCCTAAAAATCCGCTCAAGGTTCCTGCCGTGGCTCCGATGGCCAAGAGACCCAGGATCTCAATCATTTAAGAAGTTCCCGGACGAACTGGTTCACTTTCCCTCCGTCTATTCCAGGATGCTTGCTCATCACCGCTTTGATGACCTTGCCCATCTCCTTGACGGAGGTTGCTCCCACCTCGGCTATGGCATCCTTAACCGCGGCTTCGACCTCTTCATCTGTAAGTTGTTTGGGCAGATACTCGGAGACGATCGTTAATTCTTTCTCCGATTGCGCCGCGGAGTCCGGGCGGTTGACCCTTTTCATTTCTTCTATGGTTTCCTTAAGTTCCTTGCCGTATTTGGCGATGATCTTCAACACCTCGGCATCCGGCAGGTCCCCGCGGGCGTTGATATAGAGCACCCGGCTCTTCATCATGCGCAACACCGAGAGCCGCAGTTCGTTCTTTTCCTTGAGGGCTTTTTGCAGGTCCTGGTTTATTTTATTGAAAAGCTCACTCATTGGAAATTCACCATTTGCGAAGCGTTGCCGCCTCCCGAGAGCGGGCTTTGCGCCTTGATATCAACCTTAAAGTAATCAAACGGGGTGGTTGATGGTGTGAAAGTATAACTATAAACTGTTCCAAAGGTGGGATCGGATCTTTCGGTTGGGGTAAACGACACATTGCCCCCGCTGGTTGAACTGCTGCCGCTGTGATAAGTTATCCCGTCCAAATAATATAACATTCCCGTTACGGAGCTCCCCAAATCATCCTTAGGCGCCGTCCAGGAGAAGGTGACGGTGGAGCCGGTGTAATCGAACCTCCGGCTACTAGCTTCGTAGGTCGCCAGGTCAAGGGCTACCCCTTCCTTGGTGCTGATTGAGTCGGTATAAGAAACCAGCCGCGGAATGTCGGTAAAGATGAAAGTTAGGGTGGCAATAAAATATTCTTCCGCGCCGGTTGAGGCATTGGTGGTTTTGAACTTTAGGATATCTCCGGCTTCAGGAGTAGCATTGGGGATCACATGGATGTCCCAGCGATCGCTTTCTTTTTCCAGCTTATAGCTATTGTTTTTCCACAAAGTTCCCTGAAGGGAAGGGGTATTGGTGCTGGAAATGGTGGCGGTGTCGATCCAGGCGGGGCCTTCCACGATCCTCACATCCGAGAAAAGATCGGGCGAGGTGCCCGATTCCATCACGATCTCAATAGCCAGGGTAGTATTGGTGGCGGGATTGGGAGGCGTAGAGTTTAACGCTCCATTCCGGTAGGTGGGATAATTCTCATACTGCACCGCCAGGTTGGTGAAGGCGTTGACATTGCTGACTCCCGCGACCTTGATCTCGATCGCGCCGGTCCGGCGGGGAGAAGGATCCAAGCCGTCCACCTTGCCGTCCCCGTCGTCATCAATATCCACCACATCGGGCAGGCCGTCGGTATCTTCATCGACTTTATCAATCGGACTCCCTGATAAAGCGGCCTCACCCACGCCGCGCCCCAAAGATCCGGCTCCCACCGGCAGCAACGCTCCGCCCACTTTACTGCGGGCGATACTGTCGTCATCCAGATTGGCGGTGGGCTCGGTGGCCGGGATGGCCGTGCCTTTGGCCGATTCATAAACCACCGATCCCAGATCGAGCGAGCTGGCGCCTTCCGCGCTTACCGCCATGACCAAACTGCTGTTTTTGGTCCCGAAGGCGACCGGAGCCACGAATTTATTGGTATCGTTCAAGATCTCAAGATAAAAGGACTCGCCCGAAGGCAGGTTGGAGATCTTAAAGGAGCCGGCGGAATCGGTATCGGCATCGGGAAAGTAAACCTTTTTATCAATGGTTCCCACGGCGACCACCGCGTAACTGCTGATGGCAGAGGCGGCCGTGGCCAGGGATTTAACTCCCGCGGCGCTTACTGCTGCGGTGCGGATCGTTCCCGAATTTAAGGTCCCGCTAATGCTGAAAGTGCCGGCGGCTACGGTTGAGGGAGTGGTAGAAGCGGGATTTGAAACTTGACCACACCCGGCTAGAGCCGCAATGACCAAGAGACAAGATACTAGAACCAAACCGTTTTTCATCTGATTTCCCTCCCTATTTCATCCGATTAATTATGGCATCCGCCATCTGGGAAGTTCCGACCGCGGTGGGATCGTCGCGGTTGGGTTTTAGATCGTAAGTGACGCTTTTTCCTTCGGCGATGACCGCGGCTACGGCGCTCTCCAGTTTTCGGGCGGCCTTATTTTCACCCAGATAATCGAGCATCAAGACCGCGGATAATATCAGGGCCACCGGATTTACTTTGTTTAATCCTTTATATTTGGGCGCGCTGCCATGGATGGCCTCAAAAACGGCCATCCCTTCGCCGATATTGGCGCCCGGCGCCACACCCAATCCGCCGATCAATCCCGCGCATAGGTCGGATAAGATATCGCCATAGAGATTGGGCAGGCAAAGCACGTCGTAAAGCTCCGGTTTCTGCACCAATTGCATGCACATATTGTCGATGAGCCGTTCCTCGTATTCTATTTTCCCTTCATATTCCTTGGCCACTTCCCGCGCCGCAGCGAAGAAAAGGCCGTCGGTGAATTTCATGATATTGGCCTTGGTGATGGCGGTCACCTTTTTCCTTTTATGTTTGAGGGCGTATTCGAAAGCGAACTTCACGATCCTTTTAGTGCCCGAGATCGAAATGGGCTTGATCGAAATGCCGGAATCAGGGCGGATCTTCTTTTTACTGAGACCTTCGATCTCACCGATAAGTTTTTTGGTCTCCGGCTTACCCTCCTCGAACTCGATGCCGGCATAAAGATCCTCGGTGTTTTCCCTCACCACCACCAGGTCGATGTTCTCGTATTTGCTCCGCACGCCTTTTAATGATCTGCAGGGGCGCAGGCAGGCGTAAAGATCTAGCTCCTTCCTTATGGCCACGTTCACCGAGCGGAAACCCGTGCCGATGGGGGTGGTGATGGGGCCCTTGAGGGCCACTTTATTCTTTCTGACCGATTCCAGGGTCTCGGGGGGGAGGGGTGTGCCGTATTTTTCTATTACATCCGAGCCCGCTTCGGCAACCTCCCAGTTTATTTTAACCCCGGTGGCATCCACACAGCGCCGCGCGGCCTCCGCCACATCCGGCCCGATGCCGTCACCGGGGATCAAAGTAATAGTATAAGTCATGAAGTTGATTATAAGACCTTCGGATGATAAAATCAAATCTCAATGGAAAAAGCCAAACTCAAGAAACTCCGCATCGCGGTTTTGGCGGGCGGAAAGTCCGGCGAACGGGCGGTCTCGCTCCGCTCCGGCAATAATGTTCTCAATTCTCTTCTAAGACAAGGATATAAAGCCATCCATCTCGACACTGACGGTGATCTCATCGGGAAATTGAAAAAGAATAAGATCGAGGTTTGCTACATTGCCCTGCATGGCAAGTGGGGGGAAGACGGCTGTGTGCAGGGATTGTTGGAGATGGCCGGCATTCCCTATACCGGATCGGGGGTTTTGGCTTCGGCGCTGGCCATGAATAAAGTGGCTGGAAAAAGGATACTCGATGCGGTAGGGATCAACACGCCGAAATATATGCCCATCTCCAAAACGACCTTCAAAGAAGATATCGAGACCGTCAAAAAAGTATTCCCGCTTCCTTTGGTCATCAAGCCCGTCTCCGAGGGCTCGAGCTTAGGGGTTTCGATCATTTCCGAAGCCGGCAAACTCGAAAAGATCATAACCGACACGCAGAAAAAATTCGGCGACATCTTTGTGGAGGAATTTATCAAAGGGCAGGAGGTCACGGTAGGGGTTTTGGGGACCGAAAAACCGCGGGCCCTGCCAGTCTTGGAACTGGTTCCCAAAAAAGAATTCTACGACTACGAAGCCAAGTATACCAAGGGGCTCACCGAATTCATCCTGCCGGCGCGGCTTTCCACTCCTTTAACCCAAAAAGTGCAGGGGCTGGCGGTCAAGGCACATCTGGCGCTGGGCTGCCGTGGGGTTTCGCGCGTGGATATGCTGATCAACCGCGACCACGTTCCTTTCGTACACGAGTTGAACACCAGCCCCGGCATGACCGACCAGTCGGACCTGCCTGCCCAGGCCCAGGCGGCCGGGATAAGCTTTGACGAGCTGGTGGTTGAGATACTCCACAGCGCATGGCAGTAAAAAGAAGAAAGCGACGCCGGAAGCTTAGTTGGTATCTTTTCTGGTATGTCGTGTTGTTCTTTTTCCTGGCCGCGGTATTCACTATCATCATTTCGCTTCCCATCTGGCAGATCACCGAAGTTCGCACCGAGAACCTGCGCCTGCTCAATGATTCCGAGGTCCTCCACCTGGCGCAAGTCCCGCTCTCCGACAATATCTTCCTTACCCGTTTTGATAATTCCCGCCGACGCCTGCTGCGGCTGCCTTTGGTAAAAAGCGTAGATTTTGGCCGGCAGCTTCCCGGCACGGTCATCATCAAAGTTACCGAACGCCGCGAAACGGCGGTGATAGTTTTGGGGGGGCAGTCGGTGCTGGTGGACGAAGAGGGGGTGATACTCAATCCCGCCGCCAGCGGCGAGGTGCATGTGGAATTTCCGGATATCTCTAACTTGCCGGTGGTCAACGGCATCCGGCCGGAGTGGATAGTGCAGGGGAGATTGAGCGGGGAGACAGGCGGCTCCGTAATTGCCTTGCTTAGGGAATTCAAATCGTTCATCTCGCCCACCAAACTGCAGGTAGAGGTTAAGGATCCCGAGGATATCAGTTTGCTGGTGGACGACACTTTGCGGGTGAGGATCGGAGATTCCGGTGATCTTACCCGCAAGGTGAATGTGTTCGAGGCCATCTTTCGGGAGAACCGCGCGCGCAAGGATGATCTTTTGTACATCGATGTACGGTATCCTGATTATCCGACCGTCAAGTTCAAATAAGAAAAAGAAAAAATGCCACTTGACAAAAAGGGGAGGGGATGGCAAAATTTGGCATAAAAAGGGCATAAATCAATCCATGCAAGAAGGAGGTGAAAAAGAATGAAGAAATTTATTATTTGTCTAATTGCTTTCGCTTTTGTGGCGGGCGTTGCCAGCTTGGCTTTTGGCCGCACCATGCAGGAAGAAATGCAAGCGGTCAGGGATTACCTGAATGTGGTGGACGCGAAGCTTGCCACGGCCAAGCAGGCCAAAAATACGAGAAGAGTTGAATTGTTGCACGTCGAAAAAGCGGCAAGTTTGGCTCGCTGGGAAAAGCTGAAAGCCTCGATGACAACCGCGCCGGCGCCAGTTGCCCCAGCTCCCATAATAGTCAGACCTACGCCGGTCGTAATAGTCCAACCCCCTACAGTAGCAGGCCGGGGTGTGGCGCTTTATGTTAATGGCGGGCTTGACTCCGGACTGGTCGGCTTTGCCGGCAACCTTGATTACGATCTCTCAGGAGTAGTTACTCAGGGTTTAAGCGCAAGAGTGGGGGCCAATTATGTTTCAGGCAAGAATCCTAACGGAGGCGACGAAATGAAAGCCGCTTTCGCGAAGATCGGCGCCGTTTATTACATCACTCCATACATGCCGAAGCTGGGAGTGCCTCTCACCTGGTATACGGGAGGGGCTTATCTTATTCCTGTGAAGGTCAATAATTCTAGGACAGGAGTATGGGGAGTGGAAGCGTATATAGGCTCAAACTATAGCATACCCGAAATGGGGGTAGTCAATTTCGAGCTTGGTTACGCAGGACTTAAATATTCTGCTGACCAGCCGGGATTGAGAGGTATCGACCTTAAGATCGGGTACGGGATCATATTCTAGGACAAAAGCGGGGACCGGATCCTTTAAAGGGAACATAGATACTTTAAACGGGTTGGTCCCCGTTTCTTTGGAGGAAAACCATGAAGCACCGCGTGATCTGGGCCCTGGTCATTTTAATGGGTTTCCATTCGGTCGCGTTCGCGTTGGCCTTCGACAAAGAAAAACTAATGGCGCTGGATCCTCTTTGCACGGAGAGGATCGCCCACCAGTCGAGGGATTTTCAGAATAAAAGGCTCTGGGGGAACCTGGGGCTCGGCTTAGTGCTGCTGGGGCTCATCTATACCAATAGCGGCAATATCAGCGATGATGCCCGGCTGGGCAATCTCACTCAAGGATTTACCTTGTTATCGACCGCCGCCATTCTTTATTACTCCTCAGGAGACCCGGTGGTACAGAACGATACTCTTCAGAAGCTGGATCTGACTGGAATAGAGAAAGAGGAGGTCGCCTATTCGATATTAAAGTATAACGCTGCCAGGAGTAAGGTAGCCCGGAAAAATTCCGGCATAATACTTATGGCCACCGGGCTGGGATATGCGTGGCTAACTTACTTGGCAACGCAGGCCACTCAATCTTATAAGGATGGTCTGTATGTTAGCTCGATGATCTTCTTTGCCCAGGGTTTGTGGGCTTATTTACATCCCGGACAGAACGAAATAGATATGGATAAGATAGATAGTTTGGTCGGGGCAACTCCGTAGCCATCCAAATAGACGGCAAATAGGTATTGCCAAGATCAAATCCCCTGTGCTAAAATAACCCCACCATGATGATGTCCGGCAACGGCAGGAACTTCGCCACAATCAAGGTGTTCGGCATTGGGGGCGGAGGCACCAATGCGGTGAACCGCATGATCGGCTCGGGGGTCAAAGGGGTGGAATTCTGGGGGGTCAACACCGATCTGCAAGCCCTCTCGGTATCGCTGGCTGACAACCGCCTGCAGATCGGTGCCAAGCTCACCCGGGGGCTGGGGGCGGGCTCCAATCCCGAAGTCGGACAAAAAGCCGCCGAAGAATCCCGCGAAGAAATAAAACAAGCGCTCCAGGGCGCAGATATGATATTCATTACCGCGGGCATGGGCGGCGGCACCGGCACCGGGGCTTCCCCGGTCATCGCCGAAGTCAGCAAAGAACTCGGCATCCTCACCATCGCAGTAGTAACCAAGCCCTTCCGCTTCGAGGGACCGGTGCGCATCTCCCAAGCCGAATCCGGCGTGGCCATGCTCAAGGAAAAAGTGGACGCGCTCATCGTCATCCCCAACGACAAGCTTTTACAGGTGGTCGAAAAGAAAACCTCGATAATCGAGGCCTTTAAAGTGGCCGACGATGTGCTGCGGCAGGGCGTCAAGGGCATCTCGGACCTTATCACGGTTCCCGGTTTGATCAACCTCGATTTTGCCGACGTGCGCACCATCATGTTCGAGGCCGGCTCGGCCATGATGGGCATCGGCACCGGGAGCGGCGAGAACCGGGCGGTGGAGGCGGCCGAGCAGGCCATCTCTTCGCCCTTGCTCGAAGAGACCATCACCGGGGCCAAAGGGGTCATCTTCAACGTCACCGGCGGGTCCGACCTTACATTATATGAGGTCAACGACGCCGCGGAGGTCATCTACAATGCGGTCGATCCCGACGCCAACATCATCTTCGGCGCGGTAATCGACGAAAAACTGCAGGGCGACGTGGTGGTCACCGTGATCGCCACCGGCTTTAAGCCCGGCGCCCGCAAGGAAAAAGAATCCCTGCCTACCTTTGAACACGCCCGCCCCCAGAGCCGCGACCGGATAGAGCTGCCTCCTTTCATGAGGGTCTAGCTTGTATATCCCCGTCATCTTAGGCACCGCGCGGGAAGGACGCCAATCCGAAAAAGTCGCCAACTTCGTTTTCGATCTGGTGAAAAAATCCGGTCTCGAGACCGAACTGGTGGATGTTAGGGAATATCGAGTCCCGGCAACCGACAGGGAGGAGGAGATCCCCCAGGCTAAACGCTGGATGGAGAAACTTTTACGCTCCGATGGGTTGATCATCGTCTCTCCTGAATACAACCACACCTATCCCGGGGAGTTGAAGATGTTCCTGGATATGCTTTATACGCAATACTTAAAAAGGCCGGTGGGATTGGTGGGGGTCTCCGAAGGTCCCTGGGGCGGGACCCGGGGGATTCAAGCCCTGCGGCTTACCTGTCTCGCGCTGGGAATGCACCCCATACTCGAGGCGGTTTATTTTCCCATGGTGCAGGATAAATTCGATGAAACCGGTAAAATAAAAGATGTGTCTTACGAGAAAAAAGTGAACGGCATGGTAAAATCGCTCACCGCCCAGTCCGAAGCGCTTAGATCTCTATTCCCAAGAACTGCCTGACCATTAGCCCGATCAAAAAGCTCAATCCCGCCACGCTCAAGCTTACCGCCGCCATCTCCATAAAACGCCGTTTAAAGGAAACGCTTCTTACCACCGAGAAATAATAGGTAAAGATCGCGATCAGGATCAAGGCATCCAAAAGCGCCAGGCCCAGCGCCAGATAGGGATTGTCCAATATCAGGAAGGGGACGATCAAGATAGTTACCGCTCCCACATAAGTGATGCCGGTATAGACGGCGGCCCTGACCGGATTCTTTTCTCCTCCCTCGGTGCGGGTCGAAACATATTCCGAAGCCGCCATGGATAAAGAGGCGGCGATACCGGTGATCAGCCCCGCCACCCCCACCAATTTGGTGTTCTGCAGGGCGAAGGTAAGCCCCGCTAAAGTTCCGGTCAGCTCCACCAAGGCATCATTGAGCCCCAAGACCACTGATCCCAAATATTTCAATCTCTCCTCATCCAGCATGCCGATCAGTTCGTTCTCATGCCGGGATTCGTCATTTTTTATTTTTTCGGCTTCGGGGATGATGCGGATCACCTGCTGATAAACCTCTTGCGCGCCTTCCTCGCCCTCCTCCATGGATTTGATGCAGAAAGTGATCCCAAAAAGGCGGGCGAGAAGGATATACCAAAAGATCTTCAGCCGCGAAGGCGCGACCTCCCGTTTGGTATAGCTTTTCCAAACACTATAGTGGCGCAGCTCGTCGGCGGAAATGTGTTCAAATATTTCCCGGTTCTTGGGGTCTTTTTCCCGGCGCGCCAAATCTGCATAGATAAAGTGCTCGGTGATCTCGTTCTTTTGGAAGACCAAAAGGGATTGTTCGGTTTTTTTATCAAATATATTAGTCATATCAAGTTATTTGCCATGATTATACCAAAAGGTTATAATAACGTCATGCATATTCCGGATGGTTTTCTGGATCCCAAGATCTCTTCCGGCCTGATCGGTGTGGCGGCGGCGGTATTGGGCTTAAGTTTCGCAAAAGTACGAGAGATAGTGACCGCGCTTGCTCCTGCCGAGGCGCTGGCGGCGGCGGGGAAGGGTATGGGGAATGTGGTAGGTGGTATGAAGAGGGTGTTGACCGGCGAGGGGGAGCGGACGATCTATAAAATGGGGATGGTGGCGACGCTCATCTTTGCCGCGCAGATGTTCAATTTTCCGATAAGTGACGGGACTTCGGGGCATTTGATCGGCGGGGTGTTTTCGGCGGTGATATTAGGACCTTTTGCCGGGACGATAGTCATTTCGGCGGTTCTGGCCGTGCAAATGTTCTTCTTTGCCGATGGCGGACTGCTGGCGATCGGAGCCAACATCGTCAATATGGCGGTTATCGGGACGATACTTGCTTATTATATTTACTTTCTATTGAAGAAGATAATGCCCGAATGGACGGCTATCTTGGTTTCCGCCTGGGCTTCGGTGGCGTTGGCTTCATTTGCCTGCGCGCTGGAGTTGGGAGCTTCCGGCACGATCCCCTTTGCAACAGTTATTCCCGCCATGGTCAAGGTCCACGCGGTCATCGGAGTGGCCGAAGCGCTCATCACCCTGGCTTTGGTTAAGCTTTCCCGTCAACTGCTCAAAGAACAGGAACGATGATGAGAAAACTTATATTTATAGCCATCCTCATTGCCGTTTTGGCCGCCTTCTTTGCCTCAACTCATCCGGATGGGCTTGACTTTGTGGCCGAAAAGTTCGGCTTTGCCGATAAGGCACAAGAGCGCAGCGCGCTGCTGCCCCCTTCTGCCGGGATCGCCGGTGTGTTTATCACCCTCTCTCTATTTTGGGTCGGTGCTCGTGTGTTTAAAACCTATGGAAAACATAACGTTTGAAGAATTCAAGAAACTGGACTTGAGAGTGGGGGGGATCAAGTCCGCCGAAGAGATCCCCGGGGCGGATAAGCTTTATAAATTAAAAGTGGATATCGGCGGGGAGGAGAGGGAGCTGGTGGCGGGGATAAAAAAATTCTATAGTATAGAATCCCTCATTGGGAAAAAGATCGCGGTCTTGGCCAACCTGGAACCCCGGGTCATCCGCGGCGTTACCTCTCACGGCATGCTGCTGGCCGCCTCCAATGAAGATAAATCCAGCCTGTCACTTTTAGTGTTAGACACGGATCTTCCCTCCGGATCGAAGATCTCCTAAACCATTATGTTAAAACCCGTATTCAATATCGCTTTTGTCGGTAATTATCTCCCGCGCATGTGCGGTATCGCCACTTTTACCACCGATCTTTGCGAGGCGACCGCCAAACAGCTGGAGCGCAGATCAAACGTCTTCGCGATTGCCGTAAACGACGCGGATCAGGGGTATGCTTATCCGCGCCGGGTGGAATTCACCCTGCAAAAGAACCAGCAGAGCGATTATTATGAAGCGGCCAATTTTATCAACGCCAGCAACGCCGACGTGGTCTGCGTCCAGCATGAATACGGGATCTACGGCGGCTGGGACGGCATTTATATCCTCTCTTTGATCGGGAGCCTAAGCGTGCCGGTGGTGGTGGTGCTGCATACGGTGCTTAATAACCCAACCCCCAACCAGAAAAAGATCATCCAGGAAATGGCCCAGCGGGCCAGCTATTTGGTGGTGATGAGTAACCTGGCTGTAACTTTATTGCGGGAGGTTTACGACGTGCCGGCCGAGAAGGTCAGGATGCTATATCACGGCACGCCCGATTTTACTTCGCTCAATAACGGGCACTACAAAAAACGCTTCAAGGTGGAAGGCAACCAGACCCTGCTGACCTTTGGCTTGCTCAGCCCAAACAAAGGGATCGAGACGGTCATTAAAGCTCTCCCTAAACTGGTCCGGGAATTTCCCCGGTTGATCTATGTCGTGCTGGGAAAAACCCACCCCAATGTCCTGAAGGAATACGGCGAAAAATACCGGGCCGGCCTGATCGCGCTGGTCGATGAGCTGGGGCTGCAGGAGCAGGTGATCTTTGATGACCGCTTTGTCAGCCTGGAAGAGCTCTATGCCTGGCTGATGGCGGCGGATATTTATATCACGCCATATTTGAATGAGGCGCAGATCGTCAGCGGGACCCTGTCCTACGCGATCGGGGCGGGGAACGCCATAATCTCCACCCCTTACTGGTATGCCAAAGAGCTGCTCGCCGAAGGCCGGGGACGATTGATCAACTTTGGGGATAGCGAAGCGCTGGCCGCGACCCTGCGAGACCTGTTATCGAACCAGGCGACGCTAAAGCTGCTGCGCGATAAAACCTATAAGTTCGGCCGGCAGATGCGCTGGGAAAAAGTAGCGGAAAATTATCTGAAAATATTCAGGCAAACGGCAGCCACCGCGGCGAAAAGATCTTTAACGTTAAAAACACCCGCCCTGCTGTTGCGCGAACCGCCTTTCGACCTGGCGCATTTAAAGCGCCTGACCGATGATTGCGGCCTGATCCAGCATGCCAAGTATATTGTCCCCGACCGGCATACCGGTTATTGCCTGGACGATAACTCCCGCGCGTTGATGTTGTGCGCCTGGGCTTTTTTCCTGCTCAAAAGCGACGACGCCAAGGAACTGATCTCCACTTATTTTAGTTTTACCCATTTTATGCAAAATCCCGACGGGCATTTTAGGAATTTTATCGATTACCAGCGCCGCTTCCTGGATGAGACCGGCTCCGACGACGCGTGCGGCCGGGCGCTCTGGGCGCTGGGCTATATTATCTGGCGGCCGCCCCGGGATGCCTACCGTTCGCTGGCTTTTGAGTGTTTCCAGAAGGCGTTGCCCCACCTGCGCGGCTTGAACCTGCGCGGAAAAGCCCTGGCCATGTTGGGTTTGGTATCCTATCTGCGCTGCTACCAGGGAGATGAGAGCGTTACCGCAAAGCTTCGTGAATGCGCCGACTATTTATTGGATCTATATAAAGATGTTTCTCGTGATGATTGGCGCTGGTTCGAGGATATCATCTGTTACGATAACGGGATCATGCCTATGGCGCTGTTCCAAACCTATTCCATTCTCCGCGAGGAAAAATATTTGAGAGTAGCAAAGGAAACCCTGGGGTTTTTAGAAAAAACAATTACCCATAATGGCCGGCTTTCCATCGTCGGCTCTCGCGGCTGGTATAAAAGAGGCGGGATAAAAGCGAAGTATGACCAGCAGCCCATCGATGCGGCAGCGATGGTTCTGGCTTATCAATCGGCTTACCGGGTTACCGAAGATAAAGAATATTTAAAAAAGATGCGACAGGCTTTTGGCTGGTTCCTCGGCGAGAACGACATGGGGATGTCTTTGTACGATCACGAGACCAAGGGCTGTGCCGACGGCCTGCTGCCGGAGGGGGTCAGCTTGAACCAGGGGGGCGAAAGCACCGTTTCTTTCCTGATGGCGCTGCTGGCCATGATCGAAGAGTATGAAATTGCGAGTGTGGCTTAGCGCTGCCGCAGAAGCTTCTCGAGCAGCTCGTCCACCGGGATGCTGGCCACGTGGGATTCCGAATCGGATATGGCGTAAGGAATGATCAACTCATGGTTGAGGATGATGGAGCCGCAGCTGTACACCACGTTGGGCACATAACCTTCACGCTCCTCTTCCCGCGGCATAAGCAGCGGCTCGGCTAATCGCCCGATTATTTTAGAGGGATCTTTTAGGTCTAAAAGCGAAACACCGATGCAGTATTTGCGCATCGGCCCCACGCCGTGCGTCAGCATGATCCACCCTTTTTTGGTTTCGAGCGGTGAGCCGCAATTGCCGATCTGGACCAGCTCCCAGCTATTTTCCGGCGCTTCAATTTTAACCCCTTCAAACCAGAAATGGATGTTATTGGAATAGCTTAGATAGAGATTTTCCCCGTCGGTACGCGTGATCATGGCGTACTGGCCGTTGATCCGGCGCGGGAAAAGAGCCATCCCTTTATTGCGCGCCAGCGGGCCGTTTAAAGTTGAGATCTTGAAGCAGTGGAAATCCTTGGTCTCGATCAATTGCGGCAATATTTCCCGGCCGTTATATGCGGTATAGGTCGCATAGTAGGTAACGCTGCCGTCTTCGTCAACAAACCGGACAAAACGGGCGTCTTCCACCCCGTTGCTTTCATTTTGCGACAGGGGGAAGATCACTCTTTCCGAGATCAACTGTCCGTGCGGGAAAAAGACCTCATAATTCGATTCCGCCAGCCACCGGATGTGGACGACGGTGTCATCCAGGTCGGCGGGGGTAAAGGCGTTGCTGCCGCGGACGGAGCCGATCGCCCGGCCCAACTCCTCCGGCGTGAAGCTGGCCGGTAGGCGCTCAAAGATCGCTTTGGCCGCTTCGCTGAACTGTCCCATCTCCTCCAGTTTGGCCTTAAAAAGTTCTCGGTCGTAAGTCGCATTCAAGACGATCTCGGGCGTGCCCAAAAAGGGGCTGACCGACTCCAGAAAGATCGAATTGTCCCTGTCGATCAGGGCGCTGCGGAAAACAATAGAAGAAATATGCCCTTCGCCGGTCGCGCGGAAGCTAAAAATAACTCGGGTCTGCCCCTTCTGCAAATTGTTCTGCTTGGGATAGATGACGATCGAAGGATTGAAAAGGGCGGCGGATTCGATGGAGTATTCCATCGTAAAACAAGAGCCGAGCAAGAGCTTTCTTTCTTCCGACAGGGCCTCCGGCTCCTTGATGTATCCGACGATCCTCTGGTAACTGCTCATTAGAATAGTTTGAATATCCTTATGGCGGTGCGCAAAATCCTTGAGCGTTTGCTTGAGCAGGGCTTTGGCTTCATCTTCTTTGAGCGCCAGGAGGCGGTTGACGATGTTTATGGCGTGGGTTTCACTGGCGGGGCGGAAAGGGCGGGTAATTACCAGGCGCTTGTCCGGGCGGATATTTTTCAGCGTTTTATTGGTGATGCGCTTGAACAAGCGCGAAAGGATGACCGGGTCATGGAGCGCGGTCTTGCCCAGCTGATTTTTTTCGATCAAAACCTCAACCTTCCGCTCTTTAGCCACGTTGATGTAATACTAGTATTATTACGATAAAAAAGCAATGCGCCGGCCCCCGCCGGGCTCAAATGTTATTATTGATCCGTAATAGCATAGGCCGCTTTACACCTTTGGCCGGTTATGATATTCTGCCGGCAAGAACCGATGATAAATGAAGGAGGAAAATTATGCTCGAGACCATCGCCGTAGTTCTGCTTATCTTATGGCTGCTGGGTTTGGTCACTTCGACCACCATTGGCGGGCTAATTCACGTCTTGCTGGTCTTCGCGATCGTGATGATCCTGATCAGGATTATTAGAGGCAGACCGGTAGTTTGATCGCAAAAAAACTTATCCTGGCCGCAGTATTTTTGGTGCCTTTAATCATCTTAACCTCGCTGTTGGGAGGATGCGGGAAAGCCCTCTTGACAGGGCGGCAGCAGCTTTTGCTGGTCTCCGACTCCGATATAAATGAGCTGGGAGCGCAGCAATATGCAGAAATATTATCCAAAGCGAAGTTGATCCGAGATACAGCTGATTATCAAAGGGTCGTGCGGGTGGGGAACCGGATCGCCGGGGCGGTTGACGATTTTGTTCGCTCCCAGGGCCAAAGCCAATATACCTCGGGCTACCAATGGGAGTTCAACCTGATCGAAGATAATAGCGCTATCAACGCCTTTTGCCTGCCCGGCGGAAAGATCGCCGTTTACACGGGCCTCCTGCCCGTTACCCGGGATGACAACGGGCTGGCCGTAGTGCTGTCCCATGAGATCGCCCACGCGCTGGCAAAACACGGCAATGAGCGCTTAAGCCAGATCCTGCTGGCGCAATATGGCGGAGCCAAGTTGTCGGAAGCCATAAAGAACAATCCTACTGAAACCCAAAATAATATAATGTTGGCTTTCGGCCTGGGGGCTAATGTCGGGGTGCTGCTCCCCTATAACCGGCTTCAGGAAAGTGAGGCCGATCGGATCGGGCTGTCGATCATGGCGTATGCCGGATATGATCCCCATGCCGCCCTGAACTTCTGGGCCAGAATGGAAAAGCTGGAGACCGCCGGTCCGCCGGAGTTTCTTTCCACGCATCCTCTGTCTTCCGGAAGAATAAACGATATTAAGGCGGAAATACCCGAGGCGATGAAGTATTATCGGTCGTACAAATAATAGCGGGTTAAATATGAAAAAGGTCTTAATTGCGGTTTTATTTACTCTGCTTTTGGCTTCATTTGGTCTTGCCCAACAATTGAAAAGCAAAGAGATCCTGAATAAGACCAATTTTGCCTCTTACTTCCGAGAATATCTCGGCTATCCGTACGACAGCAACGGGTGCTTGCATTTTTCACCGTCGGATATCTACCTGCTGTATAAAACTATCCCAACCGGAACCAAGCTGGTGATCCGGCCTTATGCGGACCGCTCGCCGGGGTTGGTCGACTCCAGCCTAACCTTTTTTGACGATTTGGTATTAAATGAGACGGATGTTCAAAAATATGCTGAAATCTTTAGTGCCGATGATATTTTCATGGTCGTCTATCCCTCACTTTCACGGCTCTACATTTACTTGGGGGGGAAACCGTATGTAAAGCTGTACGTGCACCCCGGCCCCCGGGAAGAGTACCTAATGCTTGAAAACGTGATCAAAGGCAAGCCGCTGGTAAAAGATTTTATGTTAGCTACCCCTACGGATCCGGGCACCTATTACATTCTAGAAAAAACCGATCGTTATCGCAGCCCCACTTATTCCGGGATAACCCAGGTTCCCTTCGGGGCCGTCATGCAAAAGATCAACGGCACCTGGAAATACAGGGAAAAAATGAGATTGGAGCCGGTCCCGCAGTTCATACAGGATGATCTGCAGAAAAAAGAAGGCGACCGGTATTACAGTTATTTTGACCCGGTGTATGACAGCCGGGGAAATACCGTGTCGATCAAATGGGTGGGCAATGATTTCGGCAAGTACGTGATAACCTGGACCAAGGACGGCCGCACCCGGTATCCGGAGCTCGGCTACAGCGCGGGACCGCTGGTTTTCGAGCAACTAATGATAGTCAGCGGGGTAGCCGATCTTTTGACCATGCCCGGGGTGGGGGACTTTGACCTACTGGTAAATAAAAGCCGCCCCTTTTCAGCCTATAAAAATACCTATGATTTTGTTTCTACTGGGGGCCGGCAGGGGAGGCTGGTCCCGGAAGAAGCTGCCTTCTTCCGGCTCTATCACGGCATCCCGTTGACCGCTCAGGATAGGTCCGTGCTTGACCCCAGGATGAAGAAAGCTTTTGAGGATTACCACTCCGGTGCGCTGCCCAAAAAATTATCAGCCCGAAATAACACCATCAGCCTCTATCATTATCTTAGGGTCTACAACGAGGTTTTAAATAAGCAGGCTATTTGGTACAAAAAGCTTAAAGACGATTGGAGCTACTGGGGGGCCTTGAGAGAAGCCCTGATCAACGATTTTGATAATGAAGGGATCGCCCCGGAAGCGAGGAAAAAGATGGTTGAGGGGTGGATAAATGACAGACTGGAATTTGGGACCATTAAATAGGAAGACGCGGCCTCTGGGACCAAAAATAATTAATATTGTAATGGTCGCGCTTATCTTGTCGGGTATGGCCGGTTTTTATACGATGGTATCCGCCAAGAGCCAGGCATCATATGAAAGACGGGCAAGCGCCATCATCAGTATGATAGCCCGGACCAATACCGATGACTCGGTCATGCTCTCGGAAGAGGCCAAGGCCCGGATCAGAGGCCTGATAGAGGATGCCAAAGCCGGCCGGTTAAAATTTGAATGTATCGAGGCTTTTAACGATTATAATTTCTGCCAGCTGTCCAACAAGCTCCTCGGCAACCTCTACAAAAGCCACGGCTGCCTCCATGTGTCACCGGTGAACGTTAGGGTGCTAAACGAGGTGCTCCCGGTAGGTTCAAAGGTGGAGATCAAATCCTACGATGCCGATTACGACACGGAGAAAGCTAAGACCGTTCCTTCTCTAATCAGCCTGATACAATACAAAACCGACCTGAAAGACGTGAAGACGGAGCTTTCTTCGAAAACCGACGTAAAAACGGTGATCTACCCCGGAAAAGAAGCCTACGTAATATTCCTGCAGGGGAAGCCTTATGCTTCGCTCAGAGTGAGCGGAGGCACGAGAATGAATATGTATATGTTCCAGCGCCGGGATGAAAGGGGCTATCCGGTATTCGATGATAACCTCGCCGGGCCGACACCGACAGGTAGTCTTTATGTGTTTAAAAAAGTCGACAATTACGTGTCGGACCTATATCGGGAACAGACCACGATCCCCATGGGAGCGGTTATTAGTAACCTTAACGGGGAATGGATGTTTGAAATATCAAAAGGCGAATGGAAACCAGTGCCTGCCGGAGTTGCAAAAGACCTCCAACTGCCTGTTAAAGACCGGCAGTATGTATATTATGAGATACTCAAAGATGCTCAGGGCCAGATCACGCAGGCCAGATGGGCTAGCAATACTTTCGGCGCCTATCCGGTCCTGCTCTCGCGCGACATGAGAAGCCAGGCGCCGGAACTGATACACACGACCTGCGACCTTATGGTTGACCAGTACTCGATGTTTTCCATTATGATCAATATACTCTCCAAGCCTTATGATTCTTTTGATAAGTGTGTGGCGGCTACTTACAATATCAGCGATATTAAAGGATACTTTAATTTTGACAGGGACCCATCATCCGGAGGGATCGATAAGGAACAGTCGGCATATTACAAGGTGTATTTTGATTTGCCGCTTTTACCGGAAGAATCGTCACTACTTCCCAAAGACGTATTTATTGCCAACCAGATCGTAAAAAAGCAGGGTACGTTGGACAGCAGCGAGGAAGAACTTCTGGTCAGTGAAGGGATCGCGGCAAGGAAAAACGGAACAACCGTAATAGACATGGAAAAGATCTACGGGCTGCAGTTCTATACTTACCAGAACGTGGTTATGATAAAGAAGTATGCCAATCTATACTCCTCGCTGCGGGACAACTGGGACGACCTCTCCGCTCTGCGTGACATCATAGTCCGTGACATGAGGAACCTGTCGATAGTGGATCCTGTGCTTTACCGGAGATTTGCGGTCGAACTGATGTTAAAAAGGGTAGCATTTAAGAGATTGACGCTGGATGAGGTGCTGGACGAATTGGCCCATACCCTTGGACTTTGAAAGGTGTTCCCCTCGACTCCGCTCGGGGAAAACTACCAGATGAGAACTTATTACATCAAGACCTACGGCTGTCCTTTGGGCTGACATTTACCATAAGCTGAAATTGGTCCTAGAACTGGTATTTAAAGATCAGCTATAGTGCGACTTTCCCGGATAGCCCCGCAACATCCCTATATAGTCTACCTATACACACAGGCATACACAGCATTTGAGCCTGTTCCATTCATCATTATTCCATATTTTAAATAATTAGATCTTGTCTTCATCAGGACAATGGCTTCAGAGCAGGCAAGCTCTCCCACAATAGCAACTGGCAGGCAGAGGGAGAGAAAAAGGTCTTTCCGATTATTAGAGGGACCATCTTTCTCCATTAACCCTGTTTTGCCAATGGCAAAGGGGCATTCCCTTCTTATATCTGGGAAATGCTCCTAATGAAGGGAAAACCCCCTAATATGGGCTTTAAATGGCTTGAAGAGATCAAAGGCGACCGGGCCCCTCCGGTTTCGTTTCTCCCTTGCTCTTCGGATTTTGGGAGACATCTGCGATCCTATTATTCGGAATTTGAATCTCCGCCGGGCCAGTCCATCACACTAAAAGGCAAAACCCCTCCTCCCCACCACCGCCACCCCTGCCGCAATCCCTGACTTGAAAAATGCCCCTCCGCCCCCTTAGTGAAGCAACCGGGTGTGTCGCAATTCTCGTCGGGTATGTCGCAATACTTGACAGGTGGACTCGCAATATGGAGTCAATAATTGGCGTTATATCAATAAAAACGAGTTTTGTTGAGTATGGCTTCGGAATTGCTACTACTTATGCAGGTAGGTTTAATCATGGTAGCAAGTATTGAATACCTTACAAAAATTGAAAGCAACGCGCTCCTCAAGGAGATCCCCGATGCGCGCAACCGTGCGATCGTCATTCTCTTTTTAAATACCGGGGTATTCCTCAGTGAGCTGGTAAATCTCAAGACCGGCTCCATAAACTGGGAAAAGAAGATGCTCGCTGTCACTGGCAACCGGCAAAGAGAGATACCCCTCAATGACCAGGCCTATGAAGCCCTGGCAAAATGGTCAAGGGAAAGGGTAGACAATCATTCCTCGGCTTTATTTATTACCAACAAGGGTGAACTAAAAGAACTATCTCACCGCAGTGTGGAGCACCTGATCAAGAAACACGCAGAGCAGGCAGGGATCAAGAGAAGGGTTAATACTTTGATCCTCCGGAATACCTTTGCGATTCGCCTCTTTTCCGAAGAGGTCTCAAAGGACAAGGCGGCCGCGATACTCGGCATATCTGATTATGAATCGATCAACCGTTACGCCCAGGCTGCCAAACAGCCGCCTAAAATAGAGGTGTCCAGCAAGGATTTGGATAAGGTGGATACTCGGCCGCTTGTGATTAGGTTCGCTTCAAAGATATTCCCTACCAAACCCAGAGTCGCCAAGCCCATAAATGAGATAAAGGGCCCAATAACTCCCTGTCCCGAGGAAGTCATCCTTGGTAGGGATAGCGTCATTGAAGATATTAAATCCAACCTGACAAAGAACCAATCAGTTTTACTACATGGCGATATGGGTATCGGCAAATCCCACCTACTCAAGCACATTGCCAAGGCCCTTGGCCCAAATACTTTATATATCTCATCCACGTCACCCCTCAAGAATATGCTTACCCAAATATGCGACCGCCTAAACCCTGATGAGCAGAAACAGGTTAAAACTCGCGCTTCAACCAAAGAACTCATTGATTATCTTATAAGAAGCCGTTCCGGCCTGCCGGGAGAGGTTCCGCTCCTTATCATTGACAACCTTAATAATCTTAAGATTTCGGACGTCGAGTCTTTTATCGCGCTTATGGAGAACTTCACGATACTCGCGGCCGCTGATGATCTCAATCCCCGCCTAAAGCAGATCTGGTGGAAATTTAAGCAAATCGAGGTTAAGCCGTTAAGCGAGAAATCCTCAAAAGAATTGGTCAAATATCTAACCCAAAATCTGGCAATAAGCGATTATGAGATGCTCGAAACCAGGATATTGACCTTATCCAACAATTTACCGCTTGCCATAGTGGATATGGCCCACCAGATCAGCCATAAGCCCGTAGTCAATCGCGATGCGATCCGGGAAGTTTATCACGAGGCCGGCATTCATTATCGCGATTGGACCGCCGCGGTGGTCGTTCTTTGGGGGCTGGCCATCATGTTCCGTTTCATTGCCCTGGGTACCCATAGCTTTGAAGGTTATATCCTTGCCGGCTTTGGCACGACGACCTTAGTTATGTTGCGATTTTTCGCATTCAAAATGAGGTGAAATGATGTTAGCACCAACCCATAGTGTATTTGGTATATTTTTGACCCTGATAATCCTGGCGGTCTTCGGCGTCCAGTGGGGCCTTCATTGGTCGATCATCCTGTTCGCCATAATTGGAGCCATTATTCCCGACATCGACCATCCCCGGTCTACGATCGGTAGGCTGTTTTCCTTTATTTCTGTTCCCCTTGAGCGTAAATACGGCCATCGCACTATTACCCACTCCCTGGTCGGCTGTGTTGTCTCAACGCTGGCCTTCTCCTTTATTACCTTATTTTTTACATTCGTCTTTGGCTTTAGCGCTTCAGAATTAGCCCCAAGATGGATTGCCGCCTTTAGTATCAGTTATTTATCTCACTTGATATTAGATATGTTTAACCCTCGCGGCTCCCAGATGTTCTGGCCGGATACCAGCCGGGATGTTATCCCAAAAAACCCTAAATACAGGCCCGAGTCCGGCTCCAAAGCTGAAATCCCCATCTTTTTTGTCCTGCTAGTTCTGATGATCCTTGCCTTTCCGATCTCAAAATACGGAATAACAAGCTCACTCCGCTGGCTTCTGGCTACCCCGGGATCCGCGATCGAGGAATTCAAGACCATGAAAACCCATGCCTACCTGGATTTTAAGGGCATAATGAACGAAACCAGGGAACCGGTCGCCGGCAAAGGTGAAATACTGGATGTTAACAATAAACGGCTGGTCATTCTTTATAACGGAAATGTCTATACCATAAGCGATGGACTCGCTGCGGATATTATTACCTCTCATGTAAGAGTAAAAAAGACAACCATTCCCATTAAGATCGAGCGAAAGGAGTTCAGAAATGCCGGCCGTGAATATCTTTTAGCTCAAATACCAAAAGACGCCTTAATCTCCGGCACGGTCCACCTTCCGGATGGCATGGAGGTTGAGTTTCCGGCCGATGTAACCGGCTTCAAAATAATAGAGCAGCAAGGGAATGACCTTGTATTGACCTATGCCTCAAGAAACCAGCTGGCAGAATTGACTTCCAATAGGAATTTCGACCTACAGAACAGAAAGGATTGGGCTGAATTATCAAGCTTGAATGCCAGAGCCAATAAAATACGAAATCAGATCAACGAAATTGAAACCAATAATGATCTAACCCCCCTTGGCAGGCAGCTTCTTGGCAATAATGATGAATACGAAAAGCAAAGTGCCCAGTTTGCTGAATTAGAAAGTCAGCTTGAGGAGGTGAAGGTAAGAATTGAGGAAGCGAGGTCGAAGATGGACGAACGCAAGCTCCTATTTTCCGGTGAGGTTTACATAAGACAATAAAGGAGGAAATTGCCATGAAAAAGATCATTAGTACGGCTTTGATTTTGTCGTTTTTTATAAGCGGTTTGTCATTTGCGGAGGCAGAATATAAGCTCGGATCGTATGACACTATCGAAATGGAAATAGTCAATCATCCAGAGCTTAAGACCAAACAGACCATAACCCCCGACGGCCAGGCCTCGCTTCCTATTTTGGGGGTAGTAGAAGTAGAAGGGCAGACATTAAAGAGCTTCCAGAAATATCTTTCTGATAGTTACTCAGATTATATCGATAATCCACAGCTTGTTATTAACTTAACCCCGAAGCCAATATATGTAGTACAATATGATCTGAAAAAGGATATTTGGGAGGTCAAGGCGGCTAAGTCGGTTGACGAAGCCAGGGCTTATGCTGGGCTTGATCCAACACTATCTTTTGAGCATGGGAATGTTTATAGAGTTACAATGAGCCAAAAACCGGACTTTTGGGAGGATAATTGGTACAAAGTACTCACAGGAGCGGCCGTTGCGGTTGGGATGTATGCGACCTTGCATAAATAATTGAGGTTGTAACAATAATATTGTGGTAAATTGTAGAAGAGAAAGAATAGCTAGTGCTTTAAGAATTTTAACTAATGAACTATTGAAATAATTATGGCAAATAAGCATCTTACAAACGCAAAAAGGGCAAAAAACGACGAGTTTTATACCCAGTTTGGTGATATTCAAAAAGAAATTGAAGCGTATCTGGAATATAACCCCGATGTATTCCGCGGCAAGATAGTGTATTGCAACTGCGACGATCCGTACGAGAGTAACTTCTTTCGCTATTTCGCGCTCAATTTTAACAAGCTTGGGCTGAAACAACTTATCACCACAAGTTATAAACCCTCACCTGTAGCCAACACGCAAGTGGAGTTGTTTGGTGATGATAAAACTCTCCCAAAAGCGAAAGGCCGTCCTAAGATAAATGCCAACAAATTCATTATCAATGAAGTGAACGACATAGACGGCGATGGTGAATTCAACTTGAAGGATGTTGCCATGCAGTTAAGGGCAAATAAGCACAATGAATGGACGCCTTTAAAAGGTGAAGGCGACTTCCGTAGCGATGAATGCATTATTCTGCTTAAACAGTCTGACATCGTGGTAACAAATCCACCGTTCAGTTTGTTTCGGGAATATGTAAAACAACTTATTGATTATAATAAATATTTTATAATTATTGGGAGTATGAGTGCGATTACTTACAAAGAAATATTTCCGTTAATTAAAAGCAATAAATTGTGGTTAGGAAACGGTTTTCGCGCTGGTAACGCATATTTTTATACGCCGAATACGCGCGAATTTGCATCGGGAGTTTATGATGTAAAAACAGGTTTAGTTAAGTTTCGCAATGTTTGTTGGTTTACTAACCTCGACCACGGACGTCGTCACCAGCCATTGCCGCTGATGACAATGAAGGACAATCTGAAACATAGCAAGCACAAAGAAATTAGGGGCAAAAAAGCGTATGATCGATATGACAATTATGATGCTATAGATGTGCCCTTTACCGATGCCATCCCGAGCGATTATAGCGGTGTAATGGGCGTGCCAATTAGTTTCTTGGATAAATATAACCCTGACCAATTTGAGATACTGGGAATGTGTGAAAATGAAGATCTTTATAAATTCAAAACTAAGAAATATTCTACGATAGAATGCAAGCGGGCATATTCGGATAAATTTAAGAAAAAAGGAACTTACGATTTGAATGCAAGTGGTGTGATCATTCAAAACGGATTAATGGAGAAGGTATACCAAAGAGTACTTATAAGGCATAAGGAGAAATAATATGAAAACAGCTTTAAATATCGACATCACTGTCAGAGATATTTGTGATGGATTTGTTTATAACGAACTTGAAGGCAAGGGCTTGTTTGGCTTGTCTGGTAAATTGACCATTCAACCGGAATATCAACGCAACTATATCTATGCTTCCGAAGATGGTGGAAAAAGAGAGATTGCCGTTATTGAATCAATACTCAAAGGCTACCCAATAGGCTTGATTTATTTTAATAAGGTGTCTGAAGACTATCTCGAAGTTTTGGACGGGCAACAGCGCATCACCAGTGTTGGACGGTTTGTGACTGACAAATTTGCCATAAAAGATGAAAACGGCTTGGAACAATATTATGGCGGCATGGCAACGGACAAAAAAGCTAGGATCATGGAAACAAAACTGCTCATCTATGAATGCGAAGGGACAGAAAGCGAGATAAAAGAATGGTTCAAAACAATTAATATTGCCGGCATCCCGCTTAATGATCAGGAATTGCTTAACGCCGTGTATTCTGGTCCGTTTGTTACGCTCGGCAAAGCCGAGTTTAGCAATAGTCAAAATGCAAACATTCAAAAATGGAGCGCGTATGTCACTGGCAGTGCCAACAGGCAGGCGTTTTTAGAATGTGCGCTTGATTGGGTAAGCAAGGGCCATATCGGAGATTATATGAGTAGCCATCGTTATGAAAAAAATATCACTGAGCTGAAAAAGTATTTCAACAGCGTGATTGATTGGGTGTCTGGCGTGTTTATTGATGTGGAAAGCGAGATGCGCGGGCTGGAGTGGGGGCGACTGTATGAAGAGTATCACGAGAAAGCTTATAATCCCGTAAAAGTTTCGGCTGAAGTGCGAAAACTATATGCTGACCCATATGTCAAAAATCATCGAGGGGTTTATGAATATATTTTAGGGGGTTCAACTGATACTAAAATGCTTGAGGTTAGAGTATTTGATGAGGCGATCAAGAGAGCGGTTTACGCAAAACAAACAGCTGTCGCTGAAAAGAAAAAGAAATCAAACTGCCCGCATTGTGCTGTTGGACACGACGCTAATAAGAGTAAGATTTGGGGTTATGATGAAATGGACGCCGATCATGTCACAGCGTGGAGCAAGGGTGGAAAGACTTCTGTCAATAACTGTCAGATGTTATGTAAAACACATAACCGGGCAAAAGGAAATCGGTAATGGGCCTGTGGTGAATAGTCGCTTAACATAATAAATAAAGCGCCAGCAACAAATATAGCATTATCGGGTGATGGGGAAATATTATGATTAATTCATTCCCGCCAGAGGCAATAGAGGCAATAAGTAAAATCTTGGGGGATACCGAAAGTGGTTTTACCGGGGATGAAATAGGGCACCTTCTGGAACAGGCCGGCATTAAAGACCCTGGGCCCTTTACAAAATGGAAACGTTTAAGCCAGGCATTAATAGATCAGCAAATTATAGATAGGTGTGGCAATCGAGTAGGTGCGTTTCTCCAAAAGGCCATGGCTCCGACTAGGTATCTAAAAAATATGGGAATGTTTGAGGAACGTAGATCAAGCCTAAATCAAATTCTTTCCCTATATTCACTGTCTATTAATGAAGAAGGCAAGCTTGTGCCAATTGAAAGAGCAAAAACAATCAGAGAGGCATTACAAAAGTCAACGAACTTAAAAATGAAATTGCGTGATCGAGGCACACATCCAGAGATATTTAAATATTGTTCCCCTGAGCTAATAGCAGAGAACTATTTTCATGCTGTTTTTGAGGCTATGAAGGGCATTGTTGATCGGCTAAGGCGAGAAACAGGTCTTACCGTAGATGGCGCAGCAATTGTAGATAGAGCTTTTTCAATCATCAATCCTATGGTTGCAATCAACTCACTTAGAACTGAATCTGAGAAGTCCGAGCATAAAGGGTTTGCAAATCTGTTAAAGGGGGCCTTTGGATTTATCCGCAATCCTTTGGCTCACGAAGCAAAACTAAATTGGCAAATGAATGAACAAGATGCTCTTGATAGTTTTGCTTTACTTTCGTTAATACATCGAAGACTTGATAAAATGGTTGTTATTCGACGCCAGTTCTCGTAACTTAAACTAAATTGGCAAATATCATATTAAATGACGGAAGAGGAGAATATTAAATGAGCAGACAAATGATGCGATGGCGAAGTACCTCTTTGGGATAAACGGTTAATATGAGAATCAAAAGGATTAGCATCGAAAATTTCCGCTCTTTCGGGGCACCAGCTATCAATATTGATATAAGCCAAGATACCAACTATTACGTTTTAGCTGGGGCCAACGCTAGCGGGAAAACAAATCTACTCGAAGCAATTAGATGGGCCACTCTAAATAAATCAATTGGGGGAGACTTCATCGAGCCTTGGGATTTCTATAATGGGAATACAGAAAATGCAATCGGCATTGAAGTTGAAATAGATCCACCCTTAAAACAGGGAGACACATTTAATAGATTTGCTGATGTAGCTATATTTAAACTTGAAGCTAAAGAGTATAAGGTTAGAGAGGAAAAGGGAAGTATAAGATGTGATCACCCAGCTTTAACCATCGAAAAGAAGCAAGTGTTAACCAATCAGGCAACGCCAGTAGCCAAAGGACGAACACTTAGCCAAGAAGAGAAAGACGCGAAGCAAAACGCGCGCCCTTTATTAGTTAGAGACATTAAAGATAGAATCCCTATTTATTATCTAGACAACGCCTCTTACTCATACCATCTTACAATGGGACGAGGTAGTTTATTATTGCGGCTGGCAAGGATTTTACACGACGACTTAATGCGGGATGACAATCGAATAACTTGGCGGGGAAAAGAACAAACACGCGGAGAAGTTATATCGCAATTATTGGACGAATTAAGTGGCATTTTTAGAACCTCACGCACAGACGAATTACTGGGCATTATGACTGATTTCATGGCGGCTCAAATGCAAATCCCCCGTGAATCGTTAAATCTAAGAATTGGATTGCCTCAAGGGCAAGAGTTATTGAAGAAAATGGAATTATTGGGAAAAGATCATGGCGCTATGCCAGATATTCCTTTTGAAAGATTAGGCCGCGGATATTCTGCTCTTGGTATCGTCGCTTTATTCAGAGCATTGAACAGACTTGATGATGAGCATCAGGGCTCTATAGTTTTAATTGAAGAACCGGAAATATTCCTTGGCCCTCACCTGCGATCTATGTTTGCTGAAACGTTACAAGCTTTTGCTAAAAATGGCAACCAAGTTATTGTTGTGACTCATAGCGCAGAATTCTTCGATCCCTATTCTCCTAAATCGGCTATCATTGTTAAAAAAGAGAATAATAAGACCATCCTTGCACAATGGCCAATTGGAGCAGCAGGGCCATCATTTGACATTTCCTTAAAACATGTTGAGCCAAATCTGAATAAAATAATATTCTCGAAAAAAATATTATTTATTGAGGGGCCTGATGATTATGCGGCCGTAAATTCAGCATTTGAATTACTCAAAATAAAGCCCGCGTATCTTGGCTTAGAAATATTACGATTGAGCGGTTATGGGAATATTAAGCATCTTGCGCCTTATGCAAAAAATCTTGGGATAACATTCGCTTCTTTATTGGATGCAACTGCTAAGCCGATACTCGAAAGCATTGATTCAACCGGTTCCACATGGGCTTTGTTTGACCCAGACTTAGAAGGCGCGCTTAATACCTCTAAGCATGATGATAATTCTGCGCATATCTATAATTTGATAGCTTCTTGTAAAGACTGGCCTACCTTAAAAGGGAATTATCCAAAATTCGCGGTGTCTTATGAAAAAATATTATCGATACTTGGGATAAAAATATAAACACTTTGCCTTTCGCCACTAATATTTAACTGCTCCCAGCCTTTCCATTATAGCATTTTTTCGCTACGGCCCCGATAAATCGGGGCCTTCCCCTGTCAAGGTCGCTCGATTATATATATTATAAATTAAGGACTCGCTCCCTCCTCCAGTCGCCAAAATAACAGCATTATATTTATAAATATATGAACGTTATTTTGGCTCCTTCCGGCCCTCCGCTCCCCTCGACTCGTCGCCATTATAACCAAATTAATGTAATGCTCCTCGCTCGGGATCGCTGCGGGTGAGCAGGGGCGAAAAAAATGCTCCTTTCCTCCCATAGGGAGGTGTTTTTCATGTCTCGTTTGGTTGGTGTCGTGGGTTCCCGTTCTTTGCCGGCTTCTTTTGCTCCGCTTGTTTCTTCAGTTGTCTCCTTCTTTCTTGCTCGTGGTTTCCGTGTCGGCTCCGGCGGGGCTTTGGGGGCTGATTCATTTGCCCTTTTTGCCTTGCTTCAGCAGGGCTCTGCCTCTCGCGGTGTCGTCTTCTCGGCCTGGTCTTCTGCCTTGGGCTTTCCTGCTTCTGTCCGCCCTCAGGTGGCTCAGTTCCTTGCCTCTGGGGGGCATGTGGTCTGGGGGCCTGCTTCCCCTGGTGCGCCCCGCCAGCAGGTGGTTTCTGCTCTTTTGGGGCGCAATCAGCGCCTGGTTTCTGCCTGCTCGGTCCTTGTTGCTTTTCTTCACGGGCCTTCCCGCGGCACGCTTTTCACGGTGCGCCAGGCGGTTGCCCGGGGTGTCCCGGTTGTGGTCTTTCTCTGCGGTGGTGGTTCTTCCTTGCCGGCTGATTTGGCCAGCCGGTGTTTTACTTTTTCCGGCGAGGAGGTGATCAAGTCATGGTAGTTTCTGTTTTGTCCCCTTGTTTGCAGTGTGGGCGTATTCTGCCTGGTGTTGTATGCGGGCCTCATAATCGAGCCAGATGCTCAAGATTCTTGGATTATATCCAACAGCTTAACCGGACAAAAGCGCATGGCATCCTTATCAAAGAGCTTAAGGATATCATCATAAAATCGATTTAATAGGAGGTGATAATCATGAGAAAATGTTCAATATGCGATTCGTTTCTGGTCCCCTGCAATGAGGGAATAGATCATATCGGCTTTCAGCCATATGGCTTAAATAGGGTGTCATTTATCTGCCAATCCTGCCTTAATGCTATCCTAAATCAGGTCGAATATGGCATGGCTTACAAATATGCTGATGTGTGAGTCCCTGGCCCGCCTTTCCGCAAGGAGGCGGGCCTTTTTTTGGTCGCAAGGCAAATCTCAATAAGGTATGATATTTTCAAATAGATAAATATCCATCTATGTATACGCCGAGGATAAAAGACGCTCATCTGGTAGGTTATTATACATACAGGAGACTTTCGCGCCTCGCTCCCTTTACGTATTTAAGAATACGACTGGAAATCAGTTTATTTTTCCGCTACTTAAACGAAAAAGGCGTAAGGTCCATTAAGGAATGCAATGAAAAGGTAATCATAAAATATCTATCTTATAATAGAAAGACAAAATTCTGGTTAACAGGCAGAAAACGCTCTTTTCATACTATTGCCTATAAGCGCACCATACTCTGGAATTACTTTGAATATCTTTATCAAATGGGATACATCCCTAATAATCCGATTACAAATATCCCGCGTCCTTTGCTTCCCAGAAGGATACCTCGGTTTTTAACCTTTAAGCAAGCTAGGAGGCTTCTAAAATATTCAATAAAGAACAAGCGAACGCCGCATCAATTCCAAATTAGGGATAGGGCATATATTTCGCTGATCCTTTTTTACGGCCTGGTAAATCATGAAATATTCAGGATAAAGAAGTCGGACATCGATTATAAGAAGAAAACCATTAGGATAAGAATGAGCAGGTTCCACGATCAACGAATACTCCCTCTTCTTAGACCGGCTGAAAAATGGATCAAGGAATATCTGAAGGTAAGGCCGAGAAGAAAATCTCTAATTCTCTTTCAGAAGCACAAAGTATTTGGAGATTATGGCTTTAATAGTTCCAGAGGTGCGCTAAATAGGCTATCACGCAAATTAAAGTACAATGTTTCTTCCTCTACGCTAAGGAATACATTCTATTCATTAGTATTTAATGTTGGCGTTGAGCATCGAGTAATCCAGGCGATAACAGGTGTTCATACCCTTAAAACGATCACGAGAAGATCCTCTATTGCCTTTGGCAATAAAAGAAAAACATTGGACAAATACATGGCTAAAATATCATGAAAATAGAAGTTGCCCTTACCGCGTATCTCAACGAAAACAAGTGTATAAAAGGACTTTCAGAAAACACTATTAAATGTCAAGAATATATCATCAATGAATATTATAAAACCTTGAAAATAGTAAATATTGAAGAGATGAACAGTATCATGATCCAAAAATATATTGACAAGCTAAGAGCTAAAGGCCTATCGAAGGCGACAATTAGATCTCGGTATTGCGCCTTGATGGCATTCGTTAATCATTACTATAAAACAGGCATCATCAAGTTTAATCCGTATTATCATGTGCGAAAAGTAAGGAAATATAGAGCACATAAAATCCCTTTAAGAGCTGATGAAATGCAAAAAATGGTGACCGTTAAATGCCGCCATGCCATGAAAATAGAATACCAACATAAGCGCAATCGAGCAATTATAGGATTATTTATCTATGCCGGCATGAGGGTGGGGGAGATCATCAGATTGACGCTAGAAGATGTATCTGCCTCATCTGGATATATAAGGGTGATTAACGGTAAGTTTAATATCGATCGTGTTGTTCCTATTGCAGAACCGCTAACTACATGGCTGAAAGAATATGAGGAAGTTCGTCTTAAATGTAGGGCCGATTATTATTTTATCGGTCTCTTTGATAAGACAAAAATGGAAAGAAACAGCATCACCAGAATTATTAAAAGGTATGCTAAAACCGCTGGGATCAGGAGGAATGTATGTAGCCATATCCTTCGCCATTCTTTTGCCAGCCAGATGTTAAAGGGTAAGGTTGATATGGAGAAATTAAGAATAATCATGGGGCACAGCAATGTTGAGATGACGGCGGTATATGCTAAGCCCGATTTCGCTATGATCAAAGAGGCGCTTATGAAGAGCCCATTAGTTGAATATTTCGGAGGTAAAACATGAAACCGTGGAATAAGAAATGGACCCGGCGAAAGATAATAAATGGGATAAGGAAAATATTTATATATAGAAGAAATATTACCCCAAAAGAGATTAGGAGAGATTATTCGGCTTTATATCAAATAGCTCAACGGCGGGAATATTATGGAGGATGGCTACGCGCTATCGAGGCAGCCGGCATGGCTGAAAAATATAAAAGGATTCTAGCAAGAAGTTATAAAACCGCCTTACTTAAAAGAAAAAAGTATCGCGCAAAATGGAGCAAGGAACTCATTCAAAGCCAAATTAAATATTTGGAGAGTAAAGGGGAGCCCCTGGATGGCGGATATATTAGGAGGCATTACTTTAATCTATTGCACGCGGCTGGACATAAGAGATATTTCGGAAGCTGGAGAAAAGCGGTTGAGTCAGTCGGCATTAACTATAATTCGATAGCCAACAAAATGCTCAAGAAGCCCCAAATAGTGACATTTGTTGTTAAGGATAAGTTGTTCAATAAAATGATCAAAGCATGGAGAAGAGAAATGATTGATAAAAACTATCACAGATTAACTATAAATATGAGACTTCGCCATTTAAAGAAGGCAATAAAATACTGGGGTAATATTGGCATAAGAAATATTTCCTCTGAAAGCATCAAGCATTTTATTTATTCCCTGGGAAAAAGGGGATTATCACCCATTACAATTAAATCAACATTGTCTTCGGTTCAACATTTCTTTCTTTATTGTCTCAAATATGGGGGCATAGCAAAAGATCCATTCGATAATATTCATTTGCCGCAGAACAAAAAATGTCTTCCAAAGGTGCTAAGCGAAGAGGAAATGAGATCTTTTCTAGCCTGCATAGGCACTTGCCAAAGTATTTCTGAAAATGTCCGGACTCGGGACCGGCTAATCATAGAATTAATAGCATATTGCGGCCTAAGGCGCAAAGAACTGGTTAATCTCAAGCGAAAAAATGTCAATTTGATCGATCGATGGCTAAAGGTTGAACAAGGGAAATTCCGCAAAGACAGAATAGTACCTTTAAGCAACGATCTAGTTAATAACGTCAGGAAATATTTAAAGCTTCGCGGGCCATGCCATTCTCATTATTTGATAACTAATATATATAATAATAGAAAAATGGATGAAACGGCTATCAATCGAATCTTTCTTTATTATGGGTCTTTATCAGGCCTAAAACACAGAATAACTCCTCACATATTAAGAAATACCTTTGCTACGCTTCTCTTCGAAGGGGGAGCACAATTAAGATCTATCCAGGAGTTAATGGGGCACGCAGATATAGATACGACCTCAAAATATATTAGAGTATCTGTAGACCACTTGCGAAAGGAAATACAAAAGCACCCAATGATAAATGAATATTATAATTCTACGGCAAGAACATTATCATCGGAAAATGATAACACCCTTCCAGTAGGATAGGCCTTGCTTCGCGTTCCATATCGACCTATAATATCAGGGCCTCAATCAGGAGGGTTTTATGACTCTCTGTCGGTATAAAAGATCAATCCCCACAACCCGGCTTAGAGAAGAGCCCCTCCATAGGTATTATTTTTGCCTATTTCCCCAAATAATCTGCAATATTGCCCCCAAAATGACGATATATATAAGGAGTTGCTATGATGATTAAAAAGATAGTAATTGTTTCTGTTGTCTTCGCATTGCTCCTATTGTTGGGGGGTGGGTATTATTACATAATAAGCAAAAAACAACAGGCATCAAAACAAACAACTAAAGAAAAGCTAGATATTAAAGAATGGAAGACTTATGTAAGCGGTGCCGGTTTTTCAGTAACTTATCCTGCGGAATGGTATTTAGATGAAAACAGGGGTAGTGAGATACCAAGAATCCCAGAGAGTGGGCCGGCTTTCGAGATTAGCAATGCTGATTTCAATAATTATTTTACTTATCCGGAGGAAAAAAGGATAGCCATCTTTTTTAATGATTTTGTAGATGATTTGCCAAATTCACCGTCAAACCCCAAAGAGAAATTGAAGTATTATGCAGAAAAGCACGGCATGAGATCAATAAATAATATGAATTACATCGAAGACAAGGAAGGGGTTATTCTTGTCGCGCATGGGATGCCAAGAGGATATTCAAATGAATTTAATGTGCTGATGTTTTATTTGCCCCAATCAAAAAAGATCGCAACTGCAATCATTCAAGAAACAGGGGGATATGCTATTAATGAATTATTGCATTTAGTGCAAATAAGGGTAAAGAGGATTGATTAGAAAAGAAAAAATAATAGCATTAATTCTTTGCCTCATATTATGGGGATTACTAATTTATGCTGCTCATGCGGAATATAATTTAGAAAGAACAGACCCATTGGGGCGATGGGGCAATGGTATTAATGCAAATTTCGGTCAATATCGTAATCGATCCGGAACTTATAAAGCTCATGATGGCATTGATTATAGAGCAATAATAGGAACTCCGGTTTATCCTATTGCTTCTGGGACCGCGCATATTCACTCCGCAGATGATACGGGATGGGGGCGATATGTAATTGTGTCTCATCCTGCTGGTTATGAGACTAGGTATACCCATCTTAAAAGTATTCATGTTGCCGAGGGTCAAGTAGTCACAGTAAGTACTACTTTGGGAGCAACAGGGAAGACAAATGGGGGAATTAATCCTAAAATGGGACCCCATCTTCATTTCGGATTAGGAAGCCCAACAGTTTCAACGCCTAATACAAAGAATCCAATTTTGGAAGGATTAAAACAGCCTTTATATGGGAAGCTAAATATTATAGAAGACGGAATGAGCGGCCAAAAAATCAATTTGCTTAGAACGGGGCCAGACGGGACCTTCACAGGTGAAAATGATCGTTACCAGGTGATTAAACCCGGCGATCCCGTAAGAGCGATAATTAGAGCATATCATCGATCCAATGGTTTAGATTCAAATCCATATAAAATCATATTTGACGTTGAAAACCTTACAGAACCTTCTTGGCCAAAAGTATCGAAAGAAATAGTATTTGATAACATGGCCAAAATCTTGTCGAAATATGATACAGATGACGGATATTATTGTTTCTCGCAACCCTTTGTTACATATTATTCTTCCGAAACGAATTATGCTGATTACTATTTTGTTAAATTCTATCCCATTGCTGGTCGCTATAAAATCACCGCAAAAATCTATTCATGTTACCGCGACAACTCGGGGTTTCATTTATCTGAACCGGAAACTGCCGAGAGAGAAATAACTGTAGGTGTAAATGGGGAAGAAATTGGCGATATGGATTTCTATGATCCAAACGTTTCATTTGCCTGGTTGCCAAATGATATAGCGGGAGGAGGAGCAATAGTTGCGGCCGCAACTCCTATTGGAGGAATTAGGGCAGCTGCAGTAGCACCGGAAGGCCCAAAAATATTCTATGCTTTTGCGAATAATAATATCATAACAACCAACTTGCTTGATGTGGATCAAAATCATCAAAAAAATGTAATTATTGAATCCCGAACTAAGAATGTGTCCAACTGGACGATTCGATTATTTAATTCAACAGGAACAAAAGTAGATGAAAAAATAGTTAACAGCAAAGATTGGCTGAGATTAGAGTGGGCTCCTTCGGTGCCTGCCGGAGAATATTCCTTTAATGTTACAGCCCGGGATCTAACCACTGGCGGGGTATCTACTTATGAATCCTATAATACCATCAATATTGACAACACGAAGCCTTTGCCGCTCATTTCAATGCTCAATAATAGCGTATCCGCTCCTGACCAAAAAATCTCAGCTAAAATAAAACCATCAGAAGATCTTTATTCTATAATTGTTAATGTGGTTAGCAATAAAGACTATTCTATGGTCCAAGAAAGGATATATACAAGTCCATCGGGTAAAAAAGATCAGGAAGAAATCGTTGAATGGGAAGAGGCGTATGCTTATCCCGACGGCTTTTATAATTATGAAATTATCATGACAGATTTGGCGGGTAACATCTCAAAAAACTACTCGCCGATTATGTCAATTAATAGAAGCGGGAGCTATATTCCCCCGCCTCCAAATGAAACCTATAATCCTTCATTGCCTGCTCCGCCTCCTTGGACCGAACGGCCTAAAGTATCTGATATTGCCCTTGATTCTTCTGGAAATCAATATGTGTTATATGGTAGATATAACAAAATAGTTAAATATAATTCAAGCGGAGAAAAGCTTCTGGAAAAAACAGATTTTGGCGGAACGCCACTTTTTATTCCTCTGGGTTTATGTGTCTCTGATGGCAAAATCTATATTTCAGATAGTTATAATGTTAGGGTTTTGGTTTGTGATTCCGATCTAAATCTTGTCCGAGAAATCAAAGGGCAGGATGCCTATGTGAATTATGGAGATATTGATACATATGAATGGCTTTTTGGGGTCAAAACGTTCAACTATTCCAATGACGCGGGTGGTGGTATGCAAAAATATTCTTACGAAGGTTTTGGCCTTCCAAGTGGAATAGCAGAGCATGGGGGGATCCTTTATGTCGCCGATAAAAGCAAACATCGTTTGTTAAAATACGATAAAGATGGAGTGGCGTCCATATATACTTTTTTAAAAGCTGATCTAAAAGATGAGGCGAGGGCGGCATTCAATAGAACAGATTATGTGTTAGGATTCTCCGTTTCCGGGAGAACGGTCGACAAGGCAATTGTTTATTCAAATGCCTTAAACGATAATATTGTTTTCGATCCTAATGCAATTGATAGAAGCTTATATAATCGGGGTTGGATATCTCATTTGTTCCTTCAATCTAATCAACCAGGGAAATCAGATGGCCAATTATCCTATCCGGAATCTGTTGCCGCCGATACTGACAGTATCTTTATGGCTGATACCAGCAACAATCGCATCCAAAAGTATAGATCCGACGGGACTTTTATATCAAAAATAGCCGAAGATCGTTTAACCACGCCAAAAGGCATAGCGGTAGATGATTACGGAAATGTTTGGGTGGCCGATACCGGCAGTCACCGGATCGTGGAATTTAACGCGGTAGGCGATTTCATAAAAGAATTCAAGTCCGATGAATATGAGATTAACCCGCAGAAAATAGCGGTTAAAAACGGAAAGGTCTATATCGCAGATGCCAATTTCGATAAGCCCTTGATCTGGAATGTGGCGGGGACCCTATCCGATATTCGATTATTTGACGAATGGTTTTCTCCCAATAATGATAATGTTAAAGATACGTCAAACATTACCTATTCAATTTCCCAGCCGGCCAGTATCACTATCCAGGTGATAAATACCGCGGGGGAAGTGGTGGGCAGCGTTTTGGATAAGGCGCCTAGAGATTTGGGGACCCATAAGGAAACATGGAACGGACAAATTACAACCGCTTCCGGTGCACAGCTTACCGCAGACGGCAATTATCTTATAAAAGTTATCGCCCACTTTGGAGATTACCTGAAGTCCAAGACCGCCGAAATTCACGTGGATACACGCGCGCCCACATTAACACTTTCCGCTTCTGAGCGCGCTATCTCTCCCAATAGTGACAGCATTAAGGATACAACCCAATTCGTCTACCAGGTGAACGACAATCTTGCCCCCAGAGTGACCTCTAATTTCCTGCAATATAAAAACGACAAACAAGTAAATATTCTTTGGGATGACAGCGTATGGGATAAAAACGGGAAATTGGGAGAGCGGATGGCTTCGGTCTGGAACGGGAAAATAGGGGCGGTTCAGGCGGTTTCCCAGGGCAAATATATCAATGAGCTCAAAGCTGTCGACCTGGCAGGCAATACCGCCTTCGCCACCTGCGAAGTGATCGTGGATATCACGCCTCCCCGAATTGAAAATGCAAGTATTGATAACCCTTATTTCTCACCTAATAACGACAGACGAAAAGATGTTGCAAATATAGCGTTTTATTTGAATGACAACATTTTTAATGAAGTTAAATTAACCGCTAAAATAGCTGATTCGGCCGGAAAGGAAATCTTAATCTTAAAAAATGAGGAGGCACTGTCTCGGGGCGAGCAAAGCATTGCTTGGGACGGGTTCACGACTCCCGGATCCCCCGAATCATTAGTTTCCGACGGCCCATATAAACTTAAATTCTGGGCAAGAGACGATGCCGGCAATACCGGGACAATTGACTTAATAGAAGTAATAGTAGATACCATTCCTCCCGAAATCCGAGGACTAACCGCCAATCCCAATCCCTTTACTCCCAATGACGATGGCATCAAAGATAATACGGCCTTCAACTATACGCTTTCCGAACCTTGCTCCACAAATCTCAAAATATTCCGAGAAGATGGGGTTCTCTTTAGAAGTCGAGGAAAATATAATATCACGGAAGACAGCTACACTTGGGATGGGAAGGGGGCTAGGGGGGAACTTTTAGGCGGAACGTATGCCTATTACCTCTATGCCGAAGACCGCGCCGCCAATATCTCGACCTCCGAAGCTAAAACCATTATAGTAGATAGGGAACCCTCGCTCATTCCTTATTGCTACGCGGAGCCTGATCCTTTCTCTCCGGCCAATCCTCGGAATAACTATACTGAAATCAAATACTGGGTTTCCCGCGACAATGTGCAGGTGCAGGTAGCGGTATTGGGAAGGGAGGGGCAGGTCATCAAGAATGTTGTATTCGGCGAAATCCAGAACAAAGGAGAACATATTGCCCGCTGGATCGGCGATTATGTTTCAGGATATAACGGGCCCCGCTCCAGCCGTTACGACAACCGGGTAGCTGACGGGGCATATGAATTCAAGATCTGGGCCTATGACCCTTATAATGACGCCCGGGGAGAGAATAATAATACAGTTCTGGTGGATAATACTCCTCCCTATGTGGCCCTTTATCCGATAGCAGTCGATCAGGTCGGGAAGAAAGCGATTTTAAGATATTATCTGCCCGAAAAATCTAAGGTCGATATTGCTGCTTACGACGCGGGCGGCAGTTTGGTTGAACGGATAATAACCGGCGAAGCCCAGGATGCCGGAGAATATCTTATGCCCTGGGAGATGGGCAGCAGAACTCTGGGCCGAACTTATTTTACGGTCGCAGCCGAGGACTCGGCCAAAAATCGCGACGAGAAGACCACTGAAATATTCTCGATAAATCCAGAACAATCCTTAACCCTTACCGATCTTTCCGCCTCACCTAATCCCTTCACCCCTAACAGCGACGGCCTCAAAGATCAAACCCGTATATCCTATCGCTTACTAGGCGGAGTGCCGGAATATCGGGTAAATATTAATATTTTAAACTCTGCCGGCGCTACGGTTCGTCGCTTGGCGATTAACGAACCCCAGAATCAAGGTGCGTATAATTTCTATTGGGACGGACAGGCCGATTCAGCCGATCCCACTATCGTAACGTATGCCTCGGACGGATTATATACTTATCAAATTATTGCAGAAGACCGATTGGGAGGTAGAGTAGAAGCCGGGGGCTCGTTTACCCTGGTTTCAACCAAACCCACGGTAAACGTGTCGACTAACCCAGTTCATATCTCACCCAATGGCGACGGGATAGCTGACACCGCTTTAATTGCTTATAGCATTGATTATCCTGTGGCTTGGATTGCGGATCCGGCTCTGGTCAAGCTTGATATTGTGAATGCAAGCGGAGAAGCAGTGTTCAGCAAAACCATCAGCCAAACCGCAGGTACTTATAATTATACCTGGAATGTTAGGGATGGAGGAGATTATGGGCCGAGAACCTCGGATGTCCCGGCGGGAACCTATTATGTGTTTGCCAATGCTCTCGATGCATTAGGAACTTTAGCAGTACCAAAATCGACATTGCTGTATATTGATTATACTGTCCCTGCTCCCAGCAATTTTAGCATCACGCCTCTTTACGCTAAATTGGGTACCACGCTATCGATCAACTTGAGTTTCGATGAGCCGCTAGCGGAGAATCCCACTGCAAATATTTTCCTTGCAGATGAAAGTGTTCGCTCGGTAATATTGGAGACGCGGAGTTCATCAGCGAGTCCTAACGACTATTGGTTTTCTTACACCATCGGGCCGGATGACCCCGAAGGTCTTGCCACGGTTCAGGTTTCGGCCCGCGACCTTTCTTTAAATCCCATTCTTCGCACCCAGACCATAACAATTGATAAAACCGATCCAATAATCAGCAATATAATTTTTTCGCCCAATCCCGCCAAAGTCGGCAATTCTTATATAGATTTCAAGATAAATGAATCCTTAAGTTCTGCCATAGTTAAAGTGGCCCAAAATGGTACTGACTGGACCTATGCCACCGTATCCGATCTAGGCAGCGGCAACTATCGCGCCACCCACAGTGTCTTCCCCGGCTACGACGGCCCAGCTTCAACCACTATCGAGGCCTCCGATTTAGCCGAAAACCTAACAACCTATCAACCTATAGGCCTAATGATCGATACTATTGCCCCGACTTTCAGCGGCATCAGTTGTGAGGTTAACAATTCTGATTTCAGCAAATATTCCAAAGAAGCATCGGAGGTAACTATTGACTTCAGGTCATCTGAAACATTGCAATTCAACCCTGAAGTTCTGGTTAACTCCAGATTGGCGACCTATTTTTCACAAATCGGCAATGAATATATCTATAGATATTCAGTGCGAAATGACGACCCAGAAGGTTTAGCCGAGATTTCAATCTCGGCCTATGACCCGGCAGGTAATTTGGGAGAAAAGTCAACTAATACCGAAACCGAAAGTTTCCGCATTGACCTTACCAATCCCACCGTTGCCATTGCCGCTCCTGGTTCCGGCGATATCATCGCCAGCCCCAGCCCCTTCTTTACGAATGCCGATCCGGCAGATGCTTCTGAACGGCCGAATTACACTACCCTCCGCTATGAGACCAGCGAATATGGATTTGTAACTCTTAAGGTCCATAAAATATCTAACGACCTAACCACCTATACCCGAAATGATTTTACCGAGGGCAATCGAGCGGCAACCCTTGTTGTCAATCAATTGATGGCTGGCGGTGTTCATAATACAGAGTGGCGCGGAGAGACCACAGTGGCCTCTTTTGATGCAAATAGCGACGGTTATGCCGATCCCGGAAAATACGCATTTATTGTCGAAGTCAGGGATAGGGCAGGGAATATCACGCAAAGGAAATGGGGCGGAACCGTCTGGATACAGAACAATGTCCTTCAGCTTATCCAGCCGGAGACCATAGGTATCAATCCCGACCCCCTAAATTTCTCGCCTAATATCACAACCGGCAATAGCACCAATACCACCACCAAGTTCTGGTTCAAGGTTAAGCTTGGGATTTCCCCTTCGGCTCCTGCCGATCCGGAGCGTATTGAAGCAATGGCTCTGCCGGATGACTTCAGATGGCTGGAGGGGGTGGTCAAAAAAGTTGGGACCTATACTGTCAAGGTCTATGATTCAACCGGTAATTGGATAAGGACAATTGAAAAAGACAGCCCGATGTATTCGGCTACCGATTCTTTTGTGATTTGGGACGGTAAGAATGGAACCGGAGCAGATAAATTGACTCCCGACACATATGTAACAGATGGGGATTATAAGCTGGTTGCCGACATCAAAGATTATGCCGGAAATCCTGCGTACGGAAATCTGCTGGAGCGCTGGGTAAAAGCAGACAGCACGCTTCCTACCATAACCGACAATCAGCCGGGAGATGATACCTGGAGGAACGGCTCCGGCACGCCTTACAATGTGGACTTAAGCGATAGCGGTTCCAGATTACAGGATGCTTATTATAAAATCAGAAGACCGGGTGGAAGTGAAACAAGCTGGTATCAATTGACCGGGGTGACGACCGGAACAGCATCCTATGTTAGTGACTGGGTGATTGATTGGGACAATTGTTTTGAGGGTGCCAATTATATTTCTGTTAGGTCGAAGGATATTGCCGGCAACGAAAGGACCGTCGACGATATTTATTATGTTAAGAAGGATATAGCTAGGCCTTATGGAAATGTTACGGCTATTCAGATTAATTCGGGAAACGCTTACACAAATAATAGAAGTGTAACTTTGGCCCTTTCGGCTTCAGATCCGAATGGTTTGAATGGGTCCGGAGTATCACATGTGAAAATATGGAACGACGGAGTGTCCGAACCAGCCGACAGCAGCGCCGTCGCCTATAGCGCATCTCTTTCCTGGACTATTAGAGATTTGGATGGGGGAAGGACCGTAAATATAAGATTTAGAGATTTAGCGGGGAACTGGAGCAATGATATTTATAGCGATACCATTACTTTGGACAGGACAGCGCCTACTATTAGTTTGGTAAGCGATAACCCCGATCCCTTTAGTCCCGGCAATGCCGACGGCAACAAAGATACACTAAATATTTTATATTCAATTGATGAAGCAGCGACTTCTTTAGTTATTAGAGTTGATGGAGCGACAATTTCATCTAACAGCCAATCTGCCGGGACGTATTCCTATACATATAGCCCTGGATCGGGTATATCAGAGGGCTCACATTCTTATTCAATTTCGGCTACCGATGCCGCCGGTAATACCAGGGATTGGACGGGTGGAAGTTTTATAGTAGATAATACACCGCCGGCTGGAGCCCCATCAAGCTTTATGACTACTTCTGGAGATGGGGTAGTTAATCTATATTGGAATTACTTAAGTGGAGCTGATGGATATTATATCTATAGAGCCACAACGCATAATGGTACTTATAGTAAGATCAGTGGATTTATTTCTGGTAATTCATATCAGAATACTGGGCTTTCAAACGGTACTCGATATTGGTACAAAATTAGATCGGCTGATAATGCCTGGAACGAAGGCAATTATTCTAATCCAGCAGGGCCAACACCAGGCATAATATCTCAAACAAAGGTAACTTATAAAGATATTCTCGCTCCCGGTTGGGATGTTTATAAAGCTAATAATGATTTAAGCACACCAATTAGATTGACTAACGATGGGATATCTACGCCTGGTTTTCCCAATTACTATGGCGGGTCAACTCCTTATAAGTGGTCTTCTGACGGAAGAATATTATATGTAAGGTTCCAATGGACTATTCCTTATTCAGGGGCGGATTTTATCTATGATAATTATATTAAAATAATGAATCCAGACGGTTCAAACCAGAGAACAATTGTTTATTTAAATTCCACAGATCCTGACCATACTACAATTGATATTCCGATAATATCTCCTGATGGCTCAAAAGTTGTATATGAAAAGCAATGGAGCCCCGGCTATTCTGAATTATGGATCGTTAATTCGGATGGCACAGGGAATCGGCGCCTCTTAGGTCCGTCGCCTTACGCAACGTATTATTTGCCAGTCGACTTTTCATATGACGGCCAGAAAATATTTTATAATCATAATAATTATTATGGGGCCCGCACAAATGCAATATTTTCTGTCAATATAGATGGGACAGGGAATCAATTCATACTTGGTAATTCATCGGTATATTATAATGGTGTCAGGATCTCGCCTGATGGGACAAGGATGCTTATTAATATATCGGGCGGAGGCGACCCGGGTTTATGGCAGTTACATTTATTTTCTTACCAGTTAACAAAACTATCTAGTGAAACCACTACATATGGCTTTGGCTGGCGACCCGATGGAATATACTTTAATGCGCAAAAACCAGTGCAATGTTGGTCTCCTTTTGTTCCGAATATGAGTAGTTTGTCTGTTGTTGAAAAAGGAGCAAATAAAGCACAAGCATTAACTAATCCCATTTTACTTGAACCAAATAATGGCTCCATCATCACCAACACTATCCGTCCCACATTCAAATGGCAAGGAGTACAAGGCGTTACGGATTATAGGATCCAGCTTAATCAAACTTTCGACACCTTCGTTAATCCAACAAGGACTTTGAGTAAGACCGTAACCCAGACCGAATCCAATCAAGCCATCGCCTATGCCATTCATGAATTTGATGATGGATTGGCCGCTGGGCAGTGGTATTGGAGAGTTCTAGCTGTTTCCGGCACCCAGGAGGCAGAATCAGATCATTGGTCATTCACCATCGATCCGGCGCTGTCCATAACCGGGATAACCAACTATCCCAACCCCTTCAATCCCAACCGGGAAAGAACTGCCATCAGATATCGCCTAGGCCGAGATGCAGATGAAGTCAAAATACGCATCTATGACATAACCGGTGCCCTAGTCAACGAGCTAGAAGGTTCCACACAAGGAGAAAGTGTGAACATTTGGTCCAAATATAACGATATATATTGGGATGGATGTAATGGACGGGGCGATAAGGTCTTAAACGGTATCTATCCTTTTGAAGTGGTCGCAAGGGTGGGGGATAGGTCGGTGTCGGGCAGGGGCAAAATAGCGGTACTGAAATAATGATGAATGATGAATTTCTTAATGATGAAATAATGAACAAATCTTTAATTCATAATTGGGGATTAATAATTGCGATTTCCCTCGTCATTATAGGGACTTCGACATTCGGATTTCCTGCTTGGGGGCTGGGTCAAGCTGGCCTAGACATAGCTGTCCTGAAAGCTGGGGTAGGGGCCCGTCCCTTGGGAATGGGCGGGGCTTTTACAGCGATAGCGGACAACGCCGATGCCCCTTATTGGAATCCCGCGGGCTTAGCCAACATCAAGAGCCAAGAAATAGATACCATGCAGACCCGACTCTCAACCGATGCCGACCATTATTACATCAGTTATGTGAGACCTCTGGGCAAAGGGACTATTGGATTCTCCTGGATCCAGGTGGGGGCGGGGACTTTAACTCAAACCACCACCACCGATGCTTTTAATGAAGTCATAACCACGGGCGTTTTCAGCTATTTCAGCAACGCCTATCTGTTGTCCTACGGATTGCCCATCAATCCCAACGTTGCTTTCGGAATGACAGCAAAGTATCTGACTTCGGACATGTATCAGATAACCGGCGGTCAGGCCTACGGATACAGCATAACCCCTGCTATTTTGATCACCAATGATAAATTCTCAATCGGGGCAAAAATCGATGAGCTCCTGAACGAGCAATCCTGGGGGACAGGAACCGTTGAGAAGGTCCCGGCCAAGGCCCGGCTGGGAGTGGCATTAAAGGAACCGCGTGGTTTACCCATGGGCTCGACCGTAGCATTAGATCTCGCGCAGCTGTTAAAATCCAACTATATGACAGAGGTATCTGCCGGCTATGAATGGGCGAGGGACGGCCTGGCGATCAGGGCGGGATACACGGAAAGCGCTTTGACCGCCGGCGCTGGGTTCAAGTCCGGTATAACACAAATCGATTATGCATATGTCCAACAAATGTCTCTTAGCCGCTCCAATGTTCATCGTATTTCTCTTTCCGGAAAATGGTAGAGTTTAGGAGAACCCTTTTTAGTCGCAGGAAATGTTTTAATACAGTATAATACCATCAGAATATAATATTAACCATTTAAGTAGAAGGCATGAATAATTTATGATAAGAGACAAACAAATAACAATATTATGGGAAATCGGGATGGCAATATTAGTTTTATGTACTATAGTATTGAGCTTTTCTTCTATTGGTTTCGAAATGGTATTACAACAGAAAGAAGATGAATTAAAAAACATAGAATCTCAAATGAGAATTAATTGGGATTCTAACTATAATTTATATGTTCATTTTTCTATATTATCAGATATTTGGGAGAGTACACTTGCAACTCTTTATGTGAATTACCCTTCCAATAAATTCCCAATCGATTTAGAGCCATTAGCCAGAAAAAGTGATAACTATAAAAGGATAGCCTTACAACATTTGAATATTACATCCAAAAATAAGCCCGCAACTGATGTGCAAATACAGACATGGAATATGATGACTAGAGATGAGCTATTAAATGAAGAAAAAAAGCTCATGACAAATAATGAAGGGGATATATTAAGCAAAAAAATAAGGGAAAAAAGAAATAGTATATCTTTTCTAAATAAAATGAAGAATTATATCATTTTATTAATTGTTACGGTTCAAACTCTAGGTCTTGCATTAATTAATGCTGCCAATTTCTTTAAAAAATGATTATTCCAAGAACATTAATAAAACACAAATAAAGATTCGCCACCAATATTTATGTCACAATCGCAACGGGGAATTGACCGCCCTGTTTGCCTGCAGCAGGGGGTGGCTGTTTTTTTCCGTTTGAAATAATCCCTCCCCCCATTTTTCAAGTCAGGGATTGCGGCAGGGGTGGCGGTGGTGGGGAGGAGGGGTTTTGCCTTTTAGTGTGATGGACTGGCCCGGCGGAGATTCAAATTCCGAATAAC